>Ga0210394_10004856_pt1 | contig 15408 bp, 14 predicted proteins | sample IncBWC12MmetaG_FD_160121 | JGI IMG/M metagenome (GOLD analysis project Ga0210394, IMG submission 160121) | Forest soil microbial communities from Barre Woods Harvard Forest LTER site, Petersham, Massachusetts, United States - Inc-BW-C-12-M | ecosystem: Environmental > Terrestrial > Soil >... | reverse complement strand
ACATACTGATGCCTGTCGGCGACCATATAGGCTGCTCAGAAGGCCGTCGCCCGGAGAGGGAGTAACCCATGGTCACTAACGCCCTGAAAATTGACTCCAATACCTCTGGCCTTCGGTACGCCGAAGAGGACCGGACCCAGACCATTGGCACACTTCCCACGGCTGCGCTGCAATTCTGGTATCAGTTGGAGCCCAACACCGAAACAAATTTCGGCGGCAACGTCAAGACTGTCGCCCGTATGCCCATCAACGCCGGTCGCCAGTTGAACAAGGGCGTCGTGGTTGACCTCGACGTGGAGGGCACCATCCAGCAAGACTTGACGCAGGACGGTTTGACCCGTCTGTTCCAGGGATACTTCTTCGCGAACCTCCGCGAAGCCGATGACACGTTGCCGTTCAACGGCAACACCAGCGTCGTCAATCTGGTCGTACACGCGAGCCACAAATACGAGTTGGCCTACGGTGACGTGTTCGACGAAGTGGTCGCCAACTACATGATCTTCGCAACTGGGTTTGCGAAGAACGCGAACAACGGTCTCAAGATTGTGTCCTCGTCCTCCTACGTGAAGGCCGGTGGAGTTCTCACTTCCTCGTCCAACTACGGCACCAGCGACACTGTCACTATCGGAACGCGCACCTATCACTTCGTGGCGAGTCCGGCTACTGACGGTGACGTGAAGATCGCGTTGACCGAAGCAGGCTCCATCACCAACCTAACCAACGCGATCAATGACAGCGGCGGGACGCCGGGGACCGACTATTTCGTAACGGCCCCCGATCCGAACGTGACCGCCGTAGCTGCGTCGCACACTGTCACTGTCACTGCTATCCGCAGCGGCTACGCGCCCAACTCTGTGGCAACTACGGATGTCATGGTCACCGGCAACGGCGTCTGGGGCTCTGGAACGCTTACCGGTGGCGTCGCCGATGTCGTGGTTACGGACACCAACGTTCAAGACGAGACCCCGTCCACGACTGCTCGACTTGAAGCGGTTGGTTTCCAGGGTGCATCCGGCGACCTGACGATCACGAACGACACCGTGGACTACCCCGCCATGTCTTCCACGTCGCTCGACTTCACCACGCTCCCGCTTATCCCCGGCGAATGGATTTGGATCGGCGGCGACACTGTCGCTACGGAGTTTGACGCGCACCCCACCGATAACGGGTGGGCGCGCATTCACGCGATTGCCACGCACACGCTGACGTTCGATAAGACCTCCAGCGAGATGATAACCGATCCCGGCACGGCCAAGACGATCCAACTTTTCTGGGGCAAGGTGCTCAAGAATGAGGCGTCTCCGACCTTCCAGGTTCGGCGCACCTACACGCTCGAACGGACTCTCGGTGCATCGAACATTGACTTCCCGACGCAGCTTCAGGCCGAATACCTCGTCGGTGCCGTTCCCAATGAGGCCACCTTCAACATCAAGACGGCCGCCAAAGTGGAGATCGACCTTTCGTTTATGGCGATCACGAAGACTGAGATTCCGGCTGGAACGCCGATCTTGTCTGACGCCGCGGTGACCGCCGGTAGCGCGGCCAATGCTCCGGTGGTCGCGTTCGAGGACGCCTACAACACGACCTCGCATGTCAACCGCGCGAAGATGGCCATCCTGAGCACCTTCGACAGTTCGCCGACTTCTCTGTTCGCGGAGCTTACCGAACTGAAGCTCGTCATCAAGAACAACCTGAAAGCCAACAAGGCCGTCAAGAAGCTCGGCGCCTTTGAAGTCACGGCTGGGTTCTTTGAAGTGACCGGCACCGTGCAGGTTTACTTCAACGACGTGGCCGCGATGGAGTCCGTCCGCCAGGGGGCCGACGTAACGCTCGACTTCGCCTTCGCTCGAAACAACCAGGGCATCATGATTGACCTCCCGTTGATGGTCATCTCGGACGCCCGCGCGGACGTGAAGATCAATGAGCCGATCATGCTCCCGATCACGATGCAGATGGGGCGCGACCGGACCTTCAATCACACTGCGCTGATGGAGTTCTTCTCCTATCTGCCCACCGTGGCGATGCCGACGTTCTAAAGCCATGGGCGGGAGGGTCGCCTATGGTCTGGGCTTGGGCAACAGCGTTCTGGGCATGGTTCTGGCAGAGTGATGTCTGTCTTGTCGCTATGGCTCTCCTTGAGGCCGGACAGGCGATCTCTGAGGTTAACCAGCACCATATCCACAAGGCTGTGGTGATGGTCTGTGCGGCCGTCTCCAGCATAATGTTCATCTATCTTTAGCCCTTGCGCCGTTAACCGTTTTACGGTAAATTGCGGCCTGCGGAACGGGTTTTCAGAAGCCCGTAATGGTTTTTCACGCCAAAGGAGGATTCCATGGCAAGTGGCCTGTATGAAGCGTATGAGACTAGCAAGAATGCCGAACGCGACGGCGTCTGGGTAGAAGATGTCGGGGGCGCCCGGTTCCTGGTGTCCCGCATGGGTGGTTCCAACTCGAAATTTCAGAAGGCGCTTACCGCCGCCATGAAGCCCCACCTACGCGAAATCCAACTCAACATCATCGACAACGAAGCGCTCGAACCCGTCATGCGGAAGGTCTTCATCGACACGATCCTGCTCGACTGGGAGTTCGTCACGGATCGAGAAGGCGCAGTCCTGGCGTTCTCCAAAGAGAATGCAGCGAAGCTGTTCAACGACCTCCCCGATCTCTACTCGCGCCTCCGTGAGCAGGCATCGAACTACACGAACTTCCGGGCCTCTGCTCTCAAGGTCGCTTCGGGAAACTAATCGCCTACCTGCTGTATGAGCTTCAGCAGGGACCGATTGAAGAAGCTCTGATCCGGCGCGCCCTCGTGGCGAGACAGCCGGTCCCGAAGCGGATAGCCGAGGCTCCACAACTTCTACCGGGCCTCGGCTTCTACTACACTGCGTTCCTCACGCTATCCTCTTGTCGTTCCGTGGGATTCAGTGAGGGGCGTATCCCGTGGACGGCGGCCAGGGATTACGCGAATCAGTTGGACATGACGGACGAGGAGCTAGAAGACCTTTGGATGCTTGTCTGTTCTATGGATGGAGAGTATCTTAAATATCGAGCCGAACAAGCCGCTAAGAAAACCAAGTAAGGTGCAGCCATGGGCGTCCACCTGTTCGAGGACCTCCCTAAGTTGATGGAGCAGTACAGCGACCAGATCGTCGAATTGACGACCATGGTGGTCCAGAAGGCTGCGTTGGCCGGTGGCGACTACCTTGCGCGTGAGACTCCCGTCGATACCGGCGTCGCCCGCTCCAACTGGATCATGTCCGTCGATGCCCCGGTGAACTCAGCCATCCCCGCCTATGTGCCGTATCCTACCTATCGTCTGAGCCACAGAGCGGGCGAGGCAGACGGGTTCAGCCGTAAGAGCGAGACCGCGAACCTGGACTCCGTGCGAGTGCAACACTCCTCGGCGGCGTCGAAGTTCCAGGCCGATCGGAACAACGCCATCTACATCACCAACAATGCGCCCCACATCGACTTACTCAATGAAGGCCGTTCGCCACAGGCCGATGCCGGGTTCTTCGATGGATCAGTTGATGTCGCGATCAAGTCCATCCGGGGCACTTGGCAGTTGAAGGAAATTCCGTAATGGCTACTCAAACACTCCAGCTTGTCGTCCAGGTCAACGGTGCCAGTCAGGCGGCGGCCAGCGTCAAACAGATCGGTGACGCGACGGCCGGTGTCCGCGATGCGCTCGCGTTCATGAGAAATGCCCTCGTGGCGTTGTCATTCGCTCGCGCGTTCGAGGGACTGCTGGAAGCTGTCAGTTCGTTTCAGCAAATTAATAACCAGCTTCGAGTCATCACGTCGAGCACCGAAGAGGCGGCCCAGGCACAGAACACCGTGAAGCAGTTGTCCATCGAGACTCGTCAGAGCTACCAAGAGACAGCGCTTGTCTTCGCGTCGATCGCCCGTGGCACATCAAGCATGGGTTTGAACTGGGGCCAGATCACGAACCTGACGAAAGCGTTCAATGAATCTCTCGCGATCTCCGGCGCCACCACTCAACAGGCACGCAACTCTATGCGCGACTTCATCGAACTGTTGAACCTCGGCGTCGTCCAAGGCCGTAACTTCCGCGCTCTGTTGATGCAGGACCCGGCCCTCGTCAATGCTGTGGCGACCACCATCACCGCGACCGGCGTCCACGCGAAAGAAGTGAATGAGCAGCTAGACAAGATTCGCGGGACCGGCAAGAATATCTCCGGCGGTGGCCTCTTCGAGTTGTCGAAATCGTTTCCCGGCGCATTCACGTCGGGCGACATGGTGAAGGCGATTGAGAGCCAGAAGCTTCTCGCCGAGCAATGGAAGAATACGAAGGAGACCGTCGGTCAAGCCATCGAAATTCTGAAGACGCAGTTCATAGACTTCGTCGGCCGCATGGCAGAATGGGCAACCGGCGCAACCGGTGTCGCACAAGCTATCAATACGATCGGCGATCACCTTCCGCAGATTCTCGCCGTGGTCGGCGCATTCCTAGCGCTGGTCGCATTGAACGCCGGGCTTAGTGCATTGGCCGGTATCTTCGGGACACTGGTGACAGTGTTCTCTTCCCTTACTAGCGGCTTCGTGGCCCTCTTCAACGTGGCGCGGAATTTCTTCCTACTGATTACGTCTGAGGCTGGAATCCTCGTACTGCCCTTCCTACTCCTCGCGACCGTTGTCGGCGTCGTGCTCTACAAGGCGTTCAATGACCTAGCCCAGAGCATGGGCGGCTGGGGTGAACTCGCGCTGAAGATCATAACAATAATCGGTGCCGAGTTTGTCGAAGCATTTGAGCACCCGATGACGACGTTCAAGGCGTTCCTCGGTGTCGTGCTCGAAGGCATCAACGCGATGCTCTCAGGCATCTCGCAGATGTTGAACTACGGTATCGACATCGCGAACAAGTTCAACCCCTTCGGACAAATGAGCCACGTTGATCTCACGTTCAAGAATCCGCTCTCCGACGCCATGGACAAGTTCACCAGCGACGTAAAGACTAATGCCAACTCTGGCGAGGCGGCAATCAAGAGCGCGTATGGGAAGTTCACAAACTTCGGTGCACCGGGCACCGGCCTCGACATGAATGGCCATCCTAACGTGGGCTCAACTTCGGACGTGGAGGCGGCCAAGAAGAATAGCGCCGCAGCCGAGTCCGCGCTCGACAAGCTGATCGCCAAGTATGAGCCCGCGGCTGCTGCGGCGTCTCGTTATGCGGACAACGTGAAGATATTCACCAATGCCGAGAAAGTCGGGATCAACGTATCTGCCGAGTTGGCCAAGTGGGGTCTCACCAAGGAAGAACTCATGAAGCGCGAGGAGCGTGCCGCTATCGGCGCCGGTAACGCCGAGACGGACTACACCGGGCGCATCAAAGAATTGAACACGGCGCTTCAGGCAGGTAACATCACCCAGGCGGAATCGAACCGGCTCGCGGACGAGGCCCTGGTAAAACGGATGGCTGCTCGCTTCGACATCTCCGCAGGCGTAACCGGGGCCGAGGCCAAGGAGCGGCTGTTGCTCACCAATGAGCAGGCCATGGCGCAGACCGCGGTCACCAAGGCGTTCGGTAACACTAACGCGCTCAAGGAATACGAAGTAGCGCAGGTCGCGCTCAACCAAGCCGTCAAGGACGGGGTTGTCTCGCAACGTGACGCTACGAAAGAACTTGAGACCTACCAACTGAACGTCCTCAAGACCAGGGACGATGTGCAGTCGGGCATCGACATCGCGATGATTAAGTTCAATCAGACGATGCGCGACCAGAACACTATAGCCGAGAAAGCTGTGTCGTCAGCGTTGTCGGAGGCTAACGCTAACAATACGTTCGCCGTCAGCCTGGACGCGTTGAACAAGCTCCACGACCAGGGAGTCATATCGAACGAGAAGTATGTTCAGTCGGTGCAGGACATCGAACTCGCGCTACTGAAGACCAAGACTGACGCGCTCAGCGGGTTCGAGGAAGGTATGATTACCGTTCAGAAGAACATGGCCAACGCGGCTACGGACGCGTCGAAGGTTGTCGTTGACGCTTTCGACAATATGACCAATGCCATCACGAATTTCTTCGTCACGGGGAAGATCAACATCCAGTCCTTTGTTACCGGCATGTTGACTGACCTCGATCGGCTCGCGGTCAAGCAGGCGATCATGGCACCGCTCGCGAACGCGCTTGGTCTCGGCTCCGGCCAGAACATTGGTTCCGGCGGTGGCCCACTCACCGGCTTCCTCAGCACGATCATGGGCGGCGGCGCCGCGGGCTCCAATCTGACTAGTAACGGCCTCGGGTCTAGCGCCACGAACCCTGTGTGGACGCAGAGTGCCGATCTGGCCAGCGCTGGATTGACCGGCACCGACATCTTCAACACGGCGACCGGTGGCATCCCCAGCAGCGTCCCCATTACCTCCAGCGCATTCGGCTTTAGCGGTAGCTCAGGCGGCGGCCTATTCGGTAGCCTCTTCGGCGGCTCCTCCACTGGCTCAAGCGGAGGCGGCCTATTCTCCGGTATAGGGAAGCTCCTCGGGTTTGCCGGTGGCGCCGACTTTCAGGTTGGTGGTCTAGGCGGCGTCGATAGTCAGGTCGTTGCATTCCGCGCGTCGCCGGATGAACACATCTCTGTGAAGACTCCCGCGCAAATGCGGGATGAACAGAATAAGAGCGGGGCCTCGATCAATCTCGGCGGCCTACATCTGCACGGCGTCCAGGACGCCGACAGCTTCATGCGGAGCCGTGGGCAAGCTATGTCCGGGATCAATCGCCTCATAACGAGAGCAGCCACACGTAACGCGATCATGCGGAGTTAAACCCATGACCATCACGAATGGATTCGTCGATGACGCCAAGTTGGATGACGCGATAGAGCAGGGCGCCGAAGGCGGCCCCGGCTTCTTGACCACCATCTTGCAGTTGTCGTCCGGCTTCGAGAAGCGCAACATCGAATGGTCGCGAGAGCGCGGCACCTGGGACATCAGTTACGGCATCCAGTCGCCGACCGAGTTTCAGGACGTGGTGAATCTCTTCTACGTGTGCTTCGGCCGCGGCTACGGTTTCAGGTTCAAGGACTGGATGGACTTCCAGATCGGGGACACTACAACTAACACGTCACAGTCGATCGCGACCGGCGACGGCACCACGCTGGCTTTCCAAATCGTCAAGTCTTACACGGCGAGTTCCGGGGACTTCTTCCTGCGAAAAATAACTCGGCCCACTAACGAGAACTTCGCAGTGCGCGTCTTCCTCAACGGCATCGAGCAGTTCTCCAACTTCTCTGTAACCTATGACACGGGCGTCCTGTCATTTACCGCCGGTCATGCGCCGGGTATAGGCGTCATAATATCCGTCATCTGCGAGTTCCACGTTCCTGTGCGCTTCGACACCGATGTCCTCAAAGTGAAGGCTACCTGGACCGGCGCCGCTGAGCTTCCGGCCATAACCATCCTTGAGATAAAAGAATGAAGACGATCTCGGGCACGCTTAACACCCATCTCAATTCGCCCGCTACCACCCTGGCGCGTTGCTGGCACATCGTGCGTACGGATGGGACTCAGTTCTTCTTCACATCGCACGACGTGGACCTGCCCATCACCAGCGGAGAATTTGCCGGGCACAACGGAACCTACCTCTCGTCGGTTGGCTTCTCGGCCACGGCTACGGCGAACAACTCCGACCTGTCGGTGGACAACTTGGATGTGGAGGGTGTCTTCGACAATGCCTCTATCACCGACAATGATCTCCGCTCCGGTCTCTTCGACTACGCCGACATCTATGTCTTCGTAGTCAACTGGGCAGACCTGACACAGGGACCGCTCAAGCTTCGTCGCGGCAAACTCGGTGAAGTCGTCGCGTCGCCGCAGGGTTGGTTCCACGTCGAGCTTCGCGGCATGACGCAGTTGCTCCAGCAGAAAATTCTGGAACTCTATGGACCGGAGTGCAGGGCCGATCTTGGCGACGCCCGCTGCAAGATTCCGCTCGATCCTCCGCTACGGCAAAACTCCACGCTCTACACCGCCGGGACATTTATCAAAGTCTCCACTGCGGCCGGTCCCTACTATAGCCAGTACCAGGATGTCATCTACGAATGCACGACGACAGGAACTACGGCCGGATCGCAGCCAGCCTACGATACGACTGTAGGTCACACGACCACGGATGGGTCCGCTGTCTTCACGACCGTGACGGCCTGGACGCGAGACGCGGTAGTCGCCACGGTTACCGATCAGACCCACTTCACGATAACGGTGACGGAGCCTCGCGCTATAGACGGTTGGTACAACTACGGCATCCTGACCTGGGAAAGCGGCAACAATACCGGGCGGAATACCGAGATCAAAAGCTGGCTATCAACCGGCGCCCATGTCGAGCTTCGGCTCTCGGCTGGCTATCTGATCCAGGTCGGTGATAAACTGCATATCTCTCCCGGATGCAACAAGTCCCTGGCGGCCTGTCGCGACAAGTTCGCCAACCTCGACAACATGCGGGCTGAATCCTACCTCCCCGGAAACGATCAAGTGTTCCTTTATCCAGATGCGCAGTAACGACATCATAGCTGCTGCTGAGCAGACAATAGGAACGCCCTGGGTGCACGAAGGGCGGCATCCTAAACTTGGGCTCGACTGTATAGGCGTCGTCCTTCACACCTGCCGTGCGACCGGCTTCTCCGACTATGAGCCGCCTCCGTATCCCCGGCACGCACAGTGGTATCAGTTCGAGAAAGAGTTCGCGCGGTTTCTCATTCGCGTCCCCAACGCCCTAGCGCGGCCCAGCGACATCCTCGTCTTCAGACAGGAAATCTTCCCGTGCCACTGTGGAGTCATGAGCAATCCCCGGAGAACCGGTGAACCCCAGTTCATTCACGGTTACATTCCTCGTGGCCGTGTAGTCGAGGAAATTTACACTGACGAGTGGAAGCGCAAGACGAGAGCCGTCTTTCGATTCCCCGGCCTGGAGGACTGACCATGGGCCAGCTTCTAGTCGCCGCCGCAGGTGGATTGATCGGTAGCCTCTTCGGGATGCCGCAACTCGGCTTCTTGGCCGGGTCACTGTTGGGCAGTGCGCTCTTTCCTCAGAACAGCAGCAGCGGCAAACTCACCAGCCTAGTCGTCACGTCATCGACTTGGGGGACACCCATCCCGCGAGTGTGGGGCACCGTTCGTATCGGCGGCAACATCATCTGGGCGCAAAACATCCAGCAGAAGAAGGGCGGCCTATTCGGCGGCAAAGGCGGGGCCGGGCAGACATCGTACAAGTATACGTGGTCGGGCGCCGTGGGTATCTGCGTCGGCCCCATCACCAGCATCGTGAAGATATGGGCCGACACTAAGATCGTCTACGACGCGACCGGCGCCAGCGGGAACACGCTCAACCAATACCATCTGAAGTTCCGGCTGTACAAGGGGACGGAGGATCAGGTCCCGGATACGATCGCGAACGAACTCTTCGGCGCCGCCAACGCTCAGGCGCATCGCGGCATGGCTTACATCGTGTTCGACGATCTACCGCTCGCGAACTATGGCAACCGTATTCCTAGCTGGACGTTTGAAGTCTCCGTCAACGGAGTCCAAAGTCTAATCAGCGGCGGCTACGGTTTCACGTATGATGTCGCGCACGCCGTCGGTGCCCCGACTGGAACCGTGGCGCTTCCCGATTGGGATCGTAACCGCGTGTTCCTCCTTCACCTTGGGCAGGAAGGTGCTACGCCGACAGCAGGCATCACCGCGGTTCACATTGACACGGGAGCAGCATACTTCGAGCAGCCGGTAGCCACGGTATACGGCGGCGCCTCCAAATGGATATACGCGGTAAACGGCGGCGGCGCATGTCTCGGCAAAGACGGCTTCATCTACCTTGTGTCCGATCCGGCCAACAGGTGTCAGTTCGCCAAGATTGATCCGAACTCTCTCACCGCTGTCGGCTTCTTCGGCACCGCAAGCAGTTCTCTAGTGAACAGCAAGGACGGACTCGTCGAGCCCGGACAGATATGTGCGATCCAGATTCCAGCGAGCGGAGCGAACTTCATCGTCAATGCACCTGCCGCGTCCACGGATGGTGTGAGCGCCTTCTGCGGCGACACCATGCTTTTCAGCGGCGTCAGCTTCCCTACCGATGAACTCGTCGGTAGCGGTTGCGCGGGACCCGCAAACGGTAACACGGCGACTGCCTACATCATTGGCAAGACCTCGTACGGTTCCCCGAATGCGAACCCGGTCGGCGTCTATGTTATGACGTTCGCCGAAGGTGCCGAGGGCTTTCTTCCCGACACGTATCCCGGTCAATCGAACCCGCTCATTACCTTCAGCAAGTCCGGCACCTTTGTGCCAACTGATGTAGACAATACGCTCGGTGCCCCGGCCATCGCATTCTCACAAGTCTGGGGGCCTGCATTCGATCCCACCGACGGCAACATTTTGATCGAGTGCCAAATGCACTATTCCGTAGGCATCGACAAGGTGTTCCTGATAAAGGTGGACGTGACCGACGCCAAGATCATCTGGTCCACCCAGTTGAACGGGCTCACCAACTTCCTGTCCCTCGTAAACGGCGACCCCTCCATGACCGCCGCGCGAATCGTGAACGGTAGCTACGCCATACTAGTCGGCGGCAACGGCGGATCAACGGATGCGTTCGTGTTCATCTTCGACACCACGGACGGCACCGTCGAGAAGGACGACTGGACGAACCAGTTACTCTTGGAGGGCCAACAGTATTGGGACGAGGTAACCGGTGGCCTCATACTCTTCGGCGGTGACTCCAGCCTGCCCAACTTCAACATCGCGTCTCCGTTCCAGTGGGGCATCATCTATCCCGGCCGCTCTAAAGGTCAGAGCGTTCTGCTCAGTCAAATCGTCACGGACATCTGCGGCATGGTGACGTTGCAGCCCAGCGACATCGACGTGACAGACCTGACGGATGTTGTGCCCGGCTACGTGATGCCTCAGCAGATGACGGCGAAGGATGCGATTGCGCCGTTGACCCTGATCTACTTCTTCGACGGATTCGAGAGCGACTTCCTTCTGAAGTTCGTTCACCGCGGCCACGCCTCCGTAGCAACAATCTCGGCCACCGATCTGGCGCGCATCGAGAACAAGAAGAACTCGCTCGTGCAGATTACGCGCGTGCAGGAGGTCGATCTTCCGATCCAGGTGTCACTCCAGTTCTTCGACCCCAACAATGACTACCAAGCCTCCACAGCTTATGCCCGGCGTCCGCTGGCCCCATTCCCCGTCATGTACTCGAACAACATTCTATCTCAGGATGTCCCGATCTCGCTTGACCCGACAGACGCCAAGAACGCGTGTGAGCGTACGCTCTATTCGGCGTGGATCAACCGGGTTCAATACAAAATCAAGTTGCCCTGGCAGTACCTCATATACGATCCAACCGATGTGCTCGTGCTCTACCCGGACACTCAGTCGGTGGTGACGGTGCGCCTCGCGAGCAATGACGTTGGCGTGGACTACTCGATCGACACGATCGCCATATCGGAGAGCGGTGAATCCTACAACCTCGCGATTCAGCCGGTGGACACGTACATCGGGAATGCGGTTGCTTACGGTGGTAGCGGCTTCGTGCCCCAACAGATTTCCATCCCCGGTGCCTCCAAGTTCATCCCGATGGATACGCCGCTCCTTCAGGACATCGACGACACTGGGTTCAACTTCACGCTGCTCTATTACGCGGGCGGCGGCTACGTTACCTCGTGGCCTGGGCTTGAACTCTACAAGAGTGCCGATCAGGTGGCGTACGTGGATGTCGGCGGCATCACTCATGCGGCTGCGTGGGGTACTGCAACGACCGCGCTCGGTGACCCGTCCGATGTCTTCGCCACAGATAACACGAACACCGTGACCATCGCTATGAGCAACGGTGGCCCACTCCTCACGAGCATCAGCTACATGGCTATGGTCAACGGTGGCAACGGCGCCGTCCTGCTCAAGGCCAACGGCGAAGTCGAAGTCATCCAATTCCAGAACGTCGTCCAGAACTCGGACGGGACCTACACGCTGTCCACGCTCCTACGCGGACGCCGCGGCACCGATACGATGGCGCACACGCACTTGTCCGGCGAGACATTCGTATTGCTCACTCCGTCTACCGGCGTCAACAAGGTCGAGCTTAGCCTAGAGGACCTGAATCTGGTCCGGTACTATAAGCCGGTCACAGAAGGTGCACTGCTGGAGAACGCCACGGCTGTCGGGTTCGTGGCCACCGGTCGTCCGCTTAAGCCGTATGCGCCCGTACATGTCGCCGCCGCCCTATCGGGCTCCGATATCGACCTCACCTGGGTACGCCGGACGCGCATCAACGGCGCATGGAATGAAAGCATCGGCGTCGTGCCTCTGGCCGAGACCACGGAAGCCTATGACATCGACATCTACAATGGGCCATCGGTCGTACGAACCCTGAGTATCGACTTCGGAGCTACGCCGGTTGCCTTCCCCGGAATCACGTATACGGCCGCGGAGATCACGGCCGACTTCGGGAGCACTCCCTCCACCCTGTCTCTGGCGGTCTACCAAAAGAGCAGCGCTGTAGGCCGGGGTTTCGGCTATATCGTGACCGTTCCGGTGATGTAACTTTCTCCTGGTAAAAGGGCGTTAACTATGGCAAACTACGACGTGGAGTTGAATCTCGGGGATGCGCCTGGAGCCCTCGGAACGTCGAAGCGCCCGTACTTTGGGATCGCTCGGTCTACGTTTCAGGACGGGATGACGATTCGGGCTTTTGGTCATTACCGGGAAGCCATGGTAGCGATGCCTCCGGTTGCCGGAGAGTTCTCATTGTTCAATGACGGTCGATACAACATAAAAGTCAAACGTGGTGAGGAAGAAAAAGAAGTGTTGCCGGGTGAAACTGCCTTCTTCGTCATGGACGGGGGAAGTTTCAACCTAGACAGAATAGGGAACAGCCGCCATGGATAACCTGAACCTCCCGCAAGTTGCCGCGAATCAGAACCAAAAGGAAGTTACGATCAACGACGCCACGGTTCAACTCTCCGGCGCACTCGCTGACTCCTTCCTGGTGGACATGACCGCGGGCAACACAACGCTGTCCACGGCAAACTTCCAACAGTACATGTGCTTCACTCTGCACAACGACACGGCTACGCACAATTTCACGGTGCCCGCCGTCAAGCGCGCGATCTTCCTCGTCACGAACAACAACTCCGCTACGACGAACGTCAAGGTCGGATCGACCACACTCTCCTTGGCAGTCGGCGTCACCGGCTACTACCAAACCGACGGCACCACGAACGGACTGATTCAGATTGGGTCGAGTGCGGGTGGCGGCGGTGGAGGGGGCGGCAGTGGAATGTCGAGCACCGGCCCCATCGGCTTCGACGGCGACAGCTTTGACGCAGATACAATTCCGGGACCAACTGGTGCAACAGGTCCGACCGGCGCCACGGGCGCTACCGGTGCGACAGGCGCTACCGGGGCCGGTGGAATTAGTGGGGTCTATGAATGGAACGTTGATGATTGTTTCTGGGCCGGAGTCATAATCAGTCCAGCTAACGGCCGTACTATTTACAACAACGCATCTGGGACCAGTGGCGCCTCCGTGCGAGCAGGCGCATCGCACAACAGTGGTAAATTCTATTTCGAGTTCATAGTAGGACCAGTTGCCAGTCCATACCCTGGGATAGGCGTAGGCGATAGCTCCGCGACCCTGCTAAGTTATGTGGGGTCAGACACCCACGGCTGGGGAGTGTTTGTTGACGGGAACGGTCGCCATAACGGTGCCACCACAGGTGCTACCGCTTTCACCACCGGCGACATCATCGGCGTTGCAGTGGACTTTACTGCCAGTACAGGTTCGATCAAATTCTATAAGAATAACACGCTGATCCTAACCTACGGCAGTTTAACACTCGGAACGATGTTCCCTATGGGGTCAACATCAGGTCAGGCAACAATCAACGGCGGAGAACTCGCTTTGACAGCGGCGGAACAAACGTACTCAGTGGCCACTTACTCTTCTTGGAGCTAAGTGTGAGCGACGAGAGCAATCACTATTTTATGAATGGAGGGGTCTTGGAGAAAACCATGCGCTTCTTCAACCTCCTCGAAGAGGATGACGGCATAGTCCTGTCGATCTCGAATTGCGCCGTCTACACCACACTGATCCTGGCTGTCGTCTGCCTAGTCTATAAGCCGCAATTCTTCATCGACGTTCTCGGCGCCTATGGGGTTGCCAAGGCCAATTACGCCTACAAGCGCTGGGTCAATATTCCGTCCTCGCCAAGGTGTGAAAAAGATGGTAAGGTAGGGGATGATTCCAAAAGCGGAGACCCGTCATGAGCTTAAAAGCGATAGCAGCGTACGCCGCCGTCACAACCGTGTTGGGGCTAATGAGCATCTTCCCGGTCCCGGCTCACGCCGCGGACACTCGGTTCATGTGCCACACGGAGTCGGCCGTTAACGCCTTGGCCGCCCAGATCATCAAAGGCGACGATAACGCTGACGACGCCATGGCCCGGCCCTACATCCAGAGCGGCGAATGCCTGCTCCTCCCGGTATCTATCGACGTACAGATTACCTATCGGGGCAAGGTCTTCGAGAAAGAGGACGGCTTCAAGATTCAGGTAGTCGGCTTCCCGATCCTCGGCACCGAGAACAAACTCTTCTACGGCATCATGCCTGTGGAACCTGCGGACGAGAACCATCCGTCCCAGCCTGCGCACAAAGATGACGCCGCGCTCAAGCCCGAAGGGATTATGCGCAGAAACGCATAAAGCAGATTTATGCGCTAAAGCGCATCAAAGTGCCTATCTGATGTCGCGGAGGATATCAAGATGAAGTCTTTCGGCTGGACGCAAACCGGCGTGAGTGAGCCCGGCTTCGTGAACGCCTTCAGGATCGAGGAACTCGGCGTGGTTCGGGTGACCGTCCGCACGGCAGGCGCCATGGGTATGGCCGCGGTGGATATCCCGTTCAAAGACTTCGCCGGTATCTGTGACGGGTTCCAAGAGGTCATCAACAAATGAGTTGGACGATCCTCTCCATGCTCGCGGAGATCACCGCCAACGAGGGCGGCTTCGTCGATGACCCGGAAGATGCGGGCGGCATCACGAACCATGGCATCAGTCTCCGCTTCGCGCAAGGGCACCCCGACTTCTTCGACCTGAACAAAGACGGCAAAGTGGATCGCGCCGACATCGAGGCGATCACTGTGGCGCTCGCCCAATCCGCCTACACCCAATTCTTCTATACGCCGTCGCATCTCGACAAGGTGCCGAACGTGTCGAACGTCGTCATGCAGCTATGGGATATGGAAGTGAACATGGGCGTCGGCATGTCCAGCGGCGCATCCGAATCCATCAAAGTTCTACAGCACGCGCTGGGTTGCAACGTGGACGGCATCCTGGGGCCGGGCACACTTGCCGCTTTCGAGACCGCGTGCAATACTGAGGGCGTTGAAACCGTGAACAATCTG
>Ga0210394_10004853_pt1 | contig 15415 bp, 14 predicted proteins | sample IncBWC12MmetaG_FD_160121 | JGI IMG/M metagenome (GOLD analysis project Ga0210394, IMG submission 160121) | Forest soil microbial communities from Barre Woods Harvard Forest LTER site, Petersham, Massachusetts, United States - Inc-BW-C-12-M | ecosystem: Environmental > Terrestrial > Soil >... | reverse complement strand
GGAGCTCATCTCGAAAAGAATCGCCGAACTCGGGGACTGGCGCGGGGAAACCCTCAGCAGAATGCGCAAGCTCATCAAGGAAGCAGACCCGGACGTCGTCGAGGAGTGGAAGTGGATGGGCACTCCGGTTTGGTCGCACGACGGCATCATCTGCACTGGCGAATCCTATAAGGATGTAGTGAAGCTTACCTTCGCCAAGGGCGCGTCTCTGAAGGATCCGGCCCGTCTCTTCAACTCGAGTCTCGACGGAAACGTACGCCGCGCGCTCGACATCCACGAAGGAGAAGACGTCGATGAGTCCGCCTTCAAGGCGCTCGTTCGCCAGGCGGTCGCCCTCAACAGTTCTGGCAAGTCGAAACCTTCGAAGAAAGCGAAGTCCTAAGGAACCTCCACGCGCTGCGAGAGCGACATAGCGTCGAAAGCCATGGAGCGGGGCAAAGTGACCGGGTAGCGGCGCTTTCGGCAGGTAGATCATCGTCAACGAGTCCACAACGCCGGCGGCTGCAGCGCTGACCGAGCGCGCTTCCGCAGCCGGGGCCATCATGGAAAACGTGACGGCGACGTTGTCGGGGGTGATCTGCTCGCGGATCTCCCCGCGCGGATTGGCCGCAGACGTTGCGATCACGTAGAGCTTGCCGTGCGAGAGGGCGGTCAGCTGCTCGGCGGTGAGCAAGGCGGGACATCATTAGGGGTAGGGGCGCCGGCGCAAGCTGCGTACCCCTTGCGCGATCAAGCACTTGCTGAGCTGCTCGGCCCCATGGGCTAGTCCTGGATCGTTCCAGCACGTCGCGCGAACCCGGCGGTCATGCACAATAGTGTTCGAACGTCTGGGGCGCGGTCAGCATCGCCTGCCGCGGCCACGGCTCATATTCCGCAGCGGGTCAGTTGGCTGATCTCGCTGCAGGCCTTGCACCAGCCGCGTCGCAAAGGGTGACAGGTACCATGAAATTGTCGTTCTGGACCCTGACGGAAACTGCGTTGCGCTCAGTATCTGCGATCGCTCTGCGGCTGACCGCCTGCCGGGCCCTGTTCGGCCGCACACTCCTCCTGGCTCTCGCGCTGACCTGCGCCACCGCGGCGCCCGCCAGCGCCGCGGATCCACCGGCCGCGGGTGCGCAGCGCCCGCCCGGGCTCACACCGCTTCCGAAGGTCAGCTCGCCACGACTCTACGTGATCGATTGCGGCACGCTCGTCTACAACCGTCCCGAGGACTACAACCTCACGCGCGAGGAGGTAGCCGACACCAACATGGCGGTGCCGTGCTTCCTCGTGATCCACCCGAAGGGAATCCTGCTCTTTGATACCGGATTGTCGGATCGCCTGGTGGGCCGGCCGCTCTGGGAGAACGTGGACGGCGGCTACGGGCAGATCAAGTTCAACACCCTCCGGGGCCAGCTTGCCGATATCGGTGTGACGCCCGCGGACATCACCTACCTCGCGATCTCGCACTCGCATTTCGATCACGTCGGCAACGCCAGCGACTACGCGGGCTCGATCTGGCTTGCGCAGAAGGCGGAGCTCGACTTCATGTTCGGCGCCAATGCGGATCCTGCGTACGTGCCGCTCTACTCCGCGCTCGCTCATGCCCGCAAAGAGGTGTTCGAGGGCGACCACGACGTATTCGGCGACGACACTGTGATTCTCAAGTTCACGCCCGGGCACACCCCGGGACACCAGTCACTCTATGTGAAGCTCACGAAAGCCGGCGGCGTCGTGCTCTCGGGGGATCTGTACCACTACGCCGAGGAACGGCCGCTCCACCGCATGCCGAAGGAGGAGGAGCGCACGGCCACCGCAAGCTCGCGGGAGACGATCGAGCACTTCCTCAAGGAGAAGAACGCGCAGCTGTGGATCGGGCACAGCACCACGTTCTTCAAGAATGCGATCAAGTCGCCCGGCTGGTACGACTGAGGACTCCCGCAATGGACTACATCCGCTTCGGGCAAACCGGGCTCGAGGTCTCGCAGCTGTGCCTCGGGACCATGTCGATGGGCAGCTCCGCCTGGAAGCGTTGGGTGCTCGACGAGCCGGACTCGATTCCCATCCTGCGGCACGCCCTCGACCTCGGCATCACCTTCTTCGACATGGCCGACTGGTATTCCATCGGCCGCAACGAAGAGGTCGTCGGCCGGAACCTGCTCAAGATGAGACCACGCGAGCGGCTGGTGCTTGCGACCAAGGTCTTCTACCCGATGAGCGACGACCCGAGCGATCGGGGCCTGTCTGCCAAGCACATCGCGACCTCGATCGACCGTTCGCTGGCGCGGATGGGCACAGACTACGTCGACCTCTACGTGATCCACGCCTTCGATGCGGATACGCCTGTGGCAGAAACGATGCGGGCGCTGCACGACACGGTCCGCGCCGGCAAGGTGCGCTACCTCGGCGCCTCCACAATGTACACTTGGCAGTTCGCGAAGATGAACCACATCGCCGCGATGTACGGCTGGACGCCGTTCGTCAACATGCAGTGCCAATACAACCTGCTCTACCGCGAGGAAGAACGGGAGATGTTTCCCTACTGCCGCGACCAGGGTATCGCCGTCACGACCTTCAGTCCTTTAGCGCGCGGCTTCCTTGCGCGCAGCGCCGCCGCCACCGCGCGCACGGCCCACGACATCCACCAGGAATTCTATGGCGATGCTATCGATCGCGAGATCGCACGCCGCGTGCGCGAAGTGGCGGCGCGTCGGGGCGTGAGCGCGGCACACGTCGCGATGGCCTGGGTCGCGGGCAGCCCCAATCACAACGTTCCGATCGTGGGTGCCGCGAAGACGGCGCACCTCGACGTCGCCGTGGAAGCGCTGGGGCTTGAGCTCGATGCCGGGGACCGGGCCTTCCTCGAGGCCCCCTATCGGCCACGCGACGAGATCAACGATCAGAATCCGCTGCGCCGTCCGCGCGCACTGCATCTGGACTGAGCCCGCCGGCGGCTAGACCTTCAACCACGGGCTGTCCTCTCGAACCTCGATCAGGGTCGGACGATCCGCGACGAGAGCCTCGCGCACGGATTGTGCCAGGTGCTCGGCGCTCGCGGCACGCGTGGCACGACAGCCGAGGCTCTCCGCCAGTCGCAGGAAGTCCGGGCTCCTGGGCTCGACGCCGATGCGCGGAATCTGCCGCTCGTCCATCCCGTCCGCGATCGCCTTCAGGGCGTCGTTGTTCCACACGATGACCGGAAGCGCGAGGCGTTCCTCCGCCGCGGTGGCCAGCTCACTGACCGTGAACATGATGCCGCCGTCGCCCGCGACGGCAACCACCGAGCGATGCGGCGCGCCGATCTTGGCGCCAACGGCCAGTGGCAGGGCCGGACCGAGGGCACAATAATTGCCGGAGTAGTACCAGCAGCGCTCCATTTCCACCGGCATTGCAAAGGTGCCGGTGTACACGATCTGCGTGGCGTCACCCATCACGATGGCGTCCGCAGGCAGCGCCGAACGCAGTATCTTCCACACGCGCGCGTGCAGCTTCTCGAGGTCGGTCATCTTCGCGGCATTACGCGCGAGGATTTTGCTGACCCGGTGCTCGCCTTCCGACCGCTGCGCCGTCGGCTTCCGGCTAACCAGGGCTGACGACAAGGCGTGCATCGCGGCACGGGCGTCGGCCTGAATCGGTACCGCCGCGGAATACATCGAGGTCAGTTCCCTGGGATCGATGTCGATCCGAATGATGTCGCCCGATATTTCGAGTTTCGTGAGGAAGTGATCGCCTGCGGCGACTTCCGAGCCGACCAGCAGCACCACGTCGGCGTCGGCCAGTGCCTGCTGGCTCGCCTCCTGCAGGATCGAGCAGCCTAGCGATAAGGGGTGGGAACTCGGCAGTATCCCCTTGCCGGCATTGCTTGAAAGAACCGGAGTCCCAAGACGCTCGGCGATCTCGGTCAGCGGCTTGCGCGTGCCGACGGCGCCGCCACCGAGGAAAATCAGCGGGCACTTCGCCCGCGCCAGACGATCCGCGGCCTCCTCGATCGCCGCCGGATCGGGCATCGGCAGGGACGGCGCGCGTCGCGTCTTCCACTCGGCCTGCACCGGTAGCGGCAGAACGTCCCGGGGCAGCGACAGATGCACCGGACGCGGCCGGCTGCCGCGAAACACCGCATAGGCACGCGCGATGAGCTCCGGCAGCTCCTCCGGGTAACGGACCATGGCGCTGAAGGCGGTGAACCCGGCTGTTACCGCCGCCTGGTCGTTGAGCTCGTGGATCGCGCCCCAGCCTTTCCCCTGCGTCAGCGTGGGAGACGCCCCGGAGAGGACGAGCATGGGCTGCGAATCGCAGTAGGCCTGAGCAATACCGGTCGCCGCGTTGGTGACCCCCGGACCGCCGATGATGGTGCAGACGCCGGGCTTGCCGGTCGCGCGCGCGTAGCCGTCGGCCATGAGGCTCGCGCCCTGCTCGTTGCGACACTGCACGTGACGGATCCCGGTGAGCGCGATGCCACGATACAGATCGAGGGTCATCGTCCCGGCCATGCCGAAGACTGTGTCCACCTCGTAGGCCGCGAGGAGCTTCATCACGGCCTCACCGCAGGTCATGGCCTGGTCTCCCGTTGATCGAGCTGGTCGCCTGTCCGTAGGGGCTGGGGTCAGAACTTGTATCCGATCCTAACCCCCAGCACCCGCGGCCTGGTGATTTCCTGCTGCAGCGAGAACTGCGCGGTGGATGTCCAGGTGCTCGTGACGACGTTGGTCAGGTTCTGCGCATACAGCTCCAGCGACCAGGCGTCCTTGTTGACTCCCGCCGATGCGTCGTACTGCGTATACGCCGGGTTTTCGAACCTGAGCTGGTTGGTGCTGATCGCTCCGCCGCTCGAAAGTGACGGGTTGCTGCCAAATTGCGTAAACGAATGAGCGGTGTGCGTCGTACCCGCCTGCGCGAACAGGTTGTAGGAGCTCATCACCCACTGGTAGCGCAAGCGCAGGTTGAACTGGAACGGTGGCGAGTTGGCGCTCGGGCTGCCGAGCGGACCGTACGGATTCCCGATGGTGAGGACCGGCTTTCCGAACTCGCCGGCCGTAGCTGGATTTGCGAGGAGTGCCGGGTTGTTGGCGATCAGGAAAGGCGAATTCGTCTGCTCGCTGCTGTTCAGGACGCGGCGCCCTGGGCCGTGAGGCCTTCGACGAGCAGCGCGATGAAGGAAGTCTCCACACCGCGGATGCGATAGTTCGGTCCATTCGCTTCGAAGCCCACGTTCCCCAGCACGCCAGGATCGAAGAATGAGACCTGCGCATTATTCCAGTCCTCCTGGTAAATGGCGGCGTTCCACTGCAGACGATGGCTGAGGAATTCCGACTTCCAGCCGAACTCGTTGTTGATCACATCGTCCGACTTGTACGCAAGTGGTGAGCAGTACTGGTGCACGCCGTCGATGCCCGCGATGTAGCAGGCGGCATTGCGATTGAAAGCCCCGGGGCGGAAGCCCTGGGACCAGGTGTAATAAGCCAGCACGTCCGGCAGGATGTGCCAGGTCAGATTCGCGCGACTCCTGAATCCCTTGTAGGTCGTGCTGAGACCTTCCTTGTCGATGTTGGTCGCCACGTTCAGGCAGGGTGGCAGACCCGCCTCGTAGCAGCCCGGCGCGCCGAAGCTGCCTACCACGGCGCCTTTCTCTTCATTGTCGAAATGGAAATAGCGTGTCCCCGCGGTGATGGTGAGCACCTTGGGAACGATGTCGAAATCCAATGAGGTGAAAGCCGCCGTCTGGGTGTAGCCGCGTTTGACGTCATTGAAGAAACCCACATTGTCACCGCGAACGGGTGCCGGATTGTTGACGCTCGAGCCGGGCTGCGGCCCGATGTCCGTCAGGCATCCGAATGTCACGGTTGCGGTGCAAGGCGGCAGGGTCTTGTAGTTCCAGTTCAACTGATCGTAAATCCGCAGGTCCTCCCAGAAGGCACCCACGATGCCGCGCATCCGCCATTCATCAGGGGTGCTGAGTCGCAGCTCCTGACTCAAGTGCGTGTTGCGCTCGACCTCGGTCCAGGTGGTAGCCGGCGAGAAGCACATCGCCGGCAAGCCGTGGTCGGCGCCATGGCACTGGTAATAGTCCGCATACTTGCCGCGCGCATAATTGGTGTAATCCTGCTGTGTTTCGACGTTGCGCACGAGATAGGAACCGGCGTAGACCGCCTTGAGATCGCCGATTCGCCCGTTAATTACCAAAGCCGTGTTCTCGAACCTGTCCTTGTTGTAGTTGGGGGTGAACAGCGTGACCGACTGCTGCGGAAGCGGTACGCCGTCGGAGCTCAGCGGCATCTGATAGAAGACGCCCTCCGCATTCATATCCTGGTAGCTCTGTGTGATGAGAGCGTTCCAGTTGTCGTTGATGTTCCATAGGGCGGAGGCGCGCAGACCCTCGTAGGTCACCGGATTGATGGCGTTACCCAGGAGCGCGGCGTTATTGATCACCGGGCTGCCGGGCGGCACCTGGCACGTGCCGGTGGCCCCGCAGCCCGCTGGGAAGTTCGCATAGTGGATGCCGAGGTCGCTCGGCTGGCGCGTGAAGGTAGAAGCCACGTTGTTGATGTAACCGCCGCGGCGATCGTCGTAGGCCACGAAGCGCACCGCCAGCGTGTCGGTGAGCACGGGCACATTGAGGACCGCGGTGAGGTCGGTGTTCGGGTCGCCGCCAGCGGTCACGCCGTAACCTGCGGAAACGGTCGCTTCGGTTGAGTTGAGCTTCGGCTTGTTGGTGATGTAGCGAATGACGCCCGCCTGGGCGCCAGCGCCGAACAGCGTCCCCTGCGGCCCCTCGAGCACCTCGACACGCTCCAGATCCGCCGCGTACACGTCGAGGTTGCGGCCGGGCAACTGACCCGACTGCTCATCCAGATAGATGGCGACGTTCGGGAAGCTGCTGATCGAGCCGCCCGACTGAGTCGCCACGCTCCCGGCGCTGAGGCCCCGCATGAAGACCTGGTCCTGGCCCGGTCCCGAGGATGGCGCGGTCACGTTGGGCAGATAGCGCAGCAGGTCATCGAAGCTCGTTACGTTCAGTTCCTTGAGCGTGTCCCCCGTGAATGCCTGAATCGCGATTGGTACGTCCTGCGCGTTTTCGGAGCGCCGCTGCGCGGTGACGACGACTTCCTGGATTCCGGTGGCGGCGCCAGTCTCAGTCGTCGCGGACTGATCCGCAGCCACCACCGCGCCCAAGCGCGTTCCCAGAATGGTTGCAACTGCGGCCGCGCACTTCGGATTGATCTTCATTGGCGGAATCCCCCCAGGATGCCCCCGGCGGCACAACCGAGGTTGCGCTGCCCCCGCACTCGATCAATCCCTAGCGTTTCACACGCCGCGCGGGCAGGAAAATCTAGAAATTGAATAGCCCCATCTAATAAAGGAATCGACCGAGGCGCCGTCGGACTCGTGCGAGAGTGCTATTCGGCCGCAAAAGGTCGCCGGACAATCTCGCGTACCGCGTTTGCTCCGAATTATGCGTCATTGCATACTCGTTCCACACGCAGAGATTTTCGGTCAGTCCTTATCAGGCCGGGTTTTGAGCGCCCTGCGCCGCTGCTGAATACATGCCCGACAATCCGCGACGTTCCCGGGCAGCTCCATAAGCGAGGTCGGGTAATTTGAGCAGCAATGCGATTGCGCCGGCACGAACGGGGGTCGCATCGCTCGCTCAGCGCTGGTACGTCCTGATCGTGATGTGCCTGGTTTACGCGCTCAATATCGCTGCCCGCTACGTCGTCACGACCGTCTTTGAACCGATCCGACTCGAACTGAGGCTCACCGACACAGGCGCTGCGTTTCTGACCGGCCCTCCGCTCGCTCTTTTCTACGTCGTCTGTGGCATTCCCATCGCCTGGCTCGCCGACCGCTCCAATCGCCGCAACATCGTGGCGGCATCGCTGGTTCTGTGGTCCGGCTTCACCACGCTCTGCGGCTTTTCCCAAACCTACTGGCAGTTCCTGATCAGTCGCATCGGTGCGGGCGTGGGTGAGGCCGGGGCGACGCCACCCTCGACGTCGCTTGTGTCGGACTGCTTTCCGGCTGAGCGGCGTGCGATGGCGCTCAGCGTCTTCGCATTAGGCGCACCCATTGGTGCCTGGCTCGCCGCCGACGTGGCGGGGGCCGTTGGACAGAACTACGGGTGGCGTGGGGCGTTCTTCGCCCTGGGCGTGCCGGGAATGCTGTTGGGCGTGCTCTTCTTCCTGACCATTCGCGAGCCAAGGCGCGGACAACTCGATGCCGTCGCGGCGGAGGGTAAGGCCTCGTTCTCAGAGTCGTTGGCGTTCCTCTGGCGTCAGCGGGCCGCGTTCCACGTCATCATGGGAAGCGGCGTCTGCAGCCTGTGGGGATGGGGGCTCGTCTGGTGGACCCCGACGTTCCTGCTGCGAACCTACGGGCTGAACGTTGCTCAGGCCGGAGCGATCACCGGTCACGTTCATCTGATCGGCGGCATCCTGGCGACGGTCGCCGCCGCGTGGCTCATGTCCCGGCCGTTCATGTCAGATCCGCGTCGCGTGCTGTGGGCGCTGGGATTGGTCATCGGCTGCGCCACGCTCCCCTCGATGGTGGCGTACTGGACGCACTCGCTGTGGGTCGCCCGGGTGATGTTCTGGGCATACATCCCTGCGATCTACTTCTTCATTGGCCCTTGCATGGCGTTGGTGGCAAATCTGGCGCCCAGCCATATGCGAGCGACCTTCACCGCCTGGTCGGGGCTGGTGGGCAACGTGTTCAATCTGATCGTCGCGCCGCAAGCCGTCGGGATGCTGAGCGACTGGTTTGCCGGCGCGCACGGGTCCGACGCCGCATCACTCCGCTGGGCGCTGCTGCTGCTGGCCCCCACGGGGTTTTGGGCGACGTGGCACTTTTTCCTCGCCGCACGGACGGTTGCTGCGGACCTGCGGCGCGTGGGGTACAGCGGCGCCGGGGCGTGACCGAAGGGAGGTTCCTTGAAAAACTATCTGTTGGGTCTACTCGTCCTGGCAAGCGCGGCAGCCTATGCGCGCGCCGCCGACGTCAGGGTCCTCAACGACGATACGCACTTTGCCGAGGGGCCGATCTGGTACCACGGCAAGCTCTACTACGTCGAATACGATCGCAGTTCGGTGACCACTTGGGACGGTACGAAGAACAGCATCTTCTGGTCCAAGTCGGGCTGCGGCCCGTCGGCGGTCATTCCCACGCCGCGCGGCGAATTTCTCACCACCTGCTATGACAGCGGCACGATCGGCCACATCTCCGCCGACGGCAAGGATCTGCCGCCCTACTCGCACGACAAGGACGGGCATCCCTTCGTCGGCCCCAACGACTTTGCGCCCGACCGTCACGGGGGCATCTACTTCACGTGCTCCGGCACCGCGCCCGGCCCGGTGATCGACGGCAAGATCTTTTACCTCGCGGCCGACGGCACGATCACCCAGGAGGCGGCCGACGTGCACAGCGCCAACGGTATCGTGGTTTCCAATGACGGTCAGATCCTGTATGCGATCGAGACCGAGGATCACCGGCTGATTCAGTTCAAGATCGCGTCCGATGCGTCGCTTTCGGACCGCCGCGTCTTTCTGGATCTCGATGAGCTCACGCATCACGTCGGCCACATCTATCCGGATGGCGTGAAGATTGATTCCAAGGGGCTGCTCTACATCGGCCAGAATCCGCGCGACGTCCATGCCCCGCTCGCCGGCATCATCTTCGTGGTCGATGCGGCAGGGAAGCTGCTGCGGACGCTGCAACTGCCCTCACCGGGCGTGCCGAATCTGGCATTGAGCCCGGACGAGAAGACCGTGTACGTGATGGCGCTCGACCAACTCGACAAGTCGCCCTACCAGGGCAAGGTCTACGCGATCGCGAACCACTGACAGAGCAAATGCTCGAGACCGGGCCGCAGCAGTCAGCCCGCCAGCCAGCCGCCGTCGATGACCAGATTCGAGCCGGTGATGAAGCTGGCTCGGTCGCTCGCCAGGAAGACCGCGGCATTGGCGACGTCTTGCGGTCGGCCGAAGCGCGGCCAGGGCGTGCGGCGCCGCTGATATTCCAGCCGTGCCGGGTCCTTCGCGAGTCCTCCGGCGCCGGTAACGATCTTGCCTGGAGAGATGCAGTTGCACACGATGAGATGCTTGGCATAGTCGACGGCGATCTGCCTGGTTATATAGATCGCTCCGGCTTTGCTTACGCCGTACGGCAGGTCGCCCGGCGAAGTCACGATGCCTTGCTGGGATCCCAGGTTGATCAGGCGACCCCTGACCTCCTCCCGCGGCTCCTGAGTGATCATCTGCTGGACCGCCCGCTTGCAGCCGTTGAACATGCCCGTCAGATTGACGCGCATCACCTGCTCCCACTGCGCAGGTTCGGTCTGCAACAACGCGGTGCCGGAATAGGTCGCGGCATTGTTGACCATCACGTCGAGCCGTCCGTGACGCGCGACCGTGGCACCGATCAACGAGTCGACCTGGTCCCAGCGGCCGACGTCGGTCTCCTGAAAGGACGCCGTACCGCCGGCTCGGGTAATGAGGTCGAGCGTCGAGTCGCCGCCTTCGACCGGCTCCTCGGTGATATCCGCGATGACGACCGCCGCCCCTTCGCTTGCAAAGCTGATGGCAATCGCTCGACCGATCCCCGAACTGGCTCCGGTGACGACGGCGACCTTGCCCGCGAGTAGACTTGACATTGGCTTCGCCACCCTGCTTCCCCTCAGTAGCTTCGGATTATAGAGACCACGGGATTAGCGCAGAATATCTCCATGTCCGGCGCGCCCCAACCCGACCTCGACTTGGCCGCTTCGCTCTTTGATGCGCTCAGCCGCGCCACGCGCCGCGGCCGCGGCATTGTGCGCGACAGCTACGGCGCCGGTGAGCAGGCGGCGCATGACATCCTGCGGTCGGCCGCCGGCGCCACAGCGCTCGAGGTCTCGGTCGATGCGATCGGCAACTTGTTCATGACGCTGCCCGGAGAGGACCGGAGCGCGCCGCGCATCATCGTGGGTTCGCACCTCGACAGCGTTCCGCAGGGAGGCAATTTCGACGGCGCAGCGGGGGTGGTCGCCGGCTTGTGCGCGTTATCTGCGCTGCGCCGCGAGGGAGTGACGCCGAAGTGCGATCTGTCCGTGATGGCAATTCGTGCGGAGGAGTCCGCCTGGTTCGACATTGCGTACCTCGGAAGCGGCGGCGCTTTTGGACTGCTCGATCCGGCCTGTTTGTCGATCGCGCGATCAGACAACGGCCAGACTCTCGAGGCGACGCTGACGAGCCAAGGCTTCGATCCGCAGCCGATCCGGGAACGGCAGAGGCTGCTGGATCCATCCCGGATCCGCGCCTACGTCGAGCTGCACATCGAACAGGGCCCGACGCTCGTCGGCCGGGGACTGCCGGCTGCAGTCGTGAGCGGCATCCGCGGCTGCAAACGGTTTCGCAATGCGCGGTGCAGCGGCGAGTACGGTCATTCGGGTGCCGTCGCCCGTCCCTACCGGCGGGATGCCGTCGCGGCAACTGTCGCGTTTCTTCATCACATGGAGGCCGTGTGGCTCAAGCAGGAGGAGTGCGGAGCCGATCTGGTTCTCACCTCGGGTGAGTTGTTCACCGACCCCGCGATGCATGGGCCGAGCAAGATTGCCGGCGAGACGCGCTTTGTGCTCGACCTGCGGAGCCTGTCCGACACGACCATGGAGAGCGTCGCGGCCGAGGCACGCGCGGCGGCGGCGCGCCTCGGCGCCGCTTACCGTGTGGAGATCGATCTGGGCGCGACCAGCGACTCTCCCCCGGCGGTAATGGACACCCGCCTGCGATCCCGGCTGATGAGTCTGCTTGATCAGCCCTTCGAGATGGCAAGCGGTGCCGGTCACGACGCGGCTGTGTTCTGCAAGGTCGGCATTCCGAGCGCCATGATTTTTGTCCGCAACGGGCACGGCAGCCACAATCCGGACGAAGCCATGTCGCTGGAGGACTTCGCGGTCGGAACGCGCGCACTCCTCGGGCTGCTGCTGGAATTTCCCCTCTGATCGGGCTCGCGAAGGAGTCCTGGATGACATTGCTGGTGACGGGTGCGACAGGGTTCGTGATGAGCGTGCTCGGCCGCCACTGGCTGGAGGCCGATCCCGACGCACGCCTCGTGGTGCTGGACTCTGCGCCGCTCGATGCCGCTGCCCAGCGCTACTTCGCCCCGGTCATGAAGCAGCTGTCCGTCGTGACTGCCGATGTGACGCAGCCCGAGACCTGGCATGCGGCGCTCGCGGATCATGGCGTCACTCACATCGTGCACGGCGCAACCATCACGCCGATATCGCGCGGCAGCGCCTCTGAGGCGAAGCGCGAGCCCGAGGCGGAACACCCGGCTCGAATCATCGACGTCAATGTGATGGGGACGGTCGCGGTGCTCGAGTGGGCGCGCACACTGCCGAACTTCAAGAGGTTCCTGTACGTCAGCTCAGGTGCCGTCTACAAGCATCACGGGCCGGATCGTCCCGGTGAGCCACTCCCCGAGGACGGTTACGTGATGCCACGCCGGCTCTACGGCATCTCCAAGCTCGCCTCCGAGCTGATTACCGAGCGTTACGGTGATCTCTTCGGCCTCTCGACCGCATCGGTACGTCCGTCCTCCGTTTACGGGACCATGGACCGCGTCACCACAACCCGGAATATGCGCCATACGCCCAACCGAATTGCCCATCTGGCAGTCGATGGGGTCAGGCGCGTGCGGGTCAATACGCTCGATGCGCTGGGCGACTACATCCATTCCGAGGATGTCGCGCGCGCCATGGTCTCTCTGCTGCGCGCGCCACGCCTGCGTTACAGTGCCTACAACGTTGCCTACGGTGCAACCGTGACGATCGGCGATATGGTCGGCTGGGCGGCGGAAAAGGCGCCGGGCTTTGGCGCCGAGATCGTGCCTCCCGAGCGGGCCGATATCCTTCAGGACCCCACCCTCAAAGAGGGCATGTGGGGTGCCTATGACATCTCGCGTCTCAGCAACGAGACAGGCTGGAAGCCGCGACCCATGCGCGAGGCGCTGCATGCCTACATGGACTGGATTGTGGCCGAGCGCGACGCGGGCCCGCAGCGTGAGGCAAGATGACCACGAAAGAACCTTACCCCCGCGACCTGGTCGGCTACGCCTCCCACCCGCCGCATCCCCACTGGCCGGGTGAAGCCCGCATTGCCGTATCCCTGGTGCTGAACTACGAAGAAGGTGGCGAGGCTTGCGTGCTCAACGGCGACAGTCATTCGGAGTCGGTACTGACTGACATCGGGGCCGTCGACGCCCTGCCTGGCGTGCGCAACCTGAACGTCGAATCGCTGTTCGAATACGGCAGTCGCGTGGGCTTCTGGGAGATCATGCGACTGCTGAAGAGCACGGGCGCTCCCGCCACCGTGTACGCCGTCGGTATGGCGTTGGAGCGCAACCCCGAAGTCGCAGCCGAGCTTGCGGGCAGCGCCATAGAAGTCGCCTGTCACGGGCAGCGCTGGATCGACTATCAGTTCGTTTCGGAGGACGTGGAGCGCGCCGACATGCGACGCAATATCGAGACCATCACCCGTCTCGTCGGCCGGAGGCCCGTGGGTTGGTACACGGGCCGCCCGAGCCCGAACACGCGCCGGCTCGTCGTGGAGACCGGCGGCTTTCTCTACGACAGCGATGCCTACAACGAGGATCTTCCCTACTGGACCGAAGTCTCAGGCCAGCGGCATCTGATCATCCCCTACAGCTTCGATAACAATGACAGCCGCTTGCAGCGCGGGGGCGATTTCAGCACTGGCGACGAGTTCTTCACGTATTGCCGGGACGCGTTCGACTGGCTCTACCGCATGGGAGCCGAAGGGCGACCGCGCATGATGAGCGTCGGCCTGCACGGTCGCATCATCGGTCGCCCAGGCCGGATTGGCGCGTTGGCGCACCTGCTCGAGCACATCCAGCGTCACGAGGGCGTCTGGCTGTGCAATCGGGCAGCCATCGCAGAGCACTGGAGGACGCATCACGCGTAGCGAACCACGCATGGAGAAGAAGACACCCCGCAAGGTGGCACTGGTCGCCAACTGCCTCCTGAACCAGAACGCCAAAGTCTGCCAGGGCGCCAACTACAGGGGCCTGGTCAATCCGGTCGTGGAGGCACTGCGCAGCCGCGGGTACCAGCTCCTGCAGCTGCCCTGCCCCGAGCTGGCTTTCGCCGGCGTGCGGCGTTGGTGGGCCGTCTACGAGCAGTATGACACTCCGGCCTATCGAGCCCACTGCCGGCGCCTCGCACAGGCGATCGCGCCGCTGATCGAGCAGCATCTGCGCCATGGCGACGAGGTGATTCTGATTGGACTCGACGGCAGTCCCTCCAGCGGCGTGCGTTTCACTTCCAGCAAGCCCGATTGGGGCGGGCGGCCCAACCGGCCGGAAGATGACTGGGAGATCGTGCCGCGCCGAGGCATTTGGATCGAGGAACTGGAAGCTGAGCTGGCGCGCCGCGGCCTGCCAGCCGTGCCGGCCACGGGCTGGGCATTGGACATGGGCCGCTTCGATGAGGCGGGCTCGCGGCGCGACCTCGAGCAGTTCCTGGATAGTCGCGAAGTCGCTGCGGACACACATCGCGACAAATCGACGGCGCCGTGAGCGGTGACGCGCGTGGTTGGCGTATGGCGCTGGTGCCCGACGCACTGATCAATCCGCCGGACCGGATCCGTGCGGCGCTGCCCGACGTGATGCGCTTGCTGGAAGCCGGCGGCTACGGGGTGTTGCACCTTCCCCCGCCCGGCCAGCATAGCTTGCTGCTCGCCGTGATTGCCGATCAAGTAGCGGAGTATGCACACCACGGTTATGCGGTGATCGCCATCGGGGTGCACGGGAAATCGGGCGACGGGCTTCACTGGCGTCGCCTGGCTCCCCTGCTGCGACACCGGGGCGTGGCGCTGCCGCCCCGCCATCTCATCCGCCCGGACGCCGACGCCGCGGTCGAGGGGGAGCGGCTCGCGGGTTTCCTGGCAGGCTACGATCTGCCAGTCGAGGAGCAACGCCGCTGGCGCGTGTAGCGACGCATGAACGCCAGCCGTTTGACCGTCAACGGCCCAGACGCTCGAGCCCGACCTATGACCCGATTCGTCCTGGTACGACACGGACATGTCGAAGGGAGTGGAACAGCCAATCGCTTCGACGGTGTTCGCGCCGTGAGTCCTGGCGGCTCGTCGCTCAAGTGCCGTTTCTGCCGACTTCGAGCGCCGAGTCCACGATCGCACCGTCATCGTCACACGCTGTGGCAGGATCTGCATGGGAGCGCTGAAGATCAATCTCAGCCAAGCCTTCGCCGGGCAGAGAGTCGGAGTGAAACAAGTCGAGGAGAAAATCTGGCTGGTGAGTTTTATGTGCTATGACTTGGGTTTCTTCGATCACCAGACTTGTCGGATCGAGAGTGCGGCGAACCCGTTCGCCGCGAGACTGTCACCCCTGTCTCCGGTATGAAATGGCCCCTATCCAATCGGAATGGACCGCG
>Ga0210394_10004852_pt1 | contig 15416 bp, 16 predicted proteins | sample IncBWC12MmetaG_FD_160121 | JGI IMG/M metagenome (GOLD analysis project Ga0210394, IMG submission 160121) | Forest soil microbial communities from Barre Woods Harvard Forest LTER site, Petersham, Massachusetts, United States - Inc-BW-C-12-M | ecosystem: Environmental > Terrestrial > Soil >... | reverse complement strand
ATTTCCGCCTTTATCGTGCCGGGCGACACGCCCGGCATTTCGTTTGGCGCCAACGAGCGCAAAATGGGCTGGAATGCCCAGCCGACGCGCGCCGTGGTGTTCCAGGACGCGCGCGTCCCCGCCGCCAATCGCCTCGGCGAGGAAGGCTTTGGCTTTAAGATCGCGATGGCCGGGCTCGATGGCGGGCGGCTCAACATCGCGGCTTGCTCGCTCGGCGGGGCACAATCGGCGCTGGAAAAAGCGCTCGCCTACATGAAGGAGCGCAAGGCCTTCGGCAGACGGCTCGACGAGTTTCAGGCGCTGCAATTCCGCCTCGCCGATATGGCGACGGGGCTCGAAGCCTCGCGCGCCTTGCTGTGGCGCGCCGCGGCGGCGCTCGATCACAAGGATGCGAACGCGATGCAGCTTTCCGCGATGGCCAAGCGCTTTGTCACCGACACCTGCTTTGACGTCGCCAATCAGGCGCTGCAATTGCACGGCGGCTACGGCTATCTGTCCGAGTACGGCATCGAGAAGATCGTGCGCGATCTCCGGGCGCATCAGATCCTCGAGGGCACCAACGAAATCATGCGCCTCATCGTGGCGAGACACCTCGTCGGCCGATGAGCGAAAAGGTTGTGCACGACGGCGACGTTCTGGTTCGCGAGCTTGGTGCGCTGCGACGGATCACGCTAAACCGGCCGCAGGCGTTGAACGCAGTCACGCTCGAAATGGCCGTCACCATGACGGCGCTGCTGCGGTCCTGGGCGGACGATCCTGCGGTCGGCGCCGTCCTCCTGGACGGCGCCGGTGAGCGCGGATTCTGTGCCGGCGGAGACATCCGCGCGCTCTACGATGCGGCGAAGTCCGGCGACGACCTTCCCGAGCGATTCTGGGCCACTGAATACAAGCTCAACGTGCACATCGCGCGCTATCCGAAGCCGGTGATCGCGATCATGGACGGGCTGGTGATGGGCGGCGGCGTCGGTCTTTCGGCGCATGCCGCGTATCGCGTCGTGACCGAGCGATCCGCGGTCGCCATGCCGGAAGTCGGGATCGGATTTTTTCCCGATGTCGGCGCGTCGTTCGTTCTGGCGCGCGCTCCATGGCAACTCGGCACCTACGTAGCGCTGACCGGCAATCGCCTCAGCGCGCAGGATGCCGCCATTTGCGGGCTAGGAAGCTCTCATATTCACTCATCGCGTCTCAATAAGATTCCTCCAGTGCTCGCCGATTGCCGCAAACGCGAAGAAGTATGGGCCGCGCTCGGCACGCTCGAAACGCCGCCGGGCCCGGGAAAATTAGTCAAGGCACGGGACTGGATTGGGCACTGCTTCAGCGGCGACACGATGGAAGACATCGTCGAGACTTTATCTGCCTGCGATGCCGATGGGGCACGTGAGGCGCTTGATGTCATGCGCAAGGCGTCGCCGACTTCGCTCAAGGTCACGTTGCGTAACCTGCGCGCGACCGCAGCGTTCAAGCGCGTTGAGGAGTGCTTCCAGCAGGATTACCGTATCGCACTGGCGTGCATTGCCGGACATGATTTCATCGAAGGCATCCGCGCAGCGATCGTCGATAAGGACCGCAATCCGGCGTGGCGTCCGGACAAAATCGAAGCGGTGACGCCGGACATCGTCGAGCGACATTTTCAATCTGTAGGTGACTTAGAACTGAAATTCGAAAATTGAGGGAGGACGCAGATGCCTGCTATTGGCTTCATCGGTCTCGGCAACATGGGCGCGCCGATGGCCGCCAATCTCGTCAAGTCGGGCGAGCACGTTTTGGGTTTCGACCTCGTACCGGCGTTGCGCGAGGTCTCGGCCCGGGATGGCGTACAAATTGTCGCCAGCGCCAAGGGAGCCGTTGACGACGCTGACGTTGTCATCACGATGCTGCCGGCGGGCGAGCACGTATTGTCGGTATGGAACGATATCGTGCCGCTAGCGCGCCAGGGGACGCTGTTCATCGATTGCTCGACGATCGACGTGGCGAGCGCACGCAAGGCGCATGCGCTGGCAGCCTCGCGCGGCATCGCTACACTCGACGCTCCCGTCTCCGGCGGCGTCGGCGGCGCCAAGGCGGCGACTCTCACTTTCATGGTCGGCGGCACTGCGCACGCTTTTGCGCGCGGCAAGCCGGCGCTCGAACGCATGGGCAAGCGCATCGTGCATTGCGGCGAGGCCGGCAACGGCCAGGTGGCGAAGATTTGCAACAATATGATCCTCGCCGCTTCGATGATCGCCCTCGGCGAGGCCTTTGTCATGGGCGAAAAGCTCGGCCTTTCGCATCAGGCGCTGTTCGATGTCGCCTCGGCAAGTTCGGGCCAATGCTGGGCGTTGACCAGTTATTGCCCGGTGCCCGGGCCGGTGCCGGCGTCACCGGCGAACAACGGCTATAAGCCAGGCTTCGCCGCCGCCTTGATGCTGAAGGATCTCAAGCTGGCGCGCGAAGCCGCCCGATCGGTGAAGGTGAAGAATGCCATCGGCGCGCATGCCGCCGAAATCTACGAAGAGTTCGCGCAACAAGGCCACAGCGGTTCGGATTTCTCCGGAATCATCAATCTCGTGCGCGCGCAATCGGGTGGTTAGTTAACATTATCTTTGAGCATGATCTTTTCCGAAAACCGGTGCCCGCTTTTCGGAACCATGCACAGCGCCGAGTTCGATGCCAAGCGGGCGCGCAGGAAAGGCTATCGATTGCATTGTCGACCAGAATGTGAATTTCCAATCGGTCCACTGGCTTGAGACCGGTCATGCCACCCTCGAAATTTCCGGCGCGAAGAGTCGCGCGCAATCGCCGTGCAGAACGCGCAGCATAGTGCGCAAAACATAGAGCCGCCAAGACGATAGCGCCGGCCTCGACTTGATGGACCGACCGCATTACCTTGCGCTATGCTCTTAAAAACGCGCGGAAGATAATACCATCTGCAAGCCCGGGCATTGAGCCGGGGCGGAGAGTTAGGGCGACGGAGACATTTTGCAGATCGAGGCTCGGCGCGCATTTTGGCGGCGAATTGCAGGTGCCCTTGCGCCAATAGGATTGCTTGTTCTTTCAGCACTTTCCGCTTCCGCCCAATCCGCATCCGATTTCGCGGGGAATCTCAGTCCGCTGTTCCAGGGCATCCTGGCGCGGCCGTCCGATCTCAACAATACGCTGCAATATGCCGCGAGCGCATCGGCGGACGATATCGAGTCCGCAATCGGCACTTATGAGCAGCTTCTGTTCTACAATCCGACGCTGTCGCGCGTGCGCTTCGAGCTCGGCGTCCTTTATTATCGACTTGGCTCCTACGAAATGGCCCGCGGTTATTTTCAATCCGCGCTGCAGATGCGGGACATCACGCCCGATTTGCGCGAACGCGCCGAAGATCTGATCGAAATCATCGACAAAAAACTGCAAGTCGACCAGTTTACCGGCTACGTCCAAACCGGCGTCGCCTATCAGACCAATCCCGGCGCCGGATCCGGGCCGCAGACCGTCTTGGCTGCGGGCCATACCGTCAACAGCAACTTCGCCGCAACGCCCGATTGGAATTGGTTCGGCGCCTTCGCGCTGAACTACGTCCACGATTTCGAGAATCAGAATGGCGATACTTTTGAAGCCTCCGCCGTGGGCTACGATGCGCAGGAATTCAGGCTGCACCAATTCGATATCGGCCTGTTGGAATTGCGCGCCGGCCCGCGCTTTGGCATTCCGACCGGAAATCCGAATATGAGCTTGTCGATCAAGCCGTATCTGGTCGCCACCGGCGCCTTGCTGGCGGATGCGCCGTATTACGGCGGCTTGGGCGGCGGCCTCACTTTGCACACCAATGTCGGCAATGTCGCGCTCGATCCCTATGCCGAAATCGTGCAGCAGAGCTTTCGCAATTCGACCTTCTACCCGCTCGCCAGCGGCTTGAGCGGGACACTGTCCACCTATGGGCTGCAAGCCTCCGGGCCGGTCTCCTCGGGCCTAGGCTGGCAGTCGCGCCTCGGCTATGGCCACGCCAGCGACAATTACGGGCCCTATAGCTACGACGTCTACGCGGCCGACATTTGGCTGCCATGGAATTTCTCGTTTCCCGGCGATGGCCGCATTTGGACGCTGACCCCGACCGCCGGCGTCAGCCGGTGGCTCTACAGCGCTCCCGATCCGAACATCAATCCGACGATCACACCGCTCACCACCGAATGGCGCGTCGGTCTTGGCTTGGATATTCCGATCTGGAAGCACATCGTGCTGGGAACGCTGGTGCAATATCGCGCCGATCAATCTAATGTGGCGGCGTTCACGATGCACGACCTTCTAGTTTCGGCCGGACCAACGTATAAATTCTAAGAGGCGGGCCATGCGCGCTTACAAAATCATTGCGGTGTTACTGGCAGGCGCCACGCTGACAAGCGCGCCCGCCCTCGGGCAACAGGTCGGTACCGCAACGGCAGTCAATCCGTTGTCGGAGAGTACGCCGCCCGGCGCCGCGACGGCGCCGCTGACGGTCGGCGCGCGCATTATTCACAAGGAGCGCATCCACACGACGCCGACCGGGACCGTTCAGCTCGCTTTCCTCGATAAGAGCACGCTCAGCATCGCGCCCAATACCAGCATCGTGATTGATGAATACGTTTACGACCCCAACTCCGGCAGGGGTCACATGCTGACCTCGCTCACCCAAGGCGCGCTCCGCTTCGTCGGCGGCTCATTAAGTCATGAGGGCGAGGCGTCGTTCGCGACGCCCGCCGCCGCAATCGGCATTCGCGGCGGAACGGTCACCATCACTTTCGGCCCGAATGGCGCGGAGATCATCGACCACTTCGGCATCGTCACGATCCACAATGGCGCCGGAACGGTTACGATCTACCGGCCGGACTTTAAGGTGAGGGTTTTGAACTGGACTACACTGCCAGGTCCGATCGAGCGTGTGTTGTCGTCCGACATCGAACACTTGCCAAGATTTACGAGCTTGCCGGGCCAGAATGGCGGCGTCTCGGGCCTTCACAGTGTCAGCATCGCCGAGTGCGGCGTTTTTGGGACGCGGAGCAATAATTGTCCCGACACGCCATGGGTGCCCACCGACACCGGCCTAAACGACGCCAACCAGATCATCACGCAGGGAACGCAGCAGGGAACGGGTACGACGGCGCCGCATCGTCACGGTTCTTGAGCTATTTGTCGTGCGAACTCACACGAATCGCCCGCTCGTCCAGATCAAAATGAGGCCGGAGATCAACAGCAATGTCATGATGACGTGCGAATAGCTGCGGTCGGCGATCCGCCGGTAGAAGAAACCGCCGAGCCAGGCGCCGCCGATGGTGCCGGGCAACGCCACGATGGCCGCCACCGCCACCTGATGCGTCAGAAACCCCGACACGGCGTGCGATACCAAAGCCAGCGAGAGTATCGCCATATTGAAAATCTGTATGACGCCGCGGCGGTGCTCCTTGGTCCAGCCGCGCACGTCGGTCCAAACAACGGGAAGCACGCCGGACAGACCGGCAAGCCCACCGAGAATGCCGCCCGCGAAACCGACGATGCCATCGGCGACCCCGCCGCCCCATGCGCTTTTGATCGCCATCCGGCGCGCCATCACGTAACTCGTATAGGCGACCAAAAAAACACCGACGCCGATCTTGAATATCCTAGGGTCGATGTGCGGCAGCAGAAAAGTTCCGATCGGCACACCGAGCAAGCCCGGCGCGACGAAAGCCAAGACATACTCCCAGCGGATCGTGCGCCAGATCATCGGCAGCGTTTGCAACTGCGATATGCTCGAGCAAAGGATCACCAAGGTCGCCGCAACGGTCGGGGGTATCGCATAGAGCCAAATGCCGAGCACGGTGAGCGCGGTGCCGAATCCCGTCAGCCCATTGACGAGACCGCCGGCCAATGCGCCGGCGAAAACGATAGCGATCTGCTCTAATCCCATCGAGCTAACCGCGCAGCGCGATCATCTGGCCGCCGTCGGCGACGATGGTGGCGCCGGTGACAAAACGCCCGGCGTCGGAGACGAGGAGAAGCAGCGGACCGTCGAGATCGCGTTCCTCGCCGAAGCGGCCGATCGGGATTTCGCGCTTGAGCGCTAAGCCGCGCCCGCTCTGCAGATAGTCGCGGTTGAGATCAGTGACGATCCAGCCCGGCGCGATGGCGTTGACGCGGACGCCTTTGAACGCGAGTTCGAGCGCCAGCGCCTTGGTGAGCTGGATTACGCCGGCTTTGGCCGTGGCATAGGCGATGACGCCCTTGTCGACGCCGAAGCCGAGCACGGAGGCGATATTGACGATGGCGCCGCCTTTACCGGCGGCGAGCATGCGGCGCGCCGCCTCCTGCGCGCAAAAGAACACGGCGTCGAGATTGGTCGAAAGGATGCGCCGCCATTCTTCCTCGGCAAGGTCGACGGCGCGGCCGGAACTCGCCACGCCGGCATTGTTGACGAGGATCGTCACCGTGCCGAAAGCCTTCTCCCCGGCATCGAACGCAGCCCGCATCGCGGCGCGGTCGCGCACATCGGCCTCGACTGCAAGTGCCTTGCCGCCGGACTTTTCGATCCGGGCCTCCAGGGCGTTGAGACGATCCGCCCGCCGCGCCACCAGCACAACCGACGCGCCGTTCTCCGCCAAAACCTCGGCAAAGCGCGCGCCAAGCCCGCTCGACGCGCCAGTCACCAGCGCGACCTTGCCGTGAAGATTGAAGATGTCAGCCGCCGCCATGAATTCCCCTTGAAATCCTTCTCGGCGGGCGTGTTTCGCCTGCCTCGCCGGCCGTACTATAATGGGCCTTCGCAGCCGCTGCGAACCGGCGCACCCTCGGGACCCTTGCCATGGCGCAAAATCAGGACCACCACCACGATCACGACGACGACCACGAGCACGGCTCGGAGCTTTCCGAGATGCAATTGCGCGTGCGCGCGCTGGAAACGGTGCTGGCCGAGAAAGGCTATATTGACCCGGCCGCGATCGACGTCATCATCGAAGCCTATGAGACCAAGGTCGGCCCGCATATCGGCGCGCGGGTCGTCGCCAAAGCGTGGAGCGATCCGGCATTCAAGCGCGCGCTGCTCGAGGACGCGACCAAGGCGGTGCTCGCGCTTGGCGCGCTCAACCGCGTCGGCGATCACCTGATCGCGGTCGAGAACACGCCGAAACTGCACAACATGATCGTCTGTACGCTGTGCTCCTGTTATCCGTGGGAGGTGCTCGGCCTGCCGCCGGTCTGGTACAAGGCAGCGCCCTATCGTTCGCGCGCGGTCAACGACCCGCGCGGCGTGCTGGCCGACTTCGGCGTTACGCTGCCGGCAGGCACCGACATCCGGGTCTGGGATTCGACCGCGGAGACGCGTTTCATCGTACTGCCGATGCGGCCCGCCGGGACCGAAGGCTGGAGCGAGGAAAAACTCGCCAGCCTCGTCACCCGCGACAGCATGATCGGCACTGGCCTGCCGAAGCGCCCAGTGGAGGCCGCGTAATGGACGGCATTCATGACATGGGCGGCATGCACGGTTTCGGCAAAGTCGAGTCCGAACCGAATGAGCCGGTGTTCCACGCCGCGTGGGAAGGCCGTTGTCTCGCACTTAACCGCGCCATGGGTTACACCGGTATCTGGACGATTGATCAGACGCGCGCCGGCATCGAGGAACTGCCGCCGGATGTTTACCTGTCGAGCTCCTACTACAAGAAATGGGCCGTGCGGCTGGAAAATCTCGTCGTCGAACTCGGCCTTGCCGACGCCGATGAGATTAAAGCAGGTCACGCGCTGCGCCCGGGCAAGGCGCTCAAGCGCAAACTCAACGCCGCCGACGTGCCGAACACGCTGACGCGCGGTACCTTTGCCCGGTCGGCACGGGCGCCGGCGCGATTTGCGCCAGGCGACCGCGTGCGCACCAAGAACATTCATCCGGCGACGCATACGCGCCTGCCGCGCTACGCGCGCGGCCGCGTCGGCGTCATCGAGGCGCTGCGCGGTTGCCACGTTTTTCCGGACACGGCCGCGCTCGGCAAGGGCGAGGATCCGCAATGGCTGTATACGGTGTTGTTCGAGGGCCGCGAGTTATGGGGCGATAGCGCCGAACCGTCGCTCAAAGTGTCGATCGAGGCGTTCGAGCCGTATCTGGAGCCGGCATGACCGCCGACACAGCCGCGCTTCGCGCGGCGCAATCCGTGCAAAGCATCCCGCGCAATGCCGATGGCCCGATGTTCCACGCGCCGTGGGAGGCCGAAGCCTTCGCGCTGGCGCTGTCGCTCAACGAGCGCGGCCTGTTCACCTGGAAGGAGTGGGCGGCGACGCTTGGCGACGAAATCAAAAAAGCGCAAGCCGCCGGCGATCCCGATACCGGCGAGACCTACTATCACCATTGGCTCGCCACGCTCGAACGCATCGTCGCCGCCAAAGGCCTCGCCGACGCGGAGAAGCTCGCGCGCACGCGCGACGCCTGGCAACGCGCTTGCTCTCGCACGCCGCACGGCACTCCGATCGAGCTGCGCCCGGACGACTACGCCGCGTAGGCTTGCCGATCAGCGGTATTCGCGGGGCGTTTGACCGGCTATACTCGGGCGATTGTCAGCAGTTGGGAGGAAAGCATGTCAGCGCAAGCCACGTCCGGTCAAAACGCCGGCAAAGCCGTCCAAATTCGCGCCAGCGGCGGCGGCGAGTTCGATTGCTATCTGGTCACGCCGAATACTTCCGCTGGCATGGCAGACGCCGCGGTGCCGGCGATGGTGCTCGCCTCCGCTATTCATGGCATCGATGCGGACATTCGCGCGATTGCCGATGAATTCGCAGCCGAAGGATATATTGCCGCCGCTCCCGACCTGTTCTGGCGGTCGGTGCCGGGACCGCTGTCTCGCGACGACGAACGCGCCAGAAAACGTGCGCAACCGCGTCTCGAACGGATCAAGGCCGGCGAAAGCGACCTCGCCGATACATTGGCGTATCTGCGCACCTTGCCGCAGTTCAACGGCCGCGCCGCAGTGATGGGCTTCTGCTACGGCGGCCCCTACGCGATCATCGCACCGAAGCGTCTCGGCTATGCCGCCGGCATTTCCTGTCATGGCACCCAGATGCTGGATTATATCTCGGAAATCGAAGGTGTACGCGAGCCTATGTGCATTCTTTGGGGTGAGAAAGACCACGCGGCGCCGGCGGAAGTGCTGGACGCCTATCGCGCCATCGCGCCACGTATCAAGAATCTCGACTTGCACATTTTTCCGGGTGTGCTCCACGGCTACATGATGCCCGACGCGGGTGAGGCGTTCCACAAGCAATCGCGCGATTTTTCCATGGCGCGCGCGAAAGCGATTCTCGACGGGCTGCGCGGCGGCCGCGCGTCATCGCCGCTGCGTCAGGCGTCCTAGCGCATCCACAGCATATTCAATGCATCGCCGCGGCGCTGCGCGGCATCAGCGCGCCGGGATGACGGATGACGCTGCCGGCGAGCCGGTGGGCGGCGCCGGCCGCCTGTGCCGGGTCACTGCCGTTGAGTCGCGCCGCCAGATAGCCGGCGTTGAAACCGTCGCCGGCGGCGGTCGCATCGACCGGCACCAGGACTTCGGGCACCGGCACAAATTCCTGGGCGCCGCCCGTCGCTACGAGCGCGCTGTTGGGACCGTTCTTGACCACGATCTCGCCGATGCCGAAGGCTTGCAGCCGGGCCACCGTCGCCTCCGGGCTGGGATCGCCCCACAGCACCGCCTCGTCGTCGAAGGTCGGCAGCGCAATGTCGACGCGCTTGAGCGCTTCGATGAAAACGTTGCGCGTGCGCGCCAAATCGCCCTTCCAGGCGCGCGGCCGGAAATTGCCGTCGAAAGCGACCTTGGCGCCCTGCTGGCGCGCGACTTCGAGCACGGCGAGGAAGCGCCCGATACCGTTGTTCGAGTAGAGCGACAGCGTAATGCCGGAGAAGAAGATGAACCGCGCCCCGATGAGACTTTCGGCAATCCGCATCCAGTCGGGCAACTCGAAAAGTTCGCGCGCTGGAGCGCCGTCGCGCCAAGTGCGCACGCTGCGTTCGCCGGCAGGTCCGCCCTCGATCAGGCACAAGCCGGGCAAGCGGCCAGGCACGCGCAGGATGAGATTTGAGGACACTCCTTCGGCCGCGGCGAGCGCCAGCACGCTCGCGGAATACGGATCGTCGCCGAGTGCACTGGCGAACGCCACATCGATGCCGGCGCGCGCGAGATAGACGGCGGTATTGAACGCATCGCCGCCGCACGAGAGAGCGAACGTGCCGTCCGCCCCGCGCGCCAATTCGATCAAAACTTCGCCGACGCAAATGGCGCGGGGTTTCGGCTCGCTCATGCTGCTCGCTCTCTTGCTACCTCTCCCACCGGGGAAGGTAAACCGCCAAGCCTTATCGGGACTGCGCCAAGGCTTGACTATGCCAAGGCTTGACTATGCCAAGGCTTGACTATGCCAAGGCTTGGCAATGCACGGCTATCGGCGACTGGCATCCCCAACGGTAATGTTATATTATAACAATATTGGCGCGTTGGCCCTATCGGCCGGGAATTTCATGACCCACCACCACGATGGCGGCGAGCCGCATCCCTCGCCGACGATATCACCGTCGCTGTTGCGCCTATCGGCGCCGTGGCGGCTCACACTCGCCGGCGGGTTGATTGCGTTGATCTGGGCCGCATTCCTTTGGGCGACGCGGTAAATATGCGATGGCGGCATTGCGATTCCATAATCTGACACTTGGTTATGACCGCCATCCGGCCGTGCACCATCTCGATGGCGCCATCGAAATCGGATCGTTGATTGCGGTCGTCGGCCCGAACGGCGCCGGCAAGTCAACGCTGTTCAAGGGCGTCGTTGGCGCCTTGAAGCCGCTCGCCGGATCGATCGAGCGCAATGGCCTCGACGCTCGCGACATCGCTTATTTGCCGCAAGTGCCGGACATCGACCGTTCTTTTCCGATCACCGTGTACGACATGGTGGCAATGGGGCTGTGGCGCAGTCGGGGCGCGTTCGGCGGCATTGCCGGCAAAGATCACGGGACCATCGAGGCGGCCATCGCCGCTGTGGGCTTGACCGGCTTCGAGCGGCGCGCCATCGGCACGCTGTCGGGCGGGCAGATGCAGCGCATGCTATTTGCGCGACTTCTGGTCCAGGACGCGCGCGTCATCGTGCTCGACGAACCGTTCGCCGCGGTCGATGCCAAGACCTCGGTCGACCTGCTCGACCTCGTGCAGCGCTGGCACAAGGAGCGGCGCACCGTGCTGGCCGCGCTGCACGACATCGAGCTGGTCAGGACGAATTTTCCGGAAGCCTTGCTGCTCGCCCGTGAGCCGGTGGGCTGGGGTGCGACGGCGAACGTATTGACGAGCGACAATCTCAACAAGGCGCGTGTCATGTGCGAGGCCTTCGACGAAGGTGCCACGGCCTGCCTCGTGCCGGAGATGACTTAGATACCATGCTGTCCCAGTATTTGTTCGAGCCTTTCACCGAAGCGACTGTCCGGCACTCGCTGGCAGCCATCCTTGCGCTGGCGCTCAGCGCGGGTCCGATCGGCGTGTTCCTGATGCTGAGGCGCATGAGCTTGATCGGCGATGCGATGTCACACGCGATTTTACCGGGCGTTGCGATCGGCTTTCTTGCCGCTGGACTGAATGTCATTGCCATGACTCTTGGCGGCCTGGTCGCCGGTCTCCTCATTGCGCTCTTGGCCGGCGCGGTCAGTCGGGCTACCGCATTGCAAGAGGATGCATCGCTTGCAGTGTTTCTCCTCGTATCGCTCGCCTTCGGCGTCGTGATCGTGACCGTTGACGGCATCGACATCGAACGGCTCATGACGTTCCTGTTCGGTGAAGTGGCGGCGAAGATGAGCGCCGAAAAGCTCTTGGTCATTGCCGTCAATTCGACGATCAGCCTTCTCGCGTTGGCGCTGATCTATCGCCCACTGGTGCTTGGTTGCGTCGACCCGGGGTTTTTGCGGTTAGTCAGCCGGTCGGACGGCATTGCGCATCTGACTTTTCTGGCGGTGTTGGTGCTCAACCTGATCAACGCCTTCCACGCGCTCGGCACGCTGCTAGGCGTGGGTATTATCATCATCCCGGCCGCTACGGCACGGTTTTGGACGCGCGATATTTCAACGATGATCGCGCTGGCAACCGCAATCGCGCTCATTTCGGGGTGGGCCGGACTGTTGTTTGCCTTTCACTTGAAGATTCCCTCCGGGCCTGCTGTGACCCTGGTTGCCGGAATGCTTTATGTTGGCTCTGTCCTGTTTGGGCGGATCGGCGGCGTGATTTGGCAGACCTTTCCGGGCCGACATCTGGAAGCCTAGGCGCCCATCGGCTGGCCGTCATTTCGGCTGCAGCATGGCCACCAGGCGCATTTTCTCGGCAACGTCCCTTGCAATATTTCTGGCGAAGCCGACGCTGTCGGCAAAGTAGCCCACCGGCTGCAGCGTATTCTTGACCACGCGCTGCGCGGCGTCGCTCTCCATGATCGCGATGCAGGCGGCTTCGAGCTTGCGCGTGACATCGTCAGGCATTCCGGCCGGTCCCAATAGGCCGCCGAAGCTCAACGGCGCGACGTCGTAGCCCTGCTCCTTGAATGTCGGCACGTCGGGCAGCGAGGGGTTGCGTGTCTCGGCGAACAGTCCCGGCATGGCGAGCCCACTGCCGGCCGCAGTGGTCAACGGCACGGCGGCGAAGTCGATCTGGCCGGATCGCACATTTTGAATTTCGTCCGCCGGTCCCTTGAATGGCACGTCGTTGAATTCGACCTTGGCCTCATCCGCCAATTGAACCATGGCGAGGTGCGGAATAGTCGCGATACCGGGGATGCCGACGTTCAGCATCCCCGGCTGCTTCCTCGCGGCCTCGATCAGATCGTGCACTGTCTTCAGCGGCGAATTCGGCGGCACGACGATGACCTGATCGTTCTTGAAGGTCTGGCAAATCGGCGTGAACGACTTGACCGTATAGCCGGCTTGCCTGTCGGTGAGCGGCTGCACCGTGATGGAGTAGGTCGCGCTGTGCAACAGCGTGTAGCCGTCGGGATTGGCGCGGGCGACATCCGCGGTGCCGAGGACGCCGTTGGCGCCCGGCTTGTTGACGATGATGAATGGCTTGCCGAGCCGGACCGAGAAGCCGTCGGCGAGCACGCGGCCCAAAATGTCCGCGCTCGATCCTGCCGTGGCCGGAGCGATGATTTGGACAACACGCTCGGGATAACCCTGCGCAAGTGCGCCGGTCGCCATGGTCAGGCTCATGGCCAAGCTCGCGGCGATGATCGCGCCGTTCCGCATCGTTTCCTCCCTTATCCTCGTTGCGAGCGAAAACGATAACCGAAGCGATACCCGGATCAAGCTGCCCGGCCCGGAATCGGCGGCTGAGGCGGACTGCTTCGCCGCGTTGATGCAAGGCCCTTCGGATACCTATATAGGAGGGGCCAGCGGAGGGACGAAATGACCGACGAAAGAGCCCAAGAAAAAATCCCCGTCACGGTGCTGACCGGTTATCTCGGCGCCGGCAAAACCACATTGCTCAATCGCATCCTGTCCGAACCGCATGGCAAGAAATACGCCGTGATCGTCAATGAATTCGGCGAAATCGGCATCGACAACGACCTCGTCGTGGGCGCCGACGAGGAAGTGTTCGAGATGAACAACGGCTGCATCTGCTGCACCGTGCGCGGCGACCTCGTGCGCATCCTCGACGGGCTGATGCGGCGGAAAGGCAAATTCGACGCCATTATCGTCGAGACCACCGGCCTCGCCGATCCTGCGCCGGTGGCGCAGACATTCTTCATCGACGAGAATGTGGGCCGCAGGACCAAGCTCGACGCGGTGGTGACCGTCGCCGACGCCAGGTGGCTCAATGATCGGCTCAAGGACGCGCCCGAGGTCAAGAACCAGATCGCCTTTGCCGACGTGATCCTGATCAACAAGACCGATCTAGTTTCACCCGAGGAACTCGACGAAGTCGAGGCCCGCATCCGCGGCATCAACCCCTATGCCAGGCTGCACAAGACCCAACGCGCCGAGATCGCACTGGACGAAGTGTTGGGCCGCAACGCCTTCGATCTCGACCGCATCCTCGATCTCGAACCGGCCTTCCTCGAAGGCGACGATCACGATCATGATCACGGCCATCATCATGATCACGGTCATCATCACGATCATGGCCACGATCACCACGACGAGCACAAGCATGCGCATTCGCACGGCGGATTGAAGCACTATCACGACGAGGAAATGCAATCGATTTCGCTCAAAAGCGACAAGCCGCTCGACCCCGATAAATTCTTTCCATGGGTACAAGACCTGGTGCAAAAGGAAGGTCCGAGCATTTTGCGCTGCAAGGGCATCCTCGACTTCAAGGGCGACGACAAGCGCTTCGTCTTCCAGGGCGTGCACATGATCCTCGACGGCGATCATCAGCGGCCGTGGAACGAGGACGAAAAGCGGCAAAGCCGCATCGTTTTCATCGGCCGCAACCTGCCGGGCAAGAAGATCACCGAAGGGTTCGAGAGCTGCATCGCTTAGAATGAGCGACTCCCGCAGCGGCACCGTCTCCGTCGTCGAACGCACGCGCGCCGTCGCCGCAGGCGGCGCAGTCGTCATTGCGCATTTTCTCGGACGCATCGCGGCATTCGTGCTCGGCGAGGAGGCAATCGTGTTCGCCGAGCCTAATGCCGAGCCGCGGCGCGTCGCGGTGCATGGCGGCGCCATTCTGGCGACGGCGGCCGACAATGAGCGCATCGTCTCGGGCGGCGACGACGGCAAGTTAATCGCGACCGATGCAAAGGGCGAAAGCCGCACGCTCGCGGCAGATCCAAAGCATCGCTGGATTGATCATGTCGCGCTCGGGCCGGATGGCGCGGTTGCCTGGTCGGCCGGCAAAACGGCGTTCGTGCAGAGTAAGGAGTTGCGCGAGTTCGAAGCACCCTCGACCGTCGGCGGGCTCGCTTTTCTGCCGAAAGGTTTTCGGCTCGCGATCGCGCATTACAACGGCGCGACGCTGTGGTTTCCTAACGCGCCGGCAGCCGCGCCGGAAAAGCTCGAGTGGAAAGGTTCGCATCTGGGCGCGACGGTGAGCCCGGACGGCCGCTTCCTGGTCACCACCATGCAGGAGCCGATGCTACACGGCTGGCGGCTCGTCGACCGCCAGCACATGCGCATGTCCGGTTATGCCGCGCGGGTCACGTCGTTCGGCTGGACGATCGGCGGCCATTGGCTGGCAACGTCCGGCGCGACGCAACTGATCCTGTGGCCATTTCAGACCAAGGACGGCCCGATGGGCAAGCAGCCGCGGCTATTGGCGCCCTCCGAGCACCGCATCGGGGTCGTCGCCTGCCATCCGAAACAGGACATCGTCGCAACTGGCTATGGCGACGGCATGGTGCTGCTGGTTCGCATCGAAGACGGCGCCGAGATTTTGGCCAAGAAGCCGGGCGACGCGCCGGTCACGGCGCTCGCTTGGAGCGCCGACGGGCTCTTCCTGGCATGGGGC
>Ga0210394_10004851_pt1 | contig 15418 bp, 12 predicted proteins | sample IncBWC12MmetaG_FD_160121 | JGI IMG/M metagenome (GOLD analysis project Ga0210394, IMG submission 160121) | Forest soil microbial communities from Barre Woods Harvard Forest LTER site, Petersham, Massachusetts, United States - Inc-BW-C-12-M | ecosystem: Environmental > Terrestrial > Soil >... | reverse complement strand
GAAGCTTCCTCCGGGGATGAATTTTGGCGAGGTACCAGGCGTCGCCGTCGATTCCAAGGGGCACGTCTTCGTCTTCACCCGTTCGAACAGCGCCAATGGCCCGGCTTACGGCGCCTCTGCCGCCCAGCTACTCGAGTTTGGTCCCAAGGGCGAGTTTGTACGCGAAATCGGCAAAGGCTTGTATGCCTGGTCGGAAGCTCACACCGTGCGCATCGACAAAGACGACAACATCTGGGCGATCGACAAAGGCTCCGATATGGTGATCAAGTTCAATCAGGCCGGCCGCGTGGTCTGGGTCTTCGGACGAAAAGCTGAATCGGCAGACGGGGCGAAGCCCTGGGAGCACGTCAATCCTCCTCTGGCGCCCATCGATGGCATGTTTCGCCAACCTACGGACGTAACTTGGGATTCCGAAGGCAACATTTACATCACCGATGGCTATGTCAATTCGCGCATCGCGAAATATGACAAGAATGGCGACTGGGTGAAGTCATTCGGCGAGCCTGGCACGGGCCCGGGGCAGTTTCACCTCCCGCATGCCATCGTGGCCGACCGCAACAACAATCTCTATGTCGCCGATCGCACCAATCGCCGCATTCAAGTTTTCGACACGGAAGGCAAATTCCTGCGCATGTTCACGATTGATGTCCCTCCCGATCCTAAGACTCGGGCCGTATACGGCAATACGCCCACCGCTGCGCAATTGGCCGCGCTGATTGGCGCTCCCAATTCCATTTGCATTACGCAGGGACCCAACCAGGTGCTCTACGTCGGAGAGTTGACATACCCGGGACGGCTCTTCAAAGTTTCTCTCCAAGGCAAAGTCCTCGGAGTCATTGGCCGCTCGGGACGCCAACTGAAACAGTTTTCCGGAATTCACCAGCTTGCGTGCCCTTCGGAAAACGAAGTGTACGCGGCGGAAACCGCCAATTGGCGCGTGCAAAAGCTGATCATTCACCCGCAAACGCAAACTTCAAGCGCTGCGCGCTAAGTGAAAAGGCGCGCCTTGGTATCAAGCCAGCCAGAAGTCATTCCGAGCCCGTCGCGACGCACGCAGTCTGTGGGTCGCCTTCTTCTTCGACGGGCGAGGAATGTCTCTTCGCGTTCAGCGCTGAGAATTTGCGATAGACTTCACGTCACAAATTCCGGCCGGCCCCAGGTGACGTCCACAAATTGGAGGAGCACCATGTCAAGAGAAAATCGCATCCGCTGGTTGATCGTGATGTTGTGTTGCGCCGCTGGTCTCAGCCCGCTTGTTGCCCGGCCGTTGGCGCGCGCCATTCCCGCGACGTCGCCACAAGATCGCGTCAATGCCGCCTATTCCGCGATGGGTGGCGACAAATTAAAGACGCTCACATTGACGGCGAGCCTGCAGCAATACGATCCCGGTGAGTCGTATTCGCTTTCCGATCCCGCGAAGCCGGACACGGGTGTCTCCGTCCTTAAGCAAAGCCGCGATCTCCAGAGCGGACTGACGCGCGACGAATGGGTGCGGCCGAAAGCAGACGACGGCACAAAACGCACGTACACCGAGATCGTCACGCCGCTGGCCGGCTACGTAGTTGGCAACGATGCCACAAACGGTCGCCTGCCCAAGCGCACTGTGAAGGGCACGCAGCCCGAGCACACCATGTCCGGCCGCCGCCTTACGGCAACCCTGCGCGAACTAGAGCGCCCCTTCATCATTCTGGAGATGAAGCGGCATGCCGACCACGTGACCGCGATCGACGATCAAACAGTTGGCGGCAAAACGTATCCCGCCGCGCAATATCGCGACGACTACGGCTCTTACATCGTGATATTCGATCCCGCCACGAATCTTCCTTTGCGCGTGCGAACTCTCGATTGGGACGCCCTCGAGGGAGACTCCGTCTACGACGCGGAGTATTCGGATTGGCGCGATGTCTCCGGCGTAAAGATTGCGTTCCTGACGCACTACACCCTGAATGGCATGAAAGTCGCGGACTTGAAGCTCTCGAACGTTGTGGTCAATCCAAATTTGCCGCCAGAAACTTTTGAGATTCCGCAAGCGATGCTGAGTGCCGCTGCGAAACCTGCGCCCGCAAACGCCACGCCCTACCAATGGATCATCCGGCGTCAATTCTCGGGCTTCTATTACGATTCAGACGCGAAATACACAGACGATCTCGACTCGCTGAAACTGGTCGATGTCGCCACGAATGTCAGCCAGACGCAGGGCGGCACCCACAACACGCTCTTCATCGCGACCAATACCTATCTAATCGCCGTTGAAGCGCCGAACGATGACGGCCAGGCCATTCAGTCCATCGACATGGCCAAGAAGAGATACCCGGGGAAGCCGATCCGTTATCTCGTCTTGACGCACCATCATGTTGACCACGTCGGCGGTATGCGCACCTACGCGGCGGAAGGTGCCACAATAGTCGTAGGTAAAGGCGACGGCGACTATATCCGCAAAGCGCTGGTTCGGCCGGAAACGCTGAATCCCGATGCGCCGAAGAAAGCCTTCACACCCAAGGTCGTCGAAGTGGATGGCAAATGGAGCGTGAACGACGGCGGTCGCGAGGTAGACGCTTACATTGTCGAGAATCCCCACGCCGCGGGCATGCTCATCGTCTACGTGCCCGATGCCAAGCTCGGGATCGTGACCGACCTTTATGTTCCCGGAGCGGCGCCGCCTTCCAATACAGAAGTCGCGGCGCTGGTGAAAGGCGTAGACAAGTGGGGCATCAAGCCCGAGCGCTTTGCGGGTGGCCACGGCTCGGTTGGCCCTTACGCCGATGTAGTTGCCGCAGCGAAAAAAGTTCCCGCAAACGCACAGTGATGACGAGGCACTGAAAGCGCGCGGGAGTCGGCGAGTTTTTTAATTTGCAGTCGAACGCGGCTACCGTAGACGCCTAGATCACGCCTTGCGCGCGAAGCTCCTCGATCCAATCTGCATCGTATCCAAGGATTTCACCGTAGACGCGCTGGTTGTGCTCTCCCAGACCAGGCGGCGGCTGATCGAATCCGGCAGTAGCCTCCGAAAACCGTATCGGCAATCCCATCGCATAAATCCCATCGGCTGCGCCGTATTTGGGATGAACCATCGGAACGGTTTCATTCCTTGCCACGACTCGCGGGTCGTGAACCGCTGTTTTGGGATCGCGGACTTCCGACGCGGGAATTCCGGCGGAGTTCAGCTTGGCAATAGCCTGCGCCATCGTTTCGGACCTCGTCCACTCACCGATGAGCGCATCGAGCTCGCGGTAATTGCGAACGCGTGCATCGCGCGTGCGGAAGCGCTGGTCCATCGCCAGGTCCGTTCGGCCCATAACGTCGTAGAGCCGATGTGCAAAAGCATCCGTATACGCGCAGATCGCCAGATGCCCGTCTTTGGCAGGATAGATCCCAAAAGGCGCGAGCCTCTGCACGCTCGGGCCGGTGCGTACCGCTTCGCCGCACTTTTCCATTGCCTCATAGGCTTCGGCGGCAATCAGGGACGTCAGCGCGCCGAGCATGGAGACGTCGACGTGCTGCCCGACGCCGGTCCGGCGGGCCTGATGAACCGCCGAAAGCACTCCGATGACGCCAAACAGAGCAGCCGTGAGATCAGCAATCGTCAGCCCCACGCGGACGGGAGGATCATTCTCACTTCCGGAGACATACATAACCCCACTCAGCGCCTGGATGACCGTATCCAAAGCCTTGGGCGAACCCGGGCCCGCATCGCTCCCAAATCCGGAAATCGAACCATAAACGATGCGCGGGTTCGCCTTCCGAGCCGCCTGATAGCCGACGCCCAATTCATCGAGAGTGCCCGGCGTATAGTTCTCGACCACTAGATCGGCTTTACGCGCCAGGTCGGCAAAGATATCGCGGGCGCGGGGATGCTTCAAGTTGAGGGTCACACCGAGTTTGTTGCGAAGCCGATTGAAAGCGGTGACGGAAATATCGTCAGCCCTCTCCCGGGCGAGTTTCACGCCGCCCAGTCCGAAGTACGGCGCGTTCTCTCGGGAAGGATCGCCGCCAGCAGGGTTTTCGATCTTGATGACCCGCGCCCCTAGACCGCCGAGGAGCAGCGTCGCGACTGGTCCTGCAAGGGCAACTGTAAGATCGAGAACGGTAAGGTCGCTAAGGGGAGATTCTTTAGGCTCGACTTTATGCATGTGCGCGCCGCAGCCTGTCATAGGCTTAGAGTCGAGTCAACCCGGCGGGAAAAACGAACAGAGGCGCCAACACGGTAAACCGCCCGGGTCAGCGTCTCGAAATGTGCCGGCCCCTAGTCATCAAACCCAGTGCCTCAAGGGTATCCGTTGGCGCAGACGGTATAGAGCGAGAGGGAAAGCCACCACCAGCGACACAACCGTCATGTACAGCGGCAGAATCCAGTTCGCTACCGTGTCTTCGGGGATGGCAAATACCGCCACGAAATAACCGATAGCGAAGACTACCCAGGAGAGCGGACGATCGCGATCCGGCTGTTTCCAGACAAAAATGATTGTTGGTATAGCCGCGCAAATATCGGCAGCGATGGCGACGTACAGGGCATACTGCGCGAGGCCCGCATCGCGCCGCATGAAGATCCACATGGTCAACGACGCTACCCCAAACAAAAAACACAATCTCTCGGAGAGTGTCGGTCTCTTCCATTCGCCGTGTTTCCAGGCGCTCAGAATTGTGATCAGTATTGGATTTATAAAACCGAAAACAGCTGGCCAGACGTTAGCTTCAGCGCCCGAACTTCGATAGGTAAGCAACACCGCGAGACCGATGAGGGACCAAAGCGACCACGTAGTGACTACCGGCTGAATCTTGCGTTCGTATGTCCTGATCGCATATGGAATGATGCTTACAAACACCAAGCCACCAGACCACTCACCGATGGCCTGAGGGCTCAATATCCTCTAGTCGTGCACTTTCGGGTCGCTGCAGCGGTGGCAACCTGGCGAGAAGGTGGCATTAGCGGACAGAATGGGCCGGCAATTAAGTTTTTCGCACTGCTAGCGGCTTGCTCGAGTCGCGGTCGATTTCACGGAAACCGAAGGCACCGGTTTCCCGGCTTGCCAGACTGCGGACAGCTTTTCCGTATTGTGAATATCGTCCAGCGGGTTTGCATCCAGCACCAATAAATCCGCCGCTCGGCCCGGCTGCAAAGTGCCAAATGCTTTCGCGCCTTTCAGAATCTCCGCATTCGTGGCAGTCGCGGCGACGATCGCTTGCATAGGGGTGAGGCCGGACTCAACCATCAGCTGCAGTTCGCGATGCTCGTTGTAACCGGGAAAGCGCGTAGGAATTCCGGAATCGGTGCCGAAGGCGATTTTTACGCCGGCATCGGAGAGCGTCTTCAGGTTTTTCTTGGCCATTTCAAGACCGGCGCGGTACTTGGCAATATCGGGATCCTGGCGAATCTTGTCCACGTATTGCGGATTGCGGATGAACGCGAGTGCTCCGGGCTCGAGTCCAGCCTGGAAGAAGGGATCATCAACCCACTTCAAGTTATCGGCATAAGCGAAGAGCACTTCATCGCGCACCAACGTCGGAATCAGGAAAACGTTGCGGGCTTTCATGGTGCTGATGAGCTCATTGTCGACGGCCTGATCGCGAATGCTGTGGGCGAATCCGTCCACGCCCGCGGCAAGCAACGATTTCGCGTCCGCCAGGTAAAATTCGTGAGCAAAGACGCGAGTCTGGTGTTTGTGCGCTTCATCGATGATCGCGCGATAAATTTCGGGCTTCATCTTGGTGCCATGGCCCAACCCATCGTCCACCCACATCTTGATGTAGTCGGGATGATTCATTGCCAGTTCTCGGACGTCGGCGCGCGCTTCGTCGGGTGTTTGCGGGCGATAGCGGTGGTCGGCGGGATTAGCCTTGCCGGGTTCGAGGAAGCCTCTGCCCGCGGTGTAAAGACGCGCGCCTCCAATTTTCCCAGCGCGTTGTTCGGCTCGAACGGTAAAGACTAAGTCCTCGTCTTGTCCGAACGAGGCCACCGTGGCCACGCCGTAAGCAAGATACTTATTCAACTGTTTGGCGACATTTTCCTCGGTGTAGTGTCCGGCCGCGGAATCGGCGCCATTGTTCGATAATCCCAGGTGCCCGTGAAGATTGACGATGGCCGGCATGATCGTCTTTCCCGTAACGTCGTGTACGTCGGCGTCTTTGGGAATCGTGACCGCTCCCGCTTTTCCTGCGGTGACAATCTGTTTGCCTTCGATAACGAGCACGGAGTTTTCAATCGGCGGCCGGCCGGTTCCATCGATGAGCCGCGCGCCTTTGAATACGACCGGCGCAACTTTGGTTTGAGTGGTCTGTGCACGGGCGCTTGCGCATACGGCGCAGACAACGACAACCGGCAGGAAAGCGCTGAGCAGGGCACCGAGGGACGCAAAACGGCATGGACTCTTAGCTTTCATGGCTTATCTCCCTATTGACCGTGGATAGTAGTTCAGCTTGCTGGCAGGGTCAAACACGATATCGGTTGAGGCCGGGCCTAAGCGGGAGTGTGAAGGCGCGAGTTGAATGCAGAAGTCGCAACGCTATTTCCAGCAATTCCCTTTGTGACCGTCCTTGGAAATCGCCCGATCGAAGTTGCCCAAGACGTGACCATCGTTTTTCGGCTTGTCGACCCGTCAGATAACGCGCACTGACAGCTTGTGCCCCAGGTTCGCAATAGGTTCACAGCCAGGCGAACGCGAGCCTTAATCTTCGTTTTGCAGCAAACGCTTCAGTGTCGGAATCAATTCGGTTCCAGCAGCGGATTTCAGGACGAGCCCGTCGACACCAACTAGCCGGGCGATAGCGGCGGCTTCCCCCGTATCTTCGATAGTAAAGAACACGATTTTGGTTGACGGTGAAATACGATGTATCTCGTGAGCGGCTTCGATGCCGTTCATCACGGGCATGACTATATCTAGAAGTACGAGATCAGGATGTAGCTCACGAACTCTTTCAATCGCTTCCCTTCCGTTCTCAGCCTCGCCGCAAATTTCCACTTGCTCGCTCGTGAGAAGAGAGCGAACGCCGCTGCGTATTCTCTGAAAGTCATCTACCAGCAAGATTCGCGCGGCCATGAATCCAAGGTAAGTCCTACTGAAGTCATCATTCGATACGGAAAGGCCCCGATTTCCAAAGGTGAGTCAGTGTGCGCCAAAAGCTAGGTGGCGAATTTCGCGCGTAGCGTAGTCGATTCGCACCAATGCAAAGACCGATAAGAAAGAGCTGGGTTGGAGAGCGCATTAACCGCAGAGGATTGGGAATACCGTGATTCCTGTATTTTTCCGACCGCTGAACACTTGTTTTACCTGAGATTTGGCCCAATTGCTGTGGAAAAGTACGTTTCGAGACGCGGCCCCTACCGCGAGATTCGCCCGTCCACAATTCTGCTAGTGCTAAAATACGGCTTTCTTTGCGCCCGAGCGCCGTGCGTTCAATGGAAATTAGGAAAAGTAGTATAGGCCATTACATCTTGGCGTTATTTGCCACGGCGTTAGCTTTGGCCGGTGGTGGTTTCATCGCGCGGACCGTAGGGGACGCAAGTCTCTATCGCGCGCTTTGGCCCGTAGTCGCTGCAGTTGGCCTCTCGGCGTGGTGCTGCGGACTAGCTCCATCCATCCTGACGGCTGTCTTAGGTGTCCTCGGTGCTTGGTTTTTGTTTTTGGCACCGCACAATCTCTTGGCCACACCGGGCCGAGCTGACATATTCGACTTGTTCGCTTTTCTGCTTGTCTCTGGTTTCATTGTGGCTCTCGGCGAGGCCAATCGCCGCAGCCAATCCGCCCGAATACACCAGGCGCACGTTCTGGATGCGGCCAACGATGCAATCATTGAACTCAACCCCGCGGACGACACGATCAAGTATTGGAACCAGGGTGCCGAGAAACTCTACGGTTGGACAAGCGCAGAAGCGATCGGCAAGGACATAAACTCGCTGCTGAAGACGGTTTCCGATCAGCCATTGGATCAAAGCAAGACCGAGCTGATGGAACAAGGCAATTGGGAGGGCGAAGTAATACACACGCGGCGCGACGGCGTCCAAGTCTACGTTGCCAGCCACTCGACTTTGCAGCGAGAGACTCGGCGCCGGCCCGCGATATGGCTGGAGGTCAATCGCGATATCACCGAACGGAAGAAAGCCGAGCAGGAACTGCAGAAGGCGGAAGAACAGCGCAGGATCGCCCGCGAATCCGCTTACAGCGAACTCGAAAAACAAGTGCAGGAGCGAACCGCCGAGCTGCAGCAGAGCAATCAACAGTTACGCCAGCTTTCCGCGAGTCTGATACGTTCTCAGGACGACGAGCGGCGCCGGATCGCTCGCGAGTTGCACGACAGTGCCGGCCAATATCTGGGCGCCGTGAGCATAGCGCTGGAGGTAGCCCGAAAAGAGCAAGAGACCTCCATGAACAAGATTGCAGAAGCCGGCGAAATGGCCAAGGGATGCGCGGCAGAGATTCGAACCATTTCTCATCTTCTGCATCCGCCTCTGCTGGAAGAGTTGGGGCTTGCGTCTGCGGCTCAATGGTATGTGCAGGGCTTTGCCGCTCGAAGCGGGATTCAAGTGGAAATGGACATCCCGAAACAGCTCGATCGTTTGGGAGACGGCGTTGAGTTAGTCCTGTTCCGAATCCTTCAGGAAGCTCTGACGAACATCCACCGCCATTCCGGCAGCAAGACAGCAAGCGTCCGCATTGGCGCGGATTCAAAGCAAGCATGGTTAGATGTGCAGGATCAAGGCAAAGGCCTTAGCAATGGCGACGGCGCTTCAGGCGAATTTCGACCCGGCATTGGCATAACGGGAATGCGCGAAAGAGTGAAGGACCTCTCCGGCACGTTGGAGATTCGACCTGACCAAAACGGTACGCGCGTGAGGGTCGTGCTGCCGTTAGCGGCCGATCGCCGTCCCAACGAATCCGATTTGAAAGCGTCTTCCGCAACCGGTTAGAAGCCGGCCGCTGCGCGAGAAGATCCGCAACAGCACACCGCAAAATCGTTGCTCCTCTGCTTTCCTTTGCCTGCGGTCATTTCCTCAGATTTTGATTCCGCGCCCGATGGCGTTGACCCCTCATCAAAAAAGTAGAGGCGGCCATGTCCCGATTGGGAGTGACTGCACACGGCGGCCCCTGCGGGCCTTTGCAGTTTGACCGACTCGGAAGCCGCCCTTGGCCGCCACTTATTGCACCAACTTGCGAACGAGCGGCGAACTTCTCAGGCACCGCGACCGAGTGTTGATGTCTTCTACTCAGAGGCAAAAATTATGGCAAAGCTCAAAGGGGTTATCGCCGGTGCTGTGGGAGGCTTGGCTGGGGCGGCTCTGATGGGGCCGTTGCATACGGCTGCGGCCAAGCTGACCAAGCAAAAGCCGCCGAGAGGCGAAGACGCCACGGAGAAAGTCGCGAATACCGTGGTGAAAAAGTTTACTGGCCGAAAACTCGGCCGGTCGGCGAAACCCAAAGGCGGACAAATCGTGCATTTTGCATTCGGAGCCGGCATGGGCGCGCTTTATGGTCTGCTCGCCGAGAGATTCTCATCCGTGACCGCCGGCTCCGGCGCGCTCTTCGGTATGGCAGTTTACGCAGGAGCACACGGGCTTGCTGTCCCGGCGCTCGATCTTGCACCCAGTCCCCTCGAGAAAGCTCCGGCTCAGGAAGGCACGGAGCTTGCGAGCCATATAGCCTACGGTCTGGTTACAGACGCCGTTCGCCGCGTCCTTACAAAACTGGGATCTCGCTAAGAGACCATTCCTCTCGAAATAGAACTCGAACCTGCTTCCTGACTTTCCTTCGAGTGTTCGATGACTCGGTCATAGAGTTGCGCGAAATTCTTTGGCCCATCATAATGACTTCACTAAAACGAAACGCGGTCGTGGCGGAACTGGCAGACGCACCAGCTTGAGGGGCTGGCGGTAGCAATACCGTGGTGGTTCGAATCCACTCGACCGCACCATTTGTTTTCATCCTTTACGCCCACAACCTTGCGGGAATGCCTATAACATCGATTCATGAGTTAAGCTGTCGCCCGTGAGTGAGCCCAACCTCGGCGTTGCAATCAGCGAAAGCTGCGCTAAGGCACGTGTGGCCGTTAACAGTCCGGGCCAGGTGCTGTTTGCCAGCGTAATCGGTACGACGATCGAGTTCTTCGACTTCTACATCTATGCAACTGCAGCAGTGCTTGTCTTCCCGCGATTATTCTTCCCTGCTTTTGACCCAGCTTCCGCCACGCTCGCCTCGCTGGCAACCTTTGGAATAGCGTTCCTTGCAAGACCGGTCGGCTCGGCGCTTTTCGGTCACTTTGGCGATCGCGTTGGCCGTAAGACGACATTGGTAGCGGCACTACTCACCATGGGAATCTCCACGGTCGCGATTGGCGTCCTGCCAACCTACAGCACCATCGGCGTAGCCGCGCCACTGCTCCTCGCGCTCTGTCGCTTCGGTCAGGGATTGGGGCTAGGCGGCGAATGGGGAGGCGCAGTGTTGCTCGCGGTTGAGAATGCGCCGCCCGGAAAGCGCGCTTGGTACGGCATGTTTCCGCAGCTCGGCGCGCCAGCGGGGTTCCTCTTCTCTGGGGCTGTATTCCTCGCGCTTTCCAGGTCGCTCAGTGATGAACAGTTCTTCAGTTTTGGCTGGCGCATTCCGTTTCTGGCCAGCGCTGCGCTAGTGCTTGTCGGACTCTACGTGCGGCTGACGATTACCGAGACGCCCGTATTCCAGGACACCCTGAGTCGGCGAGAGCGAGTGAGGGTACCGATGCTGGTGGTCTTCCGTAAACACCCGGGCGCGCTAGTGATCGGTACGCTGGTGTCGCTTGCAACGTTCGTGCTCTTTTACCTGATGACGGTTTTTGCGCTCTCCTGGGGCACCACCGCGCTCGGGTATAGCCGTGAGAAGTTCCTGGTGATGCAGCTCTTCGGAATCGTATTGTTCGCGCTCACCATTCCGCTCAGCGCGGTCCTGGCCGAACGCGGACGTCGTCGCACACTCCTCTGGGTGACGTCGGCGATTTGGCGTTTTCGGTCTTTTCATGGCGCCGATGTTCCTTGCGGGGACGTTCGGGGCGGTGATGACCATGGCAGTGGGCCTGTCTCTAATGGGCCTGACCTACGGGCCGCTCGGCACGGTGCTATCGGAGCTTTTCCCTACGTCGGTGCGTTACACCGGTAGCTCTTTGACGTTCAATTTCGCCGGAATTTTTGGCGCTTCGTTGGCGCCATACATCGCCACCTGGCTGGCTAAGACCTACGGGCTGCAGTACGTGGGTTACTACCTTTCGGCGGCAGCGGTCTTAACTCTGATCGCCCTGCTCGCGACCCGCGAAACAAAAGACAACGCCCTCTGATCACACCCCGTAAATCCTCTGCGGTCGATGTTTGAACGGGTGAACTACTTAGGTTCTAACGCTATTTAGCAGGTCCGGGCGCAGGCGCTGCCGGAGGCGGCGCTGCAGGTTGAGCCGGCGGCTGCTGTGCCGGAGGTACCTGCGACGGAGGTATCGGTGCAGGCGCTGCGGATTTAGGCGTCGGCTTGGAGAACTGTTCGAGGATGGATCGGCCGGCTCCTCCGCTGGTCGTGCTTACGTGCACAGCCAGCGCCATCGAGGTGAACATAAACATCACGGCGCACCACGTCGTAGCTCGCGAGAGAAACGTCGCCGCGCCGCGCGGTCCAAATGCGGTCTGGCTGCCCGAACCGCCAAACGCTCCGGCAATGTCTGCGGCTTGTCCGCTTTGCAAGAGGATCACGCTCATGAGCACCAGGCACACAATCACGTGCAGAATCACCAGCGCGATATAAAAACGCCAGCCAAACCAGAGCAGCGCGGCTCCGGCCAAAAACGAAATCGCCCACTTTACTTCTTTTGGCATCCACCACTCCGAAAGTTTTAGTAATTCACGATTGCTGCAAACTGCCGCGCATCGAGACTTGCGCCGCCAACCAGTGCCCCATCGATATCCGCCTGTGCCATCAACCCCTTTATATTTTCGGGTTTGACACTGCCGCCGTAGAGGATTCGCAAAGAGGCGGCATTTTCCGCAGTGAATGAGGCCGCCGCTAGATCGCGCAGGAACTTGTGAGCCTCGGCAGCGATCTCGGGCGTGGCGGTTCGGCCCGTACCAATCGCCCAAACCGGCTCGTAAGCAATGATAATACGTGAGAACTCAGCAGGGGTCAACGCAGCCAGCGAGCCACGAAATTGCTTGTCGAGCACTTTTTGCGTATTGCCGGCCTCGCGATCGGCAAGCATCTCGCCAACGCAGAGGATGGGCGTCAATCCCGCTGCGAGTGCAGCCTTCACCTTGCGGTTGGCGCTTTCGTCGGTCTCACCAAAAAACTGCCGGCGCTCGGAATGCGCGATGATTACTCCGCGGCAGCCCGCCTCGACGAGCATTCGCGGCGATACTTCGCCTGTGAATGCTCCCTCATTCGCCCAGTAAACGTTCTGCGCCGCGATTCCGATCGCTGAACCTTTGGCCGCGTCGACACAAGCCGTAATTGACGTGAACGGCGGCGCCACCACGATCTCGCAATGGGTGGCTGCGGAAACGAGTGGCTTGAACGCAGCAAAAAAATCGCGTGCCTCCTGCTGCGTCTTGTACATCTTCCAGTTTCCGGCGATCACCGGCTTGCGAATGTGGGAAGCGGCGGCCATTTAGGAAGCCTTATCCGTCAGCGCTTCTACGCCCGGCAGTTTTTTGCCGGCGAGAAATTCCAGCGAAGCGCCGCCGCCGGTGGAAATATGCGAAACCTTATCGGCCAGCCCTGCCTGCTGCACCGCGGCCACGGAATCCCCGCCGCCGATGATCGACGTCGCACCACGCGAAGTGGCGGCCGCAACGGCTTTGGCGATCTCCATGGTGCCCTGCGCAAACGCGGGCATTTCAAAGACGCCCATCGGCCCGTTCCAGACAATCGTCTTTGCGCCCGCGATTTCGGCGGAAAAACGCTTCACTGTTTCGGGCCCAATATCGAGGCCCATCCAGCCATCCGGCGTCTCACTGACCGCAACGGTGCGCTTCTGCGTGTCCGCGCGAAATTCGGCGCCGACGACGTGATCCGAAAGCAGCAGCAGCCGAAAATTTCGTGCACGCGCATCGGAAAGGATGCGCGATGCCACATCGAGTTTATCGGTCTCCACGATGGACTTGCCAACCGCGATTCCCTGCGCCTTGAAAAATGTGTACGCCATTCCTCCGCCGATGAGCATCGCATCGGCGATCTTCATCAAGTTCTCCACGACCTCAATTTTGTCGGAGACTTTTGCACCGCCGAGTATGGTGACAAACGGCCGCTCAGGCGCCGACAGCGCCTTACCAAGATAGGTCAGTTCGCGCTCCATCAGTAAGCCTGCGGCGGATTGATGCACGAACCGCGTGATCCCCACGACCGAAGCGTGCGCGCGATGCGCCGAGCCAAACGCGTCGCACACGAATAACCCGTCGCATAGGGCGGCCAGCTGCTCCGAAAACGCCTCGTCGTTGGCTTCTTCTTCGCGGTGGTAGCGGACGTTCTCCAGAAGCAGCACGCCGCCATTACCCAGGGCTCGGCTCTTGGACTCCGCCTCGGCCCCGACGCAGTCGGACGCAAATTCCACGCCAACACCCAGCAAATCCGCGAGCCGGGTCGACACCGGCCGCAGGCTGTAGTTCGGATCCGGTTTGCCCTTCGGCCGGCCAAGATGCGAAGCCAACACCAAGCGCGCTCCGCGTTCGCGTGCGAATTTCAGCGTAGGCAGAGTCTCGCGGATTCGCGTGTCGTCCGTAACCTGCCCCTTCTCGAGCGGAACATTAAAATCCACGCGCACAAAGACGCGCTTCCCCGCAAGCTCGAGATCGCGAATCGAAAGCTTTTTCATGGAACGATCTGTTCGCTGGAAATTTCCGGCCGCTTACATCTTGGCAGCCATGAATTTGATCAGATCGCGGCAGCGGCATGAATAGCCCCACTCGTTGTCGTACCACGCCAGAACCTTCACGCAGTTCCCCGCAACCACGCGGGTATACTCCGCGTCCACGATCGAGGAGTGCGGATTGCCCCTGAAATCCACCGAAACGAGCTGCTCTTCCTCGTATTGGAGGATCGATTTCATGGGCCCTTCCGCGGCGCGCCGCAGCGCTGCATTGACGGATTCGGGCGTGGCGCTCTTCTCAGTGGTCACCGTTAGATCGACCACGCTCACGTTTGGCGTGGGAACGCGCATGGCATAGCCGTCTAACTTTCCCTTAAGCTCGGGAATCACCAAGTGCAGGGCCTTCGCCGCTCCCGTGGACGTCGGAATCATGGAAATTGCCGCCGCCCTCGCGCGCCGCAAATCCTTGTGCGGCAGATCCAGCAACTTCTGATCGTTCGTGTAGGAATGAATCGTCGTCATCGTACCGTGCACAATACCGAAATTGTCCTGCAGAATCTTGGCTACCGGTGCCAGGCAATTCGTGGTGCAGGAAGCGTTGGAGACCACGTTGTGCTTAGCGGTGTCGTAAGTCTTCTCGTTGACGCCCAGCACCAACGTATGGTCGGGATCGGTTGCCGGCGCGGAGATGATCACCTTCTTCACCGTACCTTTGATGTGCTTGCGCGCGTCCGGTCCGGAAGTAAATAGCCCCGTCGATTCCACCACCAACTGCGCGCCGACAGACGCCCAGTCGATCTGCACCGGATCCTTGGCTTTGAATACGCGAAAGCTTTTTCCATCCACCGATATGCTGTCCTCGGTGTGCTTTACGGTATTCGGCAGATTGCCGAGTATCGAATCGTACTTCAGCAGGTGCGCCAGAGTTTTCGAATCGGTAATGTCGTTCACTGCCACGAACTCGATTGCCGAATCCCCAAGCGCCGCCCGCATGATGTTTCGGCCGATTCGCCCGAATCCGTTAATGCCTACCTTGATGGACATTCTTCCTCCGCGAAGCAGATTAGCAGACTCATTCCTGTTGGCAGTCTGAGGGCTACGTCATGAAAACGACGCCTTCAGATTGCCCACTTTTCTTCAGAAAAACGAAACAGAGATGCTACGGTGGGTGCGCTCCCATGTCAAACGAGCAAAAAGCCTTTGTAAACTGTTAGGGATATTGGGTAACCCTTACCACTTTATCGCCCTGAAAGGTTACGAACGTCGTCTTGGCCGGCGGCTTGCCGTAAATCCAGTCCTCGAGATCATTTCCGTCCGTATCGCGCTCGCGGACCTTGCGTTCCGGCCGGCCCATAGCCGCAGTCACCATATCGTGGTCCATGCCTACTTCAGCGCGCTTGGCCGCAATAGCTTCGCGCATTTGGGGCGGAAGCGAGTCCACATATTGCACGGCCGCTGATCGCTTGGCGAAATCCAAGACCCGGCCAAGATACGCTTTGAGCTGTTGCCCGCTCATCTCCGGCACGGGACGGTCAAAATCGAGAAAGATCGTTGCTCCCGTCTTCTGCGGAACCACCGGACCGTTCTCGGGTGTCGTTGTCGTGCTCGTGGAGACAGG
>Ga0210394_10004850_pt1 | contig 15419 bp, 10 predicted proteins | sample IncBWC12MmetaG_FD_160121 | JGI IMG/M metagenome (GOLD analysis project Ga0210394, IMG submission 160121) | Forest soil microbial communities from Barre Woods Harvard Forest LTER site, Petersham, Massachusetts, United States - Inc-BW-C-12-M | ecosystem: Environmental > Terrestrial > Soil >... | reverse complement strand
TCCTGTCATCCGGCCACGGCTTCCGGACGATCTTCATGTGGGCGCTGGTGCCAGGTGTGCTGTGCGTCGTCCTGTTCGCGCTGATCACTCGCGATCCGCGTCGCGAACGCAACGAGCCGGTGTCATTGAGAGTTCCCATGCCTGCGGGCTTCTGGCGCCTGATGGCACCGGTCGCCCTCTTTGGGGTCGGCAATTTCGCGACGGCGTTCTTCACCCTACGAGCCGCCCAGCTCATGCAGCCGGAGCTCGGCGCGGCGATGGCTTTATCCGCGGCGGTTGGTTTCTACCTTGCCCACAACGCTGTGGGCGCGGCGGTCTCCTTTCCGGCCGGGTGGCTCGCCGACAAGGTCGGCAAGGCGCCGGTTCTGGCCGCGGCTTATGTGACATTCGCGGCCGCTTGCGTGGTGGGCATCGTCGGCCACGGCTGGCTGGCGCTGGCTTTGATGGCTCTGCTGGTCGGCGCTCAGAGTCCAGTGGTGACCGCGGTCGAAGGCTCGCTGACGAGCTCGCTGGTCGAGGAGCGGCGGCTGGGCACCGCATTCGGCTTTCTGAACGGTATCAACGGTGGAGCGGACCTCGCCGCGAGCGTGATCGCCGGCGCCTTATGGACGTTCGTTAGCCCTGCCGCGGCACTTGGTTTCGGCGCCGCGCTGTGCGCGGTGGCCGGTGCGATTCTGTGGCTGAGGGCCCCGGCTCCATCGCACTCCAGTTGATGCCAACGTATGGTGCCGGCGGGGAGGGACGACGGGACCGTGCCGGCCGGAGCCGCCAGAGGTCGTCTGATAAGTACGTTGTTGCGGAGTTTGTTATCCCGCTGGGTTCATCCTGACTTCGTGCAGATCCCGTCCCAGGCCTGGGGCGCTGGGGCCGGTTCCTCGATCAGCGACATCGCCAAGCGGGCTGACGATCGCAGGCTTTCGACCGCCGTATTTGTTTCCCGGGTCAGATGGGCCTTCGTCCCGCTAGGGTTCGCCCAGGCTTTCGCGGGGACGCCGGCGCCCCTCAACCGGACGGTGTTCATTGTGACCTTCGTCTACCTGGCTCTCTACAACACGGCGATCACGTTTCACCGCCGTTTGCCGGCCGGGTGGGTGCAGCCCCTCATCGCCGTGATCATGGCGAGCGACGTGGTGGTGGCGGGAGTGACCATGGTGGAGTTCGCCCGCGTCCCGACCGACAGCGGGTGGGCGGCCCTGATGCTGGTGGGACCGACCGCGGCCGTTCTCTACGGGTGGCGCGGTGTGTATTGGTTCGGACCGGCCTTGATCGCCGCGCTCGCCTGGCTGTACGTGGTCGGCGGTTTCTTCGCCACTTCGAACGGGATTTTGGGTTTCACACAGAAGGCCGTGGAGATCCTCGGAGTGACGATGATCGTCGCGGCGTTGGTGACGGGCACGGAGCGGGCCAGGGAACGCGCGGAGTCGGAGACTTTGCGGGCCGAATCGGAGCAGCGCAGCGCCGAGGCGGAGCGGCGCAGCGCCGAAGCCTCCCGCAACCAGGCGATCGAGGCGCGGGAGCAACTGGCGACGGCCAACGAGGTGCTGAAACGGGTCAACCGCCTCGAGGAGGAGGGGCTCTCCAACGCGAGCCATGAATTCCGCAACGCGTTGACCGGCATCCAGGGGTACAGCGAGCTGCTCCAAGGCGGAAACCTAGGGTCCGAAGAGGTCAGTGAGTTCGCCAGGGAGATTGAGCACGAAGCTCAACGACTCAACCGCCTGATCACGAACATGCTCGATCTGGACCGGCTGGAGTCTCACCGAGCGACCTTGACCGTGAGCCTGACCGACATCAACTGGATCCTGCGCTCAGCCTCAGAGCGCGGCGCGGCGACCTCGGTCGGCCACACTTTCGCCCTCGATCTGGATGAGACGCTGCATCCGTTCCTGGCTGATTCGGACCGGCTGACACAGGTGGCGGCCAACCTGGTGTCGAATGCCGTCAAGTACTCGCCCGCCGGCGGTGAAGTTCGAATCTCCAGCCGTTTGACTGACGGCGTGATCCGGGTCAGCGTCAGCGACCATGGTTTCGGCATCAAGCCGGAAGACCTGCCTCGAGTCTTCTCTCGCTTTGAGCGGATCGAAACGGAGGTCAATCAGAAGGTGGCGGGGACGGGCCTGGGCATGCCGATCACACAGGAGATCATCGAGCTGCACCATGGCAAGATCTGGGTGGAGAGCACGTTCGGCGTGGGTTCCACCTTCATCTTCGAGCTCCCGTTGAACGGGGGTGGCGAACCGCCACCGATACCCGGGGTCGAGCCGGTGACGCCCGCTGCCGTCCTTCCGCGAGCTGGGTGAGCCGAGCCGGTAGTAGCCCTCGCATTGGGGACTGTTCCGTGCCGCTTGGCCGCCGTGATCCTGTGGCTGAGGGCTCCGACCCCGTCTAATTGACGTCATGGCCCGCCCCATCGTGGCAATCGTCGGACGTCCCAATGTTGGGAAGTCGACGCTTTTCAATCGCATCCTCGGCTGGCGAAAGGCGATCGTCGACCCGCAGTCGGGCCTGACGCGCGACCGGCTTTACGGCATCGCGGAATGGAACGGGCGCGAGTTCACCGTCGTCGACACCGCGGGCCTTGACCTCGGCAACGCGCAGGACGAATCTCGAGCCGCGATCGAGGCGCAGACCAAGGTGGCCATCGACCAGGCGCACGTCATCGTCCTCTTGCTCGACGTGCGGCAGGGCTTGACCCCGGTCGACCGCGAGATCGCGACCCTGCTGCGCCGGTCGGGCCGCAAGGTGCTGGTCGCGGCCAACAAGGCGGACTCGCCGAGCGAGCGCGGCTTTGCGCACGAGATGCTCGAGCTGGGCTTCGACTCCCCGCATCTCATCTCCGCGCAGCACGGCATCGGCGTCGGCGACTTTCTGGACCAGGTGCTCGAGATGCTGCCGCCGGCCGAGGAGGAGGCGCCTGGCGACTCCAAGGCCGACCGGCTGGCCATCATGGGCCGGCCGAACGTCGGCAAGTCGTCGCTGCTGAATGCGCTGCTCGGCGACGAGCGTGCGCTGGTGAGCGCGGTGCCGGGCACCACCCGCGACCCTGTCGACACGGAGCTCACGTTCGACAACATCCCGGTGGTGCTGGTGGACACGGCGGGGATCAGGCGCAAGTCCGCGGCTCGCGACCGCCTCGAGCGCTACAGCCTGATGCGCGGGATCAATGCCATGGAGCGCGCCGACGTGGTGCTGCTCGTGATCGATGCATCGACAGGCGTCCTGGCCCAGGACCAGCACGTCGCGGGCTATGCGCTGGAGGCGGGGAAGGGCCTGGTCATCGTGGTCAACAAGATCGACCTTGTCGAGCCCGCCCTGCGGCGCGCGCATTACTGGCGCGAGGAGCTGCTCAAGGACTTCAAGTTCGCGCCGTTTGCGCCGGTGGTCGCGGTGTCGGCCAAGACCAGGGAGGGCATCAAGGCGTTGATGCCGGCGGCTCTTGACGTGGTCGGGCAGCGGCGCATCAAGATTCCGCCCAACGAGTTAAATCGCCTGCTCCGCGACGCGCTCGACGAGCACCCACCGCCTAGCTTCAAAGGCAAGCGCTTGAAGGTTGGCTATGCCACCCAGGCGGGCACCGAGGCGCCCACCATCGTGCTGTTCGTCAACGATGTGGGGTTGCTCCATTTCTCGTACCGGCGCTACCTGGAGAAGAAGATCCGCGACCGGTTCGGCCTCATGGGCAACCCGATCCGGCTGGTGCTGCGCTCGGACTCGGGGAAGCGGGGCGCCGGCGCGAAGGGCGACGGCTCCAAGCCGGGCCGCCCCGGACCGGCCCGCGCGGTGAAGGCTCCTGCCGCCAAGCGGCCGGCGGCCGATGTCCGGGTGAAGAAGCGCGCCTGAGCCGCCCGGGGGCGGTGTTTACATTTCGATCATCATCTGGCCACAACCGGGGTGATCGAATGGTGATCTCGTGATGGGATGTTGCGCCAGATGAGCTTCAAGGTTTTGGTCGTGGACGACGAGAGCCACATCGTCGAGCTCGCCCGCATCTACCTGACACGCGAGGGCTACGAGGTGGAGGGGGTGGGGGATGGCTCGCAGGCGCTGGCTCGTTTCGGCCAGATCAAGCCCGACCTAGTGGTGCTCGACATCATGCTGCCCGGCGCCGACGGACTCGAGATCTGCAAGGAGATCCGCAAGCAGAGCCAGGTCCCGATCATCATGCTCACCGCCCGCGACGAAGTCACCGACAAGGTCGTGGGCCTCGAGGTGGGCGCCGACGACTACCTGACCAAGCCCTTCCACCCCCAGGAGCTAGTGGCGCGAGCCAAGGCGCTGCTGAGGCGGGCGCGCCTCGAGCCTGACGCGCCCAAGCTGATCCGCGCCGGCAAGCTGGAGGTGGACCTCGAGCGGCATGAGGTGCGGCACGAACAGGCCAAGGTGCAACTCCGCCCCAAGGAGTTCGACCTGCTGACTCTGCTGGCGCGCCACCCGGGCCGCGTGTTCCAGCGCAGCGAGCTGCTGGACCTGGTTTGGGGCTACGACTTTCCCGGCTACACGCGCACCGTCGACGTGCACGTCCAGCAGCTGCGCGAGAAGCTCGCGGCGGCGGGCGTCAAGGAGCCAAGCATCGAGACTGTTTGGGGCGTGGGGTACCGGCTGGAGCTGGTCGCGAGCTGAGCCTGCGACTGCGCGTTCTGGGCGCCGCCGCCGGCATCGTTGCCGTCAGCCTGCTGATGAGTGGCGCTCTGACCTGGGTGTTGGTGCGCAACCTCGAGGTGCAGACCGCGCAGGGCCAGCTCGACGTGGCGATCCAGGCGGACGCCGTGGCGGTTCGCCACGAGGAGTGCCGCGTCGTGCCGCGCGTCGCCACCAACCAGGGTCCCGCGGGCTGCATCGGCGCGGGCGGGGTCGACGACGCCATCGACTTCCAGGACCGCCTGGATGCCCTGGCGGCGACTCTCAGCGGGGGTCGCCTGTTGCTTCTGGACGGGAACCGCACGGTGATCTGGGACAGCGGCAACCCAAGCGCCCAAGGTCATGTCATCGGGGTGCAGGTGGGCCGGCGGGTGGGGAACGTGGCAGAGGCTCAGCCGACGCTGGGAGGGCAATCCTACCTGGCGGCGGCCGTCGCGCTGGCGCCGGCCCGCGACCCGCTCGGTGCCGCATTCCTGGTCGTCGCGCGGCCTCGGGCGTCGGTGACCTCGGCCGCGGCCGGCGAGTTGGTGCCGCTGTTGCTGGTGGCAGGCGGCGCGGCGCTGGTGGTGGCGATGCTGCTCGTGATCTTGGTCGGCCGCACTTTGACCAGGCCGCTGACCGAGCTGGCGGCCGCGGCCGAGGACGTCGCCGCGGGCAACTACGCGCGTCGCGTCGGCATTCGGGGCGAGGACGAGATCGGGACGCTCGGTGCGGCGTTCGACCGCATGGCCGAGGCGGTGGAGCGGGCGCGCAAGATCCAGCGCGACTTCCTGGCCAACCTGTCGCATGAGCTGAAGACCCCGCTGACGAGCCTGATCGGGTTCAGCCAAGCGCTGGTCGACGGAAGCCTCAAGAGCGAGGCCGACCGGACGCGGGCGGCGGCGATCGTGCACGAGGAGTCGGAGCGTGTGCTGCGCATGGCGCAGGAGCTGCTCGACTTGGCGCGGGTCGAGGCGGGCTCGATGGTGCTCAACCTCACCGCGGTCGACCTGGGCGCGCAGCTCCAGCAGGAGCTCGAGATCGTGCGGCCGCGAGCCGATGCGCGTGAGCTCGTCATCAATCTCGACGTCCCCGCTGATACCCCTCCGGTGGCGGCCGACCCCGAGCGATTGCACCAGGTCGTCGACAACCTGCTCGACAACGCTGTCAAGTACGCGCCGACGGGATCCACCGTGACCGTTGTCGTCAGCGTCGTCTCGGGCGCTGTTGAGACTGTGGTGTCCAACCCGGCCGGGCCACACCGGCCGGACCCGGAGAGGATGTTCGAGAGGTTCTATCGCGCCGACCCCTCGAGGTCGGGGGCGGCGGGAGGGGTAGGCCTGGGCCTGGCGATCTCTCGGGAGCTGACAACGGCGATGAAAGGCCGGCTGTGGGCGGATATCGATGCGGAGGGAAACCTGCGCATGCACCTGAGACTGCCGGCGGCCGTACAGCCGGCGGCGACAGCGCCGAGCTGATGAACCGGATGGCTGGCGTGAGCGGCGCCGCGATCAGGTGGGCCCCAAAGGCGCAGTCAAGCTGGAGTGATGCGGCCGCCTGAGCCCGAATGGCCGCCTTCGGCCCGGGTCAGGACGCCGGCGGGACCACCAGCGTCACAGGGTTTTCCAGCAGCCGCTTGACTTCCGCCATGAACTGCGCCGCCGTCGCTCCATAGAACACGCGGTGGTCGACGGTCAGCGTCATGCGCATCACCTTGCCCACCGCCACCTTGCCGTCATCGACCACCGCGGCGTCCTTGATCGCGCCAACAGCGAGGATCGCCGCCTCGGGCGGGTTGATGATCGCGGTGAACTCATCGACGCCGAACATGCCGAGGTTCGAGATGGAGAATGTCGCGCCGGTCAGGTCGCCTTCAGCGGGGCGGCCGGAGCGGGCGCGCTCGATCACCTGCCGTGACTCGATCGAGATCTGCACGATGTCCTTGATGTCGGCGTCATGGACGACCGGCACCAGAAGGCCCATGCCCTGGGTCGGCGCCACCGCGAGGCCGATGTTGACGGAGCGCTTGCGCTGGAACTTGCCATCGACCCACGAGGTGTTGACCTCGGGGAATTTCCGCAGCGCCAGCGCGCACGCGCGCACCAGGAAGTCGGTCATCGTCACCTTCTCGGCGCCCTGAACCGAGTCCTTTAGCTGCTGGCGCATGCTCACCGCCTGGTCGACGCGCGTCTCCACGGTGACGGTGAATTCGGGCACCGTCGACTTTGACTCGGCCATGCGGCGGGCGATGGTCGCCTGCATGCGCGATGGTTCGATGACCTCGGTCTCCGGCCCCTCGGCTCGTCTCGACGGCGCGGCCGCCGGCCGCGTCGCTCCGCCCTTGCCTTTCGAGGCTGCCTCGACATCCTCTCTGACGATCCGGCCTTCAGGGCCGCTGCCCTTGAGGCTCGCCAGGTCGACGCCCAGCTGAGCCGCCAGGCGCTTCGCCAGCGGTGAGGCCTTGACGGACGTACCGCCTGCCTCTCCGTCGCTGTCTCGCGCCGGCGCCGCCTTCGCCTCGGCGGGCTCGGTTTCCTCGGCCGGTTCGACGTCAGCCACCAGCGCCTCGTCCTTGGTGCTCTCCGCCGTTTCCGTCTCAGCTCGCTCATCTGCGGGCTCGGAAACGGCGGGCTCGGCCTTCGCCTTCGGCTTCTCGGCCTTGGCACCGTCCGCTTTGGCACCGTCCGCCTTGGCGGGTTTGGCCTCGCTGGCAGCGCCGATGGTCGCGATCGGGGCGCCGATCTTGGCCGGCACGCCTTTTTCGACCTTGATCGACAGCACGCCGTCGTCCTCAGCCTCGAGGTCGAAGGTCGCCTTGTCCGATTCCACCTCGGCCAGGACCTCGCCCTTGTGGACCTCGTCGCCATCCTTCTTCTTCCACTCGAGGACGGTGCCCTCCTCCATCGTGTCCGAGAGCTTGGGCATGTTGACGTCAGGCATCGGTCTTTCTCCCCACGACTTGCCGGGCCATTCGCTTGATGTCTTCGCTGGTCGGGATCGAGGCTTTCTCGAGCGGGAGGCTGTAGGGCATGGGCACCTGCGCGCCGCCGAGGCGCCGGATCGGGGCGTCGAGGTAGTCGAAGCAGCGCTCCTGCACCCCGGCCGCGATCTCGGCCGTCACGCCATAAGTCGCCCAGCCCTCTTCGACCACCATGCACCGCGTCGTCCGGTTCACCGATTCGACGATCGGCGCCCAGTCGATGGGGCGGATGGAGCGCAGGTCGATCACCTCCGCGTCGATGTCCTCCTCCTCGAGCTGCTTCGCCGCCTCGTTGGCGAGCACCGCCATGCGCGACACCCCGACGATCGTCAGGTCGGCGCCCTTCCGCCGCACCGCTGCCTGTCCGAGGGGAGTCGTGTAGTCGCCGTCCGGCACCATGCCGCGGACGTTGTAGAGGCTCATCGACTCGAGGAACATCACTGCGTTGTTGGTGCGGATCGCCGACTTCAACATGCCCTTGGCATCCTCGGGCGTCGTCGGCGCGACGACCAGCAGGCCGGGGATGAGGCCGTAAAGGACCTCGAAGCTGTGCGAGTGCTGAGCCGACAGCTGGTGCCCGGCGCCGCCGGGCATCCTGATCACCAGGGGCACATTGGATTCGCCGCCGAACATGTAGCGGATCTTCGCCGCGTTGTTCACGATCTGGTCGTAGGCGACCAGCGAGAAGTTGATGGTCATCATCTCGACCACCGGTCGCAGGCCCAGCATGGCCGAGCCGATCGCGGTGCCGACTATCACCTCCTCGGCGATGGGCGCGTCGACCACGCGCTCCGCTCCGAACTTGTCGAGCAGTCCGTCGGTCACGCGATACGCGCCGCCGAACTTGCCGATGTCCTCACCGATCAGGTAGACGGAATCGTCGCGCTCCATCTCCTCACCCAGCGCTTCTCGCAGCGCGACGCGGTACAGCTTTTCTTCAGGCATTACAGAGGATCCCCGCGCAGTTCCGGCCGCTGTTCCCACTCGTCGGCGTACACGTACTTGTAGAGGTCTTCGACCTTCGGGTCCGGGCTCTCGTCCGCGTACCTGATGATGTCCTGGACCTCGGCGTCGACTTCCATGCGGACCTGCTTGAAGTACTCCTCGTCGGCCAGTTTGGATTTCTCCAGCTCGTGTTCGAAGGCGACGATGGGATCCGCCTTCCGGAACTTCTCCTTGTCCTCCGCCGATCGGTACTTGTCAGGGTCGACCACGGAGTGGCCCTTGAAGCGGTAGCAGAGGGCCTCGATGAAGCGCGGCTCAGAGTCCTTGCGTGTCTTCTCGATGATCTCGCTCGTCTTGAGCAACACCTCGCGCACGTTCATGCCGTCGATCTGGATCGACTCCATGTCGTACGCGCACGCCTTCTTGTAGATGTCCGCGACGGCGGAGGCGGCCTCGACGGGCGTGCCCATGCCATAGCGGTTGTTGACGCAGAACCAGACCACGGGCAGCTTGAAGACCTTGGAGAAGTTCAGCGACTCGTGGAAGGCGCCGATGTTGGTGGCGCCGTCGCCGAACATGCAGAAGACGACGTCCTTTGCCTTCTTGTAGCGGACCGCCCAGCCGCCTCCTGCCGCCAGCGGGAGGTGGCCGCCGACGATGCCGTAGCCACCCATGAAGCGGAGGTCCGCGTCGAACATGTGCATCGAGCCGCCTCGTCCGTGCGATGTACCGCTCTCCTTGCCGAAGAGCTCGGCCATCACGGCCTTGGGGTCGATGCCCCGCGCGATGGCGTGGCCGTGCTCGCGGTAGCTGGTGAAGATGTAGTCGGTCAGCCGCAGCGGCAGGATGCCGCCCACCACCGTCGCCTCCTCGCCGATGTTGAGGTGGCAGTAACCGCCGATCTTCGCCTTCGTGTACTGCTCCTGCGTGCGCTCCTCGAAACGCCTGATGAACTGCATCTGGCGGTGGAGCTTGAGGAGGAAGTCGCGATTCTCGTTCGTGAGCTCGAGCATCTTGGGCGTGATCGCCTTGGGGTGCGGGGGAGAGGTCGGAGGTTTGACCGAGGCCACCATCTGCTGTTCTCGATTCTGAACGGGTGCGGCTTTGGAAGTCGCGGCGACTCCAGTCGCGGGCTCGGGCTCGGCGGCCCGGGCCGCCGCCGGCGCGGCCGCGGCCGCGGAGCGTCGGTTCGGTATGTGAATCGCACGCCCCTGCGCCGCCAGCGCCGCTTCCATCAGCGGTTCGGGGCGCGTCGGGTGCGCGTGGATCGTGAGGTCCAGCTGCTCCAGCGTGAGCCCGTTCTGGATCGCGAGCGTGGCCTCGGCGATGAGGTCGGTCGCGCGCGGCCCAATGATGTGGGCGCCCAGGATCTTGCCCGAATTCGCATCGGCGATGACCTTGGCAAATCCCTCCGACTGCCCGAGCGTGAGCGCGCGGCCCGAGGCCGCAAACGGAAACTTGCCGATCTTGATGTCGAGGCCTTTCTCCTTGGCCTCCTTCTCGCCGAGCCCGACGTGCGCGATCTCAGGTTCGGTGTAGATGCAGTTCGGCGCGGCGTGGTAATCGGGAATCCGATCTCCGCCGCCCGCGATGTTCTCGACCGCGCAGATGCCCTCGTACGACGCGACGTGCGCGAGCATGATGCCGCCGATGACATCACCGATCGCCCAAACGCCCGGCGCCGTCGTGCGCAGGTGCTCGTCGACGACAACCCGGCCGCGCTCCAGCTTGACGCCGGCCTCCTCAGCGCCCAGCCCTTCCGTATAGGGAGAGCGGCCGACCGCGAGCAGGACCTGGTCCGCATCGACCACGCCACCCCCGCCGCCTTCGGAGAATTTCACCTGGAGGCCACCCTTGGCCTTGACCACCTCGGCGACCTTGCTGTTGACGTGGATCGCGCCGCCGATGCCGGCGAGGTGCTTCGCGTACACGCTGACCAGGTCGGCGTCGACCATCGGCAGCACCTGCGGCAGCATCTCCAGCACCGTCACCTTGGTGCCGAGGGCGGCGAACATCGCGGCGAACTCCATGCCCACCACGCCGCCGCCGATGACGGCGAGCCGCTTGGGCACGTCCTTCAGCTCGAGGATCTGGTCCGAGTCGATGGTGAGCTCGGCGCCCGCCAAAGGGATTCGCGAGATGGCCGAGCCGGTGGCGATGACGATGTCCTTGGCGTTGATGACGTCGTTGCCGACCTTCACCGTGCCCCTAGCACCAAGCCGTCCAGCACCGCGAAACGTGGTCACGCCGCCCGCCTTGAGCAGGCCCTCGACGCCCTTCACGAGCTGGTCGACGACCGCGGACTTCCTTTTCAGTGCGACCGACCAGTCGAAGGTGAGGGAGTCGGTGACGAGGCCGAATTCGACGCCGCCCTTGGCGAGGCTGTACAGCTCGGACGACTGCAGCAGTGCCTTGGTCGGGATGCAGCCGCGCACCAGGCAGGTGCCGCCCATGCGGTCCTTTTCGACGATCGCCGTCTTGGCGCCGAGCTCGGCGGCTCGAATGGCGGCAACGTAGCCGCCCGGCCCGCCACCCACGATCACGACGTCGAACGAGTCAGCCATATAGCTCCTATCTATACGAGGTATCGGAAATGATTATGCCGACCCGCTCGGTTAAGGCGTGGGGCGAGCGCCGTTGGGGACGTAGCGGTTGACGATGGGCATGCGCCGGTCGCGTCCGAAGGCGCGGGGCGTGATCTTGACGCCGGGCGGATACTGCCGGCGCTTGTACTCGCTGCGGTCGACCAGCTGGATGACGCGGGCGACGACCTCGGGGCGGTTGCCGGCGGCAACCAGCTCCTCGGGCCCGAGGTCCTGCTCGACGTAGCCGCGAAGGATCGGGTCGAGCTCGTCGTAGGGAGGCAGGCTGTCGGAATCCTTCTGGTCGGGCTTGAGCTCGGCGGTCGGCGGCTTGGTGATCACGCGCTCCGGAATGGCGCTGCTGATCGAGTTCCGGTAGAAGCACAGCTCGTAGACCATCGTCTTGGTGATGTCCTTGAGGACGGCGAAGCCGCCCGCCATATCGCCGTACAGGGTGCCGTAGCCGGTCGCCAGCTCGGACTTGTTGCCGGTGGTCAGCACGATGTAGCCGAATTTGTTCGAAAGGGCGTGCAGGATGGTGCTGCGGATGCGCGGCTGGAGATTCTCCTCTGCCACGCCAGGCTTGGTGCCGCCGAAGGCGTCGGCGAGGATCTCCTCGAATGCCTTGTGCGCCGGTTCGATGGGAAAGTCGAGGAGCTGGATGCCGAGCGCTTCGGCCACCAGGCCCGCGTCTTCGAGGCTTTCGGGCGAGGTGAATCGCGAGGGCATGCGCACCCCGATCACGTTCTCGGGGCCGAGGGCGTCGGCGGCGATGGCGGCGGTGAGGGCGGAATCGACGCCGCCGGAGAGCCCGATCACGACCTTCTTGAAATTCTGCTTGGTGACGTAGTCGTGGGTGCCGAGGACGACGGCGGCGTAGACCTCGGCGGTGCCTTCGAGCGGTTTGATCGTTGCCTTCGACAGCGGCGGCTTGGAGGGGGTCGCAAGGGGTTTGAGGTCGATCTCGCTCACCAGCAGTTCGAGCCGCTCAGCGCCCTCGGCCTCGCGGCGGATGCTTTCGTGCGGCCGGTGAAACGGGACCGTGCCGAGGTTGACGTCGCACACTAGCAGGTGCTCCTGGAACGAGGGGGCGCGCGCGATCACGTCGCCCGTCGGACCGAAGATGGCGCTGTTGCCGTCGAAGACGAGCTCGTCCTGCCCGCCGACGGTGTTGACCCACGCGATGTAGGCGCCGTAGTCGGCGGCGCGGCCGGCGATCATCTCCTCGCGCGCCACTCGCTTGGCCTCGTGATAAGGCGAGCCGTTGATGTTGAGCAGCAGCTCGGCGCCATGCTGTGCCTCCCAGGCCATCGGGCCGGCGGGGTACCAGCAGTCCTCGCACACCGACACGCCCATGCGCACGCCACCCAGCTCGAAGATGGGGCAGCGGTGGCCGGGCGTGAAGTAGCGCTGCTCGTCGAAGACCCCGTAGTTGGGAAGGAAGACCTTGTGATAGACGGATTTGAGCTCGCCGTCGTGGATGAAGGCCGCGGCGTTGAACAGGTCGCCCTCCTCGTCGACGAAACCGACCACCGCGGTGATGCCCTTGGTCGCCTCGACCACCGTGTCGAGCTGCCTCAAGTTGTCGCGGACGAAGGCGGGCTTGAGGACGAGGTCCTCGGGCGGGTAGCCGGTCAGCGCGAGCTCGGGGAACAGGACGATGCCAGCGCCCTGGTCGCGAGCTCGCCCGATCCACTCGACGATGAGGCGCGAGTTGCCCGGAAGGTCCCCCACGACGGGATTGATCTGAGCCAGGGCGATGCGCACGACGCGGTCCACTAGATCAATTGTCCTCTCCAGGACAACTACGATTGCTCCCGGTGAGCTACTTCGATCGACTCCGCGCGCTCTCCAAAGAGCGCAACACGCTCCTGTGCGTCGGCTTGGACCCCGACCCAGAGCGCATCGAGGGCGGTGCCGCCGGCGCCCTTCGCCACTGCCGCGGCATCATCCACCAGACGCAGGAGCATGCCTGCTGCTTCAAGCCGAACAGCGCATTCTGGGAGCAGTACGGGCCGGACGGCTGGAAGGCGCTGATCGAGCTGCGCGACGAGGCCCCGACCACACCGTTCCTCTTCGACGCCAAACGAGGCGATCTGGGCAACACCATGCGCGCGTACGCGATCGCCGCCTTCTCCGCGCTTGCGATGGACGCCGCGACGGTGAACCCCTACCTGGGCGCCGATTCAATCGAAGAGTTCACCCGGTACAAGGACCAAGGCGTTTACGTCGTCTGCCGCACGTCGAACCCCGGCGCCACCAGCCTCCAGCATCTGGAAGCCGACGGCAGGCCTCTTTACCTACACGTCGCGGAGCTGGCCGTGACGCTCAACGTGCACGGCAACGTCGGCCTCGTCGTCGGAGCGACGGCGCCAGAGCAGGTCGCGGAGCTGCGAGCGTTGACGGATCTGCCGTTTCTCCTGCCGGGAATCGGAGCGCAGGGCGGCGACCTGGAAGGTTCAGTGCGTGCTGCGTGGAACGGGGATCCGGCGTCGTGCCTGGTCTCGTCAAGCCGCAGCATCCTGTACGCGGACAACCCGGCGCACGAAGCCTCAGCCATACGGGCGCAGATCAACTCGATAGTGGGAGCGCTGGCGTGACCGAGGGACGCCACACGGCGCGCCTGGTGCTCACCGGCCACATCATCGACTCGATGATGCTGCCCTCGGTGATGGACCTCGTCATGGACGAGGGTGGCAATTTCACCATCGAGGAGCTCACGGTCGGACAGCACAAGACCGACACGTCGCTCTGCCGTATGGAGATCATCGCCGGCTCCGCGGAGCAGCTCGACCGCATCGTGCGGCGCGCGCGCTCTCTGGGCGCGACGGCCGAATCGGAGGAGCCGGCGCAGCTCGAGAAGGTGGCCGTCGAAGGAGTGTTTCCCGAAGGCTTCTATTCGACGAGCAACCTTCCCACCGAGGTGCTGCTGGGCGACACCTGGGCCCCGGTCGAGAAGATGGAGATGGACACCGCGATAACTGTCGATCTCAAGGCGCGACGCGCCTGGTGCATTCCGTTCCAGGACGCCAAGCCGGGCATGGACGTGGTGGTCGGTTACAAGGGCGTGCGCGTGACACCGCTCGAGCGCTCGCGACAGACCGAGATCTTCAGCTTCATGGGCAGCGAGGTCTCCGCCGAGAAGCCGAAGAAGGTGCTCATCGGCGAGATCGCCAAGGAGATGCACGCGATCAAGGAGTCAGGCGGGCGCATCGTGGTCGTCGCAGGCCCGGCCGTCGTGCACACCGGAGCTGGCCGCTACCTGTCGAGGCTGATCGAACTGGGTTTCGTGCAGGTGCTGTTCGCGGGCAACGCGCTGGCCGTGCACGATGTCGAAGCGGCGCTGTTCGGCACCGCCCTCGGCATCAACATCGAGACTGGAACCGCCACCGAGCACGGCCATGAACACCACATGCGCGCCATCAATCGAGTGCGCGCGGCTGGCGGCCTGCGCCAGATGGTGGAGTCGGGTCAGTTGACGTCGGGCGTGATGAAGTCGGCGATCGACCACGGGGTGGATTTCGTGCTGGCGGGGTCGGTGCGCGACGACGGGCCGCTGCCGGACGTGATCACCGACATGATCGTGGCGCAGCAGCGCATGCGCGCCTCGCTCAGCGGGGTGCGGATGGCGCTGATGCTGTCGACGATGCTGCACTCGATCGCCACCGGCAACATGCTGCCCGCGGGCGTGAGGACGGTGTGCGTCGACATCAACCCCGCCGTCGTGACCAAACTGGCCGACCGGGGCAGCTGGCAATCGATCGGTCTGGTCACCGACGTGGAGTCGTTCCTGCGGGAGCTGGCCCTGGTCATCGAGACGGGAGCCGCCGTCTAAATAGCGTTACCTCAACGCCGTTTAGAGATCGGTTGACACTGGCAGCGGGCAGGTCCACAATCTCGCGGAGCCGGCAGACGGAGCAGGGAGGGGGAATGCCTGCAAGACGTCGCGCAGTCGCCGCCTTTGTCAGCATCGCCATCTGCGCCGCCCTGCACGTGGCGACGTGGAAGCCGCTCGCCGTCCAGGCGATATTCTCTCCCGGCATCATCACCACCTACGCCGGAGGCCCGGGCTCGGGTACCGGAACCGCAATCGCCCAATCACCCTGGGGCCTTGCCGTGTTCGGCTCCACCCTCTATATCGCCGACTTCGACCATTCGGTGGTTCGTGCACTGAATACAGGCACCGGCACGGAAACGGTGGTCGCAGGCGACGGCACCAGCGGCGACTCGGGCCAGGGAGGCCAGGCGACCAATGCAGAGCTCAACGGGCCAGCGTCCGTGGCTGTGGACTCGAG
>Ga0210394_10004849_pt1 | contig 15419 bp, 12 predicted proteins | sample IncBWC12MmetaG_FD_160121 | JGI IMG/M metagenome (GOLD analysis project Ga0210394, IMG submission 160121) | Forest soil microbial communities from Barre Woods Harvard Forest LTER site, Petersham, Massachusetts, United States - Inc-BW-C-12-M | ecosystem: Environmental > Terrestrial > Soil >... | reverse complement strand
TGGCGTAGCCGAAGCTGAGCGGGATGAGCACCAGGGAAATCGCCGACAAATTCATCCAGGGCCGCGGCACCACGCCGAAAAAGAACGGCACGATGTAGAGCAGCAGGAAGGGAACGATTCCGGCCACCGCCCCTCCGGTGACCCACTTCAGCTGCTGGCGCAAAATCCCGGAGGAGGCGCGGCGATAGCTGAAGACAAACACCGCCGCGGCCAAAAGAAAGTAGATCCCCAGGCAGGCCAGGTCCAGCCGGTCCAGCGTGTTGCGCGCCTCGATCGACGGCATGAAGCCCAACTCGCGCAGGCTCACCAGAACCCGCACCAGCAGCAGAATTCCCGGCACGCCGTAAATCCCCGCCAGGAGCACTCCGTGCCCCTTGGGCCGCGGGCGGCGCTCGGGAAACACCAGAGCGAAGTGCAGCAAGAGCGCAGGCTGCAGGAGCCGCCCCACGATGGCCGCCCAATAAACTTCCCAGTCAAACGCCGTCAGTTTTCCGGTGTATTGGAACGTGTACAGGACGAAGGACACCAGGCAGAAAACGTAGAAATGAACGGCGCGCGTGGCGTTCCACCGGCGGGCGAAAATAAACAGGCCGATGAACAGATACAGAATGCCCACCACGCTCAAGTAATTTTCGATGGAAGCAGGCCGTGCCGCCGGCTGCACCACGAGCTGCGCTTCAAACTCCTTGCCGCCGCGCTCGATGCGGTAATGCGCCAGCGACCACAGCCCAACCCGCCACAAGCGCTTGGTAACGTCGATGGGACTATGGACCAGCGCATCGTTGACGGCCAGGACGCGGTCGCCTTCGCGCAGGCCAGCATTGGCGGCCGGAGAATTGGGCGCGATGTGCCACGCGATTACCCCGGAAGAGTCGCCGATCCAGGAGACGCCGTCATCCGGCGCCGTGAAGATCGATCGCTGCTGGAAATTGATGATGCCGAAGATGATGGCCGCAAGAGTTGCCAGTGCGAGGATGGCCGCGCCCAACCGGACCCGAAGATTATCGTTTACTGGAGCGCTCACCGCTGTTCCCTGCAAAGTTCTGGCATAAGCTAAGAATCGTGCAACCCGGCTTCCAAATTATATAAGTTATCTCAAATCAATAACCATATGAATTTCAATTATATAGGTGCGGTTCGAACGGTGGAAGGGGGACAATACTTCCGCCCCTCCATTTTCTGGAAGGGGTACTCCTAATTCTTATAGGCCGCGCAACGCTTAAAACTGGAAGCTAACCCCACCCCGGAACGACCGCAAAACTGGCATCAACATCATCCGCGGATCCTGTCCGCTCACCGAGACGTACCCTTGCGCCAGAAGATTGCTGAAGTCGGCCAGTGCCTCCCAGTGTCCGTTGAGGCCGGGCAGCGGCTGGCGCACCGAAAGGTGCAGGTTGGGATCCACCTGATAGGCCGCTTCGCCGAACTGGTCCATGCGTGACAGCGCGGTGCCTGAAACCCACTTGTAGCTGGCGATTACCTGGGTCTTGGAGCGCGGAATCTTGCCCGAAACGCGCGCCGCCACACTGTGATGCGTGCTGGTCGTGAAGCTGTCGCGCAGGTCGGAGGACGCCATGGTGAGTTCGCCATCCGGCGTAAGCGCCCCCGCCCAGGCATAAACGGCGGCGACTTCCAGGTCGTCCGAAAGCTTCTGCACGTATCCCGCCCGCGCGCCCCAGGAGCTGGAATTCCCGCCGTCGTAGAGGAAGGCCGGCGAGAACGCGTCCTGAACGAAATCCGGGCTGGAGGCGGCGCCAGACCCAAAAACGGCTTGATCCCGGTCTGAGTCGTGGAAAGCGGCCAGCTCAAACGTGCCGTGCTTGTCGGTCTTTCGCTTGACCGAAAGTTCCTGATGCCAGCCGCCCTCGAGCACGGGATTGCCGTTGTGGAAGAGCACCGGGGGAAGGCTATCCAGCAGATCAATCGCGGATTCCAGCGCCCCCGTCCGGCCCCACTGCTCCGACGGTGGGTTGGCGGCAAGAATCACGGTAGCCATCCAGCCCGGAGCCAAAGTGGCGCTCAACTGCGCATGAGGGCGAAGCGAAGAAACAGAGGACACGATGCCGGCGCGAAGATATTCGGCGCCCGCGCGCAAAACCATCCGGTCCCCTAGCTCAAACTGTTCGGTATTGTCGAGGCGCATGCCCTGAAAGGTCATGCCCTCCGCGCCGATTCTCGACTGACGCCAGACAAACAGGGTCTCCGGACCGTTGGACGCGCTTCCCGTCGGAAGCCAAACGCCGGCGAAGGAGCCGGAGGCGCCCTTGTCATAGCTCATCTGCCCGGCAACGAGCGCGCGCCCCAGATTCCCCAATTGCTGCTCGTAAGAAACCGCGGTGGCGGGGGCGCTGGGAATGTTCGAAGCCGATCCTGGACGCAACGCGCCATTGGTCACTTGCACCAAGCCGCGCGGGCTCGCCGGAGGGGGTAGGGTTTCGCCCGGCAGATTGGAAGCGGTTTGGGTGACGTTGCCGTCGTCATCCCACTGCAGGATGGTGCGCGTCGCCGTCGACGAGCGCAGCACCCACTTCCAGTCATCCTGCTCAGGGGGAGCGTCAGACTTCCGCCGCAGCGTATCGAGGGAGGAAAAAATGGTTTCGACCTGCACCCGCAACAGGGTGGTCAGGTTGGACATCACCGTGATGTGGCGCTCCATGGACGGCAAAAATCCGGCCATGGAAACGCGCACCGCATAGCTGCCCGGCTTGAGATGATCGGAAAAGAACGTGCCGTACTGGTTCGAAAGAACTCGCGCAATGATGCGGTCGCCGGCGTCCTCGGAGATCAGCCAGACGCTGGCGCCCATCTGCGGCGTGCCGGAAGCGTCCGTCACCACGCCCGAGATGGTGCCGAAGCCCTGCTTGGCCGCCGCCGCGGGCGCCAGGAGCAGGACCGCAACCATCGCCCAGCCCAAACTTCGGTACAGGCTTTGGTAGACGGGTTTCATCCGGACTGGTTCCTTCCCGGTGGCTCAGTTCGCCGCTACTTTCTGCGTCACGACAGGCGGAGTCACCGTAAAATCTGTGGAAAGCGTAACCTTCTGGTTGGACACCATGTCGGTGGCCAGTATGTCCAGCTTGTACTTGCCGGGCGGCAGCGTCTTGGGCGCTACCATTTGCTCGACCGTGACCTGCTCGCCGTATTGCTTGATGTCATCGCCCGTTTTGACCTGGTCGGAAACGACTTTGTCTCCCTGGGTAATCTTGAAATCCATGGAGACGTTGCTCTTGTGCGTTTTGTCGTCCACTTTCAAATTGTACAGCTGGAAATAAATATCCATGTTCTGGTCGGTGTGGAATTCGGAGTCCAGCTTGGGCCGCACCTTGGTCGATCCCAGCACGAATTGCCCCACGCCCACGTCCTTGGAGGAAACCGGCTCCATTTGGTCCGCCAGAATCAGCGAGCTGGCTGCGAGCTGGTCGTCCGAAATGGACGAAACCGCCAGGCGCGTGTTGACCACACCCACGTTGCCGCTGTTGACGTCTTTGATCACCAAATCCAGCTTGTACAAACCTGGACGCAGCGGCACGGCCTTCTGATAGATGGAAAAGCTTTTCAGCGATGATTCCAGCAAGGAATCCGGGAAATCGCGCTGGATCACGTCCTCGAAGGTTTGAATCACACGCCCGCTCATCGAACTGATGCGCCCGAACAGATTGAGCGACGCCGATTGCACGCCGTCATGGGCCTTGAAAGTCATCTGCTTGTTCTGGATCTGCACCGTCACCGGAACCAGAATCGTGTCCCCGGTAATGCGCATGAAGTCGAACCGATAATCGAAGGTGATCTGGTTGCGCAGGATGCGCGAGCTGACCACCTCTTCGAGATCCTTGAACTTGACCGGCGGCGGCGCCTGCACCTTAGCAAACTGCGAGAGGCGCGTGAACTCGTCCTGGCTGTCCAGAGCGCCCTGGCCGGCAGGTCCGAGCGGAGCAGTGGAGCCATCGGTGCGAGTGAAGCGCGCCGCCTGCGAGGACATACCCATCTGCTCCAGCAAGCTCGGGCCGCCGCCGGGAACATGCGACATGGCGTCTTTCTCGCCGGGATCGTTGGTGATGTGGAATTCACCCGTGCCTGTGGGATCCACGAACTCAACGGTGATGTTCTGCCCGATCCCTTCCATGTAGTGGTAGGTCCATTGCTCGTAGGCGTAGGTGGTGGTCTGCCCGCCGCCCTCGCTCATCGGGCGATTGTAGATTTCACCCTGGGTATGGGATTCCAGTTCATCCGGAGGGCCCCACATGATGTACATGCGCCCGCGGTCCGTCCGCCAGCCGGGGATACCCGAGGAGAAGCGCTCGTTGGTGTAGGCAATCCGCCGGTAATGCTCTTCCTTGAACTCGTTTTCGACGGTGTCCGGGGTGGGATCGCGTCGTTGCCAGAAGGCTTCGATGAACTGCTCGCGCTCCTCGTTGGTCTGCAATTGCAGGAAGGCCGAGCGCTCTTCGTCGGTAATGATGTAGGGGACTTCCTCTTCCAGCCACTTCTTGTACGGGGTGGCAAGCTCTTTTTCGAGCTTTCTCAGGTTCTTCTTACCCTTGTCGTCGCCCTTTTTCTTTCCGTTGTCCTGCTGCTTGTCGGAGTCCTTGTCCTGGGCGCGGGTAGGCGCGCAAAGAGGGATGAGCAATGCTCCGCCCATCAACAACATAAGTGAAATGCGTCCCAAGCGGCTCATAAGACGTACCTCGCCCCTGATTCGGAAGTTCGATTCTATCCCCGGGTCCAGCACTCGTCAATCAAGGATTCTCCACGGGCCGTCCCGGCGCCCAAGGTCCCTCCACCAACGCCGCCGCGCCTGGTTATGGTCCGATGGATACTTTGAATTCTGTCGCGCTGGTTGGGTTGCCTGGCAACCCAACCCGGTTGTCATTCCGGTCCACCTTTCGTGGCTGGGCCCGAGGCTAGGATGGTGGGAAGCTCCGAACCAAGAATCTTAGTTTCGCGCTTGCCAACGCTGGTTCGCGCCAAGGAATTCTTGCGGTCCTTCCTGTGTTGAAGAAGGTCCAGGAATTTTTGTAGTAAGGGGGACAGATTGTCCTTTCGCCAGATCAGAGAAAAGGGCACCGGCACGTTCAGGTCCATGATAGGCAACAAAGCAACGCCTCTTGGGCATTGCCATCTTGTGGAATCGCTCACCAAAGCGACACCCAGCCTGCAGGAGACCAAACAAAGCATCGTCGCATGATCATAGGCTTCTTGCACGATGCGGGGTGATTTCAGGCCTCCGCGGAAACATGCCTCCATCAAACGGTCATAGGCCGCAGGATTTATCCGGCGGGAAAGCCAGACAAAGGGGGCGTCACTCAAGTCTCTCACTCGGAGCTTTGTCTGTTTGGCAAGTGGATGCCCTTTGGGTGCGGCGAGCACCACCCTGTGCTGGGCCACCGGCAGCTGATCCAGTCCCTTGTCCAATCCGCCCATTCTGACCATGAAACCGGCATCAAGTCGGCCCGAGCGGACTGCTTCCACTTGTTCGACGGACAGCATGGGAACGGGCGTCAGTTCAGCGTCCGGTTGTTTCTCTCTGAACCGGCGAAAACTTTCAGGAACGACGCCGTGCCAGGAAATGGCCTCCACAAAACCCACTCGAAGGGTTCCGGCCTTGCCCCTTGCCACGCGCTCGGCGCGCCGAGTGGCCTCCTGAACTTCACCCAGGATTCGTCGCGCATCTTCCAAAAACAGCTTTCCTGCCGCGCTCAATTTAACGCCGCGAGGGAGCCGGTCGAACAAGGGGAACCCAATTTCTTTCTCCAAATCTTGTATTTGGCGGGAGAGCGCCGGTTGTGCGACGTGGAGCCGCTCAGCCGCCCGACCGAAATGCTGCTCTTCCCCCACTCCAACAAAGTAACGCAAATGCCGCAATTCCATATTGATACCTCCCAGGCATCGGAATTATAGCAACAATGTCTTAGACATATGAACCTGCATCCCGGACGATGACCAAGCGTCACTTTTCAGCCGAAGAGGCATCCACTTCTTGGGATAAGGAGACCAGCTCGTGGCCGAACACGTTACCATCTCACCCGAGGAAGCCGCGGATCGCCTTGCTATCCGCGAGCTTGTCGAGGCCTATGCGCACTGCGCCGATCGTCGCGATGCGAAAGGCCAGATGGCCCTCTTTACCGCGGATACCCATTTCGTGGTGTACATGAAGGCCAAGGATCCGACGCCCTCACAGGAGCTGCACTCCCGCGAGGCGCTCGCTCCGGTATTCGCGGATCTGAACAAGTACGCCGCGACCATTCACTTCGTCGGACAGAGCACGATCCTCTCGTTGACCGCCAATCGCGCCACAGGCGAAGTCTATACCCTCGCCCATCACCTCATGATCGACGGTGGAAAGCGACGCCTGATGATTGCCGCTCTCCGCTATTCGGACCAGTTCGTGAAGCTCGATGGCGCATGGCTATTTGCCGAGCGCCTGCTCTACGTCGACTGGCTGGAGGAGCGCGCGCTATCATGACGGACAAATATGCCGCTTCCATGAGCGCATTGGCAGAGCCCGGGAGACGCGAATGAACGTTCCGGTGGCGGGCCAGAGAAACCTTGTGATTGTCGGCGCGACGGGAATGGTCGGTGGATATGCCCTCCGCTACGCGCTCGAGCACCTCGCCGTCGCACGTGTGACGTCCATCGGGCGCAAGGAGCTCGGCATCTCGCACCCCAAACTGAACGAGGTTCCGCATCAAGACTTCGCGGACTGCTCCCCACTGGCGGAGGTGCTCTTGGGTCAGGACGCTGCGGTCTTTTGCCTGGGCGCGTATACCGGCGCCGTGCCTGATGCGCAGCTCCGAAGGATAACGGTGGACTACACAGTCGCGTTCGCGCGAGTGCTCCGCAGCAGCAGCCCTGACGCGGCCTTCTCATTCTTGAGCGGGAGCGGCGCGGACCCCACAGGACAAAGTCGCATGCCTTTCGCACGCTATAAAGGAGAGGCCGAGAACGCATTACTCGCGGCAAGATTCCCTTACGTTTATCTCTTCCGCCCCGCGTACATCTACCCGGTAGAACCACGGCGGGAACCGAATTTCAGCTACCAACTGCTGCGCGTGATTTACCCACTGTTTCGAGTGCTGTTCCCCAACCAAGTGATTCGTGCCGACGATCTAGGCCGGGCCATGGTGGATGTCGTCGCGCGGGGAACGGGTGAACGCGGAGGCCCGGTTTTCGAGAACCGTGATATCCGCGCCATGGTCCGGTCGCTTCATCCCCCAAAGTGATCAGCGGGAGCTCGCTTTCATGGTGTCTCAGCCTGATCCGATCGACAGCCAAACTCCTTTCTTCCGCCTGCGATTGACGGTAAAATTAACTTTTGAGTGGAGCCTCGGTTCGGACGCCAGCCTCCCAGGCGGCAGCGCTTCGGCCTCTCTCCCGTGGTTTGCCATCTGCTGGCTGGCTGGGCGCGCGAGCTGACTGCCCTCGCGCGGTCTGCGCCTCCGGGAAACTTTGTACGTTTCCTCTGCGTAGGAACCAAGTACGCCTGTAGGACTGCTGGAAGGAAGTGGCTCGGAAGACAAAGCCGGACCGCCAAATCCATGAACACGTGGAAAAAGATTGGGTTGGGTGCGGGTGTCGCCGCGGTTCTGGCCGGCGGCGCGTGGCTGGCGGTCTGGCAGGTCAATAGGGGCGTGGCCACCGTTCAGACCGCGCCGGCCGTGCGCCAGGACCTGACTTCGCTTGTAACGGCGTCGGGAGAAGTGAAGCCGCTAACGTACACCAATGTGCTGGGCGAAGGGATCGGCAAAATCACCGAAATCGCGGTGAAGGAAGGCGACCACGTCAAGAAGGGCGACATCCTCTTGCGCCTGGAAAGCGTGCAGCCCGCCGCCGACGTGAGCGCGCAACGCGCCGGCATCGACGCCGCCGAGGCCGGCGTCAAATCGGCGGAGGCCAATGACGCTTCCTCGCAGGCCGACGTGAAATCGCGCGCCGCGGATCTCGAACACGCCAAGCTGGACTGGGAACGTGGGCAGCAGCTCTTCAAAGAAGGCTTGATCCCCAAGCAGGACTACGATACGAGCAAGGCCACGCACGACGGCGCGGTGGCGGCCCTGGCTTCCGCGCAGGCCCGCGCCGAACAGGCCCGCGCGCAACTGGGGCAGGCGCGCTCGGGGTTGACGCAGAACCAGGCCATGCTGGGCCGCTTGAGCGATGTCTTGAACAAGACGACGTACAAGGCGCCGATCAACGGCGTGGTCACCTACATTGCCGTGCGCGTGGGCGAAAACGTGGTTCCCGGAATCCAGAACGCCACCGGCAGCTACCTGATGACCATTTCGGATATGTCCGTGGTGACCTCCGAAGTGATGGTGGATGAAACCGACATCGTGAGCGTGAAAGTGGGAGAGGACGCGGAAGTCACCATCGACGCCATTCCCGGGAAATTCTTCAAAGGAAAGGTGACGGAAGTCGGCACGCAAGCGGTGCTGCGCAGTTCGGGCCTGGCTTCCACCCAATCCACCACCGGCAACCAGGAAGCCAAGGATTTCAAGGTGGTAGTCACGCTGCAGAATCCCCCGGACGGCTTGCGTCCCGGGCTATCCTCGACCGCCAAGATCACCACGGCGCAAAAGAAAGACGTGCTGACTATTCCGATCCAGGCGCTCGCCGAGCGCACGACAAAAGACCTGGACGAGGCGGCAAAGGAGAGCGGCCAGAATTCCGTGACCCTGGCGGCGGGCCGGCCCGCGCCCGGCGCGGGGCCCGATGGCGCATCCTCCTCGGTGGATAAGAATCCCGAAATTCAGGGCGTCTTTGTGGTTCGCAACAAACATGCCCAGTTTGTGCCGGTGGCGACGGGAATCACCGGTGTAACCGACATCGAAGTCGTGAGCGGCCTGCAAGAAGGCGATCAAATCGTCACCGGGAGCTACAAGACGCTGCGCACGCTCAAGCCGGACGCGCGCGTGAAAGTGGATAACTCCGCGCCCAAAGTTCCGGAAGAGAACAATTAGTTCGAATGAAAGCGCGCGCAGGATCGAGGAACTGAGCCCATGCCCGAGCAAGCCCTCTCACGCGACAGCTTCCGCCAGGACCTCGTCGATAGCGGTGTGGCCATCCTGACCGAAGGCCTCTGGAAAACCTACGAGATGGGTGGCGAAAAGCTGCACGCGCTGCGCGGGATCGATCTCACGATTCGCCGCGGCGAATACGTCGCCGTGATGGGCCCTTCGGGGTCGGGCAAGTCCACGCTGATGAACCTGATTGGCTGCCTGGACACGCCGACCGCGGGGAAATACTGGCTGGCCGGGCGTCTGGTCAGCGAGCTCGACGATGACGAGCTGGCCGCCATCCGCAACAAGGAAATCGGATTTGTGTTTCAGACGTTCAATTTGCTGCCGCGCGCCACGGCCCTGCACAACGTCGAACTGCCCATGATTTACAACGGCACTCCCTCGGAAGAGCGCCTGGCGCGCGCGAGGCGCGCCCTCGAAGCCGTGGATCTGGGCGAGAGGATGCTGCACAAGCCCAACGAGCTTTCCGGCGGGCAGCGCCAGCGCGTGGCCGTGGCGCGGGCACTGGTGAATTCGCCTTCCATCGTGCTCGCCGACGAACCCACCGGAAACCTCGACAGCAAAACCGGCGACGAAATTATGGGCCTGTTCGTGCGCCTGCACGGTCAGGGCAACACCATCATCCTGGTCACGCACGAACAGGATATTGCGCGCCGTGCCGACCGCATCATTCATGTGCGCGACGGCAAAGTCGAATCTGATGAGGTAGTGCTGCGCCCGTAAAACCGGCTTCCGCTGCTTTGCTGTTGCCGGGAAGAGCGATCTGCAATCAAAAAAGAGCCTTGTCATGTGTCCGAGTTTGCCGGAGCGCATCTAATTCTTATGGCCGAACCCGGGTCTTCCGAACTCACAGCCGCTTCGCAGTCGCGCGCGCGCCCTGCTGCCGGTGCCCGCGCGAGGCCTCCGATCGCCGGGTTCGTCGCTCTCGTCCAGGCGTTTCTTTTTGCCGTGCACATCGCGCTGTATGCCACCTGGTCTTATTTCTGGGACCTCGCAGATTCTCCACACGCCGCCCAGTTTCAAATCGCCGTGGCCGCCTTGTCCGTCAGCTTTGTGGGCGCCTCGCTGCTGGCGCACCGGTACTTCAATCCCGTGGTGCGCGCGATCTACACACTGGCTTCGCTGTGGCTTGGCTTGGTCAATTTCTTTTTTCTGGCGGCCTGCGCGTGCTGGGTTGCTTATGGCGTCCCGCTTTTGTTCGGAGTGCGCCTCGAAAGGCACGCTGTAGCGGCGGTGTGCTTTGGCCTCGGCCTGCTCGCCGGCATTTGCGCCGTGGTGAACGCCGCCTGGACGCGCGTAGTGCGCGTCACCGTCAAGCTTCCCAACCTGCCCGCGGCCTGGCGCGGCCGCACCGCCGCCCTCATCAGCGACCTGCATCTCGGCCACGTGCGCAACGTCGGCTTCCTGCGACGTATCCTGCGCAAGCTTTCCTTGTTGCGCCCGGACGCGCTCTTCATCGCCGGCGACCTCTTTGACGGCACCGACGTGGACCTCGCGCCGCTGGCCAAGCCGTGGGCCGAATTTTCCGCACCGCTCGGCGCTTATTTCATCACCGGCAATCACGAGCAATTCGCCAGCCCCGCAAAGTATCTCGACGCCGTCCGCCAGTCCGGCATCCGCGTCCTCGACAACGAGAAAATCGTTCTCGACGGACTGCAACTCGTTGGCGTTCACTACCGCGACGCGGTCCACGAGGAGCCCTTCCGAGCGATCCTGCAGCGCGCCGCCCTGGATCGCAATTCCGCCAGCATTCTGCTGGTCCATAATCCCAACCGCCTGGCGGTGGCGCAGGAGGCAGGGATTTCCCTGCAGCTTTCCGGGCACACCCATCGCGGGCAGTTTTTCCCGTGGACCCGCGTCGTTTCGCGGATTTACGGTCCGTTCGCCTACGGGCTGCATCGCTTCGGCGAAATGCTGGTTTACACTTCCTGCGGCGCTGGAACCTGGGGCCCGCCTATGCGTCTGGGATCGAATCCTGAGATTGTCCTGCTTCAATTCGAGTAAAGCGCCGAAGATCTCAATTCGGTGTGAGCTTCAGAAGGCGAACCTTGTTGTTTCACTTCGGCACAGAATTTCCTGCCTCCTTTCCTCCGGCTTTAAAGTTCTGCCTTCCCCCGCCGATGATCTCTTTCGAAGTGGCTTACGGTAGCGGCTCGCTGAGGCCTCGGCCCGACCTCCCCGCCGCGGAGGTGGTTCATGGCGGTTGCAAGCGTTGCGAATAATGTGGAGCGCCACATCAATCCTTTGGTGGAACAGCACCGCGACCGGCCGGCCGCATCGAGCCCCGCGGCAAAAGAGAATGCGGCAAGTAATGCCGCAGCCGAAGATACCTATACTCCCTCTGACAATTCCGCTCAGGCCGCTGGGATTTTTCAGCTCAACCCGGCCGTTCTAGCCGCCAACGCCGCGCTGGCGCAGCCCGGCCCGGCTTCGGACCAGAACGCAACTCCTCTGCCACCTGCACCGGTCGCCACCACGAATACAGCTCCAGCACAAGCGGCAGCTGCGACCGCCGGCACTGCCGCGAACGCCGCACAACAGGCCGTCACCACCGCTACGGGAGCCCCGGCGCCGCAAGTCAGTGCTGCGACGACAGCCAATTCCGAGGCGCAGGGCCAGGTGCAATCCTTGAACAATGCGCTGGCCGCGCTAGGGCTTAGCCGAACGGACATCCAGCAGATCGACCGGATCGCGACGCTCATTCAGAATTTCGACCCTTCAGCCTACATGGACCTGGTCAACCAGTTTCAAAGGGTGTCGCAGCAGGCCCAGCAACTTGCGACTTCGTCTAACGCCGGAGCCGCGGTTCCCGCCGCCCCGGCGCAGGCGGCTGCGGGACCAAACACCGGCGGTTACCAGCTACAAGGAATCTCCATCAGCTATGCGGAACCCACGCCGACGGTAAACGCAGGCGCGGGGAACGGCGGCGGCCCGGGCGCGGGAGTGAACAGCCCATCGACCGCGCCGGGACTGCAGATTCAGCAGGTGCAATTCACTTTGGCCAACGGCAACGGCCAGACCCTTCAGGTGCAGGCTCCGCAGCAGAACACCTACGCCGGAACGCCAAACCTGCAAACTCCTCAGCCGCAGGCCGCCCCAGCGTAACCGCGAACAGAAGACCTTCCTGAGAGGGCAGAGACACACTTCGCGGGTTTCACAAGCGCCTGTCGTCCCTTCGCTGCGATCCCAATTTCCCGCTTGCGCGCACGCGTGCGTGCGTTCGGAACGGCCACTGCGTGTTATAAGTTTCCTGCTCACTTTTCGCTTCCATGTTTTCTTCGCGCACCAACTGGCGCCTCGAAACCAACCGCTTGACGCGGGCTCTCGAAGAGCATCGCCGAAGCGGAAAAGAATTCTTGGACCTGACGGCATCCAATCCCACTACCTGCGGGCTTGCCTATCCCGAGCGCGACATTCTGGCGGCGCTCAGCGACCCGCGCGCGCTTGTCTATTGCCCGGAAAGCAAGGGGTTGCTCGAAGCGCGGGAGGCGGTGGCTGGATACTACGCGGGCCGCGCCGGCTTCTCCGGATCGCGCGCGCAGGTCGATCCAGAGCGCATCCTGCTCGCCTCCGGAACCAGCGAAGCCTACGGCCACATCTTCCGGCTGCTGTGCGAGGCGGGCGACGATATTCTGGTCCCCGCGCCCAGCTATCCCCTCTTCGAATTTCTGGCCGACCTCGCCGACGTTCGCCTGGTTCCCTATCCGCTTCTTTACGATCATGGGTGGCAAATCGATTTCGCGGCGCTCGGTGCGGCGCTCACGCCGCGATCCCGGGCCGTGCTGGTCGTGCACCCCAACAATCCCACCGGCTCTTTCGTCCAGCCGCGCGAGGCCGACGAACTTGCGGAACTTTGCGTCGCGAGGGAAATGGCCATCGTGGCCGACGAAGTATTCCTCGACTACGGAAGCGGCCCGGCGGCGCAAACGTTCGCGCTATCCGATGCCGCGCTCACCTTTACGCTCAGCGGCCTCTCCAAAATTTCCCTGTTGCCGCAAATGAAGCTGGCCTGGACGGTAGTAAGCGGGCCTGAAGCGCTGGTCCACACGGCGCTGGACCGCCTCGAAATCATTGCCGACACGTATCTCTCGCCCGGCACGCCGATCCAACTTGCTCTTCCGAAATTTCTCGCGCTTCGCCAAAGGATGCAGAAGCAACTGCAGGACAGAATCTCCACGAATCTGTCCGTGCTCGACGAAATGCTGCGCCAATCGAAAGAGCTCACGCGCCTCGAGCGCGAGGGCGGCTGGTACGCCATCCTGCGCGTCCCGGTCACGCAATCCGACGACGACCTCGCCGTCGCACTCCTCGAGCGCGCCTCCGTTCTGGCCCACCCCGGCCACTTCTTCAATTTTTCGCGGGAAGGATTTCTCGTCGTGAGCCTGATCTCGCCGGAAGATCAATTCAAGGAAGCCGCCTCACGCGTGCGGAAATTCTTCGGGGCTTAGCTCACCCCTGGCCGGCTCGCGCCCACTTTACTTGCCCCGCTGTGCCGTTTTTTCTTCCTTGCGGCCCAGGTCCAGCGAGTAGTGCGGGTGCTGCACGGTGCCGGTAATTTTGATCGGCAACACGGTGTGACCGTTCTTGGAAAAGAACGGGTCGGCGAGCCGGAGGAGAACCGATTTGAAGCCCGTGGTGGTTTGCGAGAGCGCGGCCTGCATCCGGATGGTGCCATACAATTCCAATTCTTCCGGCTCCAAGGCGTAAGTGCCGGAAATTTCCAGCGCCGCCCCGGGAATTTGGAATTGGACGGCGGAAAGAGTGAGGACCCCGTCCTTGAGGCGAAAGCCTCCGTTCATGTTGCTGGCAACGTCGTCCTCAGCGATCGCCTGGGACGGGTCGATCACTTCCCGGGGCTTTCCCTCGCCGCGCTTGCTCATGTTGTCGACGCGCTGCTGCACAGCGCTTTGCGTGAAATGGATCGCATCGAGTCCGAAGGAGCCGTCGAGGGTCAGCCGGTCCAGAATATCTTTCGGCCCCCCGTTCAACTCGAAATTCGTTTTCAAATGAACCGGCCCGGTCATGGGCGGCTTTTCCTTCACCGCCAGTTGCAGGAGATCCTCGATCCTTCCGTCTTGAGTGTTGACCTCCAGCGAGATTTCCTTCCCCGGCTTGCCCTCGGTGTGCTCCACCTTGCCCTGGCAAATGAGCACGGTTTTGCCGACGTGAGCCTCCACGGGGTGCAAGTAGGTGTCTCCGTCGGTGCCATCGATCGTCGCATCGAAGGTCGTCTTGAGGTCCACGCTATGGCCCGCCCGCGCGATGCGAAAATCGGGAGTGTCCGTGGTTCCCTGGGCGCTGATTTGATCCAGCACACCCTGATACTGTCCGGTCGAGGAGAGGATGCCCGCGATCCCTCGAAATACGCCGAGGTCGGCATGTTCAAACACGTACGCGCCTTTCACCGGAGTCTCGCTGGGGACCTCGAGATTCCAGGGGCCGAAGACTCCCGAGGAAGTGATTTCTCCCGGAGGCATTGGATTGGAGAGCTTGGCGTGGAACTCCAGCGCGCCCTCCGGGTCCGTGGAGGACAAGCGCAGTTCTCGAATATCAAATTCGCGCGGCGACGTCCCCGGTTTCTGCGTCAGAATTTTCAGCACCGCACCGTCGGCGCGAATCTCGCCGAAGCGCGCCTCGCGGGCTTTGCGGCCGAAGTTCATGATCGTTCCACCGTTTCCCGGCGTGTCGCGAGGGGGAATGTTAAGTTCAAGCCCCTCCAGCTGCACGGAGGCGATGCGCACGGGATTTCGCAATAGTTCCCAGATGGAGGCCCGGAGGGTCAGCTTGCGGATCGCGATCATCGGCGGCAAATCCTCGCGCCCTTTGAAATGAAGCGTGACGTTCTCGGCGCTGCCCAAGACGAAAGGGAAAGCGATCGAGGCGTGAAAGTCCGCGACCTGCGCCGTCCCGTTGTAGTGCTGCGACAGCCACGCCGGGACCAGATCTTTCAGATGGCGCGAGATTTCCACGGAAGTGACAATCAGCGCCGCAAGGAGCGCCGCCGCGGAAATCCCTGCGATCTTCAGGGCGAGCTTGGCACGTGGCGGCATGCCTGTTCATGTTAAGCGCTCACCCGCGAAAAAAAAGACCCGCTATCGGGAATATGAAACTGTATTTTTGTCTAAGGTTTTTGATGTAGGACATCTGTCGCGCTGCGATACAAGCCCGGCGCCCGCTTATGCTTCGGCTTCGAGGACCACCACCGGCTGGTAGGTGCGCGGAACAACGGCTTCTGCGATGGCGATGAGCCGCTCCTGCTGGCTGAAGACGCGCAGCCGCGCGGGCTTCCAGTCGCCGGAATTGAGCTCGGTGGTGGCGCCTTGCGCGGCGCTGGCGCGGCCGGGCTGGATCTGCGCGATTTGCACGTTAAATTTGGAGCCGTGGCGCACGCGCTTTTCGAGGATG
>Ga0210394_10004847_pt1 | contig 15421 bp, 13 predicted proteins | sample IncBWC12MmetaG_FD_160121 | JGI IMG/M metagenome (GOLD analysis project Ga0210394, IMG submission 160121) | Forest soil microbial communities from Barre Woods Harvard Forest LTER site, Petersham, Massachusetts, United States - Inc-BW-C-12-M | ecosystem: Environmental > Terrestrial > Soil >... | reverse complement strand
ATTTTCCGGGCTTCGCCATTCCCAACGTGATCGGCCCCTTCAACTACATGGATTTGCGCGCGCATCTTTCGCAATCCTTCTTTGATCTCGCGGCGATCAACAATTACCGCGCGGCGCACGACGTCGCCGACGCCAATCGCTACTCGGCGCAGGACGCGCGCGAGCTGATCGTGCTGGCTGTTGGCGGCTCGTACCTGCAAACCATAGCCGCCAAGGCGCGCGTGGCTTCCGAACAGGCGCAGCTCGACAGCGCCAACGCCGTGTACCAGCAGAGCGTGCAGCAGTTCGGCCAGGGACTCATCGCCAAGGTGGACGCCGACCGGAACGAAGTGCAGGCGCTGACGCACCAGCAGCGCCTGCTTTCGCTGAAAAACGATCTTGCCAAGCAAAAAATCAACCTCGCGCGCATGATCGGCCTTCCGGCCAACGACCAATATGAGCTCACCGACGAGGTTCCGTACACGCCCGCCGCGCCGGTGAGTGTCGATGCCGCGCTGACGCAGGCCTACCAGCAGCGCGCTGACTTGAAGGCCGCCGAGGCGCAAATGCGCGCCGCCCAGCGCGCCCACGGCGCTGCCCGCGCCGAGCGCTATCCTTCCCTCAGCGCCACCGCCGACTGGGGCGGCATCGGCGTCAATCCCGCCCAGCTCGAAACGACTTATACCGCCGCGGCCACGCTCAAAATTCCCATCTGGCAGGGCGGCAAAGCGGAAGCCGACATCCAACAGGCCGGCGCCGCGCTCGATCAGCGCCGCGCCGAGTACGACGACCTGAAAGGCCAGATCGAGAGCGACGTCCGCAGCGCCTATCTCGATTTGCAGGCGGCCGCCAGCCAGGTGGAAGTCGCGCAGAAAAATATCGAGGTCAACAAGGAAGCCCTCGACCTAACGCGCCAAAAGGTCGAAGCGGGCGTCCTCGACAACGTCAGCTACGTCCAGGCCCAGGAAGACGTGACCAACGCCGAGTTCGACTACATCAACGGCGTTTTCGCTTACAACATCGCCAAGATCAGCTTGGCGCGAGCCACCGGCCGCGCCTCCGACGCCTTCTCTGATACCCTCAAGACCCAGTGAGAACCCGCGATGAAGGGACGAAACTCGCAGGCCTTTTTATGCCCTCGTGCGAGAGGTCCCAGATGCTCCCATTTGTCATTCCGAGCGAAGCGAGGAATCTGCTTTCCCCTCCAGCCAAGCCAACAGCAGACTCTTCGCTTCGCTCGGAGTGACGCCATTGCGGCTGCTGCCCGCGACGAATCCTAGCTTGTGCGATGCACCTTCAGCACGTGGAGCGTAATGTCCGTTGGCTTCAAAGCCTCCAGTTCCATCTCGACGTACTTTCCTTCACTCACCTGCCTCAAGCTGTAGACTGCCGGCTCGGTTTCGACGCTTTCGTGGCCGACAAGGGGCTTCAGAAATTCGCGTGCGTCGTCCACGGACGGCTGTTCGTTGCTTCTTGGCCGCACCAGCGCCTCCACCACGTAGCTGCGGAGCAGCTTGGGCCAGTAACGCTGGAACAAGGCAGGCGAGGCGAAAAGATCGCTCCAGGCCACGTCCCCGCCATACGCCACCACTACGCCCACGACGGGCTCGCCCTTCAGCTTCCCCGTGGCGCGCTCAAAACGCCTCTGCAATTCCTCGACAAACGCATCGGCGGGAACGGCCACCTGCGGCGATTTGTACAGCTTCTCGTAAGATTGGGTTGGTGCTTGGGTTTCGATTGCTTGCGAGAGCGCACCTTGTGTTAGGGTCACGGTTCGCGACATTTCGCCCGGTCCGCCCGTCTGTTCCCGGCCGTCAAGGGGAGGGGCTTCCGTGACGGTCACGGTTTGGGATGTTTCACCTGGCCTGCCTGCCTGACCCGGACCCGCGAGGCCGCCCGCCACACTGACTGGGGGCGCAGCCGCAGTTCCACTGCGCACTGCCGACCAGACTTTGTCCTGTTCCTTTGTAATTGCAGCTTGTTCACGCACGCTGGGATGCACCATCATTTTCCCAGCGGAGAATTGCACGCCGGAGGACCATCGGCCGTTCTCGACGCAAAACACATCGAGCGGCAGAGGGGCCGCTCCTGGCGGCACGATGCGGTCCTTGGCGATGATACGGTCCTGTTTGCCCCCGCTCACCAGTTCGCCCGCGAGGAGCAGCAGCGGCTTAGAGCCGCGATTGATCAGCACCAGCTGATTGACGGATGCCCCGCGCGTCTCGGGAATTGCCACCGGCCGCCCGTCTCGCGACCGGCGAATCATGTCCGCCCCGCCCTCGGTGATGACCACATCGCCCGCTGACAAGCCGTCGTCTAGCGTGGAAAAGCCAGTGGTGTCCGCCGCCTGCCGGGCAACTACGGGAAACACGGTCAAATTTTCGTATCGGACGGGCTCCAAGACGCGCCATTCATTTGGGCTCGGACTTTCGCGCCCGGCCTTCTGGGCCCAATCGGCCCACGGCGCGGCAAACCACAGCGCCGCCAAGCCCAGACCTACCGACCCCCAGGAAATCCAAGTTCCTCTGTACATGGCACCCTCCTTGAACGCACTCGTAGTGTTGGACACCGCGTCGCTACAGCGGTGCCATAACCCTTGAACGCTCGAGGTGGTTTTTCTTGCAGCCCGCCCGGCCAGCAGACGAACTTATGCAAGCCCAGGACAAACACGGGATGAAAAAATCTGGGATTATCTACAGAGGCAGATGCCCAGCCACAAAAAGTCGTTGCCTGACGCTTGTCAATCTTCCAGGTCTTCGCGGAAGGCGGGCTGGGAGGGATCGAGGACGCCGTCCATGATGTCCACGATGAGGCCTTCGTAGGCGGTAGTGGCTTCGGGGAGGTTGGCGTGGGGGCGTTCCCAGACCACGCTGCCTGTGGCGGAGTAAACCAGGGTGAAGTAGCGGCCCTGGGAGTATTGCAGCTCGACAAGCTTCGAGGGCATCTCGGGATCGCCCGCCTGCCCCAGGATGTCCATCAGGGCGATGGACCACTCGCGGCCTTTAGGGTCTGTGACGGATTGGCGCTCGAGGTAGCGCCAGTTATCCATGGTCCAGGATGACATCGTTGTCTCGTTCGGAACGGTAGCGCCCGCCTTTCTTTTCAGGCGGGCATCTGTTGCGTGGCCCGAATCACCCCGTGCCCGCCTGAAAACAAAGGCGGGCGCTACAACGACTAACCGCGCGATGCGAGCAACTCGCTGAGTGCCCGCGCCACCTGCCCGCCGGTGAACGGTTTGGGGACCAGCAGCACGTTTTCCGCGTTGCGCTCGTTCAGGCTCTTGTCGGCGAGCTCCGGGGTGTCGCTGATGATCACCACCGGAAGCGCGGCGTGCTTCGGGTCGTCGCGCAGCGTGTCAAAAAGCGACTCGCTCATGTTGTACACCGAGCAGTCCAGAACCAGGGCGTCGGCGCGCTGCTCGGCAACGAGCTCATTCACCGAGGCGGCGTAGCCGGAGGCAAAAACCTCGAAGCCGTGGTCGCGCAGGGCGAAGGACAACAGCTCGGCAATTTCCGGCGTGTCGTCGATCAGCAAGATGCGTTTCAAACGGACGGCCGGAGTTGTCTCTTGCGTTTCCATTGAGATTGGTAGACTTCCCGTGGCACAGGCACTCTTGCCTGTGCGGGTTTTGCCGATGAGGGAACGAGTAGGCTGTACCTTCGGCCTGCAAAACCACACAGCCAGGAGTGGCTGTGCCACTCACGGCTACTTGGTGCCGTAATTCCCCGGCAGGCGCGGCTTCTTGCCCGCGGCGGACTCGAGCTCCAGCACCCAGATGCGCCCGCCGGCGATGTAGTACGCGCGGCGATCGTTCTGCGGCACCGCGCCCCAGGCCTCCAGCGTGCGAACGGCGAAGGTGTAGCCTTCGAAATTATTCCGCACGTGGTTGAAGACCTCGTTGCTGTGCCAGTTGTCGTTCAAGATGGCGTCGCCGCCATGCACTTTCGTGACCGTGTAGTATTTATCAAAGGCGGCTTCGGCGCGAACTTCACGCGTTGCCCCGTGCTTCTTGCCTTCGCTGACGGCGTACAGATCCTGCACTTCGCCCGTGGGATTCGGATTCGTAACGTTGCTGCTCATACAGTCTCCGCGATCTGCGCCGCCGCTTCGGCCGCGCCCATGTTGGTCAGGTTCTTGGCATCGGTAGCCTTCAGCAGGGCCTCCGGTACTTGAATGCCCATCATGTGCCACTGCTGGTTGGCGAATTTCTGCAGCGTGGCGATGTGCTCGGCGTGCAGGTGGCCGAAGCGCCCTTGCAGCTTCAGGTATTCTGCAACCGGCCGCATGCTCTGCGGGCGGAAGCTGTAGTCATACTCGCGCTTCTCCGAATTCCATTCCCAGATGGGATAGAGCCCGCACTCGACCACGAGGCGCCCGAGGTCGATCGACCGCGGCGTCTCGTACACGAAGCCCTTCTGGCAGGGCGTGTACACCATCAGGAACGCGGCCCCCTTGTGATTCAAGCCCTTGCGAACTTTGTTCATCAGGTCGATCGGGTAGCCCACGCTGGCCGTCGCCACGTAGCAGTGCGGATGCCCCGCGGCCATCATGCGAGCGAGGTCTTTCGGGAAGAGCGTCTTGGCCTCGGGAACTTTCGGTCCCGGAGGCGAGAACGTGGTCATGCCGCCATAGGGCGTGCGCGACGAGGCCTGAATGCCGGTGTTAGCGTATTGCTCGTTGTCATAGCAGATGATCAGGCAGTCGTGGTTGCGGTAGAGCGCGCCGGAAATCGAGCCGATGCCGATGTCCGAAGCGCTGCCGTCGCCCGCCTCGCAAATGATGTTCGGGAAGGGCCCCTGCCACTTGCCCTTGCGGATCATCGCTTCATACGCTGCGGCCACGCCCGCGGTGAAGCTGCCCGCGCTGCCGATCTGCGTGTGCGCCCAGGGAATATTGTAGGGCGTGCAAAGGTACGAGCTGTTGGCCACGTACATGCACCCCGTCGGGCCCACTAGGATGGTGTTGTCGCCCGCGGCCTTGCTGGTCATGCGGTACTGAATGGACGGCCCGCAGCCGGCGCAGGTGCGGTGGCCGGGCACGAAGGGCTCGCTCGCCGGCAACTCGGGATTGTAGAACCGCGCGCCCTGATTGGGGCTTCCCAAGAGCGGCAGAATCTGGCGTTCGATTTCGATGACTGACATTTCAGCTCCTCCGTTTGGCGGCCTCGCCGGGCATGCACTGAATTATTTTAGTGCAATCCGGGAGCCCGTCCTACCATCTTGCTGTTCTTACGCCTATCTCGTTACCGCGTTACGATGACCCACGACCTAATGCAAACTCCTCTGTTCTACCGAGTCCCAGTAGCGCCCGCCTTTGTTTTCAGGCGGGCATCCGTTGGGCAGCCCGAATCACCCCGTGCCCGCCTGAAAACAAAGGCGGGCGCTACTCCTCGAACCCGACCCAGTGCGTGCGCTTCTCGATCTTTCCGCGCTTCTGCGCTTCCAGCATCTTCTGGGTCATCCAGTAGAATTCCTTCAGCACGATGGCCTCGCCGCCCATCCCGGCCATGAAGGACATGACCAGCGGCCGCTTCGGGCTCTCGTACAGCGCGGCCACAGCTTCAGCGTAGAGCGAGCCGCCGCTGCTGACGCTGCCGAGCCCCATGTTGGTCTCGATCACGCCCACTACTTTGAATTTGCTCAGCACGTCCTTAACACGGTCGGTGGGATACGGGCGAATGGTGCGCAACCGCACCATGCCGACCTTCGCGCCGCGCTCGCGCATGTGCTTGATGGCGTACCGCGCGGTCACGCCGTGCGCGCCTTGCAGGAAGAAGACCACGTCGGCGTCATCGGTCATGTACTCTTCCACCCACGGGTCATACTTGCGGCCGAAAATCTTGAAGAATTCCTCGTGCACCTCTTCGATCACCGCCATCGAGCCTTCCATGGCGCGGGCGCGCTCGAGCTGCAGCGGCGGGCCCTGCTCCGGCATGATCTGCGGGCCGTGCGAAACGGGATGCCGCGGATCGAGCGGATAGGGATGCTTGTAGGGCGGCAGGAATTCAGCAACCTGGCCCGCATCCGGCAGCTCGACGTCGCACACGATATGCGAGACGAAGAAGCCGTCCTGGCAAACCATCTGCGGCAGAAGCACGCGCGGGTCCTCGCCGATGCGGTAGGCCATCAGGTGATTGTCAAACGCTTCCTGCGCGTCACAGGACCAGCCCATCAGCCAGCCCATGTCGCGCGTCGAGAGGGCGTCGGTGTGCTCCGAGCCGAAGTCGCCAGGAGGATCGAGCGTGCGGTCGGCGATCATCATTTGCACCGGCATGCGGCTGCCGGAGATCGGCGAGTACAGCTCGTAGCCATACTGCACACCCACGCCGGAGCTTCCGGTGAAGACGCGCGCGCCGCTCGACGAGGCCCCGTGCGCGAGGCTCAGCTGCGAGTGCTCGCTGTCGGCCACGATGTACTCGGCGTCCAGTTCGCCGTTGGCGACCATCTGCGCCAGCGCCATCATGGTGGCCGTGTACGGCCGGATGGGATAGGCGGTGATCACGTCCACGTCGGCATATTTGGCCGCTTGCGCCGAAGCCACGCAGCCGTTGATGCGAACCGTTTTCTTTTGCCCTGCCACAAGCGTTGCCATGTTTCCACCTTGTAGGACAGGCTTTGAGCCTGTCGCTCTTATGCCAAGAGACTCCCAATCCTTCCAAAAACCCGACAGGCTCAAAGCGTGTCCTACTAAATGCTCTTCGCCGGACGGTCCCCCAAATGCACCAGCTCTTCGGCTTGCCGCCCGTGCAGCCCTTGTGAAATGGCGAAGGCCGTGTCCATGCGAATCACGCCCGCATCGAAATCGAGCTCCGGCACGCCTTCGAGGCACCCGGTCGGGCACTCCTCGATGCACACGCGGCAGCCCTTGCAGTAATCCACCAGAATTTTGTACAGACCGTTGGAGCGCGAGGACCGCACGATGCACGGCTCCGGGCAGACGAGATAACAGTTGTCGCACGCGTTGCAAGTGCCGCAGCTGAAGCAGCGGCTCGCTTCCATGCTGGCCTGCTCTTCGCTGTACGGCAGGATGACTTCCGCTTGCGTCTTCTTGCGCGAAGCCGACGGCAGCATGGCCTGCTTCACGCGCGGGAAGTGCGGGAAGTAGGTCATGTTCATGCGGTTCAAATCGACGATCACGTCGATGGGCACCGTGCGTGGCTCGAGCGGGACGTTGTTGAGGACCTTGTCCAGGCTGAAAGCCACGCGCTTGCCGTCGCCGACGGCGTTCACCACCATGAGCGGCTGGCCGGCGCCGAGCTGGGTCACGTCGCCCGCGGCGAAGAAGTTGGTGTCCGCGATCCGTCCGAACGCATCAACCTTGATTGCGCCGCGCTCGTTTTTGTATTCCGCGGGCAGCCAGTCCAGCTTGGCCCTCTGGCCAACGGCGATGATGACGGTGTCCACCTTGAATTTTTCCCCCGCGCCTTCCTTGTCGATGGCGATGGGCGAGGCGTTGATCTTGCCGGTGAAGCGCGCAGGATAGAGCTGGAGGGATTCCACCTTGCCGTTGCCGAGCACCGCAGTCATCGCGCGGCCGTGCATCAGCTCGACGCCTTCCTCGACCATGTCGTGCAGGTCTTCGGGCGAAGCGGGCATCTCCTGCTTGTTGCCCTCGATCGTGATCATGGTGACTTCGACCGCGCCCTGGCGCAGCGCTTCGCGGGCGCAGTCAATCGCGGTGTTTCCGCCGCCGATCACCGCTACGCGGGATCCCAGCTTCACCTTGGAAGTGCCCATGCCGATGTCGCGCAGGAACGGCAGGCCGAAAATCACCCCGGGCTTGTCTTCGCCCTCGGCGCGCGCGCTGTTGGGCTCGATCAAGCCCACGCAGAATACGGTCGCGTCGTAGTTCTTCTTGAGATCGTCGAGTGTGACGTCCTTGCCGACTTCCACGTTGGTCTTGATCTCAATGCCGAGCTCGACGAGCCGCTCGATTTCGCGATCGAGCACCGACTGCGGCAATACCCAGTCAGGAATGCCTCCGCGATTGAGCCCGCCTGCCTTGGGCGACCGCTCCAGAATGGTCACCTTGTAGCCCATGCGCGCCAGTTGGTACGCGGCGCTGTGCCCCGCCGGGCCCGAACCGACCACGGCGACCTTCTTGCCGTTGGGCTTTCCGGGCTTCACCACATCCTTCGCCAGCGCCTGGCCGAGGTCGCCCAGGAAGCGCTCGACCGCGCGGATCGAAATGGCTTCGTCGTACTGCCCGCGGTTGCAGGCCTGCTCGCACGGGTGATAGCACACGCGCCCCGTGACCGAAGGAAACGGCATGTCTTCTTTGATCAGCGCGTAGGCGTCAAGATATTTGCCGCGCTTCACCAGGTCGAGATAGCCCTGGATTTTTTCGTTCGTGCCGCAGGCGTTGTTGCAGGGAGGCATCTTGTCCCGGTACACCGGGCGGATGGACCGCCAGTTGCCTGTGGGAAAAAGATCCTGGCCCTTTTCCTGGCTCGGCGCCGGCGTGATTCCGGCAAACGGAACAATCAGCCAGTCGGGAATGCGCGTTCCTTTTGTGGACATGTTTCGCCTCTCCAAGAAAATTTTCAGCGTGCTACGCGGCCACCGGCTTCAGCGGCAGAATATGCAATTCCTTGAGCGCCGCGTGAAATGCCGTCTTGTTGGCAATCATCGGTTCGATCGTTTCCTGCTTGCAGATGCCCGTGGTCTTCACCACCGCGGCGATCAGCGGCGCGGCGATGTCCGGCGCAACGGCCTTGCTGCGCTCGGCGGCGCCTTCCGTCGAAAGGCGGTCGAGGCCAAGCTCGCCCAGGCGGTAGTACAGCCACTTGTGATCAGCCAGCTTGGCGGCGTCCACGCAAACGAGTTGCGCGAGGCGCTCCGGGCCGGGCACAAAGCGGATCATGTACTCCGGCGAGTAGTGTGTGTTGATGATCAGCGTGCCGCCGGCGGGCATGCCGCGCATGTAGTCCCAGCCCTTGACCATGGTGCCTTCCACCAGCACGACAACATTGGGGTGCTCGTTCTCATAGGTCAGCGCGTTTTCAATGACGCTGTCGCTCACGCGGCAATATTTGCGTGTGGGAGCGTTGGTGCGGTCGGGGTTATCCACGTAGTTTTCCATCGCCTGGGAAAACTTGCCTTCGTTGCGGGCGGAGGCAGCGACGGAGTTGACGATGTCGCGGCCCTCTTTGTCCATGATGATGCCGCGGGTCCACACGGTGAGTTCCGTATAGCTCATGATCGATCCTCTTTATCTTTGTTGTCGATATGGATGTGCGTCTCGAGTGCAAAATCGCTTGCGTTGCTGATGCGTCCGGCGGCGTCTTTTAAGGAGGCAGGGCTGCCGCGGTGCGTGTCCAGTACGGACTGGAAATCGCGGCGGCGCACGGCGAACGGAGCGCTTTGCGCGCCGCCCTGGTACTTGGCGATTGCCAGCAGCGTCGCCTTCTTGCACAGGCTTTCGATGTCGGCGCCGGTCGAGCCTTCCAGCTGCGCGGCAAATTCGTCGAGGTCCACATCCGGGGCGAGCGGCACGCGGCGGCTACACAGACGCAAAATCGCGGCGCGATCTGCGGCATTGGGCTTCGAGAACGGAAGGATGTAGTCGAATCTTCCGCTGCGCAGCAGAGCAGGCTCGACGCGCTCGGGACGGTTCGTGGCCGCCAGCAGCAGCACGCCTTTGACGTCGCGCAGGTTGTCGATCTCGCGCAAAAGCTGGCTCAGGATGCGCTGGTAAATGTCCGAGCCCATGTGATCGGCGCTGAATTTCGGCGCCAGCGCGTCGATGGTATCAAAGAAAAGGATGCAAGGCGCCGCGCGGCGAGCCTTCTTGAACACTTCGCGCAGCGCGCGCTCGGATTCGCCCAGCCACTTCGAGTACAGCTGCGGGCCGTCGATGGCGATGAGCGGAATCTCCTTCTCGCCGGAAAGCGCCCGCGCCATGGCCGTCTTGCCCGTGCCGGAGGGCCCCGCAAACAAAATGCCGCGCGGCGGCGCCAGGCCCACGCGATCGTAAATCTCGTTCTGCATGTGCGAGTGCTCGACCACGGTGTCGAGCAGTTTCTTCAGATCGGCAAGCCCGCCCAGGTCCGCAAAGGTCGTGGAGCTCTTCTCGATGAAAAATTCGCGCGTGGCGCTGGGCTCGACTTCCTTCAGCCCGGCCAGAAAATCCGCGCGCGTGACGTGCAACTCGCTCAGATCGGCGGGCAGCGCGCCGTCGCTCTCGAGCGGCGTCTTGGCCAGGAATCCGCGCAGCGCGATCATGCCCACTTCCTGGCACAGCGCCTCGAGGTCCGCGCCCACGAATCCGTGTGAGTGCTCCGCGACTTCCTGCAGGTTGACGTCCGGGGCCAGCGGCATGGCGCGCGTGTGAATTTTCAGAATTTGCAGGCGCGCCTGCGTGTTGGGTACCCCGATCTCAATTTCCCGGTCGAAACGGCCGGGGCGTCGCAGCGCCGGGTCCAGAACCTCGGGAATGTTGGTCGCGCCGATGACTACTACCTGGCCGCGCGAAACGAAGCCGTCCATCAGGCTCAGTAGCTGCGCCACCACGCGCTTTTCCACTTCGCCGGAAACTTCCGCCCGCTTCGGGGCCACCGCGTCAATCTCATCAATAAAGAGGATCGCCGGAGCCCGCCGGGCCGCTTCCTCAAAGACTTCGCGCAGCTTGGCTTCGCTCTCGCCGTAAAACTTGCGCATAATTTCCGGGCCGTTCAGCGAAATGAAGTGCGCGCGGCTTTCCGCGGCCACGGCGCGCGCGAGGAGAGTCTTGCCCGTACCCGGCGGCCCGTAAAGCAGCACGCCCTTCGGCGCGAAGATTCCGAGGCGCTCGAAAATGCGCGAGTGCTTCAGCGGCAACTCCACCATTTCGCGCACGCGCGCCACTTCCCGCTCCAGGCCGCCGATATCCTCGTAGGAAACCGCCGGGGCGCGCACCGCGGTCTGCTCGCCCTCGACGACGCGAATGTCCGTCTTCGGGCCGATCATCACCGGCCCCGAAGGAATCGTGCGCACCACCTGGAAATTCACGGCCTTGGCGAACGTGGGCACGCGTACCACGTTGCCCTGAATCACCGGCACGCCAGTAAGATCCTCAACGATTCGCTCTGGCGCGATGATCGCCGGAGCCGCGCCCACCCACATCGGCGAAAGCCGCACGGCCACGGCCTGGTTGTGCTCGACGGGCGTGACCGTGACCTGCTCGTGCAGGCCCACGCCACAGTTGCTGCGCGCCGTGCCGTCAATCTGGATGTAGCCTTCCAGCTTTTCGTCGGAGACTTCCACGCGCGCTACGCAGGAGGTGCCGCCGGTAATTTTGATCACGTCTCCGGCCCGCGCGCCGATGCGCTGCAAATCCGCGGGCGCCAGGCGTGCGATGGCGTGGCCCACATCCTCAACGCGAGCTTCCGCAACGCGCAAAGCAAGCGTGGGCGAAGGCGTGGGCAGGGTGATGTCGGTCACTTGACCGCCTGGAGTTGCGATTGAATTTCACTGCTGAATCGGGCGAAGGCCCTGGCGAACCTCTGCTCTTCGGCGTGACCGGAAAGCTCGGCGAGAACTTCGACGCGCGTGGTGTCGTTTCCCATGTCGGTCAGCCGGACCGTCCCAAGATTCGTGTGTTCTAGGGCATGTCCTTCGCCCTGTGTTGAAGCAACCGCCATTACAAGGTTGGTGCGGTCGCTCTCCCACGGCACGACGATGGCGCTGAGGCTTCCCTGTCCCTTGGCCAGGTGTTCGATCACGCCGGAAACTGCGCGGGCGGAGCCAGGGGTGGTGAACTCAAAAAGCTTCTCGCTCATGGCCAAGCCTTGTGGTACAATGGATCAGTGATTGAACCACTAGACAACTCGATTTTGCCACCCCGGCGCGACCCTGTCAAGCGTTTTGCGGGCCTCCACCAGGAGGCGCCCCGGATTGTGCCGATCAAGAAGACCCGCGTGGCCGAAGAGGTCGCCGACCGCATTCGCACGCTGCTCTTGGACGGCACGTTTGCCCCGGGCCAGCCGCTGCCCTCGGAGCGCCATCTCGCCGAGCAATTCGGCGTGAGCCGTGGATCGATACGCGACGCGCTGCGCACGCTCGAAACCATCGGCCTGCTCGAAACACGACACGGCCAGGGCACGTTTCCGCACGAGCTTTCCGTGGATCGCCTCGTCGCGCCGCTCGCTTCGGTGATGGCTTACCGCTCCGACTTGCAGGATGAACTTCTGGACGTGCGCCGCATGTTCGAGCCGGCCGTCGCGCGCGTCGCGGCCGAGCGCGCCACCGAGGAAGACCTGGCCGACTTGCAACGCATTTTGGACACGCAGCGGCAGAAGCTGAAAGCGGGGCAATCCGCCATCGCCGAAGACACAGCGTTTCACGCTGTGCTGGCCCGCGCCACGCGCAACCGCGTGGTGATGAGCATCATGGCCACGCTCAACGATCTGCTCGTCGACTCGCGCACGCAATCACTCAACCAGAAGGGCCGGCCCGCGCGCTCCGTCGACGGGCACGAAGCCGTCGTCGCCGCGCTGCGCCGCCACGATGCGGAGGGCGCCTCCGAAGCCATGTACAATCACATCGATCAGATTGCTGATCTGCACGCGCCCGCGCGCAAGGGCCCCCACTCCTCCGGCAAGTAACCGGAGTCGCCGCCATGGATGAAAGCCTGCGATCGCAGATCGATTCCAATCTTTCGCATCTCGACGCGTTGATCCGCCGCGGGCGACAGTTGTGCGAGCGCCTGGCGAAGGATCCCTCTGACCAATCCGCGCTCGTCGCCAATCGCGCCTGGCAACAGGACTGCGGCCTGGCAATCCACAATCTGTCCGGCGGCAGCAAGGCTCACTGGCTGTCGCGCTCCTTCAGCGAAGCGTTCTTGATGCGCGCGGGGTCTGGCCAGGTCGTCGAAGGTGCGGCGCCTGCGGAAATTGCGGAGCGGCTTGTCTGCGTGCTGGATCAAGCGGTGATGTCGCTATCAAGGATGGGAACGGAGGAGACCCTTTCGGCGTCTCCACAGGCCGCGCCGCTTCCTCGCAAGTTCGATTTCGTGCACAACACCGAGCTTCGCCCCGTGCTCGAACAAGCTTATGCAGAGGCTCGCGACGCGCAGGAGGCGGGCGAATTTGGCGCGGCCCTGGCCAGTGCAGCCGGAATCCTCGAGGCGATCGTCACAGATGCGCTGGACAACAAGGGTCTCGATGCGCTCGCTGCGGAAAACCAGGTCCCTGCCGGGAAAATCGCGGATTGGTCGTTCGACGAACGCCTGGCGGTTGCGGAGAAGGCAGGAATGATTCGCGGTGGCTGCGCGCGCCTGCCAGAAAGGGCGCGGCGATACAGGGATCATGCAGATACTGATGACCACCCTCATTTGAGCGCTTCCGAATCAGAATCCAAACGCACGCTGCAAGTGCTTCACGTTGTGATGAGAGATTTGGATCCGGGGAGGTAGAGAACCCTTCTACCACTTTTACGGGCAAATCGTCTGGCTGCCCATCATTTGCGATCTGATAGACCGTCAGTTGGGCGGGCAGATCGTCCTGTCTCTCCGGTCCGCCAAGCGTAAATCAAATCATTCTGGTTTCGCACCTTTATATATAGGCCTCTGTTTTTTGCGATGGTTTGAAGGGTAGATTTCAGCCGACCTCGCTTCCTCGCGTTGGGTTCACTTACACGTATAGCTGAATCCGGATCACGGGAGAGATAGTCTAGGGCATCGTCCCACTGAGAACCGCTGGGTTCCGTGACAGGTTTCGAGACTGGGTGCCAGAATGGCACCTCAGTGCGTTTGATCTTTTCAAATGTTATCTGTTGTTTGGCCATGAGCCGCGGGCTCTTATCCCAGGCTCAGTTAGTGAGCCGACAGCAAATCCGCTAGCGCGCTTCGATCTTTGCCAGCAGCTCCACGAATTTCTGCTGGCGCTCCGCCTGATCCTGCCCCGCCGCGCCTTCCGCCAGCTGCGTCACGTTCATCGAGCAGAACTTCGGCCCGCACATCGAGCAGAATTTCGCGTCCTTGTAAAAATCATCCGGCAGCGTCTCGTCGTGCATGGCCTTGGCCGTCGCCGGATCCAGCGACAGCTCGAACTGTTTGTTCCAATCAAACAGGAAGCGCGCGTAGGACAGCGCATCGTCGCGGTCCCGCGCTCCCGGTCGGTGCCGCGCCACATCCGCCGCGTGCGCCGCGATCTTGTACGCGATCACGCCCTGCTTCACGTCCTCCGCGTTCGGCAATCCCAGGTGCTCCTTCGGCGTCACGTAGCACAGCATGGCCGCTCCGTGCCAGCCGATCATCGCCGCGCCAATCGCGCTCGTGATGTGGTCGTAGCCCGGCGCGATGTCAATCACCAGCGGCCCCAGCGTGTAAAACGGCGCTTCGTGGCACAGCTCCATTTCTTTCTTCACCTGCAGTTCGATCTGGTCCATCGGAATGTGTCCGGGGCCTTCGATCATCACCTGCACGTCGTGCTCCCACGCCGTCTTCGTCAATTCCCCCAGCACCTTCAGCTCCGCAAATTGCGCCGCATCGCTCGCATCCGCCAGGCATCCCGGCCTCAGGCCGTCGCCCAGTGAAAAGCTCACGTCGTGCTTCTTGAAAATCTTGCAGATGGCTTCGAAATTCTCGTACAGGAAGTTTTCCTTCTTGTGCGTGTTCATCCAGTGCGCCAAAAGCGCCCCGCCGCGGCTCACAATTCCCGTGATGCGGTTGCGCACCAGCGGCACAAACTCCCGCAGCACTCCCGCGTGAATCGTCATGTAGTCCACGCCCTGCTCGGCCTGCTCCTCGATCACCTCCAGCATCAGCCCGATGCTGAGGTCTTCCGTGCGCTTCACCCGCGACAGCGCCTCGTAAATCGGCACCGTCCCGATCGGCACCGGCGACGCGTCGATGATCGCCTTGCGAATCGTCGGAATGTCCCCGCCCGTCGACAGGTCCATCACCGTGTCCGCCCCGTAGTGCACCGAGTGGTGCAGCTTCTTCAGCTCTTCGTCGATGTTCGACGTTGTCGCCGAGTTCCCGATGTTCGAGTTGATCTTGCACTTGAAGGCCACGCCGATGCCCATGGGCTCGAGCGATTTGTGGTGAATGTTGGCGGGAATGATGGCCCGCCCGCGCGCCACTTCGCTGCGCACCAGTTCGGGCGCAAGCTTCTCGCGCCGCGCCACGTACTCCATCTCTTCGGTGACCACGCCCTGGCGCGCATAATGCATCTGCGACACGTTGCGCGTGCCGTTGGCCGCCGCAGTCTCCTGCAGCCGCTTCTCAATCCAGTTGTCTCGCACTGCCATCGTTCCCCCTGAAGAGTGTTTCGCTCCCATGAGCGTCTCTTGCGCTGCCGCATTATGGCACCGCCCGGCACAGTGCGGCAACCGCACCCAGGTAGCACAGACTTCAGTCTGTGGGTTTCCATAAGGGCTTGGCACTCGCGCGCAATCCTTAGCCGAGTCAGCTATGGGAGTCGGCCGGCTCCAGTCCGGGGCGAACTGTTGGAACCCCACAG
>Ga0210394_10004846_pt1 | contig 15424 bp, 12 predicted proteins | sample IncBWC12MmetaG_FD_160121 | JGI IMG/M metagenome (GOLD analysis project Ga0210394, IMG submission 160121) | Forest soil microbial communities from Barre Woods Harvard Forest LTER site, Petersham, Massachusetts, United States - Inc-BW-C-12-M | ecosystem: Environmental > Terrestrial > Soil >... | reverse complement strand
GAACAATCCTTTGCTGCTCGATCCGACCATCATCACCGTCAACGGGCCCACCAACGGGCCGGGAGGAGCCCCCAGCACGATGGTCCTCGGCGCGTATACGACCGATGTCGGCGCCGAGTATGCGTACAAGTTCGGGGCTCAGTACAAGTTCGACTTCGGCCTGTCGGTCAGTGGAATATGGGAGTTTCTGCGGCGTGACGTCCCGTCCTACCTGGTGTTCCAGAACGAGCGCAGCCGCGATGGCCACTGGTTGGCTCTGAGCCAGGATATCGGCCAATCGATGAACGTCAGTGTTGGATGGGCGCACGCGTCACAGACACCGGGAGACCCCGGCGGCCAGCACAACTACGACCCGCTGGCGGACTCGGACACCGCCGACATGGTCACCTTCGCGTTCAAGCAGAAGCTCGACAAGCAGGTTTCCTGGTACTTCGATGCGGCGGAGACCTTCAATCACGGCAACGCGCACTACGACCTGGGCGCGGGCGGCCGCGGTCTGACGACCGACTGCCACGACGGCACGCATGCGAGCGTGATCGACTATACGAGCAACGGCCCGACCACCTGGGGCGGCTGCCACATCAAGGGCCTGTCGGTCGGGATGAACTACACGTTCTGAGCAGGGCGGGTCTGCGCGAATTGCGCGCAGAGCTGACGCGCGAGGGCGGGGCGAGTTAAGCTCCGCCCTTGCGCTTTTGAATTCCTGGACCAGGCAGGATCCGTCTGTGAGAATCGTCGTCATCGGCCAGCAGGACTTCGGCAAGGCGGTGCTGGATGCCTTCGTCGCACGCGGCGACCAGGTCGCGGGCGTGTTCTGCGCTCCGGAAAAAGAGGGCGCGAAGGCGGACGTGCTGAAGACCGCGGCCCAGGACAAGGGCATTCGCGTCCAGCAGTTCGCATCGCTGCGCAGCCCGGAGGCGCGCGACGCGATCGCGCAGCTGCACGCCGACATCGGCATCATGGCCTACGTGCTGCAGTTCGCGCCGCAGGACTTCGTGAACATTCCGCAGCACGGAACGATCCAGTTTCACCCGTCGCTGCTGCCCAAGTACCGCGGGCCCAGCTCGATCAACTGGCCGATCATCCGGGGCGACACGACGACCGGCCTGTCGATCTTCCGGCCGACCGACGGACTGGACGAGGGGCCCGTGATCCTGCAGAAGGAGACGCCGATCGGACCGGACGACACGCTCGGCAGCGTGTATTTCGACCGGCTGTTCGCGATGGGCGTGCAGGCGATGCTGGAAGGGGCGGATCTGGTCGCCTCGGGGCGCCACCGCGAGACGGTGCAGGATGAATCACGCGCGTCGTACGAGGGCTGGTGCCGCAGCGCCGAGGCGCGCATCAACTGGGCCAGTCACGTCGACTTCACGTACAACCTGATTCGTGGCTGCAACCCGGCGCCCGGAGCCTGGTCCACGTTCGACGGCAAGAAGGTGCAGATCTTCGATGCCAGGAAACACCTGACCCGGACCTTCGGTGCCGTCAAGGGCAAGGTCGGCGAGGTCGTCGAGATCGGTTCCGACAGCCTGCGGATCACCTGCCAGGGTGGTCAGATCGAAGTGTTCAAGGCCAAGGGCGAAGACACCAAGAAACTGCCAGCACCGGAACTGGCGCTCGCGATCGGCCTGCGCACGGGCTCGGTACTCGGTTAGACCCCAGTCATAGGTACACTCGATACTCGTCTCCTTCCGGGAGATGGGGGCGAGGATGCGCTCTTCCCGCCGCGCGTTTGCGAGAGAGGGCGGGTGAGTGTGCACTTCACCCCTCTCCCGCGTGCGGGAGAGGGGCCGGGGGAGAGGGGCGCGAGCTGACTGGCGCCTGTTTGAGCAGGAATGTCCGAATGAAAATTGCAATCATCGGTGCCGGCGCGGTCGGCGGCTACGTGGGGGTCCAGCTGGCGCTGGCCGGCGAGGAGGTCACTTTCGTAGCGCGCGGCGCCAATCTGGCAGCCATTCGCGCCGGCGGGATGAAGCTGGTGCTGCCCGACGGCTCCGAGCAACTTGCCTCCAACGTGCGGGCCACGCAGGACTACAGCGAGGCGGGGCCGCAGGACCTGGTGATCCTGGCGATGAAGGCGCACCAGGTCGAAGCGGTCGCCGAGGAGGTTCCAAAGCTGTTCGGCCCCGAGACGGTCGTGGTGCCGATGCAGAACGGCATTCCGTACTGGTACTTCTACAAGCATGGCGGCGAGCTGGAAGGCTCGTGCGTGAAGAGCGTCGATCCGCACGGTCAGATCCTGAAGAAGGTTCCGCCGGAGCGCGTGATCGGCTGTGTCGTCTACCCGGCCTCCGAGCTGATCGCGCCGGGCGTGGTCAAGCTGATCGAGGGCGACCGCTTTCCGGTCGGAGAGCCCGACGGCAGCATCAGCCGCCGCGTGACCGCCGTGTCCGAGTGCTTCACGCGGGCCGGGTTCAAGGCACCGGTGCTCGAAAACATCCGCGCCGAGATCTGGCTGAAGCTGTGGGGTAACCTGACTTTCAATCCGATCAGCGCGCTGTCGCGCTCGACGCTGGCCGACATCTGCCAGTACCCGCTGACCCGCGAGTTGGCCACCGCGATGATGACCGAGGCCCAGAATATCGCGGCCAAGCTCGGCATCACGTTTCGCGTTCCGCTGGAAAAGCGGATCGCCGGCGCCGAGAAGGTCGGCAAGCACAAGACCTCGATGTTGCAGGACGTGGAGGCGGGGCGCGCCCCCGAGGTCGACGCGCTGGTCGGCTCGGTGGTGGAGCTGGGCCACCTGACGCGCACGCCCACGCCGCACATCGGCGCCGTCTATGCGCTGACCAAGCTGCTGGCCCGGATGATTGAAGAGGAGCGCTCGGCGCCGCGTTAGGGCGACGGCGCCGACTCGTGCGCCACCTCCCGGGCGACGGTCCACGCGATCAGTTGATCGGCCGGCATCGGCCTGGCCAGACCGAACCCTTGCGCCTGGTGACAACCGAATTGGCGCAGCAGTTCAACCTGCTCCGAGGTTTCGACTCCTTCGGCGACCACCGTCAGTCCCAGGTTTTCGCCCAGGGCGACCGTGGAGCGGACGATGGCGGCGTTGCGGCCCCCCGGTCGAATGGAGTTGATCAGCGAACGATCGATCTTCAGGCTGTCGACCGTTAACTGGGTCAGGTAAGAAAGGGCCGAGTAACCGGTTCCGTAATCGTCGATTGCGATCGCAACGCCCAGTTCACGCATGCGCGCCAGGATCCGTGCCGCGTGGCGTGGGTCCTCCATCAGCGCGCTCTCGGTGATCTCCAGTGTGATCAGCCCGGGCGGAACGCGGTGCCGTCGCATCGCACCGGCCAGCAGCTCCGGCAGCTCCGCACCCGACAGATCGCGTGCCGACACGTTGATCGCGACCGGGATCTCCACCCCGAGTGCCCGCCAGGTCTCGATCTGCGCCAGCGCGGCCTCGATCACCCAGCGCGTCACGTGCCGGATGAACCCGGTCTGCTCGGCAAACGGAATGAACTCCGATGGCGGAATCGAGCCCCGCACCGGATGAACCCAGCGCACCAGGGCTTCGGCGCCCTTGACCTCATCGGTGCGCAGATCGATCTTCGGCTGGTAGTGCAGCCGCAGCTCGTTGCCGTCGATCGCCTGGCGCAATTCCGACAGCAGGGACAGATGGTGCTGGCGATGGCCGTCGATCCGGTGATCGTATTGCTCGAAGCCCTTGTGCTCGCGTTTGGCCACGTACATCGCGACGTCGGCGCGTCGCAGCAGCGCCACGGCATCGGTTCCGTGCCTCGGAAAATGGGCGATCCCGATGCTGACCCCGACGTCCAGGCTCTGCCCGTCGACCACGACGGGCGCCTGCAGGCAACGCAGCAGCTGTCCGGCCACCGAGGTCGATTCGAGCCGTTGCTGTGGCGACGGCAGAACCGCGAACTCGTCGCCTCCCAGGCGCGCCAGCACGTCCTGATCGCCGAGCGCCGCGCGCAGGCGAGCGGCGACCTCGATGATCACCCGATCGCCGGCGTGATGCCCGAGCGTATCGTTGACAAAACGGAACCGGTCCAGGTCCATCAGCAGCACGCTGAACGCCTGCCCGGCCTTTCCGCACTCGTCGATCGCGCGGTCCAGCTCCTCGAGGAACTGGGCCCGGTTCGGAAGGTCGGTCAGTGGATCCCGGTAAGCCAGTCGGCGAATCTCGCCCTCGCGCGAGGCGATTGCATCCTGCATGTGATTGAAGGTGGCGGCGAAGGCGCCGATTTCTCCCTGGTTCGGGACCGGAACCGGCGACGCATAGTCGCCGGCCTGGATCCGCAGCGCGGCCTGCGCCAGCGCACGAATCGGCTGTGAGATGTTGCGCGCGATCAGAACCGATCCGATGACCGTGACGCCCAGGCAGAACACCGCCAGCAGACCGAAGCTCGCGCGCAACCGCTTGAACGGCTCGACGGCCTCGTCCAGCGACTTCTGCAACACCACATCGATGGCGCCGCTTCCACCCGGCGCCAGCGAGCGCACGCGGGTTTCCAGCTGCCGGTCTCTGAGTGAGACGGCGCTGCCCGCCCACGCGGGCGCGCCCAGCGGCACCAGGTGCGGCAGCTCGGATCGAACCTCGGATCCGAGCGTGGAGGCCGTCACCGCCCGCTCACCGCGGCCTGCCGCGCTCAGAAACGACACCTCCAACCCGGTCAATTCGCCCAGTTCCTTGGCCACCGCGTCGTCGACCCGGAACCCGATCGCAACGTAGGCGATCGGCTCGGGGGCGAGCACCGGGACCACGACCAGCTGGTACAGCAGCCCGTCGATGGCCACGGTGGCGGCGGCGTGACCGCTTTCCTGCGCGTGCATCAGCAGATCGGAATACTCGAAGCGGCGGGATTCGCCGGCCGGGTGAAGCGAGTCGACCAGCACTCGACCGTCCAGCGACACCACGACCATCGCCGCCGCGCCCACCCGCTTGGCGTGATTGGCCAGTACCGACAGGATCGTGGGGCGGTCGTTGCTGGCGAGCGACTCGCGCAGCCCGAAGTCGGCGGCCAGCACCGTGGCCTCCTGCTCGAGCTGCGTATTGTTCTGGGCCCACAGCCGCTGGAACACCCGCTCGCCCACCTCGAGCTGATGGTCGACCGTCTTCTGCGCGATCTGGTCGCTTCGCACGTTGATCGAGACGAACACGGCCAGCTGCACCAGCACCAGCAGCGAGACGAAGAACAGAATCATCCGTCCCGCGATGCCGTCCAGGCGCAGGCGCTTGTTCATTTGGCGTAGTGCAGCGGGTCGAGCGGCGGCTTGTAGTGCGGCTTGCGCGGCGTCGCGTCGATCGTGAAGTGCAGCCGCTCAGGCGCTGCACCGGCCAGCTTGAGCCGCCGCATTGCGACTTCATGGCGCTGACGCGGATGCCAGACGCGCGCCTCGTAGTCGCCGTCTTCGACGGCGTCGATCTGGGTCAGACCGCTCGAGTCGGTCTTGCCGAACCAGGGCGTATCGACCACGAACAGGTAGCCCAGCATCCAGTCGTGCACATTGCAGCCCATCGTCACGACGCCCGGCTTATCGAACACGATCGGATCGGGGGCGTCGCCCGCGTACAGCTTGATCTCGAATTTCTTGGGTTGCGAGAACGAGTACACGTGGTGGCGGACCGGATCCTGGTTCGGGAAGCGGACCGCCGCCCCGGTCTGCACCACGGTCACGTACGGAACGAACTCGCGATCGCGTTGCTCGATCGATGGGGCCGGCGGCGCATGGCCGGAGAACTTCTGGCCGGTCAGGGGGCGCAGGAACACCACCGCGTCCTCGACCGGCTCACCGGACGGTCCCACGACTTCGGCATGGATCGCCGAAGCGGCCAGCAGCGGGCACGCCCAGGCCGCAACGGCAAGCGGCAACGCCAGACGCAGAACAAGCGGGTGCATCAGCACAGCGTTTCGTAGGGTGGCGGATTGCCGGGTCGACTCGATGTATTTCACGGCATCGCGCAAACGTTATCGAGTTTCAAATGGGTCGATCGGGGAAACTGACCGCGCGAATGGCCGTACTCTGTCCCTTCCGAGCGCTCTGGCCGAGAGCGGGCTGGCGGCCGCTCGGTGCGGTCGGGCTGGCCGTGGCCGCGCTCCTTGGATCGCAGGCGGCTGCCCAGCAGATGTCGGTCGACTCCGCGGCCGATGCGATCACCGAGGGCCGCCTGTTGCTCGAGTTGCGGCCGCGCTACGCGGACATCTGGGATGCCGGCCTGAACGAGCGCGGCCACGCGTGGACGATGCGCTCGACCGTCGGCTGGCAGACCGCGACGTTCGAGGATTTTCGGGCCGTCGTCGAAGGCATCCACACCGATGTCGTCGATCCGCACAACATCAGCACCAACTCGTCGCAGTACTACGTCGATTTGTCGTATCCGCTGCTGCCGGATCCGCGTGAAACCGACACCAACCGGGTGTATCTCGACTACCTTGGCCTGCCCGACACGCGCGTGCGGCTGGGCAAGCAGCCGATCCGGCTCGACAACGAGCGCTTCTTCAGCGACGTCGATTTCCGCCAGACCCCGATGCTGTTCAATGGCCTGACCGTGGTGAACAACAGTCTGCCCAGCACGGAGGTGTATGCCGCACTGCTCAATCGGATCCGCACCGTATTTGCGACGCAATCCCGGACCCGGATCTGGCTGGCTCGGATCGCGTACAGCCCGGCGCAGGATCAGTCGATCGCGGCGTACGGATTCGGCCTGAACCAGCCGTGCACCAGCTCGGACACCGACCTGGCCGACAACTCGCACCAGGTGTTCGGGCTGCGCGCCGAGGGCGCGGTGCCGACCGGTCTCGCGTTCACCGCGCTGTATACGGCCGAGGTTGCGCACCAGAGGCATTACGCGGGCGGCGATCCGCTGATCGAGGCCGACTACTGGCGGCTGGGCGGCGGGGCCGTGCTGCCTCGCCTGGACGGACTCGGGGTTCGGATCGATCGCGAGGTCAAAACCAGCAATGCAGGGCAGTACGGGTTCCAGACGCCGTTCGAGGACAGCTACGCCTTCAACGGGTGGGCGCTGCAATTCACCAGCACGCCGAAGACCGGCCTGCGCGACACCTGGCTGTCGGTGCGCGCGCAGCCGGGGCGATTCACGCTGGTGGCCGAGGCCCATCGCTTCGGCGCAACCTACGGTGGCCTCGATTACGGCCATGAACTCGATCTGCGCGCCGCCTACGCGGTCACCAACAGCGTGACGTTGAAGCTGCAACACGCGCGTTTTGGCGCCGGCGATCCGGCGGCCGGCTTCTTCGACGTCACCAAGACCTGGCTGTCGCTCACGTACGACTACTGAACCTGCGTATTTGACGGGCAGGACGGCGTCGGATCCTACGACCGAATGGTTCACGGTGCCCCCGTCGGCTCCGCATGGGCAGACGCCGAAACTCGGCACGCTGCATCCGTCGCCGGTGCGGGCACTGCAGGCCGTTTATCGAGGCGTTTCTGAATAGGGTTCGCTTGTGCAGGCGCTTTTACCGGAAGTCATGGCTGTCCACCATCAGCCCGCCCAGCAGCGCGGAGTGGTCGACCAGGCGGTTCGCGATCACGTGGATCACCGCGGTATCGGGCGCATCGACGCGCTCGACGTGACCGTAGACGGTCAGTAGCGTTGCGCCGAGCAATTCGCGGCGGAACCGCTCGGCCGTCGCGCGCCACACCACCACGTTGATCCAGCCGGTTTCGTCTTCCAGCGTCACAAAAGTGACGCCGCTGGCGGTCCCTGGCCGCTGACGGCAGGTGACGATGCCGGTGGTTCGCACCCTTTGCTGATGGGGTGCGTCGGCGATGCGCCGCGCTGTCCACAGCTGCATCCGCTCCAGCTGCTCGCGCAGCGGCGCCAGCGGGTGGCGGCGCAGCGTCAGGCCCATCGCGTCGTAGTCGGCCACGATGTCCTGACCTTCGCTCGGAGGCAGCAACTCGACCTGGCGTTCTGCAACCGGCAGCGCGCCCGTCAGTGGGGCCTGGCGTGCCGCGCCGCTCTCCAGTCCGAGCACGCCCCACAGCGCGGCTCGCCGGTGACCGGCCAGCGCAGCCAGTGCATCGGCCGCCGCCAGGCGCGCCATGTCGCCGCGGTCGAGCTGCGCCCGGTGCGCCAGGTCGCGCACGTCGGAAAACGGCGCGCACCGCCGCGCCTCGACGATCCGCTGACCGGCCGCCTCGCTCAAGCCGCTGACCTGCATCAGCCCGAGCCGCACGGCCGGCTGCGCTCCCTCACCCCTTTTCCGGCCTTCGGCCGGAAAAGGGAAGGAGGAAGAGAACGAGGGGGCTGGGCTGGCCCCTTCGTGCTCCCCCAGCCAATGTGAAGGCGCGGGCGAGGGGCGATCGAGCGCCGCTTGGCTGTGTGTCAACGCTGAAGGGGCGGCGACTGATCGCCCCTCGCCCGCGTCGTGCTCCCCCAGCCAATGTGAAGGCGCAGGCGAGGGGCGATCGAGCGCCGCTTGGCTGTGTGTCAACGCTGAAGGGGCGGCGACTGATCGCCCCTCGCCCGCGAAGCGGGAGAGGGGAGGGGGTGAGGGTGAGGGCCATTCCGGTTCCTGAGCACCCGGCTCCAGCGTGCAATACCAGTGGCTTTGCGCGACGCACACCGGCCGCACCGTGACGCCGTGATTCATCGCGTCGCGCACGATCTGCGCCGGGGCGTAGAAGCCGAGCGGCTGCGAATCGAGCAGGGCCGCGCAGAACGCGGCCGGCTCGTGGCATTTGAGCCACGACGAGACATACACCAGCAGAGCGAAGCTGGCCGCGTGGCTTTCCGGGAAGCCATACTCGCCGAAGCCCTGGATCTGCCGGAAGATCTGCTCGGCGTATTCGCTGCTGTAGCCGCGCGCCAGCATGCCGGCGATCAGCCGGTCCCGAAACGGCCCCAGCCCGCCCTTGCGCTTCCAGGCCGCCATCGCGCGCCGCAGCCGGTCGGCCTCGCCCGGGGTGAACCCGGCCGCAACCACCGCCAGTTGCATCACCTGCTCCTGGAAGATCGAAACGCCCAGCGTGCGCTCGAGCACGGAGCGCACCGCGTTGGACGGATAAGTGACCGGCTCCAGGCCCTGGCGCCGCCGCAGGTAGGGATGCACCATGCCGCCCTGGATCGGGCCCGGCCGCACGATCGCGGTCTCGATCACCAGGTCGTAGAAGCACTCCGGGCGCAGTCGCGGCAGCATGTTCATCTGCGCGCGCGACTCGACCTGGAACACGCCCAGTGAATCGCCGCGGCACAGCATCCGGTACACCGCCGGATCCTCGGACGGGATGTCCTGCAGCCGCAGGCTCGTTCCCCTGAACGCGCTCAAGTGGTCCAGCGCCCGTCGTATGCAGCTCAACATGCCGAGCGCCAGGATGTCGATCTTCAACAGTCCCAGCGCATCCAGGTCGTCTTTGTCCCACTGGATCACCGTGCGGTCGGCCATCGCCGCGTTTTCGATCGGAACCAGCCGCGAGAGCGCATCGCGCGCGATCACGAAGCCGCCGCTGTGCTGCGACAGGTGGCGCGGAAATCCAACCAGCACGTTGGCCAGATCGAGCAGTTGCGCGATCACCGGGTTGTCCGGGTCGAAGCCGGCCTGCGCGAGCAGCTCCGGTCGGATCCGGCTGCCGTCCCACCACGACATGTTCTTGGCCAGCCGGTCGACCTGATCGAGCGACAGGCCCAGCGCCTTGCCCAGGTCGCGCAGCGCGCCGCGTGGCCGATACGTGTGCAGCGCGGCGGTGAGCGCGGCGCGGTGGCGGCCGTACTTCGCATAGACATACTGCATCACCTCTTCGCGCCGCTGATGTTCGAAATCGACGTCGATGTCCGGCGGCTCGTTGCGTTCACTGCTGACAAAGCGTTCAAATAAAACACTGATCCGATCCGGGTCGACCTCGGTGATGCCCAGGCAGTAGCACACCGCCGAATTGGCCGCCGAGCCGCGACCCTGGCACAGGATGCGCTGCTCGCGCGCGAAGCGCACCACGTCATACACGGTCAGGAAATACGGCTCGTAGTGCAGTTGGCCGATCAGCGCGAGCTCGTGTTCGATCAGCGCGCGCACCTTGTCCGGCACGCCCTGGGGGTAGCGCTCGGCCGCGCCCTGCCAGGTCGCGCTGCGCAGATGCTCGGCCGGTGTCCGGCCGTCCGGGACGATCTCGTCCGGGTACTCGTAACGCAGCTCGTCGAGCGAGAAGCTGCAGCGCTCGGCGATCGACAGCGTCTGCGCCAGCAGCTCGATCGGGTAGATGCGGCCAAGCCGGACCAGCGGTCGCAGGTACCGTTCGGCGTTCGGTGCCAGCTTGCGGCCGCACTGCGCGAGCGGCGTGCGCAATCGCACCGCCGTCAGCGCATCCTGCAGTTTCTTGCGGCCGCGCAGGTGCATGTGCACGGCGCCGGCCGCAACCAGCGGCACCCCGGCGCTCTGCCCGGCCTGCTGCAGCATGGCCAGCCAGGCCGCATCGTCCGGGCCCCGGTTCAGTTCGCACGCGATCCAGCTGCGGCCGGGCAGCAGCTCGCGCAGCCAGCAGGCGTCGAGCACGATTTTGTGCAGATCGGCACCGGTTTGCCGCTGTAGCCGCTTGCCCTCCGAAGCCCCGGAAGGGGCGAAGGAGGGTACCAGCAGGGCCAGCGTGTCTTCCAGCAGATGGGCCTGCGCCGTCAGATCGGCCGCAGTCAGCCGATATTCGCCTTTGGGCGCGGCGCGCCGCGCCAGCGTGATCAGCTCCGACAGGTTGCCGTATCCGGTGCGCGTTTGCGCCAGCAGCACCAGGCGCGGACCGTCGGCCAGCCGGATCTCGGTGCCGTGGATCAGGCGGAATTCACACTCCCTCACCCCCGGCCCCTCTCCCACGGGCGTGGGAGAGGGGAGAAGAAGTTCCTCCCCTCTCCCGCTTGCGGGAGAGGGGCCGGGGGTGAGGGCCGTCGTCGGGGAAAGGGCGCGCAGCGCCAGGTGCGCTCGCACCGCCCCTGCGAACGAGCATTCGTCGGTGATCGCCAATCCGGTGTAGCCGAGCGCAAACGCGCGTTCGACCAGTTCTTCCGGGTGCGAGGCCCCGCGCAGGAAGCTGAAGTTGGAAATGCAATGCAGTTCGGCGTAGGACGGCTGCATCGGGGGCGGGGCCGGAGAAAGTGTCGAAATCGCGCGCGGATCGCGCGCCAGCAATACTGTATAAATATACAGTATCACGTCCGGAAGCGCCGGGCGCGACGGATCGTCACGATGGACTGCGATACTCTGGGTCCGAGAGAAGAACCGGTTGGCTCCCCTCTGACTTCACGGAGAGGGGCTTGGGGGTGAGGGTCCCCCGTGATCATTTCCACCTAACTTTATGCAGTCCCTTCGCAGCAGCCCGGGCCGACTATTGATTGCCGCCATGCTGATCGCTTCGGCCCAAGCCGGGTCCCAGTCGTCAGGAAGCGAATCGACGCCCGGCACGGACGCCGCGCAGGACACTTGCGGATCCGTCGTGCTGGTGCAGTGCGCAGAAGAAGCCCAGCGCGAAGCGGAAGCGAGCCGAAGCCCGCCGGCCGACACGCTGCAGGCCACCCGGCAAAAGCTCGATGCGCGCCGGCTGCGACAGATGCAGGAGCAGGCCGGATTGAACACCATCGAGGTCACGAGCGAACGCCCCACCGGTGTCCCGTCCGACCCATGGGAAGGGTTCAGCCAGTCCGTCGCCGGCGCAGCCGTGCCGAATTGCTTCAGCCCCACTGCGCTGCCACAACAGCCGATTCAAGTACAAGGCTTGCTCGCGCTACCCTTGCTGCTGCGCGCGGCAGCAGTCGGCAAGTGCCGCTGAGCCGATGCGATCGACCCATCAAGCTGCAATTCGGCTGATCACGGGTGTGTGGCTGATCGCTGTGCTGGCGCCGGCCCGCGCGGATCAGTGGAGCGTCGAGAAGGCCGGGTTCAATCTGTACCAGATCGCCGACCGCAAACTTTTCATACGCACCGAGGGCTGCGACGACGCTCCCGCCAAAGGCGTCGTGAACATCCAGAAGGAAGGCGCGAAGCGGCGAATGACGTTCGGCGACTCCGGCACAAGCTGCACGGTCAGAGACTTCCTGGCGCCCGTCGAGGTGGAATCGAGCCAGTACAGCGTGCTGCTGACGCGGGATCAGACCAACAACTGGTACCGGGTCACCGACAGCGATATGTACCTGAAGACGGTCGGTTGCATCAGTCGCGCGATGTCCGAGCCGGCCGTGCTCGATCTGAATCGCGACGGGACGGGCTGGGTCCGGTTCACGGACGGTCGCCGATGCGGCGTCGAGCACGCCTTTCGCCGCTTCACCCCCTGATTGGCGGCCTCGCCCGCCAGCGTGTTTCAGCCCGATTGCGGGTCCGCGTCTCTCCATTCTTCGTACTGCACGCTTCGCCCGCAACGCAGGCAGCTCCAGGTTGCGCAGCCGTCCTCGACGCGATCCGGCAAGCCGTTGAAGTCGTGATCACAGTCCTGGCTGCCGCCGCTGCTGCGCGCCGAATGCAGGCAGTAGATATTGGAGTCGAGGTGGATCTTGCGTGGCAAACGTGGCCGCTGGTCCGCGGTGTCACCCAGCACGTCGGTGTCTGCTTTCGTGGCATCCATGTCTTACCTCCTGCAGTTTTCGAGAAACTCTCCGCGCCTCGAAGGCGATTGGCGCGATGCGCCGAATCCGCAATTCAAAGCAAGGCTTCTTGAGAAACTCAAGCGGCAGAATGCGAGATGCGCCGGCCCAACCTCCCTACATGTTCAAGATTCGGTCAAACGGGAGCGAGCTTCGCGCTGCCGTCACCGCCACTATGATGGCGCGGCGCAATTTTCACAATGGGTGCCGGCCCCCGAAATGGGTAAACCGATGAGGCGCCAAAGACCGAGATCACACGGATGGATTGGGTGATCCGTCGTTCGCGCGGGCGTCGCCGCTCGACCTCGGAGGCTTCAGAACGGTCCCCCGGTTTTCCGCAGCTGGTCCGGCAAGCCGTCGTGCGGCCCCAACGGCCGCACCGGCCAATCCTTCCAGTGGTGCGCGCCGACCTGCGTGTTGCGCGCCGGATGCAGCGGGTAGTGAAAGTGGTTGTCGTCGCGGTTGCGATCACCGACCACCAGCAGGCGCACGTCAGAATCGGTGTTGTTGATAAAGGTGTGGCACAGCCCCGTGCCGGCCGGAAAGCCCACGCCGTCGCCGGGAGCCAGTCGGACCAGGTGGCCGTCCAGCCACACATCGGGTGTGCCTTCGATCACATAGATGAACTCGTCTTCAGTTTCCTCGCAATGAGGCCACGAGGTACGCCGCCCCGGCGGAAGCAATTCGTGATGGATGCCGAGGCGGGCGAAGCCGAAGTGACGTCCGAACGGCGAACCGATCGACAGCAGCTCCTGGCTGTCGGGATAGGTCGCGTTATCGGGTTCCTGGATTTCCTTCCAATGCTTGATGCAGTCGGGACGGGTCATCGGGTTCTCTCCAGGGCGGGCCGTCGCAACCTCACAGAATACCGGCCCGCTTGAGGATTTTTATGGCACCCGCGTGAAGTCCATGATCCAGTTGGTCTCCCAGGTCTTGCCGCCATCGGCCGAGAACGCCTGCTGCCAGCGGCAGGAGGTCGCGGTGATATCGGACCACAGGAAGCGCACGCGGATGGGCTCGCCCTTGAACACGTCGTCCCCATAGAAAGCACCGGTACCCTGGCTGAAGCCCCCGCGAACGGGCGGTTCGAGGCGCTGTGGATCGCGTCCGTCCAGCCACCAGATCGCCCACTGCTTCGTCTTCGCATCGAACGAGCGCAGCGAGACGGCACGGTAGCGCCCGGCCGGCAGTTCGATCACGTTGTCGTCGATGTTGCCCTGGCCATCCATCAGCTTGTGCATCTCCGAGGTGCCGCCGAACTGTTCCCACTGCGCGCTTGCGGCCAGCCGCTCCTTCAGTCGGCGGTGGCGCACGCTCCACCGGCCTACGAAGAAGTCGAAGTCGTCAGCCGTCGATTCGGTATTCAAGACCGGCATGCCTTTCTCCTGAGGAGGACGGCAGTTTGCGGGACAATAGTTGCCACCCACCGGCATGATTTAACGACCCCATCGAACCGTGCGCGCCAGCCGATTGCTTTCGATCCAGATGCTGCTGGAAACCCGCGGGCGCATGAGCGCGCAGGCGCTGGCCGATGCGCTGGAGGTGTCGGTGCGCACGCTGTACCGCGACGTCGATCAGCTGACGGCGGCCGGCGTGCCGATCTACGCCGAACGCGGTCGCTCGGGCGGTTTCCAGCTGCTGGAAGGGTGGAAGACCACGCTGACCGGTTTGACGCCGTCGGAAGCTCAGGCGGTGTTCCTGAGCGGGTTGACGGGGCCGGCCGCGCAGCTGGGGCTCGGCACGCAGGTCGAGACCGCGAAGCTGAAGCTTCTGACCGCACTGCCGGCGCCCTGGCGCAACGATGCGCAACGCATCAGCTCGCGCTTGCACCTCGATCCGATGGATTGGTATCGGGAGGCCGAACCGGTGCCGCACCTGGTCACGGTGGCCGCCGCCGTGTGGAACGAACGCCAACTGACTGTCCGCTACGAGAGCTGGAAGGCCACAGTGCGGCGCACCGTCAGCCCGTTGGGCCTCGTGCTGAAGGCGGGGGCGTGGTACCTGGTAGCAGCCACCGAGGATGAGCCGCGCACGTACCGGATCTCGAAGATCAGCGAGGTTCAGACTGTCGAGGCCCGCTGCCGCCGCCCGAGGAAATTCGAGCTGGCCCGCTACTGGAGCGAATCCATTCGGCGATTCGAAAGCGAGCTGTACAAGAGCCGGGCCGTCGTGCTGGCGACGGCAGCCGGGCTCAATGGCCTGCGCAACCTGAACAGCGCGCTCTCCAGGGCGGTTGCCGAAGTGGACGCGCCCCCGGGCAAGGGCGCGCGCGTCAAGGTGAGCATCCCGATCGAGTCGATCGATCACGCGACGGGACAGCTGTTGCGACTGTCGCCGGAGGTCCAGGTGGTCGAGCCCCTGGCCCTCAGACAGTCGCTGGTTCTGAGGCTTCGACAGACCTGCCGTCTGTACGGTCCGGGTTCGATGGGGTTCACAATTCGCAAGCGCGCGTAGTTTCCCGGCGCTTTCGATTTGCTATGGAAGAAACTGGGATTCGATATCGTCGGCACTTTGCCCGGGGCGTTCCGCCATCCACGGGACGGCTTTGTCGAAGCATTCATCATGTTCAAAAAACTTGAGGATTGAGTTCAAGCAAGCGGATGGATCACTACCAGAGTTTCTTCGAGCTGCAGGCGGCCGAGCGCGAAGGCATCGACTACAAAATCGTCGAAAAGCCGCGTCGACGATCCCGTGTCGCGATCATCGCTCCGCATGGAGGTCAAATCGAAGCGGCGACGTCGAGTTTGGCCCGCATGATGGCGTGCAACCGTTTCAATCTCTATCTGTTCGAGGGAACGCGGGCCTCGGAAAATTACCCCCGCCTTCACATTACGAGTCAGAGATTCGACGAACCGCGATGCATGGAACTTGTTTTGC
>Ga0210394_10004845_pt1 | contig 15424 bp, 13 predicted proteins | sample IncBWC12MmetaG_FD_160121 | JGI IMG/M metagenome (GOLD analysis project Ga0210394, IMG submission 160121) | Forest soil microbial communities from Barre Woods Harvard Forest LTER site, Petersham, Massachusetts, United States - Inc-BW-C-12-M | ecosystem: Environmental > Terrestrial > Soil >... | reverse complement strand
TGCCGCGCGCGCCGCGCACGCGACGCGAATCGCGCCGCCGCCTGCCGCGAACCGAAACAGCGCGTATGGCTGGATTGCGGCCGCCGCATGTTTGCTGCTGGCAATTTTTGGCTGGGTGCGCCAGCCATCGCGCAGCGTCGCGCCGGTGGCGCGCACGGCGGCGCCACCGGCCGCGATCATGCCGCCGATCGAAAAACCGATGGCCGAGCCCAGCGCCGCCGAGCAGCGCGCCGCGCTGCTGGCAAAGAGCGATACGCTCAAAGTCGCTTTGCGTGCAACCAAGGATCCGGCTGCTGCGGGCGTCACCGGCGATGTGGTGTGGGACCCGGCGACGCAGCACGGCTTCATACACTTCTCGGGCCTGGCCGCCAACGACCCAGCGGTGCATCAATATCAATTGTGGATATTCGACGGCGCGCGCGATAAGCGCTATCCGGTGGACGGCGGCGTTTTCGATGTGCCGGCAAGTGCACGCGAAGTCGTGATTCCGATTCGCGCCGCGCTCATGGTGCACAAGCCCGCGGCATTTGCGGTCACCGTCGAGAAGCCGGGCGGCGCCGTGGTATCCAGCCGTGAGCATGTGGTCGCGCTGGGCGCGGCAGGCTAGTTACGTGGCCGGAGCCAGGTGCTGCACGTCGCGGACGGCGTTGTAGACCGCATCGGGACGCTCACTGACGATGAGGTGTCCGGACTTCTCGACCACCATCAGTTTCGATCGGGTGAACCGTCTGGAAAATTGCGCCTGAGCCGCGCGCCACTTGGGTTCAAGATCCGCAAGAGTCGCCGCGCTTGCGGTCGGATCGATGCCGCGCGGTTCGCCGTGCACCAGGACGATGGCCGGTAGCGTCGATTGCATATCGGGCGCGTGGCGAATCTGCTCTGCGCTCGTAGCAAAGGACTCGGTCATGGAGCAAACCGCATCGAGAGTTCTTCGGCGGTAGGTCAGCGCCACCGTGCGCGCTGCCTGGTCATTCGCCGTGGCCCTCAATTGCAGGGGATCGATGAGCCGTATGGCTCCGAGCCATGCGGCGTCGCGCGCGAGGCAAGCCGAGCGTTCGAGCCGATGAATCTCGGGAACCCCATCCAGTGCGTCTCCTGACAGGGCGTCGACCCATACCAGGCCAGCAACGCGCTCCGGGTGTTCGCGCGCGTAGAGCTCTGAACTTAAGCCGCCGGCGGAACTGGCGACCAGAATCAGCGGCGCCGGAAGATGCAGCCTTTCCAGCAGCAGCTCCAGATCCTGCTCCAGCGCTTTGGCCGTGGCCGGATAGGGGCTCGAATCGCTCCAGCCGAGGCCGGCTCTATCGTAGCTGCACACGCGCTGGGTTGTTGCCAGCTCGCGCTGCACAGCGGCGGATTGCAGCGCCGTACCCAGCCCACTCGCCTCGATGAGTACCCCTGGTGCTCCAGCACCGGAGCACATCACGTGCAGTCGGCGGCCGCCAATATCGACCAACTGCCCGGGAGCCGGAAAGCGGTTTGCTTCGCGGCGTTCCGCCAGAATCTGGCAGCTTGCACCGAAGCCGGCAAGCAACAGCACCGCAGCGATCAGCCATTTTGCCGATCTCACAGTGCAGCCTTGCGATCCTTGAGCGACGGCGGCGTCCACTGATAGATCCACGTCTCCGTCAAGGGTCTGCCGTCGATGCGCAAGTACATTCGCAGGTCGACCGCATCGATGACCTCGTCGGACGGTCTGACATCAAACAGCGCGCGATAGCCGTTGAACTCGCGGACGTAGTGCGCGGTGACATGCTCGGTGGTGGCGCCACGCGAGGTGGTGATCACAACTTCGACGTTTGCGTCCTTCGCCAGCGCGCCCAGTTCGCCGCCGGCGAAGTCGACCGCAAAATGCCAGGAATAATACTGGCGCTTCTGACCCACGGTGCCGCCGATGCCGGTGCGCGTGGCGATGGTTTGCGCGAGCGCCGATCCGAACGGCAGGCGCGTGCCCCAGTACAGGCGGTAGCTGTACAGCAGTTCCTGCCCGGCTTTGGGTTTTTCGTCCGGATTCCAGAACGCGACGATGTTGTCGTTGGTTTCATCCGGCGTCGGAATTTCCACCAGCTGCACGGCGCCCTTGCCCCAGCCGCCGCTGATGCCGGGTTTGGGTTCGACCCAGAGACTCGGTCGCCGGTCGTAGTAGACCCCGTCATCCTGGTAGTGATCGAAATTGCGATCCCGTTGCAGCAAGCCGAAGCCGCGAGGATTGTCGTCGAAATACGAATTCAAATGCGTCTGTGCAGGATTGGTCAGCGGCCGCCAGATCCATTCGCCGGCGCCGGTCCACGTCGCCAAGCCGTCGGAGTCATGAATCTCGGGCCGCCAATCGTTCACCGCGCGCCGATCGTTCTTGCCGTAGAAAAACATGCTGGTGAGCGGGGCTATGCCCAGCCGTTCGATGGGTTTGCGCGGATACAGTGCGGAATCTATGTCCATGACCAGAGTGCCGCCGGGCGAAATCTGAAAGCGCAGTGCGCCTGCGATGCTGGGCGAGTCCATCAGGGCGTACAAAGTCATGGTTCCCGAGCCTTTCGCCGGCCGTTCGAACCAAAAGGATGTGAAGCGCGGAAATTCCTCGGGCCGCGGGAACGCCGTGTCCACAGCGAGCGCGCGCGCCGAGAGTCCGTACTGCCGAGTGTCGCCCCCCACGGCGCGAAAGTATGCCGCGCCCAGAAATGCGGCAACATCCGCCTTCCAGTCCGTCACGAACTGCACACGAAATCCGGCGAAACCCGCGTGATCACGCATGACGCTGGGATCGATGCCGCTTTTCTCGAACTCGAACATCGCAGGGTCGTAAACAATTTCGCGCGATTGCCCTTCGCTTACTTCATACAAATGCACCGGCTCGGCAAATCCCCGGCCGACGTGAAAGAATTGCAGACGAAACTCCAGACCCGCGCCGCCCCAGAGCGAATGATCGCTGCGAAACCGCAGCGACTGGTATTGATCGTAGCCCAGCCTCGCCATCGCCGGCGGCAATGTCTCTTTGGAGGGTTGGAAGGCATTGTTGGCGAGAAAACGCGCCTGGCCTTTGAGCCACGCATAATCGAACGCCGTCGCCGGTCCGGTCCCCGTTGCGCCCGACGCCGCGGCGGCGGGATCGGGGTAGGACAATCGGCCGGCGGCCAACACCACCGCGGCCTTCAAAATTTCGCGTCGACGCAGCATTGATTGAATCCTAAATCGAAATTGTGGGCTGTATGGCGTCGGGGAGCAGGGCAAGCTGATTGAGCATTCTCGCGTCGCCGGCGACTTCGACTCGCTCGATCGGCGTCAGCCATCGCAACGCCTCATCCAGCGATCTTGCATCCATCAGTTTCTGTTCCGCGGTGAAGGCATGCGGATCCGGCTGTCCGCGCGGATCGGCAGGGCGCGCCAGGTTCCCCTTGATATGCGCGAGGCGTGCGTCGCGCTGCCGCGCCAAGTAACGCAGTCCGTCGGCTGGCAGGCCGGCGAATTTGCGCGCCAATTCTTCGCGGCGTGCAACCAGCCGCGGCGTCGAGAGTTCTTCCGGCGTGCGCAGCAGCGCCAGTTGCGACAGGAACTTTCCCAACGCCTCGCTGCCGCTGATCTTCGACAATGGCACGGAGAGAAACAGGCCGAGAAGCGCCGGCGATACCCAGGCGAGCAGCGACGGCGAGAGGAAATACACGATGACGGCGGTAACGCAGCTCAATAGCAGATGGCGCCGGTGGAAGTGCCAGGCCACGCCCCAACTGGTCGTGCCGGCGTCGCGGCGCTGCGGCTTCCAGCCGGAGTCGCGCCCCAAGAACACTTCGAATACATGGCGGCACTGAATCACCATGAGTATCGGCGCATACAACGCCGAGAGAATGGCCTCGAGCAGGAAGCTTGCGGTAACTCCGATGACGCCGCCGGCGCCGCGGCGGATGCGCCTCGACAACAATGCGCGAATGAGTCCAATCAGCTTCGGAATCAACAGCACCCCCATGCTGAACCAGAACAGGGCCATCATCAGTTCCACGTCGAACCTCGGCCAGGTCGGAAACAGCTGGAAATCGCGGCTGAAATACTCAGGACGTATGAGGTGCGATTGTACGGCGAGAGCAAATCCTATGCCGAGCATCAACAACCACAGGGGCGAGGACAAATAACTCATGATTCCCACACCCAAGTGCAGCCTGCTGATGAACCGCAAACCAGCGCTGCCGATGATCTTCATATGCTGCAGATTGCCCTGTGCCCAACGGCGGTCGCGAATGGCGATGTCGATCAGCGACGGCGGCGATTCTTCCCAAGAGCCGCCGCAATCGGTGGCCATGCGCACCTTCCAGCCGCCGCGGCGCATGAGCGCGGCCTCGACGAAATCATGCGATAGCACGAAACCACCGAAGGGTTTGCGGCCCTCGAGTTTTGGCAGCCCGCAACTCTGCGCGAACGCCGCAACGCGAATGATGGCGTTGTGCCCCCAATAGTTCGCGCTGTCCCCGGACCATGCGGCCAGTCCGCGGGTGATGACCGGACCATAAACGCAAGCCGCGAACTGCTGCAGACGGCCGAAAAACGTGGTCGCGCCGATGAGCTGCGGCGCAGTTTGCAGAATCCCGAGCTGATGGTCGGACCGCATTGCCTCGACCAGCCGCTTCAAGGTCGGCGCCTCGATCAAGCTGTCGGCGTCGAGCACGATCATGTGATCGTAGCGGCCGCCCCAGCGTGTAACGAAGTCTTCGAGGTTGCCGGACTTGCGGGCGGTGTTCTGCCAACGGCGCCGATACCACACCGGCATGTGAGCAGCGAGCGCCGTGCGCAATCGCTCGACGCACAAAGTTTCGCGAATCCACGCATCGGCATCGGTGGAATCGGAAAGAATCACGATCTCGAAGCTGCGATGCGCATCGATGTCGTGAAGCGCCTCGCCCATGGCCTGCAGCGCCGCCGCGGTGCGCGGCGGATCTTCATTATATATGGGCATCACGAGCGCCGTGAGCGACACCTCGCCGAGGGCCTGATCCGCCGGAGCAGGATCGCGCCGTTTCGAGGCGCCCGCGAGTACCGAGCCGGCCGCAAATGCAATCCAGCCCAAGGACACCGCGAAGAAAAAAATCATCGTGCCTTGCAGCAGCGTCATGCTGGCGAAGCGCACGACCTGCAGCATTTGATAGACGCCATAGGTCGTCACGCCGACCGTCACGGCGACCAGGATGAAGCGGGCGTACAGGACTGCGCCGGAAATTCCACCGCCGGCCAGCCGTCCAGGCGTGTGGCGCAGATCCTGCGCCGGCATACCCAGCGGCGCCTCCGGCGGCATGCCGCCCGGCCCCTCCCGTTCGAAGGTCTGCGCCGGAGTTAGCTTGAGGTCCATCGGTACAGCCATGTTTCCGACACCGGGCGATCGCCGCGCATGACTCGCAGACGCAGCTCGATCAAATCCGCGGCGCTCGGATCGATTTCGAAACTGGCGCGAAGCCCGTGCATCGCGCCATTCGACATGAGAGAGGCATTGGAAATCCGGCCCGCGGATGCGCCGAGATCGAGCCGCAAGCCATCCACTTTCTCCCCTGCGCCGACGATGTCCAATATGAACACGCGCCGCTTGCGGTCGAGGCTGGCGCCGGAGCGGGTCGCAATCACTTTACCAACACCTTTGGGCAGGGCGGGTTCGTCGCACCACGTAACGCGATAGGTGAACTGCGCGGGGCGCCCCGGTGTCAATGGTTGCGCGGTCCGCCAAAACGCCACGATGTTGTCGTTGCTTTCCCGACCCGAAGGGATCTCGACCAACTCGACAGCCCCGGCGCCCCACTCCCCTTTGGGTTCCACCCAGGCGCTCGGCCGGCGCTCGTACTGCGCATTGAAATCTTGAAAATCGCTTTGTTCGCGCGACCGCTGCACCAGTCCGAAGCCCTGCGGTGCCTGCGTGGTGAAGGTGGATACCTGCAGCTTGAGAGGATTCGCGAGCTGGCGAAATATTTGTTCGCCGTTGGCCGCGGTGACCTGCAGCCCGTCCGAATCGTGCACCTCAGGGCGATAATCATCGAGGTGCCCGCGGTTGGTTTCATCGAACAAAAACATCGAAGTCAGCGGCGCGATGCCGACGACGCGCATTTCGGCGCGCGGGAACAGCGTCATATCCACATCGACTAGAGTCTCCACACCGGGTTGCACGGTAAACTTGTACGCGCCGGTGGTCGATTCGCTCTCCAGCAAGGCGTAAATCACGATGGCGGTGGCGCGGGCTTCCGGCTTCTCGATCCAAAAATGCGTGAAGGCCGGAAATTGTTCCCCGGACGGCTCGCCGGTATCGAGGGCAAGGCCTCGCGCCGACAGCCCGTACAAGAGATTCTTGGCCACCGCGCGAAAGTAGCTTGCGCCCTGGAATACCAAAAACTCGTCCCAGATCTTATTCGAATTGATGCGGCTGCGAATCCGGAAACCCGACAGGGGCAGCGACACCTTGCCCAACTGGGCGGGCAGGGTGGGCGACATTTGGAACATTGCGGGTGTAGCCACCAGATCCTTTGCGGTGCCGTCTTCGACCGTGGATACCGTCACTGCCGTCTGCAGATTGTAGCCGGCCCGCAGCAGCTCCACGCGAAAGGGCAGCTTTTCTGCGCGCCAAATGCCGGCTTCCGGGTTGAAGTGGATGCTGCGGTACTGTTCGGGGCTCAGTTTATCGAGCACGGCCGGCAGGCTGCTGCGCTGCGGGGCGTAGGGGACGGACGCGCGCCGCTTGGCGTCTTCCAGCAGGGTCGCGAATGTAAAGGGATAGCCGGCAATTGGCTGCGGGGGCGGAGGCGACTTGGCGCCCTGCGCTGCGACGGCCGTCACGGCGAGTACCAACACCCCGATTGATCTAGCAATTGAAACCGCCAAGGCAATTACCCCGTATTAGCCCGTATTGGCCCGTAAGCGCAATGCACTGATTTGGCCGGACCGGTGGATTTGCCCACATAGTTCTCTTGTCCGTCCACCTAGTTCTCTTGTCCGCGCGTAACCTTGATGAAAGTGGTGTGCTCTGTCAACGGCCTCGCGCGGCCAAGCGCGTTCGGGCGAATTGCCAATTCGGCCGCCTGATATAGTGATGGAGCCATGCCGCTAGCCGTCACCTCAGGCCAGGAGCCGCAAAACGCCGCAACGGTGCTAATGGTGAGGCCGGCGAGCTTTGGACCGAATCCCCAGACCGCCTCCAGCAATGCCTTTCAGCAAGCCAGCGGATCCTTGAGGACCGACCAGCAAGCAGCTGTTTTAGCCGAATTCGACGCCCTGGCGAACGCCCTGCAGCGCGCCGGCGTGGAAGTGCTCATTGTGGCCGACACGCCCGAACCCCCCAAGCCGGACGCCATATTCCCCAATAATTGGGTGAGCTTTCATCGCGACGGTACCATCGCGCTGTACCCTTTATTGGCGCCCAACCGGCGCTGGGAGCGGCGCGAGGAAATCATTGAGCAAGTTGTACGCGAAGGATCCTTTCGCGTTTCGCGCCTGGTCGACCTGTCCCATCGGGAAGCCGAACAGAAATACCTCGAGGGCACCGGTAGCTTGGTGCTCGATCGGGCGCACCGCGTGGCCTATGCATGCACCTCGCCGCGCACCGATCTTGATGTGCTCGGCGAATTTGCACAGCAACTCGATTATGAACTCATGGCCTTCGAGGCGCTGGACGGCACCGGGCGCCCCGTCTATCACACCAACGTACTGATGGCGATAGGCGCCGGCTTTGCGGTGGTCTGCGGCGAGTCCATTGCCAGCCTCGCGCACCGCACGGCGGTGTTCGCCAAGCTGCGCGCCACAGGCCATGACATCGTCGATATCACCCTGCGCCAAATGGGCGAGTTCGCGGGCAATGTTTTGGAGTTGGCGCCCGGCACGGGAAATCTCATCGCGTTGTCGACCACCGCCCTGCGCAGTTTTGATCCGGCGCAGCGGCGCGTGTTGGAGTCGCATGCGGAGCTCAAAGCGGTGTCGATTCCCAGCATCGAACGGTTCGGCGGGGGCGGCGTGCGCTGCATGTTGGCGGAAATTCATCTGCCGAAGCGCGCACCAGCTACGCACCTTGCGGGAGCGTAAGTCTCTGGTGTCATAATCCGCTTATGTTGGAACTCGGCGTAAAACTCGTGATCGCTTACCTGTTCGGCACCCTGCTGGGCAGCTTGATTTTGGGCCTCGCTCGCGGCGTCGATATTCGCAGCATGGGAAGCGGCAATGCGGGCGCCACCAACGCCTTGCGTACGCAAGGCAAGCTGTTCGGATTTCTCGTGCTGCTAATCGATATTGCCAAGGGTGTGGTGGCGGTGTGGTGGCTCCCTGCGGCGGTGTTGCCGGGTATCGGCATTGACGCGGGCGTGCCGCGCGAGTGGCTCACGGTGGCCTGCGGTTTCGCCGTAATTCTGGGACATGTCTATCCGGTGTGGTTCGATTTTCGCGGCGGCAAAGGCGCGGCCACCGTGGTGGGTGTGGTTGCGGCGCTGGAACTGCGCTTACTCGTGCCGTTGCTGCTGAGTTGGATCATCGTCTTGTTGCTGACGGGGTTCGTCGGACTTGCCACCATGCTGTCGACCGTCGCTCTGGTGATTGCCGTGTACATATTCGAACCGAAAAACGTCCCGCTGCTCAGTTTCTGCGCCGCGGTGGCTGCATTCGTGATCTACACCCATCGCGGCAACATCGCGCGCATGCGGGCGGGGAAGGAGCACCGTGCGCGACGACTATGGCTGTTTCGATCCCGCGCGGTATAAAGACGCCGCTGCTGCTTCAGCTGCTGGCCGATGGCGAACCACACTCCGGCGAATGGCTGGCCTCGGAGTTGCGCCAAACTCGGACGGCTGTTGGGAAGGATGTGCAGCGCTTGCGCGCTCTGGGGATAGGGGTGCAGGCCGTGGCGCACCAAGGCTACCGGCTGGCCAATCTGGTCGAGTTGCTGGATGCGCGCCGCATCGGCGCAGAGCTTGCCGAGCAGCGAAAGGCGAGTCTGCGCCGGCTGGAAGTGCTGTTCGAGGTCGATTCGACCAATACGCGCTTGCTCGCTGCGCCGCCCCCGCCGCCGGGCAGCGCCGAGATTTGCATGAGCGAAATGCAGCACGCCGGCCGCGGGCGCCTCGGCCGCCGTTGGATCGCACCCTTCGGCTCCGGCATATCGATGTCCGTGAGCTGGACCTTCAAGGGCTTGGCACGCGCGCTGCCGAGTTTGGGATTGTGCGTCGGGGTCGCCGTGTCGCGAGCGCTGGTGCGCGCGGGTGCCGAAGGAATTGCTCTTAAGTGGCCGAACGACATTTGGTTTCGCGACCGCAAGGTCGGCGGCATACTGATCGAGCTGCGCGCGGATGCGGGCGGCCCCACCGCCCATGTGGTTATCGGCGTGGGTATCAACGTGTCCTTGCCGGAGGCGGCGCGCCGGGAAATCGAAGCGAGCGGGGCGCAAGTGGCGGCGGTCGCCGACGCCTGCAAACTGCCGCCGTCGCGCAACAGGGTGGCCGGGGCCATCTTGGACGAGCTTTTGAGTATGCTGGTGCAGTACGAGCGCTTAGGGTTCGCGGCGTTTCGCGACGCCTGGATGGCCCTTGACGCAATGGACGGCCGCGAGGCTCAGGTAGTGGTCGGGGAGACGGCGCGGCGCGGGATCGCCCGCGGCGTGGACTTGGAGGGGGCCTTGTTGCTCGAAACTGGGGAAGGTATGCAGCGATTCGTCTCTGGCGAAGCCAGTTTGCGCTTGACGCGATGACGCTTCTAAAAAGCATCGTCGTGTGCTTGGTGCTGGCCAACGTATGCTATTTTTTGTGGGAACACGGCATCGCCGGAGCTCCCGAAGCTGCCGTGCCCGTGGTGCCCGGCACGCTGAAACTGGCCTCCGAAAGCCCGGGAGGCGTTCACCCCGCCCCCGTAGAGCCGGCGCCCCCGGAAAGCCCGCGCGAAGGAGGCAGTTCCGGTCTGCTTACCAACGTCAAGCGCTGCATCAGCGTGGGACCCTTTCGCGACGTATCGGAGACGGCGCACGCCGCTTCGACCCTGCGCAGCGGCGGCTACGATCCGCGCCAGCGAGTCGCCGAAGGCGAAGTGTGGGCGGGAGTCTGGGTGTATCTGCCGCTGCCCGCCTCACGGCCTGCGGCGGAGCAAACTCTTGCCAAGCTCAAGGCCGGCGGAATCGACGATGCACTGGAAATGCCGGGCCCGAATGATGGGTCGGTTATTTCGCTGGGTCTGTACAGCGAGCCCAAACGGGCGCAAGCCCGGGTAACTCAAGCGCAGGCGCTGGGTTTCAATCCCGCAATCGCCGACCGCAAACGCAATGGCAATGTCTATTGGATCGACATCGATTTGAAGCCCACTGATGGCTTTTTGGATCCCTCCGACCTGCAGGGGGAATCCGGCCGGATCGTTCGCCTGGAAGTCAAAGGATGCCCGGTATCGGGCACGCAATGATGAAAGGCCGTGAGGCAGCGCTGCGCTTGACGGGGGGCATCGGCGCCATCATTGGCTACGGATGTCTGGCCGCTTTTCTATGCCTCATCAGCGTGCAGTTGTACCGCTGGTTTCGCGACGGAGAATGGACTCATATCGGCGTGAGCGATGGTCTGCGATTCGGGCTGCTGCACTGCTGTGCCAGGGACGGCGACTTAGGAAGGCTCGCGACGCTGTTGCACTGGCTGGACTCGCCGGCGAGTTGGCTCGGCATGCACAAGATATTCGAGATCGTTCCGGCGTCGCTGGCTTTGTTCGCCGCGAGCATTGCGGGAAACAGTTTGTTCATCTACTGCGGCGACCGGTTGCGCAAGCCTTGAACGGGACGCGACAAGGTCTCGCTGCGCTGTTTGAGCCCCCTGGCTTCGGCAGCAATGTATTGTTGAATCAGGCCGCGATAGAGCCGCGACACCACCGGGGCCAGAAGTCCCGAGAACTCGAATGACAGAGACGCCCGGCTGCCCTCGCCCTCGGGCTCCACGAAGTGCCCTGCCTTCATCCGCACCCCCGGAGCACGCGCGACCCAGGTAAAGCTGCGATTCGCATCGAGTTCCGTGACCCGCCAGACAGCCGGCCGCAATTTGGGTTGTACGACGCGGGCGCTGCTGCCAACCGCCAGCGGCCCTCGGTCCAATCGCCGCACCTGGGTCATGGTCGGGGTCCACTCCGGCCAACGCTCCACATCGCACAGCACCGCCAAGACCTGCTGCGGCGGAGCATTGATGCTAACTGCAACATTGAATGCGGTCATCGCCCACCTCGATGCGCGGGCGGCGGTTCTCCCTCCCAGAGATATGCGACACTGCCGCGAGGCGCTGTGTACCAACCCGGATCCCGGTAATCGCCGGTCGCCAAATCCGCCCGGATCTTCATGACGGTGAACATGCCGCCCATGTCGATGTCGCCGTACGGACCCGAGCCCATCATCATCGGCAGAGTATTCTCTGGCAGGGGCATATTCATGTGCATGTTGTTCATTGCACCGCCGATGTTCATATAACCTGGCACGAGAGAGGCGATCTGCTCAGCCAGGGCGTCTTGCGCCGCGCCGACGGTATTCGGCACGGTGTGGCTCATGCCGTTCATGGTGTGATGGCTCTTGTGGCAATGAAATGCCCAGTCGCCGGCCGCGGCCGCGGTGAATTCGACAGCCCGCATCTGGCCGACTGCAATGTCCGTGGTTACCTCCGGCCAACGGGAGCCGGGCGAGGTCCATCCACCATCCGTGCCCGCGACCACGAACTCGTGACCGTGCAGATGAATGGGGTGATTGGTCATCGTGAGGTTGCCGACGCGAATGCGCACGCGCTCGCCGAGGCGGGCCACCATTGGAGCGGTGCCGGGGAAAGCGCGGCTATTGAAGGTCCACACATTGAAATCCAGCATGGTGCTGACCTTGGGCGTGTAGCTGCCGGGACTGATGTCGTAGGCATTCAGCAGGAAAACGTAATCGCGGTCGACCGGCATGAGTTTCGGATCTTTGAAATGCGTCACCCAAAATCCCATCATGCCCAGCGCCATCTGCGTGGTTTCATCCGCGTGCGGGTGGTACATGAAGGTCCCCGCCCGCTGCGCGATGAATTCGTATACATACGTCTGACCGGGCTTGATCGCGAGCTGATTGAGTCCTGCCACCCCGTCCATCCCATTGGGCAGGCGTTGGCCGTGCCAGTGGACGCTGGTGTTTTCAGCCAGACGGTTGGTCACGAAAATTCTCACGCGATCTCCCTCCACCACTTCGATGGTGGGTCCGGGCGACTGTCCGTTGTAGCCCCAGAGGTGTGCCTGCATGCCGGGCGCGATTTCGCGAATCACCGGCTCTGCGACCAGGTGGAACTCTTTGACGCCGTTGCGCATGCGCCACGGCAGGGTCCAGCCGTTCAAGGTCGCCACTGGGCGGTAAGGACGCCCGTTCGGCGGCGCCAGCGGCGGCTGCATGACGGCCGAGTCCGTGGAGACGATTTCGGGAAGCGCCGCGAGGGCGCTCCGCGCCACCGCGGTGACCGCGACCGCGAGGCCGGCACCGCTGAAGAATCTTCGTCGAGTAAACATAGGGGTTTTCCTTAATTGCCGAGCAGCGCGGAATCCAGTTCCGACTTGGCGATCCAGAAATCGCGCACGCGATGAATGTATTCGTCGAAGCTCTGCACCTGTTCGCGCGCATCGGCGAGCAATTCGAAAATACTGATGAGCGAGGCGTTGTAGAGCAGCAGGTTCTGCTCCGCCACCGCCTTGCGCAGGGGCACTACTTCGTCGCGCTGCTGCCTGGCCAGCTCAAAGCTCGCCCGGTAGTTGCCGTACGCCTGGCGAATCTGGGAGCGCGCGTCGATTGCTGCCTGCGTGAAGCGATCCACCGACTGCGCATAGATGGCTTCGGAGCGTTTGACGCGTATCGACCCGCCGTCGAATATCGGCACCTCCAGGCTGAGCGCATAGCCCGTTTCATGAGGCGCTTGCCGCGTTCCCTGTTGAATCCGCGTCGGTCCCAGTTCGAGCACGTTGACGAAGCGCGTGGCCTCGGTGAGTTTGAGACGGCGGCGAAGTTCATCGACCTTGAGCCGCAGCAACTGCAGATCGATTCGATTTTGCAGTATGGCGGCATCGATGTCGGGCAGATTCTCGATGCTTTGCGGTAATTCCGGCAGATGTTCTACGAGCAGAAACGCCGGCCGCCCGCCGGCTTGCGGGGCGGTCAGGCCCAACAAACGCGTCAATTTCTCGCGCGCGGCGTCTTCGCTCAGTTTCGCCTGCTGCAGGCCGCGGACGGCGTCCGCATAAAAGATCTGTTCGCGGATTTCATCGAGGCGATTCCAATTACCGGCCGCCACCATGCTGCGCGCCAGTTCGGCGCTGGTTTCGGCTGCCGTAACGACCTGCCGCAGATAGTCGGCCGAATCGCGCGCCGCCACGGCGGCAATAAAAGCCTCGCGAGTTTCTTTCGCCAACTGCATGACGGATAAAACGACGGCGTTCTGCGTACTCGCAAAGCGGCGCTTCTCGATGTCGTGGGCATACGGCATCGTCAACAGCGACAGCACGTTGAAACTCAAGGTCGCTTCGATGTCGTATTGACCCGCGGAGCTTGCATGGCGCAGATCGAAGCGGGGATTGGGTAGGCGGCCCGATTGCACCAGATCGGCCTCCGAAATTCCCAGTTCCTCGAAAGATGCCTGTAAGGATCTGTTATTGAGCAGGGCAATTTGCACCGCATCGTCCGCCGACAGCGGGTGCGCCAGCAAATCGGACACCTGCTGCGTCACTTTGGCCTGCTCATGGCCGGTCCGGTGCCAAACAACATTCTTGGCCAAATGCTTTTGAGTCGCGTCTGCGACGGCGTCGAAGCCGCCGTCTTTGGAAAAGCCGGCACAGCCGCAGAGTTCTCCTGCGGCAAGCACTATCAACAGCAGCGGTACCTTCATATCGTCCTCACGGCCAAGCAGCAAATGCCTGGGCGGCCTGTCTACAACTCAAGGGTTAGGCGCTAAGGCGCCGTTCGATCAGGCAGTTAAACGCGGGGGACGATCGAGTCGGTCGAGGGCAACCAAGGGAGGGGAGATGAGCGTCGGCAGGGAGGCTTGAGCGCTGGTGGATCGAGGCGCTGCCCAATGCAGGGGCGCCACGGAAATCGCTGCAGAGCAGCAGGTTCCACAATTGTGATGCTGTATTGCGGAGGATCCATTAGCACAATGCTTCGTCGCTGCAGGCGCAGCGGCCGGTGATCCGGCACTGAACGACCCGCAACTCGCGGCGGCCGCAAATCCCTGCAACGGCAGTATCAATACCACCAGCAGCAGCGCTAATTGCGGCGTTCGAGTTCGGTGCCCTTTCATGACTTAACAAAACATAGCATCAGAGCCGCCAAATTACACGTGAACTACGTCCAACTGTCGGTGCTCGCAAGTCATGAGATTTGGCGGTACTATTATGTCCGCTATCGAACATATCACCGCCAGGTGGGGGATTTGCAGACTTGAAGCAAAAACCGCCGGGCTCCGTCCCCGGGACACCCATCGACCCTCGAACAAACCAGCTACTGGCAGCGCTGCCGGACGCTGATTGGCAGCGCTGGCAGCCGCAGCTGGAGGCCGTCGCGATGCCCTTGGGTCAGGTTCTTTATGAGCCTGGCGCCACGCTGAGCCATGTCTATTTTCCGGGCAGCTCGATCGTTTCGCTTCTCTATGTCATGGAAAACGGAGCCTCCGCGGAAATCGCCGTGGTGGGCAACGAGGGCATCATCGGAATTTCGCTATTCATGGGCGGAGAGTCGACGCCAGGGCGCGCGGTGGTGCAAAGCGCCGGACAGGGATATCGGTTGCGAGCGCAAATAGTAAAGGATGAATTCAATAGCGCCGGTCCGGTACTGCACTTGCTGCTGCGCTACATCCAGGCGCTCATCACGCAGATGGCGCAAACCGCGGTGTGCAATCGACACCACGCACTCGACAAGCAGTTATGCCGCTGGCTGCTGTTGAGCCTGGATCGATTGCCGGACAACGAGCTGGTGATGACCCAGGAACTGATTGCCAACATGCTGGGAGTTCGCCGTGAAGGCGTGACCGAGGCTGCGCATAAACTGCAGGAGAGCGGGCTGATCCGCTATGCCCGCGGCCGAATCACCGTATTGGATCGCGGCGGCCTCGAGAAGCGTACGTGCGAATGCTATGCGGTCGTGAAGAAGGAATACGAACGGCTGTTGCCGCATACGACGGCTGTCTAGCACTATCTTCTCAGCTGCTGGCGCAAAGAGCGCAATTCGCGGCGGCGCGCGGCGCTGGTCTTGGGGTAGCTCAACTGCAGGGCCTCGAGCGTATCGAGCAGAATGCGGGACACGATGAGCCGGGCATTCAGCTTATCGTCCGCCGGTACGACATACCAAGGGGCATGCTTGGTGCTGGTTGCGCTCAAGCATTTTTCATAAGCTTTCATATATTGATCCCAGAATTTCCGCTCCTCGATATCCGCCGCTGAGAATTTCCAATTCTTTTCCGGCTTCTCAATCCGG
>Ga0210394_10004844_pt1 | contig 15426 bp, 16 predicted proteins | sample IncBWC12MmetaG_FD_160121 | JGI IMG/M metagenome (GOLD analysis project Ga0210394, IMG submission 160121) | Forest soil microbial communities from Barre Woods Harvard Forest LTER site, Petersham, Massachusetts, United States - Inc-BW-C-12-M | ecosystem: Environmental > Terrestrial > Soil >... | reverse complement strand
TACGTATAAATCTAAGACGGCTTGAGCTTCACCGCACACGCGAAAACGACGACCAAATGGGGGAGCAAGCAGCGAGGCTTGCGGATGCCGCGCTGATCCCTCACCTGACGGCTCGGGACAAGAGGGCGGCGCTACGTTTAAATCCAAGGCGGCTTGAGTCTCACCGCACGGCGCTACAAAGCCCCCGTCGGGTCGGCGGTCTCGACTATTCGAGTTTGGAGTGCGCGCGCTGGTCAAAGGGCGCGCCCAACATGGGCTGGATCTTGGTGCGAAAGTCTCGTGTGGCCGCATTGCTTTCGTGCTTGTTGAAAGCGTCCTCGTTCTGCCAGATCTCATATAGAAACAAATGATTGGTACGGTTAATCTGCGTAAGTGCCAGTGCGCTCTGGTTGCCGGGCTCTTTTCGGGTCGTATCGACGTATTGCTTCAGAAGCGCCACACCCTGGTCCTTAGTGGGCGGAATCAGGTCCACAAACGTGATCACGTAATAGGGCGAAGGACCTGCGCCAGACTGTTGGGCGCGAAGTCTGCCGGTGAGTACGCCTCCACCAAAAACGAGAGCGGCGCAAATCAGTAAAACCACTGCGGGACGAATCAAACGCATAGCGTGCCTCCTCGTTGCGTGCGGCCCATGCTCTTACATCGATTGCTGGCACGGCGTCAAGCTGCGCGCCATGAGGATATAATGTCACCAAGGGTGGCTAATTTCCGGAGGGAATTTGAAATGAAAAAGCTTTTGTCCAGGTTGCAGGTCTATGCGCGCGCAACCATCTTGGTGGCGTTAGTTGGCGGCGCCTCTATCGGGACATCGTTCGCGCAAAGCGCAAATCCGCCTGCTAACACGAAGACGCAACAGTCGGGTTCGAGCGCGAAGACAGCTCAAGCGCCGGCGCAATCGGGGAAATCGGCACAGAAAGCGCCGCCATCAAAGCTGATCAATATTAATTCCGCGACGGTGGAGCAATTGAAGATGTTGCCCGGAATTAACGACGGATTGGCCCAGAGCATAGTGAAAGGGCGCCCCTACCGGGTGAAGACCGACCTGGTGCGCAAAAATGTGATTCCGCAAGCGGCTTACAAGAAGATCGCGGGCCTGGTGATCGCAAGGCAAACGACCGCGCCGAAGCCGAAAGCCACTGCGCAAAACGCGCCTGCGAGGTAGCGGCAGGCGCGGCATCTGCGCGTGCTAGCGCGCAAACCCACGTGAGTGGGTTTGCGCAGGAATGCACGGACTCCCAGGAATGACAGTTTCCACTATTACGGTTAGTCTGCGCCGACCAGAGCGCCAGCCGGTTCAGGCCTGAGTGCCGGAACAGACGAGGGCTTCGAGCCGGGCCGATCGATTTCGATGCGGCCCTTGAAGATGGCGCCGTCTTCGATACTGATGCGCGTGGTTTGAATGTCGCCGATGACCGCGCCATCCTTTTTGATTTCCACGCGATCGGTGGCGTTGACGTTGCCGGTGATTTTGCCGAAGACAACCAGTTCGCGCGAGGTAATTTCCGAATTCAGTTGGCCACTGCGTCCTATGGTAAGGCGATGGCCACGAATTGAGACCGGTCCTTCGACTTTGCCGTCGATCTGCAAATCCTCTTCGGCGGTGATGCGGCCCTTGATCTCGAGGCTCGAACCAATACAGGCGAGACTGCGCGCCGCGGGCGTTCCCGGGCGGGAGAAGGCACTCGGATCGGATGCGGGTTCGGGGCTACGTTGAAATGATTGCGTCGGGAGCGGTGTTGGCTGCGATTGAGGCTGACCTTGGGTCTGGGGTTGGTTTGGCGTCTGCTGCTTCATCCACATGCGAAATTCCTCCTTGAATCGATTCTCCGGGAGCGTCGGGCGGGCGTCGCGTCCTAGAGGCGGTGTAGGTTCACTCTAGGCGCGAGACACGACGCTGGCGATGCGAAATTTGAACAGAGTTGCGGAAGCGGGAACCTGTCCTCTAGGTCAGGTAGCACGGCAAGCCTCAATATTTGGCGGGATGGTTGTGGCTTTGCATCGACCCTTAAAGCGCAAGAACAATCCCCAGGGCCCCGCGACTTCTTTTGTTGTGGCGTGCGCCTTCGCGCCGGTCGCGGGCACCCTGGGCTATCAAGGCCGAACCACCCTTCGCACAAAAGCGAAGGGTGGGGCAGCCGAAAAAGCAAAAGCAGATCGCTCGTCGTTTGCACGCATGGAGACACGCGGGCGAAGTTCCTCGGGATGACAACAGAAAGGAAGATTGTCGCGAATCTCCTAAAGCAACTCACGAAGTTGGTATACCATCGAGCGTCGCCATGGACAGCCTCGGGCCTGGCCCGAAGGCGGTGCGACCGGAGGTACAAAGAAACGACATGAAGACAGTTCCGAAGAGCGCCCGTGGAAGTGAAAGCTTCGGAGAGATCCCTCGCTCGCGCTGCTCGCTCGGGACGTCGATCCTCATTGGATCGGCGCTTTCGGCGGGAGCCTCGGAGGACGTGACCAGATGATGCGAGTTCTGCTTACTACAGTGCACCGCGATTTCGGGCTCTACGATTACTTTCGCGAGAACGCGCCCGAAGGATTCAGGTGGCGCTTTGGCATGCCGCGCAAAATCTCTTTTGGGCTGCGCTTTCTGCGACAGAATGTGCCCGGCATTGAGATCCTCGAATACCCAACGCACGCAGAATACCGGGAGGCGCTCAAGAAGGGCTGGGACGCGGTGGGATTTTCGTTTTATCTCGAGGAGAGCAACGAAATCGTGCACATGGCGGAAGAGGCGCGCGCGGCTGGAGCGGCAAAGATTTGGGCAGGGAACTACGGCGCGCTTACACCGGCGCTGCGCGGCAGCTTCGATGAGGTCTTCAGCGGATACAGCGAAGATGCGGTGGCGCACGCGATGGGCGTGACGATCGACGCAGTGCAGCATCCGCCGCTGGTGTCCGAGTTCCGGCTGCCGGGAGGCTGGCCGATGCCTATCGGCGTGATCTTTACGACGCGCGGCTGCAGCTTCACGTGCACTTTTTGCCAGACGACAGCGTTTGCACCAAAGCCGAAGGCCATTCCACTCGAAGCGATCGAGCGGGCGGTGAAGTTTTACGTAGCGCGCGGCATCCGCTATGCGCTGATCCTGGACGAAAATTTCGGGAATATTCCCAGCCACGCGGAGGCTGTGATCGACATGCTGGCGCGATACGGCATTCGGTGGATGGTGCAATCGCGGGTGGATTTATTTTTGCGCAATTTCGACGAATGGCTGGCCAAGGGCATGGAAGGCGCGCTTTTTGGCATCGAGAGTTTTCACCAGGATGTGCTCAAGCAGATTCATAAAGGCGAGAAAGTGGAAGCGGTGATGGAGTTGGCGCGGCGACTGAACGCAGCGAAGCGCTACGCTCACGGTTACTACATCATCGGATTTCCGAGTGAGACGCCGGAATCGATTCGAGAGGATTTTCGGACGCTGGCTTCGCTAGAGCTGGACGTCACGCAGATCACTATCGTCACGCCGCACCCGCTGACGCAATTGTGGAACGAACTCGAGACGCAATACGGAATTTTCGAGCATGATTTGTCCAAGTACGATACCAAGCACCTCGTCTGGCGGCATCCGCATTGTCCTCCGGGGAGCCTGGAGGGGCTGCTGAAGGAAGGCTTCGAATTGTGTTATAGCGGGCCCTGGCTGCGGCGCACGATGCGAAAATTCCTGAACAGCCGATTCCAGCGGCGCGACCTGGCGAATTTGCTGGCGAGCCCGGTGCACGCGCGCTGGGCGGCTCCGCAGCGGCTGCCGTATTTTGCGGCGTCGTAAGCCACGCAATAAGCAGAGAAATTTCCCAGGACTCCCGCCGACTGCGGCGGGCACCCTGGGCTACAAAAAGGCACATCGTTAACGCGTCGCTCAGACGGCTCTTCTGAGTTACACTGCGCACGAAATCGGTCCCCATCATGCGCAGAATTCAGCTCATCGAAATACACGATCAGGCATGGTTTCCCTGTTTTCTGCGCGACCAGGTGACCGACGATCTGCAGGTCCTGCTGAATATCGGCGAGCCCTATGGCGACATCCTTTCGCAATTACGTAAAGGCATCGAACATTCGGGCGCGGACGGCGTGCTCGATTTGTGCTCGGGGGCGGGAGGGCCGTGGCCCTGGCTCGCCGACGCACTCAGACACGATGGAGTATGCGTTCGTGTAGAGCTGAGCGACAAATTTCCAAACGCACAAGCGCGCGACCGCGTTCGGAATAATTCAGCAATCCTGCATTATCGCGAAGAGGCTGTGGACGCGACGCACGTGCCGTGCGGACTGCGGGGATTTCGGACGCTTTTCACTTCGTTTCACCATTTTCCGCCCGAGCAGGCGCGCGAAATCCTGCGCGACGCGGTGAGGAATCGGCAGGGCATAGGCGTATTTGAGATTCCAGGACGGCGGCCGTTGACATTGTTGCTGCTGCCGTTAGTGCTGATCGCGGATATAGCGGTTGTGCCATTTCTGAGACCGAGGCCCCTCGTGCGGAGTGCATGGGGACTCGTGTGGAAATGGCTCGTGCCGATTGTTCCCCTCGTCTTGTTTTTCGATGGGGTGGTTTCCTGCCTGCGGGCGTATTCGCCGCGCGAATTGCATGAGCTCACGGGAGGAATCGGAGAGTGCGGCTACCGGTGGGAGATTGGGTGCCTGAAGCGCAGCTTCCTGCGGCTGCCGATCACGTATTTGGTGGGGTACCCCGAACGCTCAGCGGCTATGAGCGCCTATGAGGAATCAAAGAGCAGAAACCGTGATCTGCTTCGACATTTGGCAGAGTAGCCCGCCAGATTGGCTCCCATTCAGCGTGAGGATTTGGGGGCGCGCTCGGCGAAGACGTCGCGGGCGGCGTAAAGCCCGTTGAGCGCGGCGGGGAAGCCCGCGTAGACGGCGAGTTCGATCATCATCTCGATAATTTCCTGCTGGGACCATCCGACATTCATCGCACCATGGAGATGCGCGCGGAGCTGCGGCTCGGCGCCTCCGCGTGTGGCGATGCAGATCACGGCGAGGAGTTCTCGCGTTTTCAGGTCGAGGCCCGGCCGCGACTGAATGTCTCCAAAGATGAATTCCACAACATAATTCGCCATATCCGGCGAGATGCGGGCGATATTTTCAACGGACTGGTCACCAAGATCGCCAAGCATTTGCTTGATCCTGGCGCGGCCGCGCTGGTATTGGGTGTCGTCGGGCATTTATTCTCCTTGGACGGCTAAGTTCAGATTTAACAAATCCCCGGGGACCCGCCAACTGCAGCGGGCGCCCTGGGCTACAAAAGCTACAGAGAGAGCTTTCGCTCATCCGCGAGGCGGATTCGCTCAGGATGACAGCCCAATCCAATTGTCACGATGGCGGGGAGAAGCGATAGGCGGAAACCAGATCGGTGCTGGTGGCATAGGGATCGGAGTTTTGATCTTCCTGACTCATGTTGATGCGTTCGCTCCAGAGTTCGCGGAACAGGCGCGAGCGCGTGAGCAAGTGGCCAAAGACGGGATTCAGATAGAGCACATCGACGCAGCGCGAGCCGGCTTTGGCGGCCCAGTGCAGCCTCTCGATGAGTTGCTCAATCATTTCACGCTCGAAAGGATTATAGAGGTAAACGACTAGCGGAGTGCGGGGCCAGCGAAACTCGAGGATATCCTGGTGGACCACGCGAATGGGCAGGCGGGCGCGATGTTCCAGCTTCCATTTCTCGATATTTTGCGCAGCGGTGTGGGCCAGATGCTTGCTTAATTCCACGCCAATGATTTTGCGAAACGGAAGTTCGGAGGCGAGCAAAAGGGCTCGTCCTTTTCCCGCGCCCACGTCGATAAAGCTAAAAGCTTGCACGCGACGGCGCGCTGCGAGCGTATCGATCCAGCGGCGGCACATCTGGCGGAAAACCGAAGGCGCGACGGCGGAGTAACCGGTGAGGTACGCGTCGTGCGGATGGCCGGTGATGAGATCGCGCTTGCTGAGATATCCGGCCGTGTCGAGACCGTGCCGCTTATCGAAGGGATGCTCGATGAAGCGAAACGGAAGCGTGGCGCGGACGGAAGCGGTCGCTCGCATCTGAATGTGCCAAGTAGAGTGTAGCGCGAGTTGACTTTGTAAGGCGCGAAAAGGCGCAACCTGCTTGCGCGATTGGCAATTGGTAAGCTCGAAAACTGGGCAGCAATAATGCAGATTTCCGAACTCGACATTTCGTTGAGCGGAAATATTTGACGGCCGTGGTATACTCTCTCTTGTAAGAAAGTGCGCCCGGAGGAATCTGCCGGGCGTTTTTCTTTTCCGGGAATGTTTTAGGCGCGAAAGACGGCTGGATAGCCAAATCTTTTTCGCGTGTTACAACTCAAGGATATCGTCTCAAAGGGCCGCCGATGTACTGGCGGCCCTTTTTATTTTCAGGACTTTTTTAACGCGCCGGGCGACTTGTTTACACCGCGAAGCTCATCCTGTGGGTAGACGTTCGCGGCGAAGAACCGGGGACACCGGCGCTGGGTGCATTAACTTCTCGACGCGCGTGCAATTGGCGCACGCGCGTTCAGCTTGAGGATCGGAGCAGCTTATGCCCGCATATAGCAATGCTTTGCCACCGAATGCGATCTGGCCGGGTGACTTCGCGCAAGTGTGGAGTGCGGAGCAACCGGCACCCGGAACTGGCGGCGGGGCTGCCAGTCAGAGAGTCGCACTGGGCGTGAAGGAAGGCGGCCCGGGCGGATTCTCGGTGACCGGATTCTTTTCTGGTGCACCGGGGGCATTCGAGGTCGACGTGCAGGTGAGCGATGTTGACGTGGATGCGCAATATCAGACCTGCCTAAACGGAAACGTCACCGTAGTCGACGCCACGAACCAAACGTTTCACTACGACGGATCGACTGTGCTAGCAACATTCGTGCGGCTTCTGATGCGGAGCCGCACGAATGCAGTGAACGTCACCGCGGACATCAGGCGTCTATAGAAAAAGGGCGGAGACTCCAGGGATGGGGACGATGCGCGCAATGAAAAAAGTTCTTGTAGCTGCGATCATATCGCTGCTGTTTTTCGCTCCTCGCGTCTTCGGCCAGGCCGGCGCGTCCAGCAGCACTGGCGCGGGAGCTTTCCCAAACACCCTCGGGACGAAGTTACGGAAGCTTGCCGCGGCTGCGCAGACAAACAATCCTCTTATCAACACTCCTCTCGGTCCTGCGCCGGCATGGGTTGCCAACACCGCATACGTGCAGGGGCAGGTGGTCGTCAACGGCGGATATCAATACGTTTGCAGCGTGGCGGGAACTTCTGCTGCGTCCGGCGGGCCCACCGGGCAGGGTTTTGCTCCGATCACAGACAACACGGTCACATGGTTTTACTACGGCTTCTCGACACCATCGGCGGCGGCGCCGAATCAGCCGGTGATTTCGCAATCGGCCAGCGTGCTGGGGGCGCTCACTCAAAACATCGCCATGAATGCGAACCCGTCCCCATTTTATTTCACCGGCGGGATTCCTTACGTCGACGGCTTCGGTTCGTACAGCTTCTATAGCTTGCTGACGGTGGGCAGCACGAAGGGCGGCCCGTCGGCCGCTGTAACCTTCATGACGGATGCGAACGAGGTGGCGATCAAGGTCTTCGGCGGCACGCAAGTCGTTCGGTTCATCATCGATGGCCAGTACGTCACGGCGAGCGGTTACAAGGACGGCACGGGCGGGAATCCCTCCTACAACCTGATCGACTTCACGAATGCGGGCGGCAGGAAACCACGAACAATCACGTTTTCTCTGCAGGCGCCGAACACCACTTTTGGCGGCATCAGCATCGCGCCGACCGAAGAAGCCTGGGCACCGCCGGCGAAAGATCGTATGCGCGTTCTTTGGATTGGCGACAGCATCGCATCGGGAGGGGCAAACGCCCCGGCCATCGCGGATGCGGATACTCCTCGGCAAGTTGGCCTATACATGGGCTGGAGCGATGTGTGGGATTCGAGCCAGGGGGGTGTTGGCTATACAGCGCAGAACGGCGGAAGCAACTACACGTTCGCCGGAACTGCCGCAAATATGGTGCCCGGAAACGCTCCTGATTTGGTCGTATTCTGCGGCAGCGTCAACGATGTGGGCACGGCCAGCGCGACCGAACAGGCGAATGCTCTGGCCGCTTTCCGCAACGTCAGAAACGCTTACTCATCCGTTCCAATCATAGTTTTCGGAATATGGCCTGACGCCACTGGGCCAAGCGCCGGTCTGCTCTCCACGGAAAACGACATAAAAACTGCCGTCGCGAATTTCAGCGATGCGAACACCTATTTCATCCCCATTGCGAACGATCCGGTTCAAGCATGGATGACCGGCACCGGGCACAACACTGCGCCTAACGGCACGGGCAATTCCGATGCCTACACGGCTTCTGATGGCATCCATCCGAGTGACATTGGACGCTTGTATGAAGTGCAAAGGTATGTTGCCGCACTGAGGAACGTGATCCAGCAAATACCGTGATGAATCAGCTTGGAGATCTGAGCGCTGTGAAGGGAATTCCGGCAGGCGATCCGCTGGCAAAGGCGGCGGAGCTCGCGCAGGCAATCGTTCTTCGCTATGAATCATCGGGGCGACCGAAGAGGCCGCGCGTTTTGGTATGCAGAAAAATCGTTAAGAAAAACTAGCCGAGAAGAGCGGATGCGCAAAAAGCGGATTCAAGGCGACGAGAGCAACAGAGGCGAGCAGCAACTCGACAGTAACGCAGAAGATGGCGGCAGCGAAATGCGGTTAGCGTCGGCAAAAGAGCTGCCGATGCCGCAGAGCCATCGCGAATTGGGCCAGTCTATCTTCAACATAAGACATCCGGCGATCGTCGGGGCGGAACTGCTCGATAAGAACAACGACGACCGCAACGCGCCGACGCGACTGAAATCGCTGCAGACGTTCGCCAATTGGACGTTCGGAGAACACGGCGGGGAAGCGCATAGCAGGCCGCCGCGCATTATCTGGGATATTCCGGGGCCGCCGTATGAGCCGCAGGATCCGGAGCTGGAGAAATTAGAAGGAGGCGAGAAGTGAGCGCACTGAGCAAACAGAAAATTGGCGAAATCGTGGAACTGGCGGGAGTGCTCGCCTTTGCCGCCGGAGTGATCATCAGCGTGCAGCACTACGCGATTGGCGCGCTGCTGCTTGGCGGGACTGCGGCATACGCCGTTGGCAAGAAGCTGCGAGCAGCCTGACGTAAGTGTGGCCATTTGGCCGCAAGCGGAAGCCGTTGGGGAACGAGGAGAAAGCGGACGAAAGCGAAGTTCCGGCGGTAAGAGCTTCCAGTTTATACGCGCCCTTCCCGCGACAAAGAGAGTTTCATTCCTGCGGCGCGAAATACCGGCTGTTTGGCGGCGCCGCGGGTCCGGGCAAAACGAAAGCGCTCTTGTGGGAGGCGATACGCCAGGCGAACAAATGGCCTCGCGTCGATACGCTGCTGCTGCGGCGCACGTTTCCGGAACTCGAAGCTTCACTGATCACGTATTTTCGGCGCGATGTGCCGCCCTGGATGTACGAGAGCTACAACGAGGCGAAGCACGTCATCACGTGGCACAACGGTTCGACCACACGGTTCGGCTATTCCGCGGGCGAGAACGACGTCTACCAATATCAGGGCGCGGAATTTCTTTTTATCGGCATCGACGAGCTGACGCTTTTCACGCTGGGCCAGTGGCAATTTCTCACCAGCCGCAATCGTTGCGCGGTTGCCGGAACGACTCCGACTATGGCCGGCGCGACCAATCCCGGCAACGTCGGCCACGCCTGGGTGAAGGCGCTGTGGGTGGATCAGCGGCCGGCGCCGGGGATGGACCGTCCGGGGCAATACGATCCGGACGACTACGCGTTCATTCGCGCGACCATTGCGGATAACCCGCTCTATAGAGATGACGCGGATTATCTGAAGACGCTGGACGCGCTGCCGCGGCACCTGCGGCAGGCGTTTCTCCAAGGCGATTGGAACGTCTTCGCGGGACAGTATTTCGATCTTTTCGATGTGCGACGGCATACGGCGCGGGCCGAACAACTCGGTTTGCAGGCGTGGTGGCCGAGATGGATCTCCATAGATTGGGGCTACGAGCATCCGAGCGCGGTTTATTGGCACGCGGCGCGTCCGGGTGGCACGGTGATCACCTATCGCGAGTTTGTGCAGAATCACCTCTCGCCGAAGATGCTGGCCATGGGCATCATCGAGCGCTGCACAGCCGGAGAGAAGATTGCGGACATCTTTCTCTCGCCGGATGCGTTTGCACAGCACACGTCGGATTCGACGATCGCCGACCAGTTGGGCCATGTGCTGGCGGAGAACGGGCTGCCCAGGCCGATTCCCGCAGATAGCGATCGCATCGGCGGCTGGATGTTGATGTACCAGATGCTGCAGGCGGGGCAATGGCTGATCGCGGATCATTGCACGCGTCTCGTCGAGTGTTTGCCGACGCTGATACGCGACCCGGCGAACGTGGAAGACGTGCAGAAAATGGACGGAGACGATCCGGCAGATAGCGCGCGCTATGGACTCAAGTCGCGGCTGGCTTCGGCGCGAGCGCCTATCGAGCAGCGCGTGGCCGAGCGCATCAGCGCGGTCGATCCGACTTCGCGGGCCATCTGGACCCAGAAATATGTGGCGGAGGAGCGCCGAGGGACACGCGCTCCGCTGCTGCCAATGCGGCATGGGCGCTGAGACCACGGCAGGCGCGTTGGCGGAGGGACGTTTTTAATGTTCGACAAAATCATGGATTGGCTCGGGCGATTGCGGCAGGGAATACGCAGCCGCTACGTGCGGCTGCTCGAAGCTGAGATCGCGCGCGAGCGCGGGGAGATCGAACGCCTGCGCGCCGAGAATCGCGCGATGCTGAATTCGCTGCTGGGCACGGCCGGGGTGCCGCCGATCGAAACGCCGCCCGTGCATCCGGCGCAGATCGCACCGATACGGCGACGGTCGTGGTCGCAGATTGCTGCAGCGCGAGAGATTGCGGCGGGGCGAGAAGCGCGGGCGCGCGATGAGGGCAAATGAGCACGAGTGGAAACGCGATACTGAAAGATACGCAGCGGGGTGCGGCCGTCGAGGCCGACGGCAATGCGCCGACGCAGTCGGTGCAGCTTGGCGGCGGGATTTCGCTCGGGCTCGATTCGCAGAACGATCCGCAGACGCAAGAACTCGGCCCGAATAACGAACGCCTGGAGCAAGCCGCGCCGCGGTTGGTGAACGCGTTACGCGAGCTCGTGGCGCAGTTTCGGCAGGAAGGAATCGTGGCGCGGCGGCACGAGATCCGGCGTATTCGCCAGGCGCGGCTTTTCTGGCAGGGGCTGCAATATGCCTGGTGGAATCCGCAGGACATGAATTGGCACCTGCCGTGGGAAGCAAAAATTTATGACGATTCGGCGCTCGAGGAGATGCCGCGCTTCCAGTTCGTCACGAATTTGTATCAGGCGTTCGGGCTGTCGTTTGTGTCAGTGATCAGCCAGGATGTGCCGGCCACGCGTTTTTATCCGCAATCCACGCTGAGCGAAGCCGATATCGAGACGGCCAAGGCCGCTTCGCAAGTGGCGGAGCTGATCGAGCAAAACAATCGCGTGCAGCAGTTGCTCACCGGGGTGGGATTTTATCTTTGGACCGATGGGAAAATCGGCGGGTATGTGCGGTACGTTGCGGATGGGCAGCGGTTCGGGTGGCGCGACGAGCTGATGCTCGAAGAACGGTGGGTTCGGCTCGGCCGAGATGCGTATGTGTGCCCGAAGTGCGGGGCGGAGAGCGAAGCCGGCGACGATTCAACGAGCGCAAATGCGCAGGAGAAATCCCCAGGGCCACCGACCCAAGGCGTCGGGGCACCCTGGGCTACAAATGCAGAGCAAAACCGACAGAGGGATTCTTCGGGCCTGCGGAGCGGCCCTCAGAATGACAACGCGGGGCAGGGGTCGGCGGGGGGAAGGAACTCGGGGGCGGCGAAATCTTTTCTGACCGGGACGATCTGCGGGCAGTGCGGCGCGACGCTCGGCGCGAACGATTTTCGTCCGGTGCCGCTGGTGCCGGTGCCGCAAAGCGTGGGTACGCGACGCGTGGCTAACGGGCAGGAAGTGATCTCCATCGTCGGCGGACTCGAGCTGAATACGCCGGTGTGGGCCAACGAGCAGTACGAGTTCCCATACTTGCAGTGGCAGATGGAAGTGCATCGCGCAAAGTTGAAGGCAGCGTTTCCGCACGCGGCCGACAAGATTCAGATGGGCGGACCGCAAGCAGCGGACGATATTTACGCACGTGCGACGCGGATTTCCGTGTCGCAGGGCATGCCCACAATTCATCCGGGCGATGCGCTTTTCAATCTCATTACGTTCTCGCGCACGTGGATTCGCCCGTGGGCGTTCTATTCCATCGAAGACGCCGCGGTGCGCGATCAGCTTCTGCGGCTGTTTCCAGACGGCTGCTACGCGGCTTTTGCCGGTGAGACTTACTGCGAATCGCGCAATGAATCGATGGACGATTGCTGGCGCGTGATGCACGCGCTGCCGGGCGACGGTCAGAATCGGCCGAGCGTGGGCGATTCGCTGATCGAAGTGCAGGAGCGATACAACACGCTTTCCAATATTCAGGCGGAGACTTACGAATACGGCGTGCCGCCGATCTACGCGGATCCGCAGGTGCTCGATTTTGACGCGCTCGCGAATCAAACCGCGGAACCGGCGGCGCACTACCCGGCGCGGGCGAGGCCGGGAATGTCTCTGGCGGACGGATTCTTTCAGCCTGCACCGGCGCAAGTGCCGCCGGACATGCTGAGACATCAGCAGGACCTGATCGGGCCGATCGCGCAATTCCTCACGGGGCTTTTTCCGGCTGTCTTTGGCGGAGAAATGGAAAACGTGAAAACCGCGAGCGGCTACGCGATGGCTCGCGACCAGGCGCTCGGGCGGTTAGGGCTCGTTTGGCGGCGACTCAAATCTTTTTATTGCGACGTGATGCTGCTGTCGGTGGATTGTTTCCGGAAAAACCGGCCCGACGATGTGGAGATTCCGTTTCTCGGAGCGAGCGGCGAATTCGAGGCACGGTTCATCCGGCTCGCGAATCTGAAGGGCAATATTCAGGCGCATCCGGAATCGGACGAGACGTTCCCACGGCTGAAATCGCAGCAACGCGCCGTGCTGCAACAACTGATGACCAATCCCGATCCGACGATTCAGGCGGCGCTGCGCGAGCCGGCGAATCTCGGGTTCGTCAAGTCGCTGGTGGGCTTAAGCGAACTCGTCGTGCCGGGTGACGACGCACGCAACAAGCAGCTGCGCGAGATACAGCAACTTCTTTTAACGCCGCAAGCTCTGACTTTTTCTGGCCCGGAAAGCGCCGTGATGCCCACGGCCTTTCCGGGCTCGACAATCCCGGCATCCGAGGTGAAGTCTACAGTGCCGGTGGATGAGTTGCTGGACGATCACGCGACGGAATTTGAGGAGTGCCGGCGGTGGGCAAGTTCCGATGCCGGCCAGATTGCGCGCGCGCAGAATCCCGCAGGCTTTGCCAATGTACGCGCGCACGCCGCGGAACACGCCGCGGCACTGGCAAGGCAGCAGGCTCAGACTTCTTTAACGGCCAAAGCTCCCCTTGCCGGGGACTTCGGCCTAGGTGCCAGAACCTAAAGGGGCCGGTCGCATCCTGTTGGTGCGCCGGCCCTAGGTCCCGGTCGATCGAAATCGCAGTGCCTCGGAGGGAAAATGGAGCAGGGAAGCAGTGCGAGCGCGCTGGCGGCGCGCACGGCAGGAATGACGGACGAACAGATTTTCGACCTCGATCTGGAGACTTTGCAAAACGGCGGAGGCGTTGGAACGCAGGGAGCTCCGACGGATCCTGCCGGAGCTCCTGGAGATTTTGGCGATGAATGGGAAGCTGCGCTTTCGCAAGCACCAAAATCGGCTCAAGGGACGGCACAGGCGACTTCTTTAGCGGCCGAAGCTCCCCTTACCGGGGAGTTCGGCCAGGGCGTCGGACCGTCTTCGCAAAACCAGTCGAGCGTGCCTGAAAAGGCTGGCGCGAGTGCGCAGGGCGAGCCCTTCGGGAAAAGCGCTCAGGATGAACCCTTCGGGAATAACCCTCAGGGCGAGCCTGCGTGGCTGAAGCAGCTCGAGACGCAGCCTGCGGCTGCGGCCGAAGCGCGTCAGTGGCGCGAGGCGTCGAAGGACGTGGCGGCGCTGGACGCCGCTTACTTCAGCGGCGATACCGGCGCGCGGTCAGGCCTGGCTTCGAGGCTCTACGACAGCGATCCCGCGGCATTTCGTGAAATGCTGGCGGAAAGCGCGCGCATGCTGGCGTCGCGCGACCCGCAGGCACTGGCGGAGCTTGCGCGGCAGCTCGGCGTGAGCGAAGCGCAGCCGACGAATGCGGCGGCGAAGTCGCTGGCGCAGGCAGCGCGGTTGCCTGAACCTGACAGGGCACCACGCAACCAAATTGCCCCGGACAATCGCGGCGCGGCTGCGTTCCCGGCCGAAGCTTATCGTGCGTTTGAATCCGCAACCAATGAAGATGTGGCGAGGGGCACACGAGAAGCTATCGAGCGGACACTCGGATCCACACTGCCCGAGGGCATTGGCGATGGCGCGCGGAGGCGGATCGGCGATGACATTTTTCAGGAACTACACGCTACGCTTTCCGCCGATCGCGAACTAAGCCGGCAAGTGGGCGAGATCCTGCGCGGATGGCATTTCGATGGCGCGACGAAGCAGCAGATCGTGTCGCTGATTTCGAGTCGCGCGCGCGCGGCGATGCCGGAGGTGTCGCGGCGCGTGGTCGCGGAGTGGACTTCGTCGGTGCTTGCTTCCGACCGCGCGCGGGCGGCGCGCGTGGATGCGGCAGCTTCGCGGCGAGACATCACAGGAGGACGCCTACCTGCCGCAGTTCCGGCCAATGCGCTGACTCCGCGCAGGGTCGATTATTCCCGCATGAGCGACGAGCAAATCCTGGACCTGTAATGCCTTTGGTCTCACGCGCTACCCTACGAAGGTGGTTTGTGCCTAAAATGACGGCGTATCGGGCCCTCTATCCGGGTCCTCAGCGGCAGAGTAATACCCCGGCTTCAGTTCGGACCGAACGCGGTGCTATGTCTTATTCAGAAAAATCGAACGGTACCGTGGCCGAGCATGAGGCGATGCAATCCACGGTCATGAACCGGATTGCCGGCGGCCACAGAAACTACGCGCATGGAGGCGAACTTAATGAACACAACGTAATTTTAGCACCCCACCAATATCAGGGAACGAGCGATGACCCGAGGAGTAATTTTCAGAGATATTTGACAGGGATCGCCACCGACGTTGGGGCTCAGAATGCGATGGAGGCGGACGAGAACCTGAGGCGAACAGGCAAGACCACGACAGATGCAATTTCATTTATAGTCCGTAGGGATGGGTCGCCTCCGACAGATGATGAGGTAATGCACCTGGGCAATGTGGAGCATGCCGAACCGTACAAAATTGGAAGCGTTTACCTGTACAGGGA
>Ga0210394_10004843_pt1 | contig 15427 bp, 14 predicted proteins | sample IncBWC12MmetaG_FD_160121 | JGI IMG/M metagenome (GOLD analysis project Ga0210394, IMG submission 160121) | Forest soil microbial communities from Barre Woods Harvard Forest LTER site, Petersham, Massachusetts, United States - Inc-BW-C-12-M | ecosystem: Environmental > Terrestrial > Soil >... | reverse complement strand
TGGTGGCCCCACACGATGAACGACAGGAAGGCGATCGACGCGATGGCGTAGATCATCGAGGTCGCGCCGAACAGCGGCTTGCGGGAAAACGTCGGCAGGATCTCTGAAATGATGCCGAAGGCCGGCAAAATCATGATGTAGACCTCGGGGTGTCCGAAGAACCAGAAAATGTGCTCGAACATCACGGGGTCGCCGCCGCCGGCGGCATTGAAGAAGCTGGTGCCGAAGAAATGGTCGGTGAGCAACATGGTCACGGCGCCGGCCAGCACCGGCATCACGGCGATCAGCAGGTACGCGGTAATCAGCCAGGACCACGCGAACAGCGGCATCTTCAGCAAATTCATGCCCGGGGCGCGCATGTTCATGATGGTGACGATCACGTTGATCGCTCCCATGATGGAGGAGGCTCCCATCATGTGAATCGAGAAGATCAGCATGGGAAAGGCGTCGCCGGTCTGCAGGGACAGCGGCGGGTACAGGGTCCAACCGCCGGCGGCCGCGCCGCCGGGCACCAGGAATGTGGACAGCAACAGGGTAAAGGCGAACGGCAGGATCCAGAAGCTGAAGTTGTTCATGCGCGGCAACGCCATGTCGGGCGCGCCGATTTGCAGCGGAATCATCCAGTTGGCGAGACCCACGAAAGCCGGCATGACCGCGCCGAAAATCATGATCAGCGCGTGATTCGTGGTCAGCTGATTAAAAAACACCGGATCGACGATCTGCAGGCCGGGCTGGAACAGCTCGGCCCGAATGACCATCGCCATCGCACCGCCGATGAAGAACATGATCATGCTGAACATGAGATACATGGTGCCGATGTCTTTGTGATTGGTGGCGAACAGCCAACGCTTGATTCCGGTCGCCGGCTGATCGCTGTGGTCGTGGTCGTGGTTAGCGGGTTCGCCCGCGTGCGCGTTGGCCATGCTAGAGTTCTCTTGGTTGCGGTACTTGAATTCGGTTACTTCGACAGGACTTGCGCCGACGGCGGGGGGCCCTGCGCCGGCGCTGCCGCGTGCTGCAAGGCCGCCTTCTGTTCCTCGACCCATTTCTTGAAATCATCCGGCGTGCGCACGTCGACGACGACGGGCATGAAGCCATGATCCCGGCCGCACAGCGCGGCGCATTGCCCCCGGTAAATCCCTTCCTTGCCGGGATCCACGCGGAACCACAGCTCGTTGACGAACCCCGGTATGGCGGCGCGCTTGGCGCCGAAATCGGGAACCCACCAGGCGTGGATCACGTCCTGCGAAGTCAGCAGCAGGCGCACCTTGGTGCCGCTCGGGATGACCAGGGGATGATCGACCGCGAGCAGATAGTTGGGTATCGTTTTCGGGTCGATGCCGGAGTGCAGCTCGCGCGCGAAATTCGAATCGCGCGCCAAGGTCGAGAAGAAATTGATCCCGTCGGCCGCGTCCATGTACTGGTACTGCCATTTCCACTGGTAGGCGGTGACCCGGATGGAGAGCTCCGAGTTGCGGGTGTCTTCCATCATCAGGATGACTTTGGCGGCCGGAATCGCCATCGCCACGAGAATCAACACGGGGACGATGGTCCAGATGATTTCCACCTTGGTGCTGTGCACCAGGTGCGTGTCGGCGATCGCGCCCTGCGATTTGCGAAACTTCACCAGGGCATAAATCATCACGCCGAAAACCACCACCGCGATGGCTACGCAGACCCAGAAGACTTCCATGTGCAACGCATAAATGTCGCGGCTCAAACCCGTGACGCCGAGAGGCAGGTTGTAGCCGTTCGAGGTGTTCGCCTGGGCGCCGGCCGCCAACCCGATCGAGGCCGCCAACCCGACGCCGGCCGCGCGGAGCGCTCGGCCTGCCAGTCGCGGCCGGGAAGTGCAGTCCTGATTCTCGCCTCTGGTAACGCTCATCTAATTCCGATCCCCTTATTTCGCAAGTTCAAAGCGGCGGCGACTCGTTCATGCCGCCCACCAAGTAACGTAAACGCTCCGCCAGCCGGCGCCGGTCTTCCTCGGTAAGGAAGCTGCCCACCTCACAAGCCTTGCCGCGGCTCTCGATGGTCAACTGGCTGGTGCCGTGCCGCCGCGGCGGACTGCGAAGTCTAACCTTCGTCCAATGCCGCGCAAACTCTTGTTTTTGCGCGCCGCGTCGGGAACGGGTCACCAAGCTCACCTGCGAATCGGTGATCAGCACCGTTTGCGTGTACTGCCCGCGGCGCATGCTGGCGCGGAGGGCAAGCCCGAGGCCGAGCATCTCGAGCGCCCAGAACGGCAGCACGGGCCAGAATCCGTGGAACACGAAGATCAGGGCAAAAGTGAGTGAAAACAGGCACGTAGAGGTATAGAAAAGCACGGCACCCGTGGGCTTCAGCGAACAATTCGGCGCGAGTTCAATGCGCTGTTCCATGTCCCATTAGGATAACCCAGTAATACCGCCCCATGTATTTCAGGTGAAACGTGAATTTTCATGGGCGGCGGCCGGCGCGCAACTGCCGCTTGACGTCCTCGAGCGAAATGGTCGAGCCGTCCGGGGGCGACCACGCGTGGCCAAAGACCACCTCGACCGTGGCCGGCAAACGGCCGTTCTGCCGGAACGACTCGTACGCCGTCAGCAACGCCTCGTATTGGGCCCGCCCGGTGAGCCCCCGCGCCCGGCCGAGCGTGGCATTGGCGGCGCCCGTGGCCTTAAGATCCGCGGCGAGGCCGCGCAAGTCGGCATAGCTCAAGGTGTAGCGCTCCACATCCAGCACCGGCGAGGCGAAGCCGGCGCGCACCAGCGCATCGCCGATGTCGTGCATGTCGAAAAACTGATGGACGTGAGTGCGCGAATCCGCGGCGCTCCACGCGCTGCGCAGCTCATGCAGGGTGTCGGGACCCAAGGTGGTGAAGCAGCAGAGACCATGCGGCGCGAGGACGCGGCGAAATTCCGCGAAAACCTCATCGGCGTTGCACCACTGCAACATGAGGTTGCTGAGAATCAAATCGACGCTGCCCTGCGCGAAAGGCAGGCGCGCGGCGTCGGCGCACACGCAACAGAAGCGGCGCAACCACCATTGCCGACGCCGGGCGGCCTGCAACATGCGCGGACTCAGGTCCAACGCGATGACCAATGCTTTGGGATAGCGGCGTTTGAGGGCGCGGGCGGCGTGACCGGTTCCGGCGCCGGCATCGAGCACGATCCGCGGGTTGAGCGACACGAATTCCAGGCGCGCCAACAGATTCGCGCGCACCTCGCCATGCACGACCGACGCGGCATCGAACGTGGCCGCCGCGTGGTCGAAGGAGCGCCGCACTCGCCGCCTGTCGAGCGCATAGGCGAGAGGCCCGTCGGGTGCGTTCACCCCGCGGCCGCGGTGCTCTGCGCGGACCTAAGCGGCTCGGCGCTGATCTTCAAACGGTGAAACAGCGCTCGATCTTGCGCCGTATCCGGGTTGCCGGTGGTGAGGAGCTTGTCGCCGTAGAAAATCGAGTTCGATCCGGCCAGGAAGCACAGTGCTTGCAGCTCATCGCTCATCTCGCCGCGCCCCGCCGACAGCCGCACATGGCAGCGCGGCATCAGGACGCGGGCCACCGCGATGGTGCGCACGAAATCAAAGGGGTCGAGCGCCGCGGCCTGCTCGAGCGGAGTGCCGGCGACTCTCACCAGCCGATTGATCGGGACGCTTTCAGGGTGCATGGGCAGCGTCGCGAGAATGTGCAGCAGCTCCGCGCGATCGGCCGGTTCCTCGCCCATGCCGACGATCCCGCCGCAACACACGCTCATTCCGGCGGCGCGCACCGCCTCGAGCGTATCGAGCCGATCCTGGAAGGTGCGGGTGCTGATGATCTTCGCGTAGTACTGCGGCGAGGTGTCGAGATTGTGATTGTAGTAATCGAGGCCGGCCGCCTTGAGCTCGTGCGCTTGGGGTAGCGTGAGCATGCCGAGCGTCGCGCAGGTCTCCAAGCCTAAGGACTTCACTTCGCGGACCATGGCGAGCACCTTGCGCAGGTCCTTCGGCTTCGGCGATCGATAGGCCGCACCCATGCAGAAGCGCGTCGCGCCGGAGTCGCGCGCGGCGCGCGCGCGCTCCGCAACTTGAGTAAGCTCGAGCAGCTCCTCGGTCTGCAATCCGGTATGGAAATGCACGCTTTGGGGGCAGTAGGCGCAATCCTCGGGACAGGCGCCTGTCTTGATGCTGAGCAGCGTGCTGATCTGCACCGTGTTCGGCGCATGGAACTGCCGGTGCACCCGTTGCGCCTCGAAGATCAAGTCCATGAACGGCAGCGCGAAGAGCTCCGTGACCTCAGCGAGTGTCCAATCATTGCGTACCGGCACTTCTGTTCCTCAAAAGCCCCAGGGAGAGGCGGCGAAGCGAGTATTCGACGCCGTGCCAGCTTAGTCAACCAAGCGGGACAGATGCGGTTGACGTTCTTAAGGGACCGGCTTGGCGGCCGGCGGCAGGATCACGATTTGCAACGGAGAATCGCTCCAAGCCGCGATTGCAGCCTCGCAGTACGCCGCCTCGTAGCGCCCGCGCATCGATTGGTTGACCGGGTACCTGCCGCATTCCAACGACAATTCCTTGAGCTCGGGCGCGCCCATGCGCTCCACGGGGGGACTGTGGAGGAGCCGCACCGGGGACAGATCCTGAGATTCGCCGCCGCAGGCGCCGGCCGCAACGCTCAAGGCCAATGGCAGCATCCTTCGCAGCAACGCCGCCGTCATCGCGCGTACTGATATTCCAGCGCCATGCCGATAAAGACGGCCATGCCGAAATAGTTGTTGTTGAGGAAGGCGCGAAAACAGGCGTCGGGTTCGCGGGCGCGAATCAACCACAACTGATAGGCGAAGAACACGGCACCCGCCCATAGACCGGCGTGAAACCAATGACTCATGTGAATCATGCGCCCGACCAGATACAGCGTCAGCAGGGTCATGACCTGCAGTACCGCAATGATGTGGCGATCCGAATCGCCGAACAGGATGGCGGTCGATTTGACGCCGATCCGAATGTCGTCGTCGCGGTCGACCATGGCATACATGGTGTCGTACACGGTGACCCACAGCACGTTGGCCAGCAGCAGCAGCCATCCCACTTGGGGTACCTGCTCCAACTGCGCGGCGAATGCCATGGGTATTCCCCAGCCGAACGTCACGCCCAGGTACATCTGCGGCACCGGCAGGAAGCGCTTGACGAACGGGTAGCTGACGGCCAGAAAGCCGCCCGCCACCGCCAGCAGCAGCGTCGCCCGATTCAGCCGCAACGCCAGCACCAACGCCGTCAAGGACAGCACTGCGAACAACACCAGGGCTTCGAGGTTGGATATGCGCCCGGCCGCCAGGGGCCGGTCGCGGGTTCGCGCCACATGCGGGTCGAAGCTGCGATCGGCGTAGTCGTTGATGACGCATCCGGCCGAGCGCATGAGCACCGTACCGGCCACGAAAATGATGAGAATACGCGGGTTCGGTTTGCCGCGGCTGCTGATCCACAAGGCCCACAACGTCGGCCAGAGCAGAAGCCAGATGCCGATCGGCCGGTCGAGGCGCATGAGGCGCGCGTAATCGGCCAGGCCGGCGAGGATTCTCGGCAGCTCGTGCGTGGTCCAGGGATGGAACCGCACGCGATAGACAAACCAGCGCCAGCGCTCCCCGATCCCTTCCAGCAATTCGACGCCTGAGCGCGGCAGTCGCACGTGACGCCTTCAGGCCTGGCTCATGGCGGGCAGGAAGAGCTCGAGCACCAACAGCGGGGCTTTGCGCAACCACACCCGCGAACGGCGCGCCCACAGCCCGGCGGGTTGGATTTCCGCGTCGCGCAGTGCGCGCGCGGTCACCGAATGACCGCCGGGCAGCCACGCGAACTCATAGGGGCTGCGCTCGACCCAGGGCAGATCGCTCAAGGTTTCGCCCAGCGCGGCATCGCCGAGCTCCGCCAGCCAGGGATGAGCGCACAGCGTGGAATCGGGCATGACGGTCTGCTCGTACACCCAGACGCTTTCGCCATGACACATCTCGACGTCCCTGAACAAGCCGGCGCCATCGGTGGCGGGAAGCGCAGCCCGGTGCGCGTCACTCAGCAAGCCGCTCCACTGGTCGACCAGGCGCAGACTGAAGCGCTCGCCGCAAATCGCTTTGAGACGCAGCGTGAGCAAACCCTTGCCGATCAACCATGACCGCACCTGTGCGTCCACGCGCAGCTGCCCGAGGCGCTCGGCAGGGAGCCAGTCGGCTGTATCGGCGTGCGCGGTGCCGACGGTGGGCCGTGTCGGGGTCATGCGACATTCTAACCGACGCGCCCGTATTGCTCCGCATGTCCCACCCAACGGCGGATGAGCGGCGCCACGTGCGGCGGCCAGTCGCGCAGCAAGGATTCGGCGGCCGTCTGCACTCGCGGCAGCAGGTCGGCATCGCGCAGCAGATCGGCAACCCGCATTTGCGCGAGCCCGGTTTGCCGCGTGCCGAGCAATTCGCCCGGACCGCGCAGCTTCAGATCGCGCCGCGCGATCTCGAAACCGTCGTTGGAATCGCGCATCACCGCCAGCCGTGCACGTGCCAGCGGCGATAGCGGCGCACGGTACAGCAGCAGACAGGAGCTCGCGTGCTCACCCCGGCCGACTCTGCCGCGCAGCTGATGCAGCTGCGCGAGGCCCATGCGTTCGGCATTCTCGATGACCATGAGGGTGGCGTTCGGCACGTCCACCCCCACCTCGATCACCGTGGTGGCCACGAGCAGCTGAATCTTGCCTTCCTTGAAGCGCCGCATCGTGGCCTGCTTGGCGCGCGGCGGCATGCGCCCGTGGACCAGTCCCACGGTGAGCTCGGGCAGTGCAGTGCCCAAGGCCGCCGCCGTTTCTTCCGCCGCCTGGTAAGGCATCTCCTCGGACTCGTCGATCAGCGGGCACACCCAATAGGCCTGCCGCCCCTGCAGACAGGCCGTGCGGATTCGCTGCACCACCTCGTCGCGGCGGGTTTGCGCGAGCACCACGGTCTTGACCGCGGTGCGTCCCGGCGGCAGCTCATCGATGACCGAGACGTCGAGGTCGGCGTACGCCGTCATGGCCAAGGTGCGCGGAATCGGGGTCGCCGTCATGATCAGTTGGTGCGGCTGATGGCCGCCGAGCGCGCCCTTTTCGCGCAGGCTCAAGCGTTGATGCACTCCGAAGCGGTGCTGTTCATCGACGATGACCAGGGCGAGGGCGGAGAATTCGACCCGTTCCTGAAACAGCGCATGCGTGCCGACGACGATGGACGCGTGACCCGCGCGAATGCCCTCGAGCACCGCGCCGCGCGCCTTTCCGGTTTGCCGCCCGGTCAGACAGGCGACCACCACCCCTAAGGGGTCGAACCAGCGCTTGAGGTTCTGCGCGTGCTGGTCCGCGAGCAATTCCGTCGGCGCCATCAGCGCGACCTGCCGGCCCGATTGCACCGCAGAGGTCGCGGCCAACGCCGCAACCAGGGTTTTCCCGCAACCCACATCCCCCTGCACCAGCCGCAGCATGGGCTTGTCCGACCCAAGATCCCGTTCGATCTCGAGCAGCACCCGATGCTGGGCTTGCGTCAGTCGAAACGGCAACGCCGCGAGCAAGCTCGCCTGCAACGCGCCGTTCGACTCGAGGGGCCAGCCGGAATCGCTGCGGATCCGCTGGCGCAAGAGCTTGAGCGATAACTGATGCGCGAGCAGCTCCTCGAAGGCGAGCCGGCGCTGCGCGGGATGCCTTCCGCTCAGCAACAGGTCAACGGGGGCGTCCGCCGGCGGGCGATGCACGTAGAGCAGGGCGTCGCGCAGGGACGGCAGACGCGAATCCGCCAAAACCCGCGACGGCAGCCAGTCCGCGATGTCGTCCGCGCCCCACTGATCGAGCGCAAGGCCCACGATGAAGCGCAGCCGCCCCTGGGTCACGCCCTCGGTCAGCGGGTAAATCGGGGTCAGATGCTCATCGAGCACTGCGCCGGCCTGGCTCTCGACCCGCCGATATTCGGGGTGAACGATCTCGAGGCCCCGGGGTCCCCGGCGCACTTCGCCGAAGCAGCGAATGCGCGACCCTCGGGCCAGACCGTTCTGTTGCTGCGCGCTGAAATAGAAAAATCGCAGCGTCAGGAATCCGGAACCGTCGGCGATCCTGCACAGCATCTGGCGCCGCCCCCGGAAGGCCACCTCGGTGAGCAGGACCTCGCCTTCCACCGCCGCGCGCTGTCCGGGACGCAGTTCGCCCATCGGAACGACGCGCGTGCGGTCCTCATATCGCGACGGCAGCAGGAACAGCAGATCCTCGGTGGTTTCCACACCCAGGGCCCGCAGGCGCAGTGCGAGCGCGGCGCCGACGCCGCGCAGCGCCGTGACCGGCCGGGGGGCGCTCAAGGGCTGCAGGGTCACAGCGCGACGATGCACTCCACTTCGACCTGGGCTCCGCGGGGCAGCGCCGCCACACCGACGGCGGCTCGCGCCGGATAGGGTTCGCGAAAGTATTCGGCCATGATCCGGTTGACGAGCCCGAAGTGGGACAGGTCGACCAGGAAGACCGTCGCCTTGACGACGTCGTCGAAGCTCGCGCCGGCCGCCGCGACGATCGCCTTCAGGTTGTCGAACACCTGGCGCACCTGCGCCTCGACGCCGCCCTCGATCAGTTGCTGCGTGGCCGGATCGAGCGGGATTTGTCCCGAGACCCAAATGGTGTTGCCGACGCGAACGGCCTGCGAATAGATGCCGATGGCGGCCGGCGCGCCCGGCGTCGAGATGATTTGCTTGCTCATGATCCCGTATCCCGAACCCTTCTCAAGCCAATGTGCGGAAGACCCGCTGCACGTCCGGCATGCGCCTGATGGTTTTGATGACCCGCGCCAAATGCTTGCGATCGCGCACCTGGAGCTGAAATTTCAGAGAGGAGCTGCTCACGTCGCGTTCCTCCAAGGATACCTGATCGATGTTGGTTTCGGTTCCCGCGATGCTCGAGGCGACTGCCGCCAGCACCCCCACCCGGTTGTTGATCTCCAGCTGGATCTCGCAGCTGAACGTGCGGCCTTCCGTCGCTTCCCACGCAACCGACAGCCATTTCTCGGGTTGCTTGCGGTATTCGGCCAGATTACCGCAATTTTGCCGGTGAATCATCACGCCGCGGCCGGCGCTCAAGTACGCCATGATGGGATCGTTCGGGATCGGGAAGCAGCAACGCGCGTAGGTGACCAGCAGCCCCTCGGTGCCGGCGATCATGAGCGGACCGCTGTGCGACCCGGAGTGCTCGCCGCCGTCCTGCGTCGGCTGCAAGCGCCGCGCGACCAGCGGAGCCAGCCGTTCACCCAGGCCGATCTTCTCGTAAAGTTCCGTGGCATCCTTCAGGTTCAGTTCCTTGACCACCGCGTCGATATCCGCGGCGGGAATCTTTTTCAGATTGAGCGAGAACTCCTCCAGCGCCAGCCCCAATAACCGCTTGCCGAGCTCCAGGGCCTCGCCCCGCTTGAGATTCTTTAAATAGCTGCGGATCGCGGCGCGCGCCTTCGCCGTCACCAGGAAGCTCGACCAGGAGGGATTCGGCGTCGCGCCCTTGGCCGTGATGATCTCCACCGTCTGGCCGTTGCGCAGCGGCGTGCGCAGGGGAACCAAGCGACGGTCGACCTTGGCGGCCACACAGCGGTTGCCGACGTCGGTGTGGATGGCGTACGCGAAATCCACCGTTGTGGCACCGGTCGGCAGCCGCAGAATCTTGCCCTTCGGAGTGAACACGTAGACCTTGTCGGGAAACAGATCGACTTTGACGTTTTCGAGGAATTCCTCGGAACTGCCTCCTTCTTGAATTTGCACGAGGCTGGCCAGCCACTCGCGCGCGCGATCGTGCTCGACGCCGCCGAAGGCGTCACCGCCGGATTTGTATTTCCAGTGCGCGGCGATACCCGATTCCGCCACGCGATGCATCTGCTCGGAGCGGATTTGCACCTCGATGGGCACGCCGTTGGGTCCGAACAGCGTGGTGTGCAGGGACTGATAGCCGTTGACGCGCGGTATGGCGATGTAGTCCTTGAAGCGTCCCGGCATGGGCTTGTAGACGCTGTGGACCAATCCCAACGTGCGGTAACAGGTGTCGGCGCTGTCGACGATTATGCGAAATCCGTAGACGTCGACCATTTCGTTCAAGGAGATTTTCTTGTTCTGCATCTTCTTGTAGATGCTGTACAGATGCTTCTCGCGGCCCGCCACTTCGCCCGCGATTTGCGATTTCTTGAGCGTGGCCTTGACGGTCTCGGCGATCTTGCCGATGAATTCCTTTTGATTGCCGCGCGCCCGTTTCAGCTCGCGCTCGAGAACCTTGTAGCGGTACGGATAGAGCGCCCTGAAGCCCAAGTCCTCTAGCTCGAGCTTGACGGCGTACAGACCGAGCCGCTCGGCGATGGGCGCGTAGATCTCGAGCGTCTCGCGTGCGCTGCGGCGGCGCTTGACCGGGGGCATCACCCCGAGGGTGCGCATGTTGTGCATGCGGTCGGCGAGCTTGACCATGATGACGCGGATGTCGCGCACCATCGCGAGCAGCATCTTGCGGAAGCTCTCGGCCTGCGCCTCCTGGCGATTCTTGAATTGAATCTGGTCGAGCTTGCTGACGCCGTCGACCAGCTCGGCCACGACTTGACCGAAAATCGACGCTATCTCGGCCTTGGCGGTCGGCGTGTCTTCGATGACGTCGTGCAGGATCGCCGCCACCAGCGTGTCGGCATCCAGGCGCAGATCGGCGAGAATGTCCGCCACCGCGACCGGATGGGTGATGTAGGGCTCACCCGACACGCGCTTCTGGCCGCGGTGTTTCTCGGCGCCGAATTCATAGGCTTCGCGCACCCGTTCGACTTGAGCGGGCGAAAGGTAGGCTTCCAATTTGTCCAAGAGCTGACTGATCCCGGTGGACCGTCTTCCACCGGGTAGGAAACCGAGTATGGAAGACGCATAGTCCATCAGCGCTCTTGAGGGGACCGGTGCTGCTTAGTCCCCTAGGCCGAGCTGCGGTGCACGGAAATCGGACGGCATGTCCAGTTCGCTCGACGGCTGCGGCACCGGCTCTTCGGGCTCTTCCAACATTTCGAGCGTAATATTTCCTGCGGCAATCTCGCGCAGCGCCACCACGGTCGGTTTGTCGTTTTCCCATTCCACGGTCGCTTCCGCACCGTTGGCCAGGCGCCGGGCGCGCTTCGCGGCCAACAACACCAGGTTGAATAGATTGGGTTCGTTCTGCAGGCAGTCTTCGACTGTGATTCGCGCCATACTCTAAGGTTCCGTTAACGGGATTGTAAGGATAGCAGAAGCGGCGCGGATCAGGCCAGCAATCCCGCCACGAGGCGCGCCACCTCCGGTCGTTGGGCGGCCAGACGGCCGCCCTGGTCCAGGGCGATGGCCCGCAAATCCTCAAGCGCCTGTTCGAAGCGGTCGTTGATCACCACGAAATCGAATTCCGACCAATGGCCAATGTCCGTCGCGGCATCGCGCAGCCGCCGCTCGATCACCTCGTCGCTGTCGGTGCTGCGCGCCCGCAACCGCCGCTCCAATGCGGCGCGCGACGGCGGCAGTATGAAAATGCTGCGCGCCTCCGGCAACCGGGCACGCACCTGCCGCGCGCCCTGCCAATCGATTTCCAGCAACAGTTGCTCGCCGTTCGTCAGGGCATCCTCGACGGCCCGCATGCCCGTGCCGTACCAGTGGTCGAACACCTGCGCGTGCTCCAGCAACTCGCCGCGGGCCACCATTTCGGCGAACCGCTCCTGGGTCACGAAGTGATAGTCGCCTCCCGGCACCTCGTTGGGCCGCGGCTTGCGTGTCGTGTAGGACACGGAAAACCGGATGCGCGGGTCGCGCTCCATCAAGGCCTTGACCAGGCTGGTCTTGCCCGCACCCGAGGGCGCGGAAACGACGTAAAGACGGCCGCGCTGCATGCGTTCATCGCATTGATTTATGGTGATATTCATAATTTTGTAAATCCTGCAGCGTCTTCGAGCGACGGAGGATAACTGGACTACAAATCGGTTGCGAGCGTGAGCGCGAAGCGGCGTGATTGTTCCGGCAACACCAGCCCGAGGGCGGAGACGTGCAAGCCCTGCGCATTGGTCAAATTGAAGCCGTCGAACCGCAGGGTCCATGATTTATCACCTCGCTTCCATTGATACCTCACGCCCGAGTCCACCTTGGCGAGCGGCGGCAAGCGCTGCAGATCGTCGCTCGTCGCATATCGCGACGACAGCCGATTCCACTGCAGTGACGCGGCCCAGGGACCCCAATTCTTGGGTGCGTAATCCAAGTTCGCGGTCAGGGTCAGCGGCACCGGCCCGATGGGCTCGCTGCCGGTTACGCCCGGCTGTGCGACGCTCAGGTCGACACGCGGCCGAATCCACACGCCGCCGGCGAGCACGGTGAGGCCTGCATTGCCGTACGTGAGGGAAGTCTCGAGACCCTCGTTGCGTAAGCGGCCGAGAGGCCGGTAGACGTTTACGGAATCGAGATTCAGGTAGGGTTTGTGAATGTCGAACACGCCCAGGATCATCCGCAGCCGCTCGCCCGGCGCGTACCGCACGCCGCCGTCCACTTGCCAGGTACGCGCAGCGGCCGGCGGCTCGCCGCGATTGACGGCAGATACCGGTGCGAGAGCCGAATCCTCCAGGCCTTGCGTATAGCTGCCGTAGTACAAGAGACCCGGCCCGCCCTCGAGTGTGAGTCGCGTATTGATCAGCCAGGGAGTGGTATGAAATGTCGCAGGCGCACCCGCAGGCACCTCGTTGGTGCGCCGGTAGTTGTCCTTGAGTACGCCGATCGCCGCCGACCCCAAGCCGAGCCAGCGCTCTTCGTAGGTTGCCCCGACATCGAGCTCGCGCGTGACATCTTCACTGCGCGGAGTCAGCACGATCGGCGGCTGCGCGAATTGCATTTGGCTCTGCAGAGCGACGTTGCCGAAATCCAGATCGTCATCGCCGCCGTAGCTGCGCTGCACGGCGCGGCCCCGAACCGCGAATTCCAGCTGATGGCGATGCACGTCCTGCGTGGCCACGCCGCTGAGACGCACCTCTCCCGAGGTTGAATTCGCCAGCAAGGGCGGCGACACGTCGACCGAAGAATCGGCCGTGCCGTCGGCGTTCAACTGCAGATAGGGATCGAAGCTCCAGGGATCATGCTCCTGCGAATGAAACAATCCGGCGGTCACGCGCCATTGATCGGTCAGTGCGCTCTTGAGGACCGCACCGAATGTCGTCATGCGCCATGGCTGCGTCGTCCAGGTTTGACTGCCTAGATCGCGCTCGCGAAACCGCGGCAGCGGCACGGTCCCGTCGGTATACACCCCGGGCAGCGATTGATGGGCGCCGCCGAACAGGTACGACCAGAACGGCACTATCTCGGTCTGCCCGCTCGGCCGCCAGCGCAGAGTTGCCCCGAGCTCCGCCGTGCCGTCCTGACGGTTGAGGTCGGGAAGGAAGTTCCGGTAGTAGCCGCCGCACAGATCCGCCGCCAGGGCCTTCCCGGCGATCGGCAGCTGCTCCTCCAGCTGAACCGTACGGGCATTGAACGGCCCGCGGCTCGCGAGGCCGCTGAATGCCGGTTGATCACCGGGCGTACGCAGACTCAGGTCCGCGATGCCGGTCGGCGACGGAAAGGAGTAGGACTGCGCGGCAATCCCAATGCGCATCGCGGTCTCGCGCACCATGCACGAGCCCGTCACCCAGGTCTGCTGATCGAAATACAGGCCTTCGATGCGCAAATTTCCGGCCTGTTGCGGGTTGAAGCCTCGCGCATCGGTCTGCGTATACAGCCCCACATTTTGCAGGCCGACGGACGTGCCGAACGCATCCTCCGCCGCAGTCACGGCATTGTCCTCGGCGCGCTGTTGCCCGGCGGCCCGCGATGCCAGGACCAGGCAGGCTGCGATGAGGCGCGCTGCGGCATGCGGCACATGGAGCGATTTGCGAAGCAGCGGTCGTCTCCGGCAATCGGGGGATCGTCGGCGCGAGCCTATCGTAAAACAACGTTCGAATGTCGCAGGGGAGCGAATCGAGACAACACAGACAGCACTCGCGCTTCGTTATAATCGAGGCATTGCCGAAATCCCGAAATTGGGCACGGGAGCCACGAAAGGAGAATGCCGATGACAACCGATTCCAACATACCGCCGGTTCACGTCGGCATCGGCCCTTCGCGTGCCGGGCTGATCGGGTCGCGAATTCTCGCCTCGGCCGTGCTTATGGCGGCAGTCGGCCTGTCGAACGGGGTTTCGCTGGCTGCCGAACCGGCCGCGGCGCCTGCCGTTGCCCCGATGCCGGCACCACCGGCAGGTGCGTACAAGCTCGACAAGTCCCATGCGAGTTTGGTGCTGCGCGCGAGTCACTTGGGCTTTTCCACCTACACGACGCGATTTAGCCGCTTCGATGCAGAATTGACGTTCGACCCAAAGAACCTGCCCGCCTCCAAGGTGGTGACGACCATTGATGCGGCCTCGTTCGAGATGGACGCCGCGCCGCAGATGTGTCTCGACATCATGAAGGGGCCGAAGATGCTCGACACGGCGAAGTATCCCCAGATCGTCTTCAAGTCTGAAAGTGTCCGCATGACCGGGGCGAAGTCGATGGAGATTTCCGGCACGCTGACTCTGCATGGCGTCACGCGACCGATAGTCCTCACCGCCACCTACAACGGGGGCTATCCCGGAACGCCGGAGAGGGACCCGCAGGCCCGGGTTGGCTTTTCCGCGCACGGATCCTTCAAGCGCTCGGACTACGGCATCGCCTTTGGCGTGCCGGCGCCAGGTACCACGATGGGAGTCGGCGACTTGATCGATTTTTCGATTGAAGCGGAGTTCACCGGCCCGCCGCTGGCAACGCCGGCCGCTCAAACGCATTAGGGAAGTCCGTACATTTCCATAACAACTCGATTCTATGCCGAGAGGTAAGATCCCGCTGGCGTGAACCATCGCCAAAACGACACCTGGTACGTGAAAGGCATGACTCGTCATGGCTCTGCATTCCGTGTAGCGGTGTGCGCGGCCCTTAGCAGCGTTGCGGCCTGCGGTGGAACCGGCAGCGGTGCGGGACGCAGCGATGCGCCACCAGCGGTCTACGCCTATGTCACAGCCGCCGATGTCGAGAATAGGGCGGTGCCTGGCGCGGTATATCAATATTCGATCGGCACAAACGGATCGATAGCTCCACTGAGCGTTGCGTCGGTTCCGACAGGCGTGACTCCCACGGGCGTGGTCACAGATCCCTCCGGGCGCTACGTGTACGTGGCGAATTCAGGGGACGCCACTATTTCCCAGTACACAGTGGGCACCAACGGTGGTCTGGTGGCGCTGTCGCCTGCCGTCGTTCGCATCGCGGGGCCGTTTCAATTTGCAGGCTTCACGCTAAGCGTAGATCCCGGCGGCCGGTTTCTTTACGCAGTGGGTTCGCCCCGAGATCCTCCCGGACCGACGGCATCCATTGCCCAATATTCGATCCAAGGCGACGGCACACTGGCGTCACTT
>Ga0210394_10004842_pt1 | contig 15431 bp, 15 predicted proteins | sample IncBWC12MmetaG_FD_160121 | JGI IMG/M metagenome (GOLD analysis project Ga0210394, IMG submission 160121) | Forest soil microbial communities from Barre Woods Harvard Forest LTER site, Petersham, Massachusetts, United States - Inc-BW-C-12-M | ecosystem: Environmental > Terrestrial > Soil >... | reverse complement strand
AAGCTCGCCCGCAAAAAGCTGCAGCGCGAGGGTCTGCTGCCGATGAAGCCTCGGGTGATCCCAGGGGCCCCCGGGAGAGGCGCTCCCGTGCGCGCCCCTCGCTTCTGATCTCGGAAAACCGTAACCGATTCCCTCGGATAGAGAACTTGGCCTAAAAACCTTCTTCAACGGCACCGTCTGCTTAGCGTCGATTGTGAAGATTCATGGCAAGCAAGATCAAGGTGACGCCGCAGACGGAAGAGATGCTGGAGAAAGACGGTCCCGAGACCCCGCTGCTCGATCTTTCCGACGTTGCCGTCAAGGAGTTGATCCGCGGCGCCAAGGAGCGCGGCTACATTACCCACGACCAGATCAACGCGTTGCTGTCCTCGGAGGAGGTCAAGTCCGAGCAGATCGAGGACATCCTGGCGAAGTTCAGCGAGATGGGCGTCAACGTGGTCGACACCAAGGAGGCAGCGCTTGAGGAAGAGGTGGCGACCGGGGAGGAGCCCGAGGAGGAAGCCGAGGACGAGAACGCGCTAGTCGAAGTCCAGCAACGGCCCGTTCCGGCCAAGTCCGTGGCCAAAGATCCCGCCGGGCGTACGGACGACCCAGTGCGCATGTATCTCCGCGAAATGGGTTCGAAGGAACTGCTTTCACGCGAGGGCGAGATCGCTATCGCCAAGCGCATCGAGGCCGGCCACGAGGCCATGATCGCTGGGCTCTGCGAGAGCCCGCTCACCTTCCAGGCCGTCATCATCTGGCGGGACGAGATCAATGAAGGCAAGGTCTCCCTTCGCGACATCATCGACCTCGACGCAACCTACGCCGGCCCAGACGCCAAGGCCATGCCGGCCCCCGACGGCCAGTTGATCGACGGCGTCGCCTTCCCCAGCCAACCCGAGCGGCTGCCGCAGATGCCGGCTCCGGCCATTGCGCCCGTCGCCCCCTTCAAGCCAGGCGACGAACGCGCCGACAGGGAGGAGACGGCGGGCGACGGGACGACAAGCGCGAGCAACCTCGACGACGACGACGATATGGAGAGTTGGCTATCGGTCGCCGCAATCGAAGCAGAGCTTAAGCCCAAGGTGATCGAGACCTTCGACACCATCGCCGGCACCTATAAGCGGCTGCGCCGGCTGCAGGACCAGGACATCCAATTCCAGCTCAAAAGACTGTCGCTCTCGCCCGCGCAGGAGCGCAAGTATAAGAAGCTCAAGACCGAGATCATCGACGCGGTGAAATCGCTAAGGCTGAACCGAGCGCGCATCGACGCGCTGGTCGAGCAGCTCTATGACATCAACAAGCGGCTCGTCGGCTACGAGGGCCGCCTGATGCGGCTCGCCGAGAGCCACGGTGTCCTGCGCGAGGACTTCCTCAAGAACTATCTGGGCTCCGAGCTCGATCCGCACTGGCTCAACCGCGTGTCGAAGCTCTCGGCCAAGGGCTGGAAGAGCCTCGTCGCCAAAGACAAGGACACGATCAAGCAGCATCGTCACGATATCCACGCGCTAGCGGGCGAGACCGGGCTCGAGATCGGCGAGTTCCGCAAGATCGTGCGCATGGTGCAGAAGGGTGAGCGCGAGGCGCGCCAGGCCAAGAGGGAGATGGTGGAGGCGAACCTGCGCCTCGTCGTCTCGATTGCAAAAAAATATACCAACCGCGGTCTGCAGTTCCTCGACCTCATCCAGGAAGGCAACATCGGCTTGATGAAGGCGGTCGACAAGTTCGAATACCGCCGCGGATACAAGTTTGCGACCTACGCCACCTGGTGGGTCCGGCAGGCCGTCAGCCGCTCGCTCAGCGATCAGTCGCGCACAATCCGTGTGCCCGTTCATATGGTCGAAGCGATCAATAAGATCCGGCGCACCTCGCGGCAGATGCTCAGCGAGAACGGCCGCGAGCCGACTCCGGAGGAATTGGCCAAAAAACTCGGCATGCCGCTCGAAAAGGTACGCAAGACGTTGAAGATCGCCAAGGAACCGATCTCGCTCGAAACACCGATCGGCGAAGAAGGAGACTCGCAACTCGGCGATTTGATCGAAGACAAGAACGCTATCCTGCCGATCGACGCCGCGATCCAGTCGAACCTGCGCGACACTACGACACGCGTGCTGGCTTCATTGACGCCACGCGAGGAGCGCATCGTACGCATGCGCTTTGGCCTCGGCATGAATAGCGACCACACGCTGGAAGAAGTCGGCCAACAGTTCTGGTTGACGCGCGAGCGAATTCGGCAGATCGAGGCCAAGGCACTCCGGAAACTCAAACATCCGAACCGATCAAGAGTCCTCAGAAGCTTCCTCGATAGTTGATCCGCCGGGCCGGACAAGAACGCCGGCCTTGTATCGAGTTTGGCGAAACCGGGGGGCAACCTGACCGGTGTGAGCGTTGACCCCGGTTTGGAGATTTGGGGTAAACGCTTTCAGTTGTTGGGGGAAATCGTTCCATCAATGCAGAAGGTAGCATTGCTTGCGCTGCGAGGGAATCCAGAACGTGCGGCGATGCTTCAGACTGCTGAAAAAGCGGGAATCAGTGTTGTCGAGCCATCGTTTGTTGAAGGTGGGAGCGGTGCAGACTATCGCGCCTTCTTCACGGCCTCTTCGAAGAATGGCGCTGACGCACTCTTCGTCGATAGCAGTCCCGAACACATAACCAAGCGACGACTGATCAGCGAATTGGCTGCGGAGTTTCGGTTGCCAGCCATTTATCCTTTTCGTTCCTTCGTTGAAGCCGGTGGTCGCCAGGCTGCCCGTTCAATTGGCAAAATTCTAACCGGAGCCAAACCCGGCGACATTCCCTACTATCAACCAACCAAATTCGAGCTTCTCATCAATCTCAAGGCAGCCAAGGAACTCGGCCTTACCGTGCCGCCGTCGATGCTCTCACTCGCCGATGAGCTAATCGAATGAAGGCTGCGGCTTCCGTAATTGGCCCTTCGCGTCGTTTCGCGGCAATGCAGCACTTCGGTTGTTATCGGAGCAGAAGCGGACATTGAGTCGGATTTGGCAGGGAAGAGGAGGCGATCGGGCAGTTATCCCTAATTTTCAAATGGTTGCGCGTTGGCGGCAAAAAGTGTGTTCAAAATCACTGTGAAAGCCGCCCCAACTGGGCGACAACGCCGATCCAAAGCGACCCTCAAACACAAAAGCGAGCCGCTTTCGCGGCAGGGGCGCAGAACAGGAAACAGGGATGAGTGTCATGTTCACGCTCCTTCATCGTGTTGGGCCCGTTGCGGGGTTGGCGGTTGCCTTGTTCGCCACCGTCGCGTGGATCGGCCTTGTGGGATACACGCTTATAAAGCTGTTTTAGGGCGGGAGCGATATTCGAGTCCCCGTACAATTCACGTCACGGATTTTGCAAGATTCGGTGGCATGCCGGGGCTTGGTTGAGCCATGGCAGGGACTCGCGGAGGCGAGAATGCGCGACTTAGGAGTATGGGTCGCTGAGTTCTTCAAGCTCCTTGGAGGGCGGCGGCTTTACCCACTCACGACCCAATGTCCCATCTGCCAACAGATGGTTCACCTCCATGTCAACAAAGCGGGCCGGCGCCACGTGTTTGCGCATGCACGCGCATTATACGAGGGGGCCCGGCTTTCCGCGCATTACGCCGCCAGGGTCAGGTGCGTTGGCTCGGGCAGTTCAAAGCTATTCGATCCTCGCCCCGGTGAATATCAACGCTTCAAGCTACCCAGTTGCTTGCTCGAAGAATAACGAAGGTCGCGGCAGCCATGGTCGAAGCAAGCGCGCCTAAGCGACGAATGCGATGCCGATTTCTTGGCTTCTTCGCCACACCATACGGCAGTGGCGCATGGTCCGGAACGAATCAAAGCTCAATTCAAACGTGGTCGGGAGGCTTTGCATCGTCGGTATGCTGAGACCGGCTCCTTTGGTCGTCAGATCGTGCACCGTGCACGTGAAGGGTGGCACACGGTCAGCGATAGTAACTTTCACATTTCTTTTGACGCGCGTACGCGTAATTTCTCGTCGGTCTTTCATGTGATCCTCCAGGATCACGCAGCATACTGAGAGCGGGACGTTCTTCTTTCACTAAAATGTTCGAGAGATTTCGGGTCAAGATGAAACATTGCGTTAAGCAAAGAGTTGCGAACAAAGCCCACACTTGGCGGAGCTTTGGCTTAGCGTAGCGGGAGGAGCTTATTCAGATTACGAGATATTTTGAAGTATTGCATTTGCGCATCGTTGCATGCCGTCGACGTTACGTCGGCGGCCATCGCAGGGTGACGCGAAGTGAAAGTGCCGGAAGATTGGAGGCCGCCAACTAAGGACGGCCTATTCGAATTTCGCCACGACTGTCTCCACGTGCTGACACCGCGGACATTCGAAGGTACGGAGATCGAAGCCCGGCTTCTCCGGTTCAATGAGCGCCAGATACATCAGCGCGGTGCATTTTGGGCACTGCGGCCGTGCATTAATTGGCGTGTTTTGTATTCGGAAAATGTCATTTGCGAGCCCTCCTGTCTCAGGCGGGGAGCGCTACCGAACTCTCAGCCACCGACGCCTGGCAGGGTCGCTGTCGGTGATGTCCCTCAATACAATTTGCTGGCGTGTGGCACTGTGCGAAATTGCTCACCGGCGTGTGGATAACTCAAAAAAAACAATTTCGAACTGAGGATCCCAGCGGCGCCGGCAAAGTTTGAGCTATTTGCTCAGCATCCGGGACGGATGTGAAGTGCACCGCGATTTCAAGGACGAACGTGCCTGTATGACCTGCAACCATTAGCGGCGATCCGTGTTGTTGTTTTGAATCCCAACAGGAGGATCAAGTGCTTAATAAAACAATCATCGCTCTCACTGCCGCTATGGCTCTCGGTTGCGTGCCCTTGGCGACCAACGCGTTTGCTGCCGGCCATCCCGGTGGTCATGCCGGCGGCGCACACGCAACCGGCGGACATACAATGGGGGGACATGCAATGGGGAGACATGCAATGGCGGGTCACGCCGGCCGCGGTCACGGTGCCCGATACGGGGGCGGTGGGGGCTACTACGGAGGCGGGGGCTACTACGGAGGCGGGGGCTACTACGAGGCCGGCGGACCGCTCTATGACAGCTGCGGTGATGGCTATTACGGCCCTGGCTACGGTTGCCCAGGCTACGGCGTCCCCCTTTTCGGCGGTGTGATAAACGGCATCTTTGGTGGTGGTTACGGGTATTGAAGGCGATCGGCGCTCGCCGCACATGATCTATTTGCGAGCCGACGGCGTAGCGCCCCGTTCCGGTGCGGTTCTCCAGCAGCACTTGCAAAAGGCGAACTGTCCGGCGTGACTGCAGCCTAATGCCGCCCCATTTTGTCAAAGACCCGAAACACTGGCGCGAGCGCGCGACGGAAATGCGCACGCTCGCCGCCCAGGCGAACGACGCTGAAACGCAAGCGATAATGCTGCGTTTGGCGAAAGACTACGACAATCTCGCCGTGCGGGCCGATATACGCTCTGACGGCGGCAAAAATTCAAACTGAGACACGCTCGAGAGATCTGACCGAAAGAGAGATCGAGCGACTACAGGAGGGCTGTCTGCAAGCGGTCCCGCTACGTCACTATGATCCCCGTCGCATACCGACACGCAATCATCGTTTAGCCCACCCGCTATGTGAATAAATCCACAGCCTCTTGGGTTGAGCAATTCTGACCAGATTTCCCTTTGGCATAGCCGTAGCCTCTTTATCGTGGAGCGCCTTGACCTCCTCCGCGGCGGACACCGCGGAGTTGGAGTCTCAGAATAATCAAAAAGGACAACCCTAATGACCGTCCGGACAATAGCCGATCCCAATTATCTAAAGCGCTACAAACACACCAGTAGGCGCAGCGCCACGTGGAGCGTTGGTCTCCTCGCCGGAGCGATCCTAATCGGTGGGCTCGTCTATTTGTACAATGATAGGAGCACAGCGGTCGCGAGCATCAACACGCCACCCGCGATTGGGCCTCCGGCAAGTTCTGCCGTACCTCCTGTCTCCTCGAAGCAACCCTAACAAGGAAATGCCATAGCCGCGCCGCCGAGCGCTCAAAATTGTGCTCAGAAGATCCTTCGGTTGGCAACATAAGATGGATGAATCAGTACCATGCGAGTACTACTCGGAATCATTCTTGGAGTCTTTCTAACGATCGGATTCGCGTACGTCTACGATGCATCGACGACCCGTCCTCCCGAACCGACCGCTCAGACCAGCGTGGAGCAGCGGCCGATGGTGAACTGGGACGTTGTCAGCCGAAACTGGCGGGGATGGTTCTTAGGCGTACAAAACACCTGGAATAAGCTGGCAGCACGCTAAGCTTAGAGGCGAACACGGTGGTGCCGCCGATGAACACAAATGCGTCGCTTCAAGCAGCCGGCGCACTATCGCCGTGCGTGAAAGGTTTCGGCCCCCCAATCGGCAGTTGGTCCAAATTCGCTTCGATCTTGATGACGCTATCGGCATTGCCGCCGGGGTCGGGTCCCGAGAGGCCGGACCTATGGCCTTTATCTATTCGCCAACGAATCTCGCCAGGATTTAACTGAGGCACTACGATGACTGCCAAATGTGTGGACGGGTTTTCTGGGCGGACTCGACCCGGTGATCGCTAAAATAAGACAAACTGCGGGCGGAATCTAAAGACCCCAGCTATGTTTTTGGGAACACGGCCGGGGTCTCTTGTACGCATACACGCACGGGGCGCCCTGGGGTTCGGGGGAGCGGGGACAATAGGGGCGCGTCCGGCTTGTGCGACTTTGAGCCGGGCGACTTCCCGAATCTGTATAGAATAGCTCACTCCGGATCGACGGTGGATAAGTGGGATAACTCCACCTCTTTGTCGTCCGGCGGCGCGCGTCGCGACCTGCGGAAAAAAGGTATTGCGTCTCGTAAAGGGGCAGTGGCCACCCCAACTAAGACCTATGCTTACTTCAAGAGGCGTTGCGTCAATCGCTGAACTTATTGCTGCTGCTTGCCTAGTAATAGCGCTGGCCGGCTTTGCCAAATGGCGCGTCGCGTCCTGGCTGGTCTGTGGTGCGGCTGCAGCCCTGGCGCTGGTCGTTGCAGCGCTGGTCGTGATCGGCCAGTCATAGTGGCACCGCGCGGCCCAGCGCATGTTCTACTGAGCGGTACCCCGCCACGAATCGATCGGACCACTTGCTAATCAAGGTCGCTATGGCAACACGGCAAGAACGCATCGATGCCTTTAAGCATGAAGGCGAACCACCCACTGACCAGCCGCTTGAGATTCTTTGCGAGGATCAGGTCGGCACCTATGTCATTCCATTCCTGTGTCGATGGAACAACGGCGTCTGGCAAAACGTGAAAACAAGCAGGCGCATCGAAGCAACAGTGATTGGCTGGCGTGTGCGGTGAGGGGAATGAGTGGCTTCAGGGACGCGGACTCAATAAAAGAAAAATGGCCCCGTGAGGGGCCATTGGATGTTACATATCTTTTTTCATCATGTCGTGGTGGTGGTGATGATGACGCATGGGCTCATGGTGACGCGTGGACATGTGGTGGTGCATTTTGCCTTCCTTCATGCCCTCCTTCATATCTTCCGCGGTTGCGATTGACGGCATTGCGATTGCGATGGCTGCCAAAGCCGCTAAGCCGTACACGATCTTCTTCATAAGCCCCTCCTGGGGTGTGATTAAGCCATGAGTGAAACCAAAAACCGGCCTATGCGTTCCGTGCCGTCGGGAATTGTATTGTGAATGAATATTCAGATACCAGCAGGTATAGCGTTTTTGCTTCAGATTAAATGCTCGAGTTTTTGACAGGTGAGGTTGGTCCAATCGCCGGGCCGAGGAGCCCGGACAACACCGACATGAGAAGGTTTCAGCTTTTACGAACGGATTGCGCTTTGAACACATAGATTGCCGGTAATCGGTGCTCTGCGGCGAGCTCAACTAGGACTGTGGCTCATCAGAATCGCTGAGTTGCAGACGTTCACGCAAGATATCCGCGACTTGTGCGGTGTTGGTATTAGCTTTGCGAGGTTCGGTTTGATCAGATTGTTTCCATGCTGCATCCCGCTCCCGCACAGTGTGAGGGTCTTTCTCAATGTGCCCAGCCAGCGTGGCCCATGCGTCAGAAAGGCGGCGCAAGCTCGCACTGGTTTTTGGATCCGTGGCTGCTTCCGCGGCATGCAAACTCTCTGCAGCCCTTCGGCGGCAGTCTTCTGCGGTCATCATAGCAACAATCTCGATTGTTTACCGGCTCGTTGAAAAACCACTCGATCACAGAGTTCTGCGCCGCTTTCTTCAACACACCTTGGCATGATCGATGCGCTGGCTTTTGAACGCAAGGCCGATCATTACACGGCCCGGAGGTCGAAACGCCGTCCATCGAGGCAGCCCGAAAAGATGGGAACCCATGGTAAATGCGATCGTTGTACGTGTTCTGGCAGGCAATGGCGATGGCGTCGGAGCCGGAGCACTGGCGACTCGACCGAGAGGGCGGGTCGCCCTTTTGCTAGCGGGCTCGTCTACCAAACGAAGATTGCGACGCCGTCTTCGGCGGCAAAAAAGCCCCGGACGAAGCCTTATTGGGCGGGCGATGGTGTCTCCGCAGGCGGGGTTAGCAGCGAGAGAGGCGGCCGCGGCGGTTTGTCATCGGTCGATGGTGTGTCGCCAGGTGGTGTCTGGAGAGATGTCGCGGCCGGCCGCTCTGGGATTTCCGCGTGCACCGGCTTTGAAAGTTTTCTTCGCGGCGGGGCGGGGACAGCCGCGGTTTGAGTCGGTGCCGCCGCTTTTTGGCTTACATCATGTTGGGTCGCGTGCAGCATCGCGAGATCTCGCGACATCTGCTCTTGCGTGCCAGCGAGTTGCTCAACAATGCGCCGAATGACGGCGAGATCATTCACAATACCCTCGAGCTGTTGCTGTAGCTCAGCGGGATGATTGACCGCGAGCGACTGTGCTGCCGATGGGGCGACTGCCTGTGACGGGCTGACGTCTTGAGACGGAACGGCGGCTTGAAGCGGAGTGCCATTTTGATCTGACAATTTGGAAACTGGCTCTGCCGCTAAATCTGAGCTGCGTTGTGATTTTGCGCCAATAACTGGCGACAGCCAATTCAGTGCTGAATGCGTCCAAACTTCAATCATATCCTTGGCGCGATCGTCTCGAGACGCTTGCCACGCCAGACCCACCACGGCGGCGAGGATGAAGCCGCGAACCATGGTTCGAAGCACCCGGCTTCCGACTGATGTTCTGTTCCCTGCGCTTTCTTCAGTTGTGGTTTGTTGATCGCGCTTAATCGAAGGCTCTGGCGAGTCAAGGCGTGGAGCGAAATAAGCTTCAGGATTTTGAATCGGAGATTCCTTCCGATCTGCTTGATGCATTGTTCTGGTTCGCTGCGCCATCCATTCTTGGAATGAACGGAGGACTTCCTCGCTGTCCTCTGGGTTGGGAGCTTGAGTTTGTAACGCAATCATTGTCAGCGCTCCTTTTCGGATATCAGGAGGGGCCGCGTTTCCTATAATCCCTGCGCACGATGGCATCTTCCGGACAAAAGGAAGGCATTCAATAGCCTCCACGATCCGAGACCGACCTGATGCTCATTCGTCGCCCCCACTAGCCGGTCTCAGCCGAGGAGCGAGGACCTTGCGCCCCGCATAGTGCGGGGCTTTAAACGGCGGACACTAGCGGTAGGGATTTGATAGCATCTTTGCCTGCGTCTCTCCCGCTCAGAGGTAGAAACGCTAATGATTTTCCGACATTACCCATTCACGCCCTGAATCGTAGATAGTAGCCCCTTACGGCCTCCGTCCTAATCTGCATTGGCATCGGTTGGCTGCTCGGAAGAATGCACCGGCCGCTTTAAAGCCTAATCCGACCGGCGGGCTCGACGACGCGTACAACATCTTATTGTTTACCCAGCTCTTTGCGCACGCTCGCAGCGGAGTTGCCGACCTTATTGATCGCGCGCCGCAGTTCTTCGCGCGTCACACCCAAATGCTTGGTCCAGTATTTGACCTCGTTGTCGTCGTGCATCGCTATCTTGTTGCGGTCCGGCGATCTTTTTGTCAGTTTGTCTCGCATGATTTCCTCGCTCGTGAGCTTTTCGTAGGCCTTCAACCTTTGAAAATCAAAACCTGATTTCCTTCGCATCAGTTCCGTCGCGCCTCTTGCCATCATCGATGCGCCGGCTTTTTGAACGCGAGGCCAATCAATTGCTCGGACAGGAGGTCGAAACGCCGGCCATGGCGAGAGCCTGAAAGGTGGGAACCCATACTAAGTGCAATTGTTGTATGTGCTCTGGCAGGCAATGGCGATGGCGTCCTAGCCGGAGCACTGGGCGACTTGACCGCAAGGTTGGTCGCCCTTTGCGCGTTACCCGCTTTCCTCTTTGAACTTTTCCGACGAGAAGTCGTTGATCGTCCAACCGGAGCTAATGGCCATGGACGAGACGCAGACTTTATCAATTCTCGGCTGGACGATAGGTGGCGGCGTGGCGACGATATTTGTTCTTAATGCGATTGCGCTGGCCTTGATTTAGAGTTGGCGTCCACGTCACGGCGTCGCGGATGTTGGAAGGGTTGCCGGATTGCCAAAAATGGGCGTTAGGAGGAGATGCTTCGAGGGCAAAGAGGAGATGCTTCGAAGGCAAAAAAAGAAGAGGTCCCGTCGACGAGACCTCTCCTACGTGCTGGCTCTCAACCTCTATCGCCGCTCACCACTCATGGAAGTAGTGACGGTGCCACCCTCGGTGTTCCACCCAACCCGGCCCAGCATAATAGTCGTAGTATCCGCTGTAGGGGTACGCCCCGCCGTAATAGCCGTAATAGCCGTAGGGCCCAGGCCGGCCAACGCCGAATCCGCCGGGACCGGCGTAGAAGTCGACTTGAGCCATGGCGGGAACTGCGGTTGCTGTGAAGAGCCCGGCAGCCACTGTCAGACCGATCGCAAGTTTCTTCATGTCAACCTCCTTTTTCTCCTTACGTTTTCATTGCTCTGCTTGATAAAACGCGCAGCGCAAGCTTGCCGTTCCGCAGTGGCTCGAAAGAGACACCGCACTTCGCGGGGAGTTGATGGAACAGCTTGGTTGATTTGCGAGTCAGCGAGCCGCCCTGTTGATCCAAGTTCCTTGCCCTCAAAACCAAAGCCCCGCACAGGGGTATCTGTGCGGGGCTTTTCAGACAGCGGACACGGGGGTGAGGGGCTGGGGGGTGTCCGCCGTCCAAAAGCAACAACTCGGCAAACCGTCCTGGGTTCCGTTTGCGAAGGTTCCGCCTCAATGCCGACGTGCCTAGTGGTTCCAGCAATGGCAAGAGAGAGCACCAGGTAGGAATCGGCTGCCTTTAGTTTCGATCAGATTCGTCTCACGTTCCCCATGCTTTGCTGGAACCCTCCCACGGCGGAGCCGTTAGCTCCGAAATGGATATGGGAGACCATCAATGCGTACAGTCGTTTTGGCAATTGCTGCGGCGACCATCGCGATGAGCGTTCCGCTGGCATCGTCGGTCAAAGCCGAAGATACCACCGTGATCAAGAAGGATCGGGATGGAGATACTACAGTTATCAAGAAAGAACACGAACTTCACGTTCTTCCGGTGCCACATACCGAGGAGAAAAAGACCATCATCCGGAAAGACCACGACGAAGAATAAGGCCGGTGCACCGGCTTCGAATTTCGTTCCAATTGGAACGCTCTCGTTTGGAGCGTTCCTTTTTTGTAGGGTGTCTCCTGGTCGCTAGGTGACTGCGCGATCAAGCAGGTATGTCGCTGTCTAAACCGAAGAGCTTTTTGCCGGTTCTAACGAATTATCCTGAAATCAAGATCGTCAAGATCGGGACTCTAGCGAAAGCCCAATACTGAACGCCTTTTGCCGAGTCGCCCCCTCGGTCCGCTTTAGTTTCTTGGCAATTCTTCTCGCAGGGGTTTGTGTTTTTGCCATCGCTTTCAGTCCACGAACTTCAGCCCCCGTCCAGGCACGCCGCTTCTTTGACTTCTTAGCCATCGAATACCTCCCAGTTTGAGATGAACGGTGAGGTTCTAATTGGCGGCTCTGCTAAAAGGAAGGCCCAATCGTGATTGTTTGATGGCCTGTTGAAAACCGCTCAATTTCAGGGAATTATTAGGGCATAGACTTGCAAGAATGAATTGATGGAAACAACAAGACATTAATTGCCAAAAAACCGTTTCTTTTTCTCACCCACCTAACGGCGTTCCGGCACTCTAGCGCAATGCCCGATATAAATACCGATAACAGACGAGGAGATAACTCAAAATGAATTACAACAATCAATCGGCGACGCCAATTCAGACCGAAATAACGTCAACGGCATTTCGATTGCCAACCAAATTGTTACAGGTGATCGACAGATGGTGTGGTGCTAACGACACAACCAGATCGCAGTTTTTCAGACGCAGCATAACAGATCGAGTTAAATCGCTGGGAATTAGTTGTGGGGCGGAGTCAAATCCAGATCAATTGAAGTCGCCTGGAGATAATTCGGCGACGGAGCCGCCAAAGGAAGATCAACTAAAATGGTCTCCAGAACTTTACGCGAGATTACAGCGACGTCGATGGTGACGGCAGTTGGTTCGTTTTAATTCCCTCGTTTGCGAGGCATGAAATTGAGTAACCATCCGCCGGCGTCATTGTTTCTTAGTGCTGCTTGTTTCCCTGCCGTTTAGGGGTCGCCGGCAAAACAGACCTGGGGCCACAAAATGGGGAAGCCAAAATGGCACGGCGTCAAACAGAGACAAACTACCTCAAGGAAGTCTTAGCGTGGCTCAAGCAGTATTGGGCCGACTAGAAATTTCTCAGGGTGACAACGATGGCAGCGATAGAGTTCGAACGTGGCGACGAAGTTTTAAGCAAGCTATCGGGTACATCGATAATGACGGTATTGGCTGTCGAAGGAATGAAGGTGCGTTGCTCAGACGAGCAAAACAGACAATATTGGTTCGACACGATTTTGCTGGAACGCCGCTATTTGACACGATGCGACGCCGACAGCACTGGGCAAGACTCGTTCCCTCAGAGCTTTCCCGAGCTGCAAGTGATCTACGATATTTTTGGCGACCACCTTGCGCTCTAATTCTGTGAGCCGGCGCAAAGTGCCAACCTTGAAATTCGACGCAAAGGCTACGTCGAACATCACGGCTTCCGCGATCTTGTCGCGCAAGCAGGCATGGGAACATTGAGAATAGAGAGAATGCGAGTCAATAGTTCCATCACGCCATGATCGGGATCAAGAAAGCCTTAACCCTGCCATTTTTGGATTTGCTCTTGTGGCTTGCTGGATACAGCATTCCTAGACGTCTTTCGATAAACCTTCCTCGTGGGGCCGACTGGGAGAATCGTATGAACCGCGCATTCTTGATCGCCGCAACTCTATCATTGGCGGCTACAAGCCAAGTTCTGGCCGCCGATCTTCCAGCGGCTGCACCGCGGCAACCTGTCGCCTATAAGGCCCCGCCGCCGGTCTTTAGCTGGACCGGATTCTATCTTGGCATCAACGGCGGCTACGGGTTCGGCCAGAGCAACTGGTTCAATACAGTCGACGGTCCGACTGGTCACTTCAACGCCGGCGGCTTCCTGCTGGGCGGTACGCTTGGCGCCAATTATCAGATTGGCTCGTTCGTGATCGGCCTAGAGGGCGATGGCGACTGGAACGATGCTAACGGCAGCACAGCCAATTGCCTTGTTCCCAACTGCACGACCAGGAGCGATTGGTTAGCGACGATTCGGGGTCGCGCTGGCTACGCCGTGGATCGGGTCTTGTTCTACGGAACCGGCGGTGTGGCTTTCGGTGACGTCGAAGCTGCCGCCGCGGGCTTTCCATTTGCGAGCACCACGCAAACGGGCTGGACCGCGGGTGCTGGCGTCGAATGGGCCTTCCTGCCGAACTGGACCGCCAAGTTGGAATACCTTTACGTCGATCTCGGCCATGCGACCTGTCCGGTGTCAAGTTGTCAGGGCAGTCTTCCGGACTCGGTCTCGTTCAATGAGAACATTGTCCGAGCTGGCATAAATTACAAATTTGGCTGGTGAACGCCGTAGACCAATTTTCGCGGCGCGTACTGAGACGGCCTAATATCCGAAGAAATGGAGCACACAGAGGCCCATCATTTGGAAGGCATAAACATAGCAGGTCGAAGGCCGCCATAGCGATCAAAGCTGTCGCCACACCACGGAACATTGCTCGCCAATCGTTTCCGAATGCATCCGGCTCTGCTCCGATCGTTGCAATGGCTTCCTGGACAAAGTACGTTTCTTACTTCTGCTCAGTGGTGCGGGCGCTTCGGTGTTAGACCAGCAGATCACGCGTCGAGACGACAGGGTAGGCTGCCATCCGATTTGTAGGAACTGCGGCCTGCCCATGCGCATAGTCAGGCGCGGGGTGCGACATGACGGTCGCGGCTACTACGAGTTACAGACGTTCTCCTGCGGTTCCTGCAACCACCGGATTGAGCGGAACGTCAACACAGACGGCACGCCGCACTAACGGCCTGGTCGTTGGCGTCTTGCGATCGGCCGCTGCGTTTTCCTGAAGACACCTCTTTGGTGCTACACTCCAGCATCGGAACACTGAAATCGGCAGGGGGGCGACCGCCATGCGCAACTCGATCGCTACTATAGCGTTCCTTGGTATTTTACTTCTCGCAGGCTGTTCACAGGGCCCTCAGGGCGGAAAAGGAGAACAAGGTCCTCCCGGACCGCAAGGCGCCAAGGGTGAGCAAGGGCCTCCCGGCCCCCAAGGCCCGCAGGGGGCGAAAGGGGAGCAAGGTCCGCCGGGAGTACAAGGCGGAAAGGGCGAGCAAGGACCCCCCGGCCCGCAGGGACCTCAAGGCGCGAAGGGGGAACAAGGTGGTCAGGGTCCGACAGGTCCCGGCGGTCAAGCAGGCCCAGCCGGTCCAGCAGCAACATCAAACTTCCACGTTGTGCGGCAGGACTCTTGTGGCGGCAATGACGGATGCAGTCTCGCCTGTGACCACGGTGAAATGCTCGCGTCCATCACATGTCCCAACGGCACAATCGCCATCTCAAAGAATGGCGATGCCGAAGCTGTTTCGTGCAGCAACAGTCCGGGGCCGGCGATAGCTCTCTGTATGCGTCAGTAGCCGAGTCTAAAATCAGCCGCCCAGGCGCTGCGGCCGGTGGGAGCAGTGGGGGAACGGTTTGCGATCAGCTCTACCTTGGCCCCGGGAAAATCTCTGCACAAACGTTTCTATCTACAGGTTCGCGAGCCAATGTTCCAAATGGAACGTGCCATTAGAAGCGGCTTCTTCACATTGGCCGCCGCAGAAGCGCCGCGCATACCCGAGCCATGTTATTAAGTGTAACACAATTTGCACCGCACTGAGGGTTTGCACCATGTCAGAGCAGCTCGGATTTGTATTTTTAATCCTTTTCGTAGTCGCAGCGGGAATTTGCATTTACCTAGCCCTCTCGCTCGCCTCTGATCGGTCCAAATGCAAAGTCGGATTGAGGCGGGGATTAGCCGATACGTCAATGACGACAGG
>Ga0210394_10004840_pt1 | contig 15435 bp, 17 predicted proteins | sample IncBWC12MmetaG_FD_160121 | JGI IMG/M metagenome (GOLD analysis project Ga0210394, IMG submission 160121) | Forest soil microbial communities from Barre Woods Harvard Forest LTER site, Petersham, Massachusetts, United States - Inc-BW-C-12-M | ecosystem: Environmental > Terrestrial > Soil >... | reverse complement strand
ATTCGCGCATGAAGCCGCTGCCGGCCGCAATCTGCAGGGCTTCGTAGGCGCTGCGCTGCAATGCTTCACTCGCAAACACCTTGCTGATGGCCGCTTCCACCGAATAGTCCTCGACACCTGAATCGATGTAATGGGCAACCATCCACACGACGCTTTCGGCCGCGAAGCAATCGAGCGCCATTTGCGAGATTTTTTCGCGGATGAGGCCGAATTCAGCAATGGGCTGGTTGAACTGCTTGCGGCTTTGCGCGTGGCCAGTCGACAGCGCGATCAGCGCCTTCATGCCGCCGACCGCGCCGCCCCCCAGACCGGTGCGGCCATTGTTCAAGATTGCCATTGCCACTTTGAATCCCTTGCCCTCCACATCCAGCACGTTCTCGGCGGGTACCTGCACATCCGCAAAATTGACCGTGGTGGTCGAGGAAGCACGGATCCCCATCTTATCCTCATGCTGCCCATGCCGGACGCCCGGCCACGCCGCCTCCACCAGAAATGCGGTTATCTTGCCCGCCGCAGATGACGTGCGTGCGAACACGGTGTACAGATCCGCAATGCCGCCGTTGGTGATCCAAATCTTCTCGCCGTTCAAGGTCCACGTGCCGTCGGGATTCTTGACCGCTTGCGTGCGAATCGAGGCTGCATCGGAGCCGGCTCCCGACTCGGTGAGACAAAACGCCGCAATCATTTCGCCGCTGGCCAGCTTCGGCAAATAGCGGGCCTTTTGTTCGGCAGTGCCGAACAGTAACAGCCCCTTCATGCCGATGGAGCTGTGGGCACCGATGGTGAGCGACACCGAGCTATCGTGGGAACTGCTCTGGCTCAACACGCGCGCATAGCCGGCGTTCGACAGGCCCAGTCCGCCGTATTCCTCCGGCACGATGAGACCGAAAAGACCCAAGTCCCGCAGGCCCTGAATGAATTCCGCCGGCTGCTGCGCGTCCCGGTCCCAGCGCTTGAAGTCCTGATGTTTGGGGCTCAAGTACTGATCGATCGCATCGACCATGAGGCGCAGGACCTCTTGATCCTTTGGGCGTAGATCCGGATAGGGAAACAGCTGATCTTCGAGGATCCGTCCGGCAACGAGATTTTTCGCGACGCTCATCGAATTCCCTACTCGGCAACCCGGTCTATCACAAGATCGAGCGCACCGCCCCGGCCTACGTCAGCCAAAACTTCGCCGTACAAGTCGCCGCTGGCGGGAATGGGTTGCCCGCTGAAGGAGATGCGCGCCGTGATGGCAACCCGCTTGCCGGCCGCGAGAACACGTCCCGGAATCATGGAATCCGCGGCTGATAAATGCACCTGTGTACCGATGGCCGCGCTGGTCAGGCGCTTCGCAGCCAGCGGCGGTCCCTGGCCACCGGGCTCACGGGCGAATACGAACAAGGAGGCCTCCGATTTTAGACGTGGTTGCAACGCGGGCGCTAGCTGGATATTGACAGCCACCTCTGCCGGCGCCGACCCCTCGGCGCTCGTGTTCGTCCCGGCCGGCGACGAACTCGTCCCTGCGGCCGCCTGAGCGCCGCCCATGGGGCCGAGCTCCGCGATGCGCGCATCCAGCATTTGCACGATCTGCGGCGGCGGGTGCAGATCTTTCAGCGCCAGCCAGCGGCCGCGTGCGAGCGCCCGGTCACCGCGGATCGCAGCGGCAAATCCGCCGTAGAGCAGCGCCTTCGGATTGTTCGGGGCGATCGTGAGCGCCTCCTCGAACAGTTGCGCTGCGTCGGGGGTGATTTCTCCGCCGGCGCGCATGCTCAGGGCTTCGCCCAACCCAAGGGCGGACTCGGCGTTCTTGCCCAAGTGATGCGCGCGATCGTAGGCGCTCACGGCATCATCCAGGCGCTGCAGCGCCATGTACGAACGGCCGAGCATCAGCCAACCTTGCAAATCCTCGGGCTGCTCCTGTAGATGCTTCTCGAGTTTGCCGACCATCGCTGCGATGTCGGGCGCCGATGCCCCGGGCGCGGCCGACGGCGCATGCCAGTTCCAATTCGACCACAGCGGGTACAGGCCGGCCGCGATGCCCACCACCAGAACCGCGGCGATCGTCCCAACAATGCGGCTCTGCTTATCGCGCAGCAGCGGAACGGCCACCGCGGTCGCGGCGATCGCAGCCATGATGGCTGCGACGACGAGGAAGGTGATCATTCGTCCAACGGCTGGCGCGAACGCTGGCGCGCAACTCTATAAATGATGGCGACGCCCAACAGCAGCGCGATGAAAGGAGCACCCCAAATCAAGAAAGTCTTGGGTGCCAGCGGCGGAGCGAAGCGGACGAACTCGCCATAACGATCCGTCATGAACTTGAATATCGCCTCATCGCTCTTGCCGGCGACGAGCATTTCGCGCACCTGCCGGCGCAGATCGATGGCAAGGTCGGCATTCGAATCGGCGATGGTCTCGTTTTGACAGACGAGACAGCGAAGCTCCTTGGATATTTGTTCGAAGCGCAGTTGCAATTCCCGATCAGCAAGCTGGCCGTTGGCGTCGACAGGCTGGTCCGCCGCGACCGCAGGGAAAGCTGCGCTGCTGCCGGCCAGCAGCAGGGCGAGCAGCGCGCGGGTCATGAAACGTCCAGATGCCGGCCGGTTCATGCGCCGGCTCGAGTGGCCGCAGCGATACGGGGCAGGAATTCGTGATCCCATACCTGCCGCGTGATGGGCGAAATGAACTTGTAGATGACCCGGCCTTGCCGGTCCACCAAGTAGGTCTCCGGCGCTCCATACACGCCCCACTCGATGGCGGTGCGCCCATCGTGGTCGAATGCCACGGCCTGGTATGGATTGCCGAGTTGCTCCAGCCACTGCTTGGCTCGATCACGCTCGTCCTTCCAGTCCAGTCCGATGATCGGCACCACGTGCTGCTGCGCGATCTCGAGGAGGGCTTCATGCTCCTCGCGGCATGCGACGCACCACGTACCCCAGACATTCAAGATGTAGACCTGTCCCTGCAGCGTTGAGTTGCTGACGACCTTCGAAGCATCCAGCACATCCGTCAGGGCGAACTCCGGCGCGGGTCTGCCGATCAGCGGCGAGGGCAATGCGTGGATATCCCGTTTGGGGTTGAGCCCAAACGCAAACAGCACTACAAGCGCGACGAATGCCGCAAATGGCAGCAAGAACTTCCACATCAGGCCGAACCCAGTTCCGCGCGCGGATCGGGCGGCGACACCACGTCCGGCGCGGCGGCCGGCACCTTGACTCGGTAGCGACGATCGGTGGCAGCAATCAAACCGCCAAGCGCCATGACGATGGCGCCGAGCCAGATATAGCGCACCAGCGGTTTATATTGGACGCGCATGCTCCAAGCGTTGTCGCCCAGCGGATCGCCCATCGCAACGAATAGATCGCGCGCCCAATTCACGGAAATGGCCGCTTTGCTGTTGGCGGTCTGCTGCACCCAGAAATGGCGCTTCTGCGGCTGCAGCAAGGTCACGTGCTTGCCGCCGCGAGTCACTTCCACCTCCGCCTGCACGGCGTCGTAGTTCGGTCCGCGGACGTCCGCGGCGCTGATGAATTTGAAATCGTAGCCGGCGATCCGAAAGCTGCCGCCCGGCTTCAGCGACACATCCTTTTCTATTTTGTAGCTTTCGACGCCGCTGGCGCCGATAGCAAACATGCCGACCCCGAAGTGCGCGATGGACATGCCCAAGAGCGCTGCGGTCAGGGTTTGCTTTTGACGCAAGCGCCGCAGCGGCTCGAGCAGCGCGGAGAAGATGATCCAGAAGCCAAAACTAAAGCCGATCAGGCCCACCCAGTGCAGTTCGCCGAACACCAAGCCCTGAACGCCCAACGACAGCAGTATCGCCGCGCCCGCCAACCACCACAGCGGCTTCGCGGTGGACGTGAGCTTGCCGCGGCGCCACGCCGAGTGCATTCCGATCGCCATGAATACCATGAGCGGCAACATGGGTACCAAGAACATCACTGCAAACACCGGCGGACCGACTGAAATCTTGCCGACCCCCAGGACTTCGTAAACCAAGGGTGACAACGTGCCCCACAGCACCAGGGCCGCGACGGCGACCAGAATCACATTGTTCACCAGGAGAAAGAACTCGCGCGAATACAGCTCGAAACCGCCCGGCATATAGAGCTTCGGAGCCCGCCAGGCGTAGAGCGTCAGCGAACCTCCGATGGTGAGCACGAGAAACGCGAGAATGTACAAACCGCGCGTCGGATCGGATGCGAACGAGTGCACCGAGACCAGAACGCCCGAGCGGACCAGGAAGGTTCCGACCAAGCTCAGTGAAAACGCGAAGATGGCCAACAGCAGCGTCCAGCTCTTGAAGATGCCGCGCTTTTCCGTGACGCTGAGGGAATGAATCAAAGCGGTTCCCACCAACCACGGCATGAATGAGGCGTTTTCGACCGGATCCCAGAACCACCATCCGCCCCAACCCAATTCGTAGTAAGCCCACCAGCTGCCAAGCGCAATTCCAATGGTCTGAAACAGCCAGGCAAAAATAGTCCAAGGGCGTGTCCACTTGGCCCAGGTCTGATCCAGTCGTCCCTCCAGCATGGCCGCGCAGGCAAAGGCGAAAGCCACCGAGAAGCCCACATAGCCCGTGTACAGCATGGGGGGATGAATCGCGAGCGCAAAGTCTTGCAGGACAGGATTCAGATCTGCGCCATCCTGTGCGGCAGGAATCAAGCGCTGGAAAGGACTCGAGGTCCACAGCGTGAACAACATGAAGCCGGAACTGATCAAACCCATGACGCCGAGCACGCGGCTCGAAAAGGTCAGCGGCAGCGCGCGGCTGAAGGCGGCGACTGCGACGCTCCAGATCGACAGAATCAAAATCCACAGCAGCAGCGAACCCTCGTGCGCACCCCAGAGCGCCGCCACCTTATAAAAGAGCGGCAGCTGCGAGTTCGAATTGCGCGCCACATACAGCACGGAAAAATCGTTGTTGACGAACGAATAAACCAGGCATGCAAAAGCCATGACGACAAAGACGAACTGCCCGGTGACCGCGGGACGCGCCACCGCCATCCAAACCGGCTTGCCGCGCCAAGCGCCGGTCAGGCCGAAGAACGCCTGCGACAGGCTCAGGACGAACGCGAGGATGAGTGCAAAAATACCTAATTCTGGTGCCATAACGATACTCGAGCGCTTAGCCGGTGGGTCGAACTGCAGCAGCGCCGGCCGCCGGCTTGTTTTTGAGCGAGGCGGCGACTTCGGGCGGCATGTACTTCTCGTCATGCTTGGCGAGCACTTCGTCCGCGACAAAGGCGCCATGCGAATTCATCGTGCCGTGCGCAATGATGCCTTGCCCTTCGCGGAACAAATCCGGCAACACGCCGGTATATTCCACCGGCACCTGATGTGCGAAGTCGGTCAATACAAAGCGCACTTCCAAGTCTCCCGGCTGACGCGCCACGCTGCCCTTCACCACCATGCCGCCGATGCGAAATCGCTTGGCCAGCGGCGCCTTGCCCGCGACGACTTGCGAGGGATCGTAATAGAACATGATGTTCTCGCGCGACGCCATGACCGCGAGCGACACCGACGCGGCGACACCGCCGAGGATGGCGAGTACCACGAACAAGCGCTTGCGCCGCGGAGTCATCGCGGTTCACCGCTCGCCATTGCCAGAGCGCGCCCCGCCCTCACGCGCGCCGCAGCCAGCGAGCGGCGCGCCGACCACAGGTTCCAGCCGAGCACCGCAGCGGCAAAGGCATAGCACGGCCACACGTAGCCCGCATATCCGCCCATCGACCAAAAATCGCCACTCATGACTTGATCGCCTCCCGCACCCATACCGCTTGCCGCTCGCGATTGAGCAATTCGCCTTGCAGCCGCAGGCACAGCACGGCTCCGTAAACCAACATGAACCCGATCCACATTGCCAGCAGCGGCCACAGCATGCTCCCCGGCATGGAGGGTGCGCCCAGTTTAACAACGGTGGCTCCCTGGTGCAGCGAGTTCCACCAAACGACCGAGAAATGAACGATGGGCACGTTGACCACGCCGACGATGGCCAATAGCGCTGCTGCCCTATCGCCGCGCGCCGGATCTTCGAATGCCGAACGCAGCGACATCACGCCCACGTACAGAAACAACAAGATGAGTTCGGAGGTCAGCCGCGGATCCCACGCCCAATACGTTCCCCACATCGGGCGGCCCCACAGCGACCCGGTGACCAAGGCCGCAAGCGTGAACGATGCACCGATGGGTGCCGACGCCGCCGCAACGGCATGTCCCACCTTGATGCGCCAGATGAGCGCCACAGCGCTGGCCGCCGCCATGACGGTGTACACGGTCAAGGACAGGAGCGCGCTCGGCACATGCACATACATCATTCGAAACGCGTCGCCCTGCTGGTAGTCGGGAGGAGCGATTGCCAGTCCAGCGACGAGGCCATAGCCGAGAGCCACCGCGGCGACGCCCAACAACCAAGGCACGAACGCCGCCGCGACCCCGTACACATAGGGCGGAGAGGCGAGTTTATAGAACCAGGTCCACATGAAGTCTTTCTTTATTCCAGTGTGATGCGCAACGCCGCCGTCGCCGCCAGCGGCGCCAACGTACAAGTAAACACGCACAGCGCTGCCAGAAAATACAAAGGCCCCACAGCACTAGTGCCCGAAATCGCCCGTTCGGTTGCCGCGGCGCCAAATATCAACAATGGCGTCGCCAGCGGCAGCACGATCAGCGAGAGCAGCACATTGCCGCGGCGCAGTCCGATCGTCAGTCCGGCCCCAATGGCCCCGAGCCAACTCAAGGTCACGGTTCCCAAGGCCAAACTCAGCATCATGGTCGCAAATGCGGCAACCGGAATACCCAGCGCGGTCGCCACCAGCGGAGACACCACGACCAAGGCCGCCCCGGTTACCAGCCAATGCGCGCCGGTTTTTGCCACCACGATGAGGGTAAGACCCTGCCCACAGAGACTAAGTTGCTCCAATGTGCCGTCGTCGGCGTCGCTTTTGAACAGCGAATCCAACGACAGCAGCGAAGATAACAGCGCAGCGGTCCAAAGCACACCCGGTGATATGTCTCGCAGCAGCGACAACTGCAGGCTCAAGCCGAGGGGAAACAGCGTCGTGACGATCAGGAAAAACACCAATGGCTGCAATAATTGCTCGGGCCGCCGAAAACTGAGACTCAATTCACGGTTCACGATCAGCAAAAACGCTTCCCAGGCGCCCACCTGCATCAATTGAGCTCCAAACGTCGCACGTTGCAATCAAGCGCGAGGGCGTGATGCGCGACTACGACTGCCACGCCCCCTGCCGCTACATGGGCCTGCAACAGTCCGGACATGAGTTCCGTGCCCGCCGCGTCCAGGTTCGAATAGGGTTCATCGAGCAGCCACAGAGTGGCGTGCATCGCCAAAACCCGCGCCAGAGCGACGCGCCGGCGCTGGCCGGCCGACAGCACCCGCGTCGGTAAATCCGCCACCGCCCCGACGCCGGTGCGTTCCAAGACCTCGCGCAGCTCTTGGATCGTCACCCGGCGCTTCAGTCCGACGGCAAAACGCAGGTTTTCCAACGCCGTCAAATCGCTTTTCAGCGCCGGTTCGTGCGAGGAATAGGCCATTTGCGCTTGGTATTGTGCGCGGACACTTAGGATGGGCTGGCCCAACCAGGCGACCGTGCCCTGTTCCGGGCGCAATAATCCGCTGGCCACTCGCAGCAGCGTGGTCTTGCCCGTGCCGTTGGGGCCGGAAATATGCAGCAATTCGCGCGTGCGCACCGCTATGCTCAACCCCTTGAGCACGTGACGCTCGCCGCGCCAAACATGGACCTTTTCCACGCTAAGACCGTCTGATGCCGAATTCATTGCCGCGAGCTTAGCGAAATCAAGGGGTTGAAGCTACCTATTCACATCCATCTTGCAATGTACTCGCCGCATGACGCGCAGCGGCTTGCAGATTTCCCGCACAGTCGCTTTCTGCTATTTTCGTTTCGCGTCGCTTTCGAGCGCTGGCGCCTACAACAAGCAAAAACTGGAGTGGACCATGCCTTTAATGAGAAAGCTCGCGGCTGAATTCATCGGCACCTTTTGGCTGGTTCTCGGAGGCTGCGGCAGCGCGGTTCTCGCCGCCGCATTTCCCCATGTTGGCATCGGCCTCCTGGGCGTGTCATTGGCATTCGGACTCACGGTGGTGACCATGGCCTATGCCATCGGCGATGTTTCAGGCTGCCATTTGAATCCCGCCGTGACTTTTGGCCTGGTCCTCGGGGCACGCCATCCGGCCAAGGATTTGCTCCCCTACTGGATCGTGCAGGTTCTCGGCGCTGTGACGGCCGCGCGGGTCCTGGTGTTCATTGCCGCCGGCAACGGCGTCGACCCCCTGGCGGGCGGCCTTGCCGCGAATGGCTTTGGCGATCACTCGCCGGGCCACTACAGCATGGCGGCCGGGTTTGTGTGCGAGCTGGTGATGACGGCAGTTTTCCTGTTCGTCATCATGGGCGCGACCGATAAAAAGTCACCCCCCGGCTTTGCGCCGCTGGCGATCGGTCTGGCGCTCACTCTCATCCATTTGATCAGTATTCCCGTCACCAACACTTCGGTAAATCCAGCGCGCAGCACGGGACCCGCACTATTCATACAGGGATGGGCGCTCACGCAGCTCTGGCTGTTCTGGGTGGCGCCGCTGTTGGGCGGCGCGATCGGCGCCCTGGTGTACCGCTTCATCACCCCGGGCAAGGGAGCGACGGGTCCGGGATACTGAGGTCGCGCGATTAATTGCGCTGCGTCGAAGCCGGATGCGCCTGCGGCTAATGTGCGAGTTCGACAATACGCGCCCGCACATTCGTGCCTTCGACCATGAGCTCAGCGAACGAGATCGGCAGCTTGAAGCGTCTGGGACCACAGCTGCCGGGATTAAGGTACAGGATTCCCGCTCGCTCTTCGATCGTCGGCCTGTGCGAATGTCCAGAAATCACCGCGCGAACGCCCAGCGCGCCAGGATCGAGATCGAGTCGCGAAAGATCGTGGATGACGTAGACGAATATCCCGCCCACGCGGATCAATTCGGTCTCGCGCAGGTTTTTTGCCCAGGGCTGATCATCATTATTTCCTCGGACGGCGGTCAGAGGAGCCAGCGCCTCGAGTTCCTCGAGAATTGCAGCATCGCCGACATCTCCGCCGTGGATGATGTAGTCGCAGCCCGTTAGCGACACGCGCGCTTCGGCTCTCAGCAGCCCATGAGTATCGGCAACCACTCCTACCCGCAATTCCTTGTTGGCGCCCATTCCGCCTGCACTATAAAGCACCGGCGGAATGAGCGTTTGCTGCTAGCGTTCCCAGTGCCCCCCTTCATGGTGCCAGTGCGGCCCGCGTTGCTCCCAGCGGTCCGGTACCCAGTGGTAGCCCCTGCGCTCGCCGATCCAGCGGCCGCCAACCCAGACGTGCTCATGGCCGCGCCAGTCCCAGTAGCCCGGCGCCCACACGTAGCCGACGCGCGGCGGCGGCACGATCTCAACTCGCGCCGGAGGCGGCGCCACCTCGATATCGATGAATACTCCTGCCGATGCAGTCGTGGGCACGGCTATCGCACTCGCAGCCAGGCACAACCCTAAAAATAGCGCACTACGATAAGCTTTCATTCCACACTCCTTGATGTGCCGCTCGGCCACACCAGCCGAACGTATTGCCTGAACGGTACGCTGGCATTTTCCGTTGACCGCAAAGACCCCGTATGTAGGACGGCGCCGCAATTCCGAAATCCTTCCGGGCTTAAGTCATTGAGTCTGAAGAATATGGCGTGACCGCCTCTGCCTTAAGAGTTGGTAATGTTTTGATGCTGCGAATCACCGGCAGCCGCCATGCGACGAGCGCCAACAGCAGGGCTGTCACGCCCGAAAAACCCAGCGCCGCGCGCAACCCCAGGTGCTCGCCCAACCATCCGCCGAGCAGCGCGCCGGGTCCAGCGGGAAGAAGAATCAGCCAGCGCATGGTGCTCGTCATCCGGCCGAGCATCGGCGCCGGCGTCACCGACTGGCGCAACGATAGAAAATTAATGAAAATGAATATGGCCCCGACGCCGTACATCAGCAGCATCATTGCGTAGGCAAGAACGCCGAAGGCATTGATCGGCGCCGAAGCAAGCAGCAGCCACCCCGTGCCGGAAATTGCAAATCCAAGCACCAACGTCGGGCCGGGTCCCAGGCGACGCACCACGCGATGTCCGTTCGCGCTCGCAAACACCGTGCCTACACCGAGCGCGACGTAGCTCAAGCCCACGCCGCGTTCCGAGAGCCCGAGCTTGTGTATGGCAAAGAGAATCTGCACCACCATCGCACCCTGACTGCACATTTGCCAGGTGCCGACGCAGGCGGCCATCGTCACCAGCAGCTTGTGGCTGCGCACGAAGTCGAGACCCTGGCGCATCGCCGCCCAGAAAGCGGGATGTTCTGTGGCGCGCCTTTCCTTGACCGGCACGCCGCGCAGTATGGATGCCGAAATCATCAACAAGCACGCATCCGCCAGCAACGCAATCGGCGCGCCGGTGACTTTGATCAACGCGCCTGCGGCGGCAGGTCCGGTGACTTCCGCCGCGGCCGAGGCCAGCGAGTTCTTGGCATGCGCCTCCACCAATCGCTCGCGCGGAACAATCTGGGTCAAGACGATTTGTGCGGCGCTGCCGGCGGTGGTGTTCACCACGCCGATCAAGAATCCGACGATGTAAAGCCAGGGCATCGACAGCCAGCCAAGCCACCAGGCCACCGGTACGCTCGTCACGCCGACGGCGATCGATAGTTCACCGATGATGTACACCGGCAATTTTCGCACCCGATCCAGCCAGACACCGGTAGGCAGGGAAAACAACACGAAGGGAATGACCTCCATCGCGGTCAGGAGGCCCATTTGCGTCGGGCCCGCGTGCAGCAGCACGGCCGCAGTCAGCGGCAACGCAAGCAGGGTCACCTGCCCGCCGAAGGAGGAAATCAGGATCGATGTCCACAGGCGGCGATAGGTCCGATCGCGCAAAAGATCCGTGGGCGCGAGCGCAACTGCATTCAACCACCGGGCCGGCAGCAACGCGCGAAGTGTATCCATAGTCAAAGCAACGCTCCACCGCGCCACCGATTTTCCGAGCGCGCATTTTACTCGAAGTGAACGCCTATAATCATTGAGGAGGGATGCAAACATGACGTCTCGAAAAGTTGCGGCAACGTTGGCGGGACTTGCCGGTGCGCTTGCCTTGGGCGCGGCAGTTGCGGCCGACTTCAAATTGACCAGCCCCGACATCGGTCCCGATAAACCGCTGGCGCAGGATTTCGTGTTCAGCGGTTTCGGTTGCAGCGGCGGTAATCAATCGCCCGCCTTGAGCTGGAGCGGCGCACCGCCGGGAACGAAGAGCTACGCCGTCGCCTTGTTCGATCCGGATGCCATGCAAGGCCGCGGCTTCTGGCATTGGTTGATGGTGAACATTCCCGCCGGCACCACCGCGCTCGGGCGCGATGCGGGCAGAAACGATGGCTCGAAGATGCCCGCTGGCGCCGTGCAGATAAAGAACGGCTTTCGCGCGCTGGGATACAGCGGCTCCTGTCCGCCACCCGCCGACGAACCGCATGGCTACGTGATGACGGTATACGCACTGAAAGTGGCGGCGCTGGATGTGCCCGCCGATGTCAGTTCAGCCAGCATGCTCACCGCGATCGAAGCCAATAGTTTGGGCAAGGCCTCGCTCACTTATCAATTCGGCCGCAAGCCTTAGTCCGATATACGCTGTGGATCATAGCGGCTCAAGATCCACAGCGCGCCCGGCAATGCGGTGAAATCGGCGAGCAGCGCCAGGCCAAAGGCCGACGCGGCAACAATTCCGAACTCGCGCATCGGCGGCAGATCCGACAGCACCAGCGCCAGAAAGCCGCTGGCGTTGATGAGAGTCGCGAATAGTATCGGCCGGCCGGCAACCAGCAAGGCGTGCTTGAGAGCGCCGGCCGTCGTCCCGCTCGTGCGGCCTTCTTGAAAATGATAGAAGAAGTGAATCTGGTCATTCTCGGTTGCGCCCAATACCGTCGAGCCGATCAGGATGGTTGCAATATTGAGCGGAATGCCGGTCAAGCGCATCACGAGAAACACCGACGATATGGCGAACAACGACGGAATCATCGTCATCAACCGGGCGGAGGGACTGCGGAATACCAGCAGGAATGCGAGAAAAATGACGCTCGCCGTGATTGCGAAGCTTTCGATGAGAGTAGGAAGAAGGCGCTCTGAGATTTCCGCGTCGAGCACTCCTTTGCCGACCACACTGCCATGCACCGGGCGCAGTGCCTGCTCGTGGGCCTGCGCCGCGGCCCATTGCCGCTCCACGAAGGTGCGCATCGCACCGACTTGGCCGAACAGCTTCGCTCTGCCGCGGATGCTGAGCCGTACATTGGCGAGGTCCGTCACATCCACATAGGCGCGCGCCGCGGGCTCTGTCAGCAGGATCTGCTCCAGATCCGCGGCCAGCTTCGGCCAGGCTGACGCGGCGGCCGGCAGTTGATCGGAACCGCTTTCAACGTAGCGCGCCCAGCGCAGCAGCGAGGTAGGGCCATCGACGGCGGTGATGCGCGGATCGCCCTCGAATGCGCGGGTCAACTGCTCCAGAGCACGCAGAAAATCCGGGTCCAGTGCATGGCCGGCCGGCGTCTGCAGCCACAGCTCGACGACATCGAGCGCATTCGATTGCTCGAAATAGCGGGTATCTTGGGCCGCGCGCTCGCTGGGATTTACGTAGGTCAACACGTCCATCTCGAGAGTGAGGGGTGCAAGTACGCCGGGAATGCCGAACAAGGCGCCCGCACCGCACGTCATCAGCAAGAGAGCGGCGCCAACCAACGGCCAGCGGAAGCGGCGGCTTGCAGGGACCAGCGCGTCGACGAAGCTGGCAAACCGTTTGCCGGCGGCAACCTTCTCGGCGCGCAACGGCGTACGCAACAGCGACTGCAGCGCCGGAAACAGCGTAAAGCAGCCTATCCACGCCACGATGAGCCCGCACGCGGTCCATAGACCCATATCGCGCACCGGACGAATGTCCGACACCGCAAGCGCGCCAAAGCCCACCGCAGTCGCGAACATCGAGGCGGTGCACGGCAGAAATTTATTCGCCAGCGCGCGCGCGTGGTGCTCGAGCAGCGTCGGCGAGTCATTCGGTTCGATGAACCGCGAATGAATATATACGAGCGTGGCGGTGGTTGTGACCATGACGGTCAGTGGAACGAGGGTTGAGATCACCGTGTGCGACCAGCCGCAGAGATCCGCCAGCCCCATCGCCATAGCAACCATGGCGCCAAGCGTGAGCACAATGGCGGCCAACGCGCGCCACGAGCGGAAGATGATCAGCACCAAGGTCATGAGAAAAATCCCGAACAGCGGCATGAAGCGCGTCGTCGCCGCGCCGGTTTGCCGCTCGAGCCAGGCGTCGAGCCAGGGGGATCCGACACGCCGGACCTTGCTGAATGGTCCGCCGGATGCCTCGAGCGGTAGGGCAAGGGAATCGATCGCCGTCAATATCCGGTCGCGTTCGGCGGGCGAATTCACGCGCAGCTCGAGCGCTATGCCGAGGTAGTGGTCCCCCAGCAGTCCGGCACGACGGAACAGCGGCGTGCCGGTCGCGAACCCGTGCAGTCGCCCGGCGTCGTCGGCGCCAAGTTCTCCTGCCGAGCCCACGCGATGATAGAAATCCAAAAGGCTGTGCGCCGCGACATTGGGAATCCTTGCCAATTCGCTCTCCAGCCGGTCGGCGGCGCGCAGCGCCGCCACGCTCAAGGGATCCGGCGCTTCGAGCATGATGAGTGCCTGCTCGCCCTCGGGAAACAGACGATCGAATTCGGACGTGGCGCGCGCGACGGGATCGCCCGCTACGATCAGTCGTTCGATCGCAGAATCACTCGGCACCCGCATGGCGCCGTAGATGCCCGCCGCGGTGAGGAGCAGGAATGCGCCGGCAATCCAGACTCGTGCTCGCAGCAGACGGAGGAAGATTTGAACGAGCTTGGGCGAAGCGAGCACACTCATGGAGTCGGAGAATGATAGCCTAAACATATGACTACACTGTTAGCCGCATCGCTTGCGACCCTGGTGTTCTGTGCGCCCGGCTATCCGGGCGGGGCCGGCGACGCGCAGCCGCTCGTAGACGACTTCGCGCACGCTGCGATAGCGGCCGCCGGCTGGCCTCCTGGAAGTCTAGCGGCAGTCTACGATCCGACCGAAGAAGGCGGCCTTGAGAAACTCCGCAGCGCTGATGCAGTGCTGGCCTTCGTACCGTATCCCTTCTATGTCGAACATGCGGCTCGACTGCATTTGACGCCGCTGGTTCAGGCAGATGTGGCGGATATCGGCGTGCAGCAGCGATGGACGCTGGTTGCAAAGGCCGGCCGCGTCTCCGATCCCGCGTCAATGGCGGGATACACGATACTCAGCGTTGCCGGCTACGCCCCCGATTTCGTGCGGCACAACGCCCTCGACGGCTGGGCGCTGCCGGCGGACGTCAAGATCGAGCCGACGGGACAAGTACTGAGTGCCTTGCGGCGGGTGAGCACCGGAGAACCGGTCGCAGCGCTGCTCGATCAGGCTCAGACGGCCGCGCTTCCCAGCCTGCCGTTTGCAAAAGAACTCAATACCGTAAGGCAATCTCCGCAGCTGCCCGTCGCGTTGATCGTGGTGGTCGACTCCCGCGTGGCGGCCGGCCGCGCACGGGCTCTGCAGGCGGGGCTGCTCAAGATGGGTCACGCACCGGGGAGCACCGATACATTGGGAGCGCTGCGTTTGCGCGGCTTCGTGCTGCCGACGCTACCCTCCCCCGCGGCTGCCCGGTGACCCGGCGGTTCTGCTGCGCGAGTTTGCTGTTGGCTGTCGCCGCATGCGCGACGCGACCGCCATCGAGCCCACCACAGAGCCCGACGCCATCCTCGGTGGCCGCACTGGCCGCGGCAATCGAGGCGGACGCTCAGCGCAGCGATCATGAACCCGACTCGCGTGTTCGCCGCGAGCTCGCGGCAGAAGCCAGTGCGGATGCCGACGCCTGCCTGGCGCACGAACCGCAAGCAGCCGCCTGTCTTTACGGGCGCGCGATCGCGCTGGGACTCAATGCGCGGGCGCACCCCACGCGCGCCAACGAGTTATTGAACGGCATGCTCGATGCCTTGACGCGTGCGGAATCAGCGGATTCCGGTTACGACGAGGCAGGACCCGCGCGAGTGCGGGCGCTGGTGTTGCTGCGCGCGCCCGGATGGCCCTTGGGGCCCGGCGACGCCGAAGCAGGCTTGGCGGCCGCGCGTCGCGCAGTACTGCTCCGGCCGCTTTACCCGCCGAATCTGCTGGCGCTGGCGGAGGCGTTGGCCAAAACAGGAGACGTCAGGGGTGCTGCAGAGATCTACGCGCGTGCTCGTCAGGCCGCGCTGGCGCTTCCCGCATCGGCAGATCGGGAGGAGTGGCTGCGTGAGGCCGATCAGGGACTGGCGCATAGCGGCCAACGGTAGGCGTCGA
>Ga0210394_10004839_pt1 | contig 15436 bp, 13 predicted proteins | sample IncBWC12MmetaG_FD_160121 | JGI IMG/M metagenome (GOLD analysis project Ga0210394, IMG submission 160121) | Forest soil microbial communities from Barre Woods Harvard Forest LTER site, Petersham, Massachusetts, United States - Inc-BW-C-12-M | ecosystem: Environmental > Terrestrial > Soil >... | reverse complement strand
GCGGCGTGGAGGCGCACTGGGTACTGTCCGACTCTGTCTGCTGTGCGCCGGCGAGCGTTGCGGCCAGCGCTACGGCCAGGCAGGAAGCGGTGGCAACCCACCTGGAGCTAGGCATCGACTGTCTCCGCTTGCGTGCCTGGATAAGCACCCGGGGGATTCTCACCGACCCCGCGCACCGGGATCCACTGGCGCCCGCTGCGGTCACCCCTGCGGATGCGCGGCCGGAGTGGCCACGCGTTGCATGACCACTTCGTTGTATTTGTGCAGCTCACGCACCTCCTTCACGAGACCGCCATGGTCCTGCACGAAGACCATGAGATGGATGCTGCCCTGCTGGAAGAAGACGAGCGGTGCGAGCGGGATCAGTCGCGTCGCACTCTGCGCATCGTTCCCGCCAAACAGCACGCCGTCGCGCAGCCAGACGTGGTAGGCGGAGCTCGACTGCTCGCTCAAACGGTACTCGCCGACGAGCGCCGGCCAGCCGCGCGCATCGACGTCGATCGGCTCGAGATCGCGCGGCACCACCGTCACCTGCATCGCCACGGCAAGCCACTCGCCGCCGGAGCGTCGATACACGTCCGTTTGCACGTAGGTGGTCTTGAGCGGCTGGCCGAAGATATTCTCCGACTCGTCGAGCCAGTAGTGCACTACCGCCGCCTGAGCGCCGATCGGCTGCACTTTCAGATCGCGCACCCTGATCCGGCCGGTGAAACCCTGTGGCAGCGGCCGCAGATCGTGCAGGAAGCGGGTCTTGTCGAGGACCTCGCCGTCCTCGGTCGTGATGATGCAGGAGGCGTCGAGGGTCCGGTCCCAGATGGCGCGGCTGCCGCTCGCCACGGCATCGTAGAGCGCCTGCGTCCTCGACTGAAACCAGGCGGTGGTTTCATCGGGCGCGGCGTATGCAAGGCACGCGGTACACAGCCAGAGCGCTGTTAGCGCGCCATTGCGGATGGTCGCCACAGTCTCACCGATTGTCATGGCAGCGCCTCCGGATGCGGTCCGAGCCGATCACGCACGCCTCGACGCGTCCTGCGATTGCGCGGCGCGATGACAGCTTGCCACAGCCGCCGGCGGTCAATCTTGAATGGACTTGCGTCCGCAAACGGTGCGTCGCCGGTTCATCGACGCGCACCGCCTGGAAGACGGCGGTGCGCGAGTGGATTATTATAGATCTCAGCGGTGCGCGCAGCGTTGAGCCGCGTGGACGGAGCTTTCATGGCACGCAGGAAATCACCCGACGCCGCCAAGCATGTCTCCCAGGTGAGGCTGCCGGGCGCGGCGCTGCACATGGCGCGCGAACACCGGGAAGTTTGGGAGGCGTTCCAGAGTCTGGGCGAGAAGGCGAGCCGCGCTGGCCCACTCGATGCGCGTACTCGGCGTCTGATTCATCTCGCGCTGGCGCTCGCCGGGGGGTCCGAGGGCGCGACCCATTCGCACGCACGCCGCGCCAGATCGGAAGGGATCACGGCCGAGGAACTTGAGCACGTCGCCATTCTCGCCATCACCACCATCGGTTGGTCACAGGCGATCAAGGGCCTGACCTGGGTGCGGGATATCACCCGCGGCCGGTCCGGCGCGTCGGCGGGCGAACCACTCGAACCGTGACGACGCCGCCGGGACAGGCAGATGCTCTCGCGGCGCACTCTGCTCAGGCTCTCGGGCGCGGCGGCCGTTGCCGGCTCGCTGCCGCGCCTGGCGCAGGAGCCGGTGGCGCCTGATTACGAGCTCGAGATCGCGCCGCTCACCCTCGAGCTTTCGCCACGCCACAGGCTCAAGACCCTCGCCTACAACGGCCAGGTGCCCGGGCCGCTGCTGCGCCTGAAGGAAAACCAACCGGTGACCATTGACGTCACCAACCGCACCGATCGGCCGGAGGTGGTGCACTGGCACGGCCTGTTCCTGCCGGTCGCCGTCGACGGCAGCATCGAGGAGGGCACCCCGCCTATCGCACCCCATGCGACTGCACGGCTGACTTTTACGCCGCAACCCGCCGGCTTTCGCTGGTACCACACCCATACCATGGCGATGGCCGACCTCACGCGCGCGCAGTACGGCGGTCAGCATGGCTTTCTCATGATCGAGCCCCGCGATCATCCGGGCCGCTACGATCAGGAGTTCTTCCTCGCCCTGCACGATTGGCGTGGGCATCTGCTCGCCAGCGATGACGGCGCGATGAATCCCACGTACGACGCCGCCACCATCAACGGCCGCATGATGGGCGCGGGCGAGCCGTTGCGTGTCAGGCCGGGTCAGCAGGTGCTGCTGCACATCCTCAACTCCAGCCCCACCGAAGTGCACTGGATCGCGCTGGCGGGCCACGACCTTACCGTGATCGCGCTCGACGGCAACCTCCTCCCGGCGCCCAGGGTCGTTCCCATGTTGCGGCTGGCACCGGCGGAGCGCGTGTGCGCCCTGGTGAAGATGGATAACCCCGGCGTATGGATCCTCGGCGAGGTCCGCGGGCACGTCCAGGCCGCCGGCATGGCCGTGGTCGTCGAGTACGCGAACGCGGTCAGCACGCCGCGCTGGCAGCAGCCGGCCGATCTGCTGTGGAATTACCAGCAGTTCACCGGTGCGCCGCCCGGGGGCGAAGCGGCCGAATCCCCCACCGTCATCCCGCTGGTGTTCGAGGCGAACTTCCGCGGCCACGGCGCGATGGAGGCATGGACCATCAACGGCAGGTCATATCCCGATGCCCGGGTCGCGCCGCTGCAGCGGGGCCGGCGCTACCGCCTGCAGCTCATCAACAGGAGCCGCGATGATCATCCGCTGCATCGGCACCGGCACAGCTTCGAGTTGCGCAGCCTCGGTGCATCGCTCACCGCTCACGATGCGGCGCCCGCGGACCTCCACGGCATCATCAAGGACGTGGTGCTGGTCGACGCGCAGACCCACATGGATCTCGGCTTCATGATGCTGTTCGACTATGCGTGAGTGCCCGAGCGTGCGGACGCGGTGCTGTCTGCTCCTGTTGGTCCTCAGCTGTCTGCCGGCGCTTGCGCGCGCGCAGGGCAACTACGAGATCCAGGTGTACGGTGCCGAGACCGTGCCGCCGCACACCCTGATTGTCGAGCTGCACTCGAACTTCACGGTGCAAGGCGGGAAGGACACCATCGACGGCGTGTATCCGACCAATCACCAGGAGCACGAGACGCTGGAGCTGACCGAGGGCATCAACGACTGGTCGGAGGTCGGCTTCTACGTCTTCACCAGCGAGCAGGACGGCCACGGCGTGCAATGGGTCGGTGACCACATCCGCCCGCGCATCCGCGTGCCGGATTCCTGGGACTGGCCGGTCGGCGTCAGCCTGTCCACCGAAATCGGTTACCAGCGCTCGGTTTATTCGCCCGACACCTGGACCTGGGAGATCCGCCCGATTATCGACAAGGCCATCGGCCGCTGGTATTTCGCCGTCAACCCCGCGCTCGAGCGCACCCTGCACGGCCCCGACGTCACTCAGGGCCTGGCCTTCGCGCCCGGCGTCAAGATCAGCTACGACTTTACCCGCGTGGTAAGCGCTGGCCTCGAATACTACGCCGACTACGGCCCGCTCGACGATTTTGTCTCCACGCACAACCAGCAGCAGCAGCTGTTCGCGGTCACCGACCTCAACGTCTCGCCCTTGTGGGAGATCAATATCGGCGTGGGTATCGGGCTCACCGGCACGACTGACCACTTCATCGTCAAGTGCATCCTCGGCCGCCGCTTCGATTGGCGACGTCACTCCCCGGTCGACTGACGGCGGTCACCCGCACGGCGGGCTGCTGCGCGGGTGCGCGTCATTCAGCGCAGCGCGAGCCGCCACAGCGAGGTGAGCTCGGCGGCTCGCGCCCCGTGCAGCGGGTCGCTGTCGTCGGACGTGCGCCGATGTGTCGGCCGCAGATCGCTGCGGTCCACGACCTGCAAGCCCGCGGCGTCGAACGCGGCCAGCAGCTGCGCTCGCGTGCGCAGGCCGAGGTGCTCGGCAAGGTCGGAGAGGATCAGCCAGCCCTCGCCTCCGGGCTCGAGGTGCGCGGGCAGGGTGCCAAGGAACCCCAGCAGCATCTGACTGCCGGGGTCGTAGATCGCGCGCTCGAGGGGCGAGCTCGGCCGCGCTGGAAGCCACGGTGGGTTACAGACCGCGAGCGTCGCGCGCCCGGGCGGAAAGAGATCCGCCGCTACGACTTCCACCCGCTCCGCCAGACCGAGACGCTCGAGGTTCTCGCGAGCGCACCGCAGCGCGCGCGGATCGATGTCGGTGGCGATCGTCCGCGCGAAGCCGCGCCGCGCGAGCACGGCGGCGAGCACGCCCGTGCCGGTGCCGATGTCGAAGGCCACGCCCGCTGACATCGCAGCCGGCAGAGGCGCGCTGGCAAGGAGCTCGACGTACTCGGAGCGAATCGGCGCGAACACTCCGTAGTGGGGATGGATTCGACCTCCGCTCGCCGGGATCTCGATGCCGCGCGTGCGCCACTCGTGCGCGCCGATCAGACCCAGCACCTCGCGCAACGATGCGACCGAAGGTGCCTCGCCCGGGCCGTAGGCTTCCGCGCACGCCTGGCGGATGTCGGGCGCCCGCCGCAAGGGGATGCCGTAGTCCGCCTCGAGCGGCACCAGCAGTGCGCCCAGGGTGCGCGCCCGTTGTGCGCGGGCCTGCCGATAGCGATGGAACGCTGCGGGGGTAAGCGGCACGGCGGCGGCAGTGGGGTTGCCGCGCTCGCGTGAGCCGCGCTCGGCACGCCTCGCCAGCGCGACCAGCAACTGACGTGCGTTCTGGAAGTCGCCGCGCCACAGCAACCCCGTCCCCTGGCAGGCGAGGCCATAGGCAGCGTCGGCGCTCAACTGATCATCGGCAATCACCACACGCCGCGGCGGCGGCGCGCCGCTCTCCGAGCGCCAGCGCGCGCAGCGCGCCTCGCCGCCCTCGGTCCAGTGAACAATCGGCTGTGCGTCCACGTCATGAGCGTAGCGCAGATCGACCAGGTAGCCGGGACTGGTCTCGATTGCAGGTCGCTCCGGGCGCTGGCGCCGGCGCTCAAAACCATAATTGAAAGTGCGCCCGGACGGTCCGCGGCACACCCGGATGAACCACATAGTCTGCCTGCGGGACCGGTTCGCTGCGCAGCCGTGAGACATAGTAGTACTCGATGTCGTTCCACCTGACGTTGGCGATATTGAACACCTCCAACGCCACCCGCCATTGGCGCGGCGATTCAAAGCCGATCTGCGCATCAACGGTGGTGTAAGCGGGCGAGCGGGCGCTGTCGTCTTCCAGCAGCGGTGATTGGCCGAAGTGCCGGGCGCGCAGCACGCCGAACCAGCCCGAGGCGGGCCTGGCAGTCAGCGCGGCATCGATGACATTCGTAGGACTGTTGGGAATGTACCGACCGACGATGGCGACCGGCTGCAGGCACGGATGGCTGGCGGCGGCTTCGCTGCAACCCAGATCGTCCGGAAGCGTATCGTGATCGAACCGCGCCCGGGTGACGGCACCATTCAATTCCGCGGACAGCCACGGGTTGAGGTGATAAGTATTGCCCCATTCCACACCGGTGCGTGTCGACGCGCCGCTGGGCATGGTTACGCCCGCATCGCCGTCGAACACCAACTCCGACTTCAGCTTCAGCTCGAACGCATCCAGCGAGGCATTCCAGCGCGGCAGGAGCTGACTGCTGAGCCCGATCTCCGCGCTGGTGGCCCGCGTCAGCGGTGTCACCGGCGAATCCTGGGGGTTCTGCCCGCTGCGGGTCACGCCGCGGGCATCGTTGCTGTGGTAGCCGTTTCCGAGGTTGATGAAATAAGTGGTCCGCGCCCAGGGGCCGAGGACGACGCCGAGCTTCGGACTGAAGATCGACGCGCGGCGGTTGCCGGTGTCGCAGCCGAGCGGATCGCTGCGGAGATCGCAGCTGCCGTCGGCATTCTGCATCCTGTCGCGCACGTCGAAGTCGAATAGATCCGCGCGCACGCCCGCGACCGTCTTCAGCCACTCGCGCCACTGCACGGTATTCTCGGCGTACAGCGCCGCGCTCGACTCGACCACGCCGGCGTTTTGCGTGGTGCCGAGGATCTGCCGCTGGAAGGTGGGAAAGATGCCGACATCGCGAATGTCATCCGCGCGTGCCTGGATGCCTACGAGGTTGATCATCGGCGCGGAACGCAGATGCGCGAACCACGACTTCGAGCCCTTGATGCCGTACACCACGCGATCGTCATGCTGCAGCATCTGATCGCCGTCGGTCGGATCCCTGAGGTAGTAAGTGAACGTCGACCACAGATCGAGCTTGTAGCGAATGACGTACGCCGTCAGCTGCTCCTGGTCGGTGTCGGAGCGGTGAACCTGGTTGAAGGAAATGCTGGAGCGGCTCGATTCGCCGCCGTCGCTGGGATTCAGACTGCCGAAGCGATCGATTATGCCTGCGTCGATGGCCCGCTCCGGCACCTGATCGGTGGCGTTCCATCTGCCGCTGTACGCCATGGCCGTCACGGTGAAGTAATCATCGGGCGCACCGTACAGGTAGCGCAGCACGCCGTTGAGACGGTGGTAGTCGTCCGGGACGTCGAACGCGCCGTCGTCGTGGTAGATCTCGCCGGCAGCGAGCAGCGTGCCGGCCGCAAAGGCGGTGGAGCCCACGAACAGCGTGCGCCGGTAGCCGTCTTCGCCGTAACCGAGCATCACCGAGCTCGGTGCCCGGTCGATCAGGTCGATGCGCGCGGTGCCCGCTGTCGCGAAGTCGCCTTCGTCGGCGTAGTAGGGCCCCTTCTTGTAGCGCAGGTCGGCAACCAGCTCGGGGATCAGGAAATTCAGATCCGCATAGCCCTGTCCGTGAGCGTGCGTCGGCATGTTCACCGGCATGTCATCGACTTCCAGGGCCAGATCGGTGCCGTGGTCCAGGTTGAACGCCCGCAGGAAGTACTGGTTGGCCTTACCTTCCCCGGAATGCTGCGTCACGATCAGGCCGGGGACGTTCTCGAGCACCGCTGCCGGCCGCAACAAGGGTTGATTGGCGAGCTGCTCCTGGGTGACGTCGCCGGCCGAGGCCGCCGTCATATTGCTGGCGCCGCTCGCAGTGATGGTCACGGTCTGCAGGGTAGCGTCGCCATCATCCTCGCCATGTGCGGGTTTGACGAGACTCACGGCGGCCAGCGTGCCCAGCAGAGCAACCGCGCTGGTTCGCGCGGCGGGGGGCGCGACGCGGCCAGGGCGAGCGCACATACGGGAAGCGACGTGGCCGAACCGCTCGTCAGCCCGCGGCGCGCTGGATCAGCCACACCAGCGCGAGCGCCGCGATGGCGGTGGAGCCCCAGGGCATGAGCGTGCGCTGATAGAAGCGCGTGGCGCGCAGCAGATAGGCGAGCGGCATGACGGCCAGCACTACGGCGAGCTGACCGGCCTCCACGCCGAGGTTGAAGGCCACGAGTGACAGCAGCCGCGCCCCGGGCGGCAGCCCCATCTCCGACAGCACCGAGGCGAATCCAAAACCGTGCAGCAGCCCGAAGGCGAAGGCGATGCGCCAGCGTGCCTCGGTCATCAGCGGGAACACATTATTCACCGCGGCAACGATGATCGAAGCGGCAATCACCGACTCGGTCAGCCGGCCCGGCAGGCGGATGATGTCGAGCGCGGCCAGCGACAGCGTGAGCGAATGCGCCAGCGTGAATGCGGTCACCACCTTGAGGACGTTGAGCCATGCGGGTGCGGCCTGCGGCAGGGCGTGCCAGCGCTGCCCGCGCCGCAGCAGCACCGCGGGCAGCAGCAGCGAAAGCAGGAACAGCAGGTGATCGATGCCGCTCCAGATGTGCCAGATGCCGGCCTGCAGATATTCAATGAATGCGGCGCCGAGAGACGGATGTCGCAGATCAAAGCTCTGTACGCTGCGGGCGCCGCCGAGCACGGCGGTCTGTGCCACCCCCTGAGCGCTCAAGGTCAGTAGACCACGATGCGAAGGATCCTCGGCATCGAGCAGATGGTAGTCGATGGTCAGGCGCGCGAGGGCGCTGGGGCAGTTCGCCGTGAACGGCTGCCACAGGTAGTTGCCGTCGATGCGCTCATTGATCTGCAGCGCGCCGAAGCGCAGCGCACAGCGGCCGTCGGCGCCTGCCAGTTGCAGGTGCCCGTGCAAGTACTGCAGCAGTGCTGCCTGCGCCGAACGCACCTCACCCCAGGTGATCTTGCCATCGTGGTTGCTGTCCACACCGACGGCGATCTCGGCATCGCGCACGGCGAGCTCAAGAGCGCCCGCGACCCGCGCGCCGTCGACGCGCACGCTGAGGAAGCTGTTGCTCGCGACATGGGCCTGGGCAGCCGACACCGCGCCCAGCAGCAGCAGCGCCGACAGGACCGCGATCCGCCTCACCACCGGGCACCCGCGGCCGCCACCAGCCGCACATCGCGCAGGCCCTGCGCGCGTGCGAACTCCAGCGCCGGCTGCGCCCGCCGCGGGGCGCCGGCGGCATCGGCCGCATTGACCAGTATCAGGACGTCATCCGGCTCGCGCTGTATCTCCCAGTCGTCGAGCGCCGCCGCGAGCGCCTCCTGCGGGCGACCCTGCACCTCGAGCAGGAAGCGCGCCTGCTCGCGCCGGTGCACCGCCTCGCCGCGCTCGGCTTCGGCGGCGAACGCCGCCTGCAATCGCTCGCGGCTGCGGGCGAGGTCAGGATCGTCCTGTTGCTTCTGCGCGATCGCCAGGCGCAGCAGCAACGGCTCGATGCTCTCCTGCCCGTCAAGAAGCCGCAGCACTTCGGCGCTACGCTGCTGGCGCAACAGCAGATCGGCGTAGGCAGCCCTGACGTAGGAATCCCCGGGGCTGTGCGTCAGCGCCTGCCGAAACCAGTGCTCGGCGTCCGCCTCGCGGCCCAGGCGCACGGCCATCTCGCCCAGCTCGGAGTCACGCCACGCCCGCTCCGCATCCAGCAGTCCCGCGGTCGACAGGCCCGCAAGCAGTGCGTAAGCGCTCTCGAGGTGACCCGCCAGGCCCCTGATGCTCTGCTCGCAGATCAGGCTGACCGCAGTGTCGGCGCGGCGCGCGAACCGCTCACAGGCCGCGGCCGCCTGCGAGTAGCGGCCCTGGACCCGCAGCACCGTCGCGCGCGTCAACCACGCCTGCGCGTCGTCGGGTCGTGCCCGCAGCGCCTCATCGAGCTCGACGAGCGCGGCGTCGAAGGAATGCCGGCTCTGCAGTATGGTAGCGTGCAGCACCAGCGCCGCGGCGTCTGGCGGCGAACGCCCGATCCACGGCCGCAGCAGCGACTCGGCATAGCCGAGCAAGCGCAGATCGCCGGAAGCGCGCGCCTGGGAGATGTAGAACTGCGCCAGGGGCAGCGCCACGTCGAGCCGTGCAGCGGCCTGCCGGCGAATCTGCAGGTTGGTATGCGTGGTGCCGGCGGGCAGCTGGGCGAGCACCTCGTTGTCATCGGTGGGCACGCGCGGCGCGGCTGCGGCCGCCGCAATCGCAGCGAGCGCCGTCAGCGCCGCGCACGCCAGCCGCCCTCGGCAAGCGCGAGGGCGGCCGCCGCGGTGTGCCGTTGACTTCGGCATGCGGACTTCAGCTGCCGGTGAGGTCGACGGCGAGCGGCTCGGTATGATCACTGGTGTCGCTGAGGACCACGACGCCGTCATTGACGGAGTACGCGGTGCTCGTCTCAGATGCCTCCCGCGCTTGCGCCAGCACCTGCGCGGTATCCAGTGACTGCGCGACACTCGGCGACGGGGTCGCCGCCGCCGTGCCGCCATTGTCGCCGCCGCACCCGCCGAGCGTCGCGGCAGCGATTGCGGCGATCCCCAACATCAAGCTCATACCTCTCATGTGCTTCTCCTTCAGTCGTTGGTGCTGGTCGGAGAGCCGCCGAGCGGCGTGTTGACATACGGGAAGACCGGCAGATAGTCCCCCGGAATCGGCTCGACGCCGTCGGTGTAGTGCAGCTGACGCGAGGCATCGGAGGAGGGGTCCGGATCCGCCGCGCTGCCGTTGAACGGCGCCAGCAATATCCCCATCGCCACGCGCAGCTCGATGGTCACGACGTCATCGATCGGTCGCCGGCCGTTCGGGAAGCCGCCCAGATCCCCGCCGAGCACGCCCAGATCGTTCTGTGCGTTGAGCGGGGTCGGCGGCGTGGAGGTGTTGAGGCGCAGCTCTTCGGAGGCGGCGACCTTCGCCGGCTGGTTCAGGCCCTTGATGCCGGTGAGGAACGCCGCCACCAGGTCGGTGCGCGGATAGACGTCCGGCGCCCTGACGCCCGCCGACCCAAACAACGCCTGCAGCAGCACCGGCAGCGACGGATTGGTCACGTAGTCGGCGAACTGCCCGTCGTTTCTGGGTTCAGAGGCGTTGAAGCGGTCCTTGTCCGGAAGTCCGATGACGATCTCGTTGACCAGCGGCATGCCGAGGCGCGACACCTGCGCCCACGCGCCGCCCTCGACGGAAGCGCGGGTGGGCTGCGCGACCGCGCCGACGCTCGCGACACTACGGTCGCTCTGCGGCTCCGGGTTGAGCACGTGTGTCTGGCGGATGCTGGCGGTGGTCCAGCCGCCGATCACTGGATCATTGCCGCGGGTGAGGCAGGCGGCGGCCACCTCCAGCGCCAGCGACGTCACGTTGTAGCCGGCCACTGAATTCGGCGCGAGCTGTCGCGCGTTGGTGCCCGGAGGCGCCAGCTCCTCGACCGGGTATTTGATGTTGACCAGGTCGAAGGTCTCGCCGAGGTTCACGACGAAGGGGTCCTTGCGCTGGCCGACAAACAGCCGTCCGGGCTTGTCGCACCCGGGAATGTTGATGGTGTAGATGAAGCTGTTGGCGTAGGCAGCGTAGTCGGGGATCGACTTCATGCCGATGTTGTCGAAGGGCTTGGCGAACGTGGCGCCGCCGGTGGCCGCATCGGTTATCGCGGCTGCCTGTCCCTTGCGACGGTCGCCGCGCATCAGCGTCACGGTGAAGGTCTCGAGCACATTTTGCGCTGCGTTGCCGCCTGCGCTGAAGGAGCCGATGTTGCTGAGGGGCACCGGAATTGACTTGCCGCCGGCCATGACCGCGAGCCCACGATCGGCGACCTTGAAACGAAACTGAAACGTCAGGTCCTCGTCCGCGTCGCCATCGTTGTCGATGTGTATCTCGTACAGCGCGCTGGGGTCCATCGTGTAGTAATTCGGACCCCCCTGCGGGTCTTCGAATGGCTGGTAATTCGCGATCAGCGTGACGTAGCCGGCCCTGCCGGGTTCGTAGCTGTTGAACATGTAGAAGTCGGTGGCGTCGACCTTCGGGTGGGTGGTGATGAACGGCGCTTCGCGGTGGCTCGAGGCCGGCGCCGGCGCGGCCACCGCCAGCGTCAAGGCCGCTGCGGCAGCGACCGGCAAGAACCCATCCAGGAGCGCAAACGGCCGCGCCCGCATTGTGCTTGTCATAAAACCCTCCATCGGGATTCCTCAGGGAAAAAAAGGATTGGTGCGAAGAGGACTACGGACGCGGGCCGCCGGCGGATGCGCGGGCGGATAAAAAAATGCAGCCCGGGAAACGCCGACACAGGCGGCTGCGCCCGCTGTATCCTGCGGTCCAGGCGCGCGGGCGACATCCGGTCGTTCCGCGGCAACGTATAGAGGGTATGAAGGCGGCGGCATGGTCACGGCGGCGGACAGCAACGAGCTCGACGACCTGCTGCGCCGCTGCGCGCGCCAGGACGCCGTGGCTCTGCAGGCACTGTATGCGCGCGCCGCACCGCGACTGCTGGCGATCCTGGTGCGCATGCTCGGCACTCGCGCGGCGGCCGAAGATGCCCTGCAGGATGCCTTCATCCGCATCTGGCAGCAGGCCGGGCAGTTCGACCGCTTCAAGGGTCGGGCGATGGCCTGGATGGTCGCCATCGCGCGCAATCGCGCCATCGATCTGCAGCGTGCGCGCCGTCCGACGGTGCTGCTCGATGCCGCGGAGCTCGCGGAAGCCGAGCAATTGCGCGTAGAGGGACCGGGCGAGAATCTCGAGTTCGACGCGGCTCACCAGACACTGCGCCGCTGCCTCGAACTTCTGGGCGCCGCGCCGCGCCAATGTCTGCTGCTCGCCTACCAGCGCGGGCTCACGCAGGAGCGCATCGCGCTGGCGATCGGCCAACCCCTCGGGACCGTGAAGAGCTGGGTGCGTCGCGGTCTGCAAAGCCTCAGGGCGTGCATGGAATCATGAATTACGATCGCCCCGAACTGCTCGATCGGCTGGCCGCGGCATACGTCGTCGGGCTGCTGCGCCATCGTGCGCGTGTGCGCTTCGAGCGACTATGCGGCGAGCTGCCGCCGGCGCTCGCGGCGCGGCAGCGCTGGGAAGATCGCCTGCTGCCCCTGAGCCTTGCGCTCTCGCCGGTCATGCCCGATGCGCAGCGCTGGTCGCAGATTGAGCGCGCCATCGCCGCCATGAGCGCGGGCGCTGCGGCGCCGAGCCCGCGTCCTGCCAAGAGCCGCTGGTGGCCGCTCGCACTCGCTGCGAGCCTGGTGGCGGTCGCAGTGCTCATCGGCAAGCTGACCTTCTGGAGCGGGCCCGCCTGGCAGCCGCTCGCGGTGCTCGCTCCGGCGAATGCCGCTCCGCTGTGGCGTCTGGAGCGCAGCGCGGATGGGGAGCAAATCAAGATCCGTACGCTCGGGCGGGTCACCCTGGGCGCAGCGCAGAGCTACGAGCTGTGGGTACTGCCGGGCGGCGGCGGCAACCCGGTGTCACTCGGTCTGCTGCCCCGTCAAGGCGGCCTGGAGCGCCGGCTGACACCGGCACAGCGCGCGCTGCTGCTCGGCGCGCGGCAGGTCGCGGTCAGCGTCGAGCCGGCCGGCGGCTCACCGACTGGCCTGCCGACCGGCCCGGTGGTCATCGTCGCACCGATCGCGCGGGCGACGTGAGATCGGCTTTGATCGCCGGCGTCGCTGTCGGCGACGCAGCGTGAGGCCGCCGACCCTTTAAGCTGAAGCTGAGCTCCGCCCGAACCTGCAGTCCTTTCCCGGATGCTGCATGGCGGGGCTGCATATAAGATGAAGCCCTGGAGGTGGCCGTCGCACACGCGCTGGTGACGGGCACTGTGGCGTGCGGCTTCGCTTGGGTGTGGCAGATGCAGCGATCGACAACAGGAATTCCGGGCTTCGACGAGGTGATGGGAGGTGGCTTGATTTCCGACCGCCTCTATCTGGTCGACGGCGATCCGGGGGCGGGCAAGACCACCTTTGCGCTGCAGTACCTGCTCGAGGGTGTGCGCCGGGGTGAGCGCTGCCTGTATGTCACGCTGTCGGAGACCCGGGACGAACTCGCCGGCGGGGCGAAGTCGCACGGCTGGTCCCTGGAGGGTCTCGAGGTGTTTGAGCTCGTTGCCGACGCGCATGAGCTGGATGGTGAGAGCGATCTCACCATGCTGAACCCTTCAGAAGTCGAGCTCACCGAGACCACCCGCAAGGTCCTGGAGGCCGTGGAGCGCTACAAGCCGAGTCGCATGGTGTTTGACTCGCTCTCGGAACTGCGCCTGCTGGCACAAAGCTCGTTGCGTTATCGGCGCCAGATCCTGGCCCTCAAACAATTCTTTGTCGGCCGGGCGTGCACGGTGATCCTGCTGGACGACCGCACCAGTGAAGGGCCGGACATGCAGCTTCACAGCATCGCCCACGGCGTGATTTCTCTGAGTTTCAAGTCACCCCCCTACGGACAGGTACGACGCGAGCTGCAAGTGGTCAAATTCCGCAGCAGCGATTTCGCCACCGGCTTTCATGATTTCGTCATCCGCACGGGTGGTATTCGGGTGTTCCCGCGCCTGGTGGCGGCCAATCACAAGCCGCCGTTCGAACGCGCACTTATCCCCAGCGGCGTGACGAGCCTCGATGCCCTGCTCGGTGGCGGTATCGAGCGCGGCACCAGCACGCTGTTGATAGGACCACCAGGCTGCGGCAAATCGACGCTGGCGATGCAGTACACGGCGGCCGCCGCGGAGCGCGGCGAGCACGCCGCCGTCTTCGCGTTTGACGAAACCAAAGCCGCGCTGCTGGCGCGCTCCGCCAGCCTCGGTCTGCGCATCGTGGAGGGCGCGGGTGCGGGCCAGATCATGATCCGTCAGATCGATCCGGTAGAGATCTCTCCGGGAGAATTCGCGCATGTCGTGCGCAACTCGGTGGAGCACAGCCAGGCGCGAGTCGTCGTTATCGACAGCCTGAACGGCTACCTGAACGCCATGCCGCACAGCAACTTTCTCAGCGCACAACTGCACGAACTGCTGTCGTACCTCAATAACAGCGGCGTGGCGACTTTTCTGGTCGTCGCACAAAGCGGCATCATGGGCAGCAACATGACATCGCCCGTGGATGCCAGTTACCTCGCTGATTCGGTGGTAATGCTGCGCTACTTCGAACATTCAGGAAGAATCAAGAAGGCGATCTCGGTGCTGAAGAAACGCACCGGCGGGCACGAGGAATCGATTCGCGAGATGTGGTTTGACCCTGAGGGCATTCACTTGAGCGAACCCCTGCTGCACTTACGCGGGATTCTGACGGGAGTGCCGATCGAAGTCGCCGCCGAGACTCAGTCCGCAAGCCGCAGCAGCTCGCCGCAACATGGCAGCTGAGTCAGAGTGTGGTCATGATTACCGCGTGCTGCTGCTGCCGCCGACGCGGCGTGACAGCGAGGTCACCCGCGCGGTATTAGAGCGTGCGGGACTGAGCTGCACGGTGTGCACCGAGCCCGCGGCGCTCGCCGCAGAGATCGAGTCCGGAGTGGGCGCTATCGTGCTCACCGATGCGATCGCCGCCGACGCCGGCATGGCGCAGGTCACCGCAACGCTCGGCCGGCAACCCTCATGGTCGGATGTGCCCACGATCCTGCTGAGCCGCAGCGATCGCCAGACCGCTGCCACCTCCCGGCTGGTCGCGGGGTTAACCAACGTGACGATTCTCGATCGTCCGACTTCGCCGCGCACGCTGGTGAGCTCGGTGCAGGCGGCTATTCGCGGGCGCCAGCGACAATATGAGATTCGTGATCAACTGATTGCGTTGCAGGCAGCCGAGGAGGCGCTGCGTAATGCCGATCGCCGCAAGGATGAGTTCCTGGCGATGCTGGCGCATGAGCTGCGCAACCCGCTGGCGCCGATTCGTACTGCCAGCGAGGTGCTTGCCCGGACTTTGCCGCCGGAAGCGCGCACGCAGGCGACGCTGGATCTGGTCAAACGCCAGGTGGTTCACATCACGCGGCTGGTCGATGATCTGCTGGATGTTTCGCGCATCACCCAGGGGCGGATCAAGCTGCAGCGCCGACCCGTCGAGCTTGCGGCGATCGTCACCCAGGCGATGGAGAGTGTTGAGCCGTTGTTGCGAAAAAAGCGGCATACCGTGACGCGGATTGCCAGTTTCCAGCCGCTGTATGTCGATGGCGATAGCGCACGGCTGGTGCAGTGCCTCAGCAATCTGCTCACCAACGCCGCAAAATATACCGATCCATCAGGGGCAATTCGCGTCGAGCTGCGG
>Ga0210394_10004838_pt1 | contig 15437 bp, 16 predicted proteins | sample IncBWC12MmetaG_FD_160121 | JGI IMG/M metagenome (GOLD analysis project Ga0210394, IMG submission 160121) | Forest soil microbial communities from Barre Woods Harvard Forest LTER site, Petersham, Massachusetts, United States - Inc-BW-C-12-M | ecosystem: Environmental > Terrestrial > Soil >... | reverse complement strand
TTTCTGTTATCGTTGCCGTCGTGCAGGATCTGCTGACGATCACCGAGATCTCGCGTCGCAGCGGCGTCGCTTCGTCCGCGTTGCGGTTTTACGAGAGCCGCAGTCTGATCCGCTCCGAGCGAAGCGGGTTGGGGCAACGGCGCTTTCCGCGCGCGGTGCTGCGACGGCTGGCCTTCATCGTCTTCGCGCAGAAAATGGGGCTGACGCTGGTGGAAATCGGAGCCGAGCTGGCGAAGCTTCCCGACAACCGCGCGCCTCAACCGGCGGATTGGGCGAGGATCTCGGGAAACTGGACGCGCCGCATCGACGAGCGCATCGACCAGTTGAAGCGTCTGCGCGCCGGCCTGACCCAATGCATCGGTTGCGGCTGCCTGTCGCTGAAGCGATGCCGGCTTGCCAACCCGGACGACTCCGCAGCCCGATTCGGCCCGGGGCCGCGCTACTGGATCAGCGAGAAGCGGCGGTGACCGATCGCACTGGAAGCGAATCGAGCAGCGTTCTGGCCTCCACCAGGTCCCGCGTCGCAAAGCCTTCGGTGAATTGCTGATAAACACCGGCCAGCAGATCCCTGGCCTCCGATGTACGTCCGTCGGCATGCCATAGCCGGGCCAGGCTGATCGCGCTGCGCAGCTCCCACGAGCGCGCGTGCTGGCGGCGGCTGATGTCGATCGAACGCAGGAAGAGGCGCTGCGCGTCCTGGCGCGCCTGCGCGCTGGCGCTTTCGATCAGCTTCTCGCCTTTGGCTCGGAGCGCCTCGGCCGTGCTCCAGTTGACCGGGCCGCCGTCCGGGTCGACCGGCAGGCGTGGATCCAGCAGGCGCCAACTGAATGTGGCGAGGCTCTCCATCAGGGACGGCGTCACCGATTCGTGGCTCGGGATGCCCGCCGGCAGCTTGCAGCGCAGGGGATCCGTCTGCTCGAGCAATTCGAGCGCTCGCCGATAGATGCTGCCCGCTGACCGCCAGACGTTGAAGGCGATGCCGGAGGCTGGGTCCAGCAACTGGGATAGGTGACGGCGGGCGCCGGGCAGGTCGCCTGTCCAGAGCGACACGGGAACGGCGGCGAACACGAGGAAGAAGCCGTATGCGAACGGCTGGTCGATACGCGCTGCCTCCTCGGCCCCGGCGCGGATCAGCTCGAGCGCGCTGTCGGGGCTGCCGGTAAGCCAGAGAATTCGCGCATAGTGCGAGCTGGCCGCGATCTTGTGGTCGTACACGAAGACGCCGTCGCGCCCGGCACGCTGCCGGACGGCCGCGTGATCGAGCGCCAGTTCCGCGTGCCGCAAGGCCGCTTGCTGATCCCCCAGCAGATGGTAGGCAAGCGCCGCCATCCGGTTATACAACGGCGCGATCGGAACTCCGGGCCAGTTGACCATGATGGCGCCGACCCGCTGCAGGCTCGGCATCATGTCCGCGTAGTGCCCCTCGGTCGCGAAACTCCCCCAGCGTGCCCACAGAATCTGCAACTGTGCGTTGACATCGCCGCGGCGCTCCGCGATCGCCAGTGCCTTGTCGAGTGACAGCCCGACCTCCTGCATCGACCCCAGCGTATGAAATATCGAATGCGCCAGCGCGACGTGCAGCCGCATCAACAGCTCGTCGTCGATCTGATCGAGGCCGGGCGCCAGCTGCACCGCGCGTTCCAGCAGACTGCGCAATTCGTGCAGCAGCAGCAGCTTGAACCACAGCGGTGCGGAGCCGCCGATCAGCTTGATCGCCAGCGCGTTGTCGCCCGCCGAAAAAGCCCATTCGATCGCCGCGCGGATGTCGACGATGTCGCCGCTATGACTGTCAAGCCATTGCGTGGTGGGGGTCTGCAGCCAGTTGCCGTTGGAACCAAAGCCGGAGCCGAACGAGCAGCGCGAGTAATACTCGGCGTGGCGGCGCCTGACGCATTCGACTTCTTCGTTCTCCAGCAGTTTGCTGAACGCATACAGTCGAAGCGACTCGAGCAGCCGATACCTCGCCTCGGAAGCCAGCGCATCGACCGCAACGAGTGACTTTTCCACCAAGCTGTCCAGCGCATCGATCACGGCCAGATGCTCGGTCGGTTCGGATCGCCCGATCGCCGTGGCCGCCTCCAGCGCGAAAGCACCGCGGAATACCGAAAGGCGCCGCCAGACGGCCTTCTCGTGCTCGGGCAGTGCCTGATAGCTCCAATCGATCATGGCTCCCAGCGTCTGGTGCCTCGGCACCGCCGTTCGAAAGCCCTTGGTCAGGATGTCGAAGCGGTCGTCGAGCCGATCGGCGACGCCTCGAATGCCGAACACCGGAATTCGCGCAGCAGCCAGCTCGATGGCCAACGGCAGGCCATCCAGCCTGGCGCACACTTCGGCGATCACCGGCGCATCTTCGTCCGTGAACTTGAAGGACCCATCGCACGCGAGCACCCGATCGACGAATAGCCGAGCCGCAGGAAACGCAAGCGCTTGTTGTAGCGTCAGCGTCTTCGATGCGGGCGGGGAGGGCAGCGGAGCCAGGCGCTGGACCCACTCGCCGGTTGCCCGCAAGGGTTCGCGGCTGGTGGCCAGGATGTGCGCTCCGGGGGAGCGTTTCAGCAGCTCCTCGGCCAGCGCGCTGGCGGCCTCGACCGCGTGCTCGCAGTTGTCGAGCACCAGCAGCAGATTCCAGGTCCCGATGTGGGCGACCACCGCATTCAACGGGTCCACGTCGCCCGTGGGCAAGCGCAAAAGCGACGCCAGATGCGCAGCGACCAGCGTGGGGCTGGCGAGCCTCGCAAGGTCGAGGATCCGGATTCCGTCGCGATAGCGGCCCGCAATTTTCTCGGCAACGGCCAATGCGACGGCGGTCTTGCCGATTCCACCGGCGCCGGTGATCGTGACGAATCGCCGCTCTGGCAACTCCTCGGCGATACGGGCGACGATCTGATCGCGCCCGACGATGCGAATCAGGCGCGCGGGCAGGTTGCTGCGGCCCTCCGCCAGTGCTGCTGAAGCGCCGGCGGCGGCCGCTTGAGGCGCTCCGGAGCGTCGTATCTCGCCGACAAACGCGTAACCACGCCCCGGAATGTTCGTGATGAAGCGCGACCCCAGCTGGCCATCGCCGAGTGCCTTGCGCAAAGCGGCGACGTTGACCCTCAAGTTGCTTTCCTCGACGACCGTGTTCGGCCACACGATCTCGAACAGCTGCTTCTTGCTGACCACCTGACCGCGCCGGCCGATCAGCGCAATCAGCAGGTCCAGCGCGCGATCGCCTACGGGCACGAGCGCGCCGTTGCGCATCAGCGACCGGGTTGACGGCACCAGACGGAAGTTGCCGAACTCGATCACCTCGGAAGCGGTTGTCAACACCTGATCGATCATCAAAATCGTCCAAAAAAAGCGGTCGGATGCACGATGAGCCCATCCCTCGCTCCGCACCATAACCCTCGGCAGGGTGCGGCGATACCATGTTCAGCTGGCGCAGGGTTCACGTCAATTCACGCCAATTCACCACGTTTGGCTTGCCGCTCGAGGCATCGGATTCGATGATTCGCATTGGAGGCCGTCGAACGTCGAAAACCCCTACGTTGGTGGGAATCAAACGAAGGCAACGAACACTTTACTGGAAGGGGAAATCGGAATGCCGAATTACCTGAAGCTGTACACCCCGCAGGACAGCGCGATCGTCTTCATCGATCATCAACCCCAGATGACGTTTGGCGTGGCCAGCATCGACCGCGCCGCGCTGATGAACAACGTCACGCTGATGGCCAAAGTTGCCAAGGAGTTCAAGGTGCCCGCGGTGCTGACCGCGGTCGAAACCGAATCGTTCAGCGGCTATGTGTGGCCGCAACTGCTCGACGTGTTCCCGGGTCAGCCGGTGATCGAGCGCAGCAGCATGAACTCGTGGGACGACGCCGGCTTTCGCAAGGCCGTCGAAGCCACCGGTCGCCGGAACATCCTGCTAACCGGCCTGTGGACGGAGGTGTGCGTGACCTGGCCCGCCCTGTCGATGCTCGAGGCCGGCTATACGATCTACGTGGTCGAGGACTGTTGCGGGGCGACCTCGCAAGCCGCGCAGGACGCGTCTCTGTCGCGCATGGTGCAAGCCGGTGCGATCCGATTGACCACCGTGGCTGCCTTGCTCGAGTGGCAGCGCGACTGGGCCAGACGGGAGCATTACGACGCGCTGATGGCTCTGCTGAAGCCGCAGGCGGGCGCGTACGGCAGCGGGATCGAGTACGCATACACGATGGTGCACAAGGCCCCGCAGTCGGCGAAGACTGCGCAGAAGATCGTGAAGTCGACCTGAGTCGCCACCTCCCCTCATTCGAGGTAACCGACATGATGCAGATCCGTCGCGCCGCAGACCGCGGCACGTCCGAGCTTGGCTGGCTGGACAGTCGCCACACGTTCTCGTTCGCCGACTACTACAATCCGGGGCACATGGGGTTCGGTCCTCTGCGCGTGATCAATGAAGACCGCGTCGCGCCGGGTACCGGATTCGGCCAGCACGGGCACAGGGACATGGAGATCATCTCCTATGTTCTGGAAGGAGCGCTCGAGCACAAGGACAGCATCGGCACCGGGTCGGTGATCCGACCCGGTGACGTGCAGATCATGTCGGCCGGCAAGGGCATCGTTCACAGCGAATTCAATCATTCGAAAGTCGAGCCGGTGCATTTCCTTCAAATCTGGATTGAACCCGATCGGACCGGGATTGCGCCCCGCTACGAGCAGAAGACCTTTCCGGAAGGCGACAAGCGCGGACGCCTGCTGCTGGTGGCCTCGCCCGACGGCCGCGACGGCTCGATGACCGTTTACCAGGACGTGGAGTTGCGGGCGGCGGTTCTGGAAGCCGGGCAGCGGGTCGTTTACGCCTTGAAAAGCGGACGTAAGGCCTGGCTGCAAGTCACTCGCGGCGAATTGGCACTCAATGGACAGGATCTGAAGGCCGGCGACGGTGCGGCCATCGATGCCGAACCGACCTTGACGGTGGAAACGAAGAGCGACCAGGCCGAGCTTCTGCTGTTCGATCTGCCGTAGCCAGCGAACCCGCCATGGACATGATCCTTTTCAATGGCCGCTGCGCGACGCTGGATCCGTCGCTCCCGCAGGCTACCGCGGTGGCGATCGAGAATGGCCTGTTCGCCGCAGTGGGCGATGACCGCGAAATCCTGGCGTTGCGCTCGCCGCAGACTGCGGTGATCGACCTGAACCGGCGCACCGTGATTCCTGGTTTGATCGACAGTCATACTCACCTGATCCGCGGAGGCCTGAACTACAACTTGGAGCTGCGCTGGGACGGCGTGCCCTCGCTGGCCGACGCCCTTCGGATGCTGCGCGAGCAGGCAAGTCGAACGCCCGCGCCGCAATGGGTGCGGGTGGTGGGGGGGTGGAGCGAATTCCAGTTTGCCGAGCGGCGCATGCCGACCCTGGCGGAAATCAACGCCGCGGCCCCCGATACGCCGGTCTTCATCCTGCACCTGTACGCCAGCGCGATGCTCAACGCGGCCGCGCTGCGTGCGGTCGGGTACGACAAGAGCACGCCGGACCCCGTTGGGGGCGTCATCGAGCGCGACGCGGGCGGGAACCCGACCGGCATGCTGATCGCCAAGCCGAACGCGACCATCCTGTATGCGACGCTGGCCAAGGGGCCGAAGCTGCCGATCGAGCATCAACTCAACTCAACCCGCCATTTCATGCGGGAACTCAACCGCCTTGGCATCACCAGCGTGATCGACGCGGGCGGTGGATATCAGAACTATCCTCAGGACTACGACGTCATCGAGCGCCTGCACCGCGACCAAAAGCTGACCGTTCGCATCGCCTACAACCTGTTCACTCAACATCCGAAGGCGGAGCTGGCCGACTTTCAAGCCTGGACGAGCTCGGTGCAAGCTCGTCAGGGTGATGCCTTGTACCGACACAACGGCGCCGGCGAGATGCTGGTGTATTCGGCGGCCGATTTCGAGGACTTTCTCGAGCCACGGCCCGAAGTGGCCGCCACGATGGAGGACGACCTGTATCCGGTGGTGCGTCTGCTGGCGCAGAAGCGCTGGCCGTTCCGACTGCACGCGACCTACGACGAGACGATCGGGCGGGCCCTGGATGTATTCGAGCGGGTGCACCGCGAAAGCCCGCTCGACGGCCTGCATTGGATCATCGACCACGCCGAGACGATCGGCCCCCGCAACATCGACCGCGTAAAAGCGATGGGCGGCGGCATCGCGATCCAGCACCGGATGGCCTATCAAGGGGAGCATTTTGTCCAGCGATACGGTGCCGCGGCCGCCCACGATGCGCCCCCGATACGCCGTATGCTGGAAGCGGGAGTGCCGGTCGGAGCCGGCACCGATGCGACGCGGGTGGCCAGTTACAACCCGTGGATCGGCCTTTACTGGCTCGTCACCGGACGGACGATCGGGGGGTTGGGCCTGACGCCGGGCGGCGCGCGCCTCGAGCGCGCGGTGGCGCTGCGGCTGTGGACCGAAGGCAGCGCGTGGTTCTCGGACGAGCAGGGCAGCAAGGGCCGCATCATGGTGGGGCAATTTGCGGACCTGGCCGTGCTCGACGCGGATTTCTTCACGGTGCCCGAGGAAGACATCAAATCGATGAGCGCCGCGCTCACCCTGGTTGGCGGACGGGTAGTCCACGCCGACCGGGAGTTCAAAGACCTGGCGCCACCGCTGCCACCCGCCTTACCCGATTGGTCGCCGGTACGCAGCTACGGTGGCACCCATCGCAGTGGTCTGACCACGGGGCACGCAAACGCCTGCGTCGCGCACCGCCACGCTGCGCCTCGCGCGCTGCACGCACCGGTTCGGCTCGAAGACAGGGCGGGCTTTTTCGGCGCGCTGGGCTGCACCTGTTTCGCGTTCTAGTTCCTGCCGATGGCTGCTTCGGTGCTGGGTGTGCTGGTCGGACTGCTGATCGGCGCCGGCTGCCGCCTCTTCGACATACCGTCGCCTGCTCCGCCGCGCTTGATCGGAGCTCTGCTGCTGGTCGCGATGACGCTGGGCTTCGTTGTTGCGGATCGCCTGCTCAAGTGATGACGCGAATGCGTTTGCTTTGCGAAGCGGCATGAAAGCCGTCCTGGGCCTGGCGTTGGCGTTTGCGATCGGCTTTGCCTGTCGCGCTTTCGGTATCCCCTCGCCGGCCCCGCCCGTGCTCGTCGGTGCAATGCTGGTGGTCGCAATGACCTCAGGCTATCTGGTGGTCGACCGCTGGATGAAGCGGCCTGCCATGCACTCGGTCGATTGCGCAGGCCCCAGCGGCCTGGCGCCCAGCCGCGAGGCGCATGGCGCGTCTGATTCGAACGCCAGCGCCACCCGAGGTCGGTCGGGGGCGCCGCTTTTGCACTCTGCCGTTGCGCTGATCCGGACGGTGGCGCTGCTCGGGCTGTGCGCGGCGTATCTGCAGGGCGGCTTGCAGAAGCTGCTCGATTTCGGGGCCGCTGTTTCCGAGGCTCACCACTTCGGGCTGCCCGCCGCACCGCTGGTCGCCGCCGCCACCATCGTCACCGAGCTCGGCGGCTCCTTTCTCGTGCTGAGCGGCGTCTATCGTTGGATCGGCGCGCTCGGGCTGGGTGGCTTCACGTTGATCGCCACGTTCGTGGCGAATCGCTTCTGGGAGGTCGCGCCGGCGGACCGTTTCATGGTCGAGAATGCGTTTTTCGAGCACCTTGGCCTCGTGGGTGGCTTTCTGCTGGTCGCGATCCTCGATTTGCGGCAACCCACCGCCTCTTCGGCCGGAGACCCCCATGTCCAGCCCCAGTCACCCAGCTGAAAGCGCAGCCCCCAAGAGCAGTCGCCACGGACCGCTTCCTTCGTTACTGCTTGTTCTGACGGTGGTCACCGGCCTCGTCGACGCAGTCAGCTATCTAAAGCTCGGCCACGTGTTCGTGGCGAACATGACGGGCAACGTCGTGTTCCTCGGGTTTGCCGCGGCCGGGGCGACTGACTTTTCGGCGGTTGCGTCGCTTGTCGCAATCGTCGCGTTCATGGGCGGCGCTCTGGTTGCCGGCCGGCTCGCCTCGCCACTCGGGCATCATCGCGGCCGGTTTCTGGCGGCCGCGGCGACGGTGCAGGTTGCGCTGGTTGCGGTAGCGCTTGGCGTCTCGATCGCTGCGCCGGATGCGGCCAGCGGCGCAACGTCCTACGCTCTGATCGCGCCATTGGCGCTGGCGATGGGCTTGCAAAATGCCACGGCCCGTCGTCTGGGCGTACCCGACCTGACCACCACCGTTCTGACGCTGACGTTGACGGGGCTGGCCGCTGACTCAAGCCTTGGGGGCGGGTCCAATCCCAACATAGGCCGGCGCCTGGCCGCCACCGGAGCCATGTGTCTGGGTGCAGGCGTCGGAGCCGCTTTGCTGTTTCACAGCGGCGTCGGCTCGGTGCTCGCTGCGTCCATCGCGCTGCTGATGCTGGTCGCAGCATCGGGCTACCGCGCCTGGTCGTCGACGGAGGCCTGGACCATCGCCGGCTAGCTGGCGCTCAATTTTGACAGGGGCGTGACTCCACATGGCGGATTCTCTGCCTCGGGCTCGTTTTATCTCTGCCCCGGCCTCGTTTTACAGGTGACGAGGCACGCGGTCGGTCCGCGCGTCTCGCAACGCACCTGCGGCCAAGACAGGCCAAGCGCTCAAGTCGCATTGACGTGTCGGGTTCGCCTTACATCTACTCGGGTTAGCCCACTGACGCGCCCCTCGGGCGCGTGCGAACGGAGCCTTGACGGGCAATCACCCTTGACAATCCATGGTCGAGTTGGAAAGAATACTTCTCAACAGGGGATTAATACGACATTTATCTTTCGTTGAGGGGTTTACATGCCATCGACCGAGTTCCGCCGCACCGGGCCTTTGAAGGACCTGACGAGCTACCCGCGGTGGCTGCAGGGCGTCGTGCATGACACCAACCCGGACAAGCAGCGGGTGATCAGCCATCCGGTGTTCACGATGATGCGGGACGCGACGTTGTCCTTGCCTCAGATCCAGAAATTCCTGACCGGAGTCTGGTTGACGATCGAGCGCTTTCCGCAGTTCATGTCGATGAGCCTGCAGAAGATGCAGTTTGGCGACAGCCACGGTGCGGACATGGCGCGCCGCTATCTGATCCAAAACATACGGATCGAGCAGAAGCACGCCGACCATTGGCTGGCTTGGGCGCAGGCAAGCGGCCTGAGCCTGTCCGATCTGAAAGGCGCGAAGAACTGCGCCGAAGAGCAGGCTCTGGCCCACTGGTGCTGGTACGTGTGTGCGCAGCCGTCGCTTGCCGTGGGCATCGCCGCAACCAACTACGCGGTCGAAGGCGCTACCGGCGAGTGGGCGTGTCGGGTTTGCTCAACCGACAAGTACGCCGACAGTTTCCCGGAATCCTGCCGTGTATCGGCCATGCGTTGGCTCAGGGTGCACGCGGAGTACGACGACACGCACCCGTGGGAAGCGCTCGACATCGTCGCGACGCTGATGGGCAACGAGCCGTCCGAGACCGACGTGGATGCAATCCGTGCGGCGGTGCGCACCAGTTTCAATTACATGGAGCTTGCCGTTGATGGGGTGCTCAGAGCGACGACCGCTTTGGGAACGAAGCTTGATTCGAGTTCGATCATGAAACTGCTCGATCCGCAGCGTTATACCGGCCGGGGTCGGGTTCTCAAGGTCGATCTGGACGAGGAGGTGCTGGTTTCGTAGCAGTTGGCCGGCGGGCCGCCGCGCGCGGATTCACCCCCGCAGATGCGGCAGCAGTTCGACTTCACCCGCGCGTGTAGGTCGCAAGGCGCGGTTGCCCTGATGGGCGCCGCCCCGGGCTCCGCCGCCCCCCCGCGGAGCGAGCCACCTTCTGGCCAGGAAGTGATCCAGCAGCGCCGTCGCGAGCGACCCGGCCAGGTGATCCCGCCGCTCGGACCAATCCAGGCAGGCATACGCCAGCCGTCCTGAACCATGGGGGCGCGCCCACTCAAACCCGATCGTCCGCAGCCATTGTTCGCCCTCCTCGGTGACTCGATAGCCGTCGGTTTCGGGCTCGATCCGCCGGTTCAGCAGTAACCGGTCCATCAGCGCCACGCCCAATTCTCCGGCCAGGTGCCCGTAGCAACGGCGCGCATAGCGAAGCTCCAGGCGAGCGGGAGAATTCCACTGGCGCTGATGCGCGCTGCGCTCGGCCACCAGTGCGAGCGACTCGAGCGCGTGGGCGACGTCTGCGTCGGCCAGCTTGAAATAGCGATGCCGGCCTCGCTGCTCGACGCTGATCAGACCGCCTTGCTCCAGCTTTGCCAGGTGTCCGCTGGTGGTCGAAGCGCTGACGGATCCGGCCGCGGCAAGCTCACCGGCGCTCGCATAGTGCCCGGCAAGCAGATAGGCCAGCATGCGCGAGCGTGCCGGGTCGGCGATCATCGCCGCCACTCGCGCCAGGCTCGGTTCGTACGGAATCGGCATCTTGCAAGCTCGTTCAGACACTCGATGCGGGGCGCTGGAACGCTTCCGGCACGATCTCGCAGAACGTGCGGTGCTCTCGCAGTATGAACTTCTGGCTGTGTGCCATCGTGAAATTCTCCCTCGCCTCTGCGTCGAGCTTCAAGCGCGCGCGGTACGCCTCGTAGTCGGCCAGGCTTTCGAAGGCGACCAGCCCCCAGGCCTCGAAATTGGTGCCCTCGAGCGGGAGAAAGTAGCCCAGGAGGTGTCCGCCCAGCCGCGGAATGATGCGTGACCACGCCTGCGCGTAGCGGGCGAAGGCGTCACGCTGAAACGGGTCGATCTCGTAACGAATGAAGCAGGTAATCGTCATCGCTGCGCCTCCGGTCGTCATCAGCCAAGTACGCGGTGCAGGAATTCGTTGACAGCGCCGTACAGGTCGTGGCGCCGCTCCTCCAGATGCATCCGATGGGTTCCCTCTGGAATCTTCACGTCTCGCTTGATCCGGCTGCCGACCGCGCCGAGGAGCCCGGCGATGGCATCGTCGGGGCACAGAGAATCCCATTGCCCGCGGATCACGAGGATCGGTTGCTCGATTCGGGTCGGATCGAAGAGCTGCCGGCCGCGCCACAGATCCAGGATGTCCGCCTGCGGTCCCGTCGGAGTCAGCACGGCCGGCGGCTGTCGCGTGCCAGCCTGCGGATCGCTGGCGAGGTAGGCACGCGACCAGGCGTCGAAGTGGCGGTCGGCCACCACGGGTGGATGATCGGCCGGAACCTCCGCGATGAAGGCCCGGTATTGCTCCCAGACGGTGATCGGCCGTCGCGCCGGCAACGGCTCGGTCGAGTCAGTCGACCGCCGACACAGAATCGGGCCGAACATCACGAGCGCCGCGACGGCATCCGCGGCCGCGATCGCCGCACGGGCAGCAACGACCGTTCCCCAGGAGTGCGCGACCAGCGCGATTGGACCGGCTCCATTGCGCGCGCGCAGATGCTCGATCACCGCGGTCAATTGCGGCAGCGCCTGATCCGAGCGGCCGAGTGGCTCGGCGTCGACGGTTTCGTGCCGGCTCGATCGGCCGTAGCCGACGAAGTCCAGACCCCACGCCGAATAGCCTGCTTCGTTCAGCGAATCGGCCCAGGACCGGTCGTCGAGTCGATAGAACACCGACAGATCGGACGGAAACGTCGCCCCGTGCACGTACAGGACGTCGCACGATGCGCCCGGCAGCGCTTGGCCGCCCACATGAATCGATCCGCCTGCTGGCGCTGGGATCGAAAACCCGCTTGGCAAGGATCTACGCATGCCGCAAGCGTAGGTCGGATCGTCCCCGCGATGCTTCGGTGCGCACCGAAGTGTCGGCGACGGCACGCCGTCTTGCACGGCGGCCGTGCGGCGCCGGCGCGCACGGTCCCCGGCAGACCCAAGGGTGTTATCGTGGTGAAGGCGCCGGCGTGAAGCGCGCCACGCGAGGAGGGCATGATGGTGCGCAAGGTCGGAGTGCTTGTCGGAAGTCCGCGCAGGCAGTCCCTGAACCGGAAGATGGCCCTGGCGATGATCGCTCTGCAGCCCGCATCGCTGGCGCTGGAGATCGTGGAGATCCGCGATCTGCCGCTGTATAACCAGGATCTGGACGATGCGGGCAGTGCACCGCACGAATGGGTTGCGTTCCGCCAAGCGGTATCTCGCCTCGACGCAGTGCTGTTTGTGACGCCCGAGCACAACCGCTCGGTGCCCGCTCCGTTGAAGAACGCGCTCGATGTGGGCTCGCGCCCGTACGGCAAAAGCGCGTGGAATGGGAAACCAGGCGCGGTGGTCAGCGTATCCCCAGGGGCTCTGGGCGCGTTTGGCGCCAACCATCACCTGCGGCAATCGCTCGTTTTCCTGAATGTGCCGTGCCTGCAGCAGCCGGAAGCCTATCTCGGCGGTGCCGCCAAGCTGTTCGATTCCGAGGGTAAGCTGATCAACGACGCCACACGCGATTTCCTGACCGGCTTTCTCGCGGCATTCGCCGCCTGGATCGAGGCGAACCGCCCCACGACCACCGCCTGACGCAAGCCGCGCCGCCGTCGCATCACTGGAATCCCGCGGCCCTGCGGTGATTGCGAAACGACCCATTCCTGCGAGTTCGCCATGGTTTCCCGGATGCCTGCTGAGCAGGCGAACCGATCCGAACTCAGCGCATTCCGATTGCCAATCAGATCATTGGCGCAAATAATGCCGGTGGGGACGGCTTCCTGGCATCCACATCGACTCTTGACATCCACATCGACTTCTTGGCATCCACATCATTTAGGCGAGGGTTTTCATGCAGCAAGGGGAAAAAGATGCATCGGTACTCGCGCACATTCAGCGCCTGGTGGCCGAGGAACATCAACTGCTGCAGCGGGGTGATCCCGCGCCGGACGACAGCAAGCGCCTGACGCAGTTGCAGGTCGAGCTGGATCAGTGCTGGGATCTGTTGCGGCAACGGCGAGCGCTGCGGGAAACCGGCGGCGACCCGTCGCAAGCTCACGTGCGCCCGCCCGGTGTGGTTGAAGGCTACATCGGCTAAGCGCTGGCGCGGCACACCTTTTCTTCACCGCTCGAACACATCGCGGGCGAGCCACGGTGGCGACCTGTACCCACCTCGGGTCGATCAGAACCGACCGCCCGCACAGCGCGGGTTGCGAAGAGTGCCTGAAACTGGGCGACACCTGGGTGCATCTGCGCCTTTGCCGAATATGCGGCCACGTCGGCTGTTGCGACGACTCGAAGAATCGCCATGCCACGCACCACTATCACGTGACCAAGCATCCAATCATCACTTCGCTCGAACCCGACGAAAACTGGAGCTGGTGCTACGTCGATGAGGTGCTGATCGAAGGCGTGTGATCGCTCAACCGATCGTTCAAGCCTTGGCCTGGATCCACGGCAGGTTGTCCAGATCCAGGTTGCCGCCCGTCAGCAGCAGTCCCACTCTCTTTCCCCGCAGGTCGGCGTTCGCCTCCACCAAAGCGGCGTAGGCCACTGCGCCTGAGGGTTCGACCAGGATCTTCATCACTTCCCAGATTCGGCGCATGGCATCGACGATCGATTCCTCGGAAACGGTCACGATTGCGTCGACATGCCGTCTGATCTCGGCGAAGGTCTTATCGCCGAGGGACGCTCGCAGGCCGTCGGCGATGGTGCGTGGATTGACACTTGGCATGATCCGACCGGCCTGAAGCGACCGCGCTGCATCGTCGGCCGCAGCGGGCTCGACGCCGATCACGCGAATGGCGGCATTCAGACCCTTGGCCGCCACTGCCACTCCACTGAGCAGACCACCGCCCCCGACAGGGCAGAGAATCACGTCCAGGTCGGCAACCGATTCGATCAGCTCGACGGCCGCCGTCCCTTGGCCTGCCATCACGCGCAGGTCGTTGTAGGGGTGAATCGGGGAGGCGCCCGTGTCCGCGAGCACGCGCTCCAGCGCGTGCTCGCGCGCTTCGAGCGTGGGCGCACAAAAGACGATCCTGCCGCCGTAGCGCTCGACCGATTCGCGCTTTGCCTGCGGAGCGTTGTCCGGCATCACGACGGTCGCTGGAACACCGCGCAGTCGCGCCGCGCGCGCCAGAGCCGCACCGTGATTGCCGGAGGAATGGGTTGCGACGCCGTGTTCGAGCTGGTGCGCCGGCAGAGAAAACACCGCGTTGGTAGCACCCCGGGCCTTGAACGCTCCGGCCTTCTGAAAATTCTCGCACTTGAAGAAAAGCGTCGCGCCGCAGGCGGCATCCAGCGTGCAGCTCGTCATCACCGGGGTGCGGTGGATGCTCTCCTTGATTCTGACGTGCGCCTCGCGTATCTGCTCCAGCGTGAGTCCAGCCTGCTGTGGGCCATTCATCGCCTGGGTCCCCGCGTCACCGCCGTATCGACGCGTATCATTAAACCATGGGTCAGGTCGTCGAACGCCTCGTGCGCGAGGGTTATGTGTTTCTGACGACCGCCGAGGCGTCGGCCGCGCTCGAGTTCGATTTCCAACCACTGGAAGAGTTGTGCGACGCATGGACACGGCTGCCGCGCGATGCCTATCTGCGCGACGGCGGGCGATATCGGTCTCGTCGCCACAGCTGCTTCGTGCAGGATCTGCCTTCCGACGGACTGTCGCCCGTAGCGCGCCGGGCCCACTGGCAACCGACTGCCTACAACGCCTTGCACGGCGGGCTGGAGCGCTGGTTCGAGCCGATCGAAGCCGACGTCCTGGTTGCACCCGCTTGGACCCGACTCCTCACGGCGATCGGCTCTTTGTTCGCGACGGCCGCCCGGGAACGTGGCCAGAGCCTCGAGCGCTGGTTCATCGAGGCGCACCAGTTTCGGATCGACACCGAAAGCGGGATCGGCCGCCCGACGCCCGAGGGTGCTCATCGGGACGGAGTCGATTTCGTCGCCCTGGTACTGATCGAGCGCCGTGGCATTCTGGGCGGCGAAACCCGCGTGTTCGATGCCCACGGACCGTCCGGCGTCCGCTTCACGATGACCGAGCCCTGGTCGATGCTGCTGATGGACGACGAGCGCGTGATACACGAGACGACGCCGATCCAGCCGAGCGGCACGCCGGGATACCGGGACACGCTGGTCCTGACGTATCGAGCGGGAGGCTTTCAGGCGCCCGACCGCTGAGAGTCCGCGTCGCAGACCGCCAGAAGCTGCGACGCTTTGAGGTTCGTCAGACTCGGCTGATGGGTAACACCTCTGCCGACGCCCCTCTGCGGCGCCGACTCGAGGCCGAGTGTCGGCCGGCGCGTCTACTCGCCGAGGACGTCTTCGATCCTGATCGGAAGGTGGCGCACTCGCTTGCCGGTCGCGTGGAAGACGGCGTTGGCAATCGCGGGCGCGATCCCGACCAGCGCGATCTCGCCAATCCCTTTGACTCCGAGCGGATTGACGTGCGGGTCGACCTCGTCGATGAAGTGCGCCTCGAGGCGCGTGATATCGAGGTTCACCGGGACCAGGTAGTCGGCCATGTGGGCGTTGACCGGTCGACCGTCGCGCGGATCGAGCACGGTTCGCTCCATCAGCGCCATACCGATGCCGCCGACCATGCCGCCGGTGCATTGGC
>Ga0210394_10004837_pt1 | contig 15439 bp, 10 predicted proteins | sample IncBWC12MmetaG_FD_160121 | JGI IMG/M metagenome (GOLD analysis project Ga0210394, IMG submission 160121) | Forest soil microbial communities from Barre Woods Harvard Forest LTER site, Petersham, Massachusetts, United States - Inc-BW-C-12-M | ecosystem: Environmental > Terrestrial > Soil >... | reverse complement strand
TAGAGGATTGGATATCGGCGCGCCGCGTCAACGTCATAGCTGGGCGGCAGGAGGATGCAGTAGCCCACCGAATGACGAAGAATTTTGCTGGTGAGCGAGAGGCAATCGGCGCGGCCAGTGGCTTGCGCCATCGGCGCAATCGCGAGAACGAGAATCAACACGGCCAACGTGACCACTGGCGTCGCAGCAATTGTCGCGGCCAATGCTGTGGCACGTACCACGGACAGCTCGCGGCAGCGCCCCGCCAAGTGAATCACCGCGCGCCATCGTTTATTCATAGCGCAGAGCCTCGACTGGGTTGAGGCGCGCGGCGCGCGACGCAGGATAAAGGCCGGCGGCGAGGCTGACGATGACACCAAAACCGATGGCGCCGAGAACGAGCCACCAGGGCACGGAGAAAACGTGAGCCGGCGGAAGATTCTGTTGCTTGAGGTAGACGTTTGTGCCGAAGGTGACCGCTTGCCCGATGAGCCAGCCGAAACCCACTCCCAAGAATCCTCCGAGCAATCCCATCACGCCGGCTTCGACGAAAAATAATTGTTTTACATCTCGATCGGCGGCCCCTAGCGCCTTGAGGATTCCAATTTCGCGGCGGCGCTCGAGGATTGCCATCACTAGCGTGTTGACGATGCCAAGGGTGGCGACGGCCAGCGCCAGGCTGCCGAAGATCGCAAGTAAAAGATCGAAGACAGCGAAAAAGATGCGCAAATTGCGCGTGGCATCGAGCAGAGAAAACGTCGAGAAACCCATGCTCTTAATTGTGGTTTCGATAGCTTCCACCTGCGACGGTTTGTTGACCCGAACCGTCAGGCTCGCGAACGTGGATTCGCTGCCAGAGCCGCGAACGATATCGCGCAGATCGTTCGCCTGCGCAGCGCGAAGAGTTTCAGCCACCTTTAGTGGAATCAGCAAGCGCCCACTGCCAAAACCGCCGAAGCCTGCGGCGGGTTCCGTCTCAACGATGCCGACAATGCGAAGTTTCCTCTGGCGCGGAACAATCGAAAAACCGGAACCGGCGGCGTCGGTGGTTTTGGCGGTATTGGATTTAGCGCCGGAGGTGTTCGGCTTGGTTGCACCGTTTGCGTCGAGCACAGTGCGATCGTTCGCGCCTGCCTGCGGGCCGAGGGCCTGGCGCTCCGCGTAGCGCAAAACGAGATCCTTGCCGAGCAAAGTAGAAGGCTGCGGAGACAAATCCTTCGCGAACTCGACTTGGAGGATGGCTTCGTCGGCCGTGGCGCTGGAAAAAAAACGGCCGTCGATCCCATCGAACGCGCCACTGGTGCGCGCAGAATCCGGAACGCCCGCTACCATCGCGGAATAGGAAGCGTCGGCAAAACGCGCCTCGGTGATGAAGCGGATCTGCGGATACACCTCGACAACGTTCGGGAGCTTTTCCATTTCCTTGCGAGCCGCGGCATCGAGAGGCGGCGAAGGCTGTTTCGGCGCAGAGTCGTCGCGCGGCGGCCGCCCGAAACCGCGCACATTCGCGCGCGACATAACAACGACCGTGTCGAACAAGCCGGACTGCGACAGGCGCTTCGACGCCAGCTCCTGCAAACCGACGCCGAGCGACAGCATCGCGACCAGCGAAGCAATACCAACGGCGACACCGAGCGTGGTCAGCGAATTCCGGAGGAATGATTCACGAAGATTGCGGACAGCGAGTTCGCCGAGGTCGCTGGACTTCATCGCTGCACCTCCGACCGCTGCACGGATTCGTTGATTCCGTCACTTACGAGCTTGCCGTCGGCGAGGGCGGCGATGCGGTCCGCGAAGCGGTCGGCGAGCGGACGTTCGTGGGTGACCATGACGATGGTCATGCCGAGCGAGTGCTGGATTTCGGCAAGCAGGCGCATGATTTCTTCGCCGGTGGCGCTGTCGAGGTTGCCCGTAGGCTCATCGGCGAACAGAAGCTTCGGCCGATTCACGAGAGCTCGCGCTAGGGCAGCGCGTTGTTGCTCGCCGCCGGAGAGTTCACTGGGACGATGCGCGAGGCGTTTTTCGAGCCGCACGCGCTCGAGCGCTTCGCGGACCCTACCCGCGCGTTCGCTTCGATCGACTTCGGCCAGGCGCAGCGGGAGTTCGACGTTTTCTTCGAGCGTCATGCGAGGGAGCAGGTTGAAGGATTGAAATACCATTCCCACGGCTTCGCGGCGGTATCGCGCAAGTTCGAGCGGAGTCATCTCGCGCAAATTACGGCCTTGCGCAAAGATATCGCCCGAGGTGGGCCGGTCGAGGCCGGCCATCATGTTCAGAAGCGTGGATTTGCCGGAGCCGGAGCTTCCCAGCAGCGCGAGAAATTCGCCGGAACGGATTTCGAGCGAGATGTCGTCGACGGCGCGAATCAGCGCCGCGCCCATTTGATAGTGTCGCGAGACGTTCGCGGCGCGAACCGCGAATGAATTGTCATTGGTTGTCGTCATGTTCTCTTCTGATGTTACTACGGCTGACAGAGGCCAGTGGTTGCAGGCAAAAAAAACGAAAGAAGGCGGACCTGCAATGTACGATTTTGTTGCGGTTAGAAATGGAGCGCGTGTTGAATTCGCAAGAGTTAGGGCCAATTCTAATCGCGTAATGTTGCGATTAAAAACTGCGTGGCGCGCAGTGCAGATTTGGGGGCGAGTACACGCAGCAAATGAACCGGCCCAATGGAATGCGGGTCGCGCGACGCCGAATCCTACATCGACCCAAAAGAGCCAGCGAGGTCTGATCTTCCAAGTTCCCCACGCGGGAGACTTGGGCGGCCCCCACTGGGGCCCGACGAAAGGCCGAGCCGCACGCTGACAAAAGCTTCGTGCCGGCGTGTCGCGGCGGCCACTTTGTTGGGGATCATTCTTCCTGGTCTTCATTCTTATCCTCGAGCAATCGTCCGGGGCGCCGGTTCAGCGCGCCCTTTACGGGACACACTTCTCCTCTGGGTGCGCGGCACCCCCAACCCCATTTGGGGCACGGAGTGCGTAGGCGCCGGTGGAGCATAGGCACACCCCGGCGCATGCCCCGATTCGGGGCGGCACACAAATAATTATTTAGCTTATTTTGATAATCTAATTTTTTAACACGTTCGGATAATTTGTCAAGTGGTGATTGGTGTTTGATTAAAAATTCCGGTGATGGCGGATGTCGCGGCGGCGGGCCGAATGGAATTGGTGCGGAATTGTACTCTGAGATCCTTCGGCCATGCTCGCCGGATGGCCTCAGGATGACAGTCCGCGGCGCAAATGTGTGCGCAGTCGCGTATCGGTAGCGCCGTGGCAGAGCGCACGGCGTGCCGAGCGGAAAAGCGGGACGCGGGATTGCAGTTGCTTCCAAGAGCCCTGATACCTTGTGCTTCTACATGTTGTTGTGGTAGATAGGTAGAAGACGGAGGCATGGTAATGACGGCAGAGAAATCAGATCTTCCGCAGGGAACGCTGGACTTATTGATTTTGAAGGTGGCGGCGCTGGGGCCCGTGCATGGGTACGCGATCGCGCAGCGGCTGCAGCAGGTTACGCGCGACGTGGTGCAGGTGCCGCAAGGATCGCTATACCCGGCGCTGCACCGGCTCGAAAACCGCGGACTGCTGGAAGCGGATTGGAAGGAATCGGAGACGGGACGCGAGGCAAAGTTTTACCGGCTGACGCGGAAAGGGCGGGCGCAGCTAGAGACGGAAGCAGCGAGCTGGCGGCGGTTGGCGGAAGCTGTCGGACTGATTCTGCGGATGTCGGAAGGAGGTGCGGAATGAGCTGGTGGCAGCGGTTGTGGCGCCGAAAGCAGTTGGAGGAGCAACTCGAAAAGGAATTGCGCTTCCATATCGAACAACACGCGGCCGATCTGATCGCGCAGGGACACGATCCCGAGGAAGCGCGGCGCCAGGCGCGGCTTGCGCTGGGCGGTCCGGAACAAGTGAAGGAAATGTGCCGAGACGCGCGAGGGACACGGTGGGTCGAGGACTTATGGCATGACTTACGCTACGCGCTGCGCACGCTGGCCAAGAATCCCGGATTCACGGCAGTCGCTCTGTTGACATTGACGCTGGGCATCGGAGTCACGACCGTGATGTTTACCGTTATTAACGGCGTGCTACTGAAGCCTCTGCCATACATGCAGCCCGAGAAATTGGTCGCAGTGCACAGCCAAACAGACACGTGGAATACAGCCGTATACGGCGAGCAGAACGTGGCGTATCCGGACTTCCTCGATTGCCAGCGCGAGAGCCATTCGCTCGAGATGGGGGGAATGCTCTTCAATGGAGCGACGCTCAGCTCTCCCGGCGAGCCTGAGTACCTCGACCTGCGCGAGGTCACGTCTGAATTATTTTCCGTATTGCGCGTTCCTTTGTTTCGAGGGCGCGCTTTCCTGAGTGAAGAGGACCGGGCCGGCGGCGCGCTCGTGGCGATACTGGGCTACAGCTTCTGGCAGCGGCACTTTGATGGGAATCCGAGCGTAATCGGAACGCCCATCGTCGTCGATGGAAGGGTCCACACGGTTGTGGGCATCGCGCCCGCGAGTTTCCGCCCCGGGGATCAGGAGCCGGATGTGCTGACTCCGATTGGCCAGGACATAGCCGCGTATTTGCATAATCGCCAAGCGCATCCGGTGACGGTTTTCGCCCGCCTGCGGCCCGGCGCCACGCTGGCGCAGGCACAGTCGGAGCTTGGGGTGATTGGACAGCGCCTGGCGAAGCAGTACGCAGACACGAACAAAGGGCGCAGCTTGACAGCGAAGCCGCTTCGTCCGGAAGTGGGGGATGTGCGGTCGACGCTCTGGCTGCTATTGGGCGCGGTGACTCTGGTGATGTTGATCGCGTGCGCGAACGTGGCGAGCTTGCTGCTGGCGCGGGCCGTTTCCCGCGAGCGTGAATTTGCCGTACGCGTCGTGCTTGGGGCGGGCCGGAGCCGTTTGATTCGCCAATGCCTCACGGAGAGCGCGGTGCTGGGGCTTTCAGGAGGCGTGCTCGGCGTTGTGCTGGCGGCTGTCGGCATCGGGCCGTTCGTGAAATTCTGGCCGGGGAGTTTGCCGCGTGCGGCGGAGGTGCAACTCGATTGGCGCGTGCTGTTGTTTGCAATCGGGGTTTCCCTGTTCAGCGGATTTCTATTTGGATTGGCCCCGGCACTTCGAGCTCCGGCACGTCATCTGGAGCAGACGCTTCGCGCCGGAGCGCGGACGGTGGTGGGAAGCTCGCGGCGATTGCACGGCGTTTTTGTGGCGGCGGAGATTGCGCTGGCGATCGTGCTGCTGGTAGCAGCGGGGATTCTGGGGCGAACGCTGCTGCGGGTATCGTCGCTCGATCCGGGCGTTAACATTCACAACTTGCTGATTACGCGGGTAGCGCTGTCGCCGAGCACGCTAGCCGACCCTGCGAAGATTCGCGTAGCGTGGCAGGACATCCTCGATCGCGGCCAGCGCGTGCCGGGAGTCGAGTCGATTGCCGCCGTTGATACTGTTCCGATGCGCGAAGGCAACAACCAACTGGGATATTGGACGAGCGCGGATGTGCCGCCGCAGAACCAACTGCCATTTGCGCTGGCCACCAGCGTGACTCCGGATTATTTGAAGGTGATGGGGATTGCGCTTCGCGAGGGACGATTCTTCAACGTCGAGGATCGCATCGGCCGCAGTCCCGTCATCGTGATCGATGACGTATTGGCACACCAGGTTTTCGGCGGGCAGGAGGCCGTCGGGAAGCGGCTATGGATTCCAGACATGGGCACAGGGCCTTACCAAGTGGTGGGCGTGGTGGGACACGTGCGGCACTGGGGGCTGGCGAGCGACGATCAAGCTTTGGTGCGCGCACAGCTTTACTATCCTTTCGGGCAGGTGGAAGACGGCCTGTTGCGGCGATGGTCGGAGTTGATGTCGATCACCGTGCGGACGGGTGTCGCACCGCTGAGCGTGGTCGAGCCGCTGCGGCGGGAACTCCGCGGAACTGCCGGAGATCAAGTGCTCTACGAAGTTCGCACGATGGAGCAGCTTGCGAGCGGCTCACTCGGCACGCAGCACTTCTTGTTGTTGTTGTTCGGCATCTTTGCAGGCTTGGCGTTGCTGCTCGCATGCGTGGGAATTTATGGCGTGCTTGCTTACCTGGTGTCGCGACGCGTGCCGGAAATCGGCGTGCGAATGGCACTGGGAGCGACCCCGCGCGATGTGATGCGTCTCGTGCTGCGGGAAAGCATGGAGATGATTTTTGCCGGAGCGTCCGTGGGCGCAATCGCGGCCGCGGTGGCGGCACGCTTATTGGCTCGGTGGGTAGCGGGAGTTCGCTCCGCCGAACCTTGGACGTTTGCGCTGATGGTTTGCGTCCTGGTTGCGGCGGCGCTATTTGCCAGTTTCCTTCCGGCGCGACGCGCGAGCAGACTCGATCCGATCAGCGCACTGCGGCAAGAGTAGTGACCCTTAACAAAACCGCGGATTGCCAGCGGTACAAACGTCCATTGCAAAACGATGTTGCGAATGGTGTATCCCCCCGGCGCGGGCAACGGCGCTCCCCTGTGGCATAATTGAAGAAGATAGAGGCGGCGTGGGGGATTCATGCCGTCTTTCATCGCGAAAACCGTGACGACCGGCACAACAATTCGCAGGAAGCTTCTGGCGGCGCATCGAAAGCTGCGTGAATTCCGGATGATTGCGAAGGGGCTCGTCTCGACGCGACATCCGGTGTTGGTGCACATCATTCCCATGCGGCGCTGCAATCTGGCATGCACTTACTGCAATGAATTTGACGACTTTTCGAAACCGGTGCCGCTCGAAGAGATGTACCGAAGAATTGACCGTCTGGGCGCGATGGGGACGTCGATCATCACGATCAGCGGCGGCGAACCGCTGCTGCATCCGGAACTTGACGAAGTGATCGCGCGGATCCGCAAGAACGGGATCATCGCCGGACTCATCACCAACGGCTATTTGCTGACGGCCAAGCGGATCGAGGAGTTAAATCGCGCCGGGCTTGAATACCTGCAGATCAGCATCGACAACGTGATGCCGGATGAGGTGTCGAAGAAAAGCCTCAAGGTGCTGGATCAAAAGATCGCGCTGTTGGCGGAGCATGCGGATTTTCATGTAAACATCAACTCGGTGCTTGGCAGCGGGGTGAGCAACCCTGAGGACGCGCTTACCGTGGCGCATCGGGCGATCGAGCTGGGATTCACGTCCACCGTGGGAATTTTGCACGACGGCAGCGGGCAGCTTGAGCCGCTGGGGCGTCGAGAGCAGGAAATTTTCGAAGAGATCATGTCGCTGGGGAAGCAGTCGTTCGCGCGCGTGAATTTTTTCCAGCATAACATCGCGAAGGGCTTCGAAAACAATTGGCGATGCCGCGCCGGCTCGCGGTACCTCTACATCTGCGAAGACGGGCTGGTGCATTATTGCTCGCAGCAGCGAGGTTATCCGGGTATCCCGCTTGCGGAATACACCGACGAGCAGCGTCGTCGGGAATACTTCACGAAGAAGAGTTGCGCTCCGAAGTGCACCGTCTCCTGCGTGCACCAGATTTCGGTGATTGACTTCTGGCGCTCGCCCCAGACAATCGAATCTGCGGCGCCTCCTTCAGCACAACCTCTCGTACAGCTAAGCGGGTCCATCTCGCGCGACTGAGACCTTACCGATTGCGCCCCGACGGAAGAATTTAGCAGCGGCGGCGATTATCCAGGAGTAAAACGACTTTTCGGCGCGCGGCGTTCGCGCTAGAGTGTGTGCAGACCGCGAAATGAAGAGGTGAGGCACTTTGCGATGAGTCCCGTTCTGTGGCTGGCGATCGGCGTGACGGCTATTGCGGCTTTGACTGCGATCGTGTGGTCTTCAAGCCGACGGTCGGAAGCGCAGCTTTTCGCCTCGCGCCAGGAGATGCAGAATGCATTGACCGCGCAAGCCCAATCGGTGACGGCGCAGATCAATCACTTGATGTCCACGATGACCCAGCAACTCGGGCAAGTGCGGCAGGAACTGCAGAGCGGAGTAGCGTCCAGCGGCCAAATGGCTTCGCAGGCTCAGCGCGAAGTAGCGCAGCGGCTGCAGTCGTCGACGGATGCCCTGATGCAGATGAGCCAGAAAATCGGAGAAGTGCAGCAAACGAGCCGGGATTTGTCGAATGCCGCGCAGACGCTTCAGTCCGTGCTGGGCGGAGCGAAAACGCGCGGAACGCTTGGTGAGGTAACTCTCGAGCGCCTGCTGTGCGACGCGCTGCCGCAAAGTGCGTATTCGACGCAATACCGGTTCATGTCGACGGGCGGCATCGTTGACGCCGTTGTGCGCAGCGGCGAGCGAATGTTATCGATCGACTCGAAATTTCCTTTGGAGGCTTATCGAAGGCTCGCCGAAAGCGGCGACGATGCGCGGCGGGAGTTTTCACTGGCGGTACGGAAGCACGCCGACACGATCGCGGAAAAATATATCCTTCCGGACGAGTATACCTTCGATTACGCGCTGATGTTCGTGCCGTCGGAAGGCGTGTATTACGAACTTTTGATGACCGAAGATGTCAAGTACGGAAGGCTTGACGAATACTGCCGCGGTAAGCGCGTGTTCCCTGTGTCGCCAAATACATTTTATGCATGCCTCAGCGCGGTCGCCATCAGTTTGCAGGGCCAGAAGATTGAAGAGAACGCCAGGCATCTGATGGCAGGTCTGGCGGGATTGAAAAAACAGTTCGAGATATTCGGGGAAGTCTACGAGAAACTCGGCTCCCATCTGCGACACGCACAACAGACTTACGAAGAGGCCGACAGCCGCTTGAATCGCGCGCGCAATTCGCTGGAATTACTGTCGCAAGGCGCACTGCCCGACGCCGCCGTAAAAGCGCTGGAAGCGGTGCCGAAGGAATAGTTCAAAACCGCGCTTAGAATCCGCTTCGCCTAGAGCGCCGCGCGCGCGGCCTCCAGCAGTGCTCGGGAGTCACCCGTGATTGCGGAGCTGAGGATTTTGTCGAGCTCGCGGCGAACTTTTTCGGCGTCAGCCTGATGACGTGTTACACGGTCGGCTAACTTCTTGATGGTCCGCTGGGAATCCTGCTGGGCGAACTGCGCAGCGGCTTCCAAATACCGGCGAGCCGCGTCCGCATCCGGAACGGGCGCCAGCCTCGCATGAATAGAAAAATCTCCAGACCGGATCGTCTCGACGTCAATTTGGGCGCGATTAACAGGCCCTCCGCTTGTACGCAAAGTCTGCACGTCGCCGCGCAGAAATCGCAAAACGCCGGGAGCCTTATTTTCAACAACAATCGCGAGTGGAGCGTCCGAACCCTCGACACGAACGCTCACGTTGCTCTTTTTCCCGGGCGTCAGTGGCGGAATCGCTAATTCTGACTCGAGCGAAACAACGGTGGTGGAAGCGCCCGCGTGCACTGTGCCAATGTCGATCGCAATCTGAGCTGGGCCGAGCGTCGCTTTGGGTCCCGCCAATACCACCAGACATTCAGGCGAGGCCGCGAGGATTAGCGCAGGGTCGTTATTCAGCCGTACTGAATTTGCGTCAGCATCGCCGCGAAATTGCGCGCCACAGATTGAGAAGTGGTCCCGTTGCGAAATAAACTGCCGAACGACGATTCCCTGCCGCACACCGGGGAGCGCCGGCTCGACGATCGCCGCCAACTCAATGCCAAGAACTTTGGCGAACATCACGCTCCCCTGAGAAGGAGCGGTGAAATACGCGCGGCCGGTTACGTCGGTAGTAACACTTTGATTGTCGCCTAAATCCACGGTGATGCCTGGAGCGAGACGGCCGTCCGAATCGAGTACCGCAAGAGTAGCGGGTTGACCGGCGACAAGCTTGGGAGGCAAGACGATCGTGACCGGGTACTTCGTCACCGGCGCACCCTGTGCATGCACGGCCGGAGATAACGCGGCAAAGAAAGAACAGCTGAACAACAGAGCGGCTGATACATGCAGCAAAATGTTAAGCGAGAGACGAAAACGTCCGATACCAGAAAGATTATGCGGAAAAATCATTCTTCGGCGGGACGCGAAGTTTTTTCGTAGACGCGAGCTTCCTGAAACATGCGGAACAGTTCAGGGTCGATTTCCTTGTTCTTGACGCAATCGGCGAGAATGGAGAGCGCTCTTTCGACGGGAACGGCGCGCTTGTAGGGGCGGTCGGACGCAGTTAGCGCATCGAAGATATCGCAGACGGTCATCATCTTCGCCGGCAGGGGAATTTCGTCGCCCCACAGCTTGTAAGGGTAGCCCGAACCGTTGAGTTTCTCGTGATGGGCGCGGGCGATTTCGGGAACTCGCATTAGCTCTTTGGTCCAGGGAATCTGCGCGAGGAAATTGAAGGTGTGGATCACGTGCGATTCGATTTGCAGCCGCTCGGCGGAGTCCAGGCTGCCTTTGGGAATCGAGAGCAGGCGAACCTCGTCCGGACTGAGATACGGGCGCTCGACGCCAAGCGGATCGAGAAACGAATTCTGCGCGATTTCGCGCAACTGGCGGAATTGCGCTTGCTCGAGCAGCGTGGGTTCGTTGGTGTCCTTGATAAATTCAAAATATTCCGTGAGCCGCTTTTGACGCTGTTCGTAGTCTTCACTCAGGCGCGCGACTTCGGCCAGAGCGCTGCCACGATCGCGTTCCAGAAATATCTGAAGTTTCCGGCGGACGATGCTGGCCTCGATTTCCTTGCGGATGTAATCGAAACGCTGGCGCACGAGTTCGAGCTGCAACGGCTGAAGCTTTTTTGCTTTGACGAGCACTTCTTCGCGCACGCCGACTTTGCCGAAGTCGTGCAGGAGCGCGGCGTAACGGATTTCCTTCATTTGTTCCCGGTCGAATCGCGCCGAGGCGTATGGACCGTCGGTGACGCCGTCGACCGTTTGGGCAAGAGCCTCCGTTAACGTGGCGACGCGCATCGAGTGGCCGGAAGTGGTGGGATCACGTTGCTCGATCGCTTTCACGGCAGCTTGTACGAAGCCTTCGAACAGACCTTCTATCTCGGCGTAGAGTCTCCGGTTCTCGTAGGCCACCGCCGCCTGCGAGGCGAGAGAAAGCGCGAGCCGGACGGCGCGTTCGCGAAACGGCTGCACGTGCTTCGAGACGTCCGCCGGCGTCCGCAAGCGCGCCGTGGAATTCTTCTTTGAATTGATCAGTTGCAGAACGCCCAACACCTCGCCTTTCGCGTTGCGCATGGGTAGCGCCAAAATCGAGCGCGTGCGATAGCCGGTCTCGCGGTCATATGAGTTGTTGAAACGGAAGGGGCGGCCGCGGGGGATGCGGTAAGCGTCGGCGAAATTCAGAACTTTGCCGTGTAGCGCCGTATAGCCCGCCATGGAATCTTCCTTGAGCGCAAGCGTCAGTTCCTGGAACGGAAATTCCCGGCTGTCGTTTTGCGTGAGCATGAAGCGCAAATGCTGCCCGCCGCTGGCATCGTCTTCAACGAGATAGAGCGATCCTGCGTCCGCCGCAGTGATCGCGCGCGCGTGAGCGAGGATGGAGGTGAGCAGGACGTTGATGTCGCGTTGTGAAGAAAGCGCCACGCCAATCTGGTTCAGCTCTTCGCGCTCGCGTTCGGCAATCCGAAGCGCATGACGCGCCGTGCGCTCGCGTTTAGCAAGTTCGATATTCTGGAAGGCCGCATCTACCGTCTTCTCGACGATGCCCCGAGGAGTGTGCGAGGGAAGATAGGCGAAAACGCTGGCCTTTTTCCCGGCGAGCTGCGAAGAAGAATGGCGAGACTCGCCGCCGCCCCCGGGCGAAATTATTCCGATGAGGCGAGCTCTGTCGCCGCTGAGTTGAATTTTGTGAGGGAGAACCACGCCGCCTGCCTTCACGTCCGCGAACCAGACGGAGGCGGCGCCATTCCCGGCCGCAAAACCGCTCCTATTTGAGCCGTTTTGCAGTGTTTTTGGCACTGGATGGAGGTCGTAGTGTCCGCGCAAAGGAGCCACGAGCCTGGCGGCTGACGAGCCCTCGACGTACCAGATTTGCCTCTTCGCGGACATGCGAATCCTTGCGGGGCGAGAGTCCAAGTATAGCCCAAGGGGGCGTTGAAGCAACAAATTCACAGCTTCACTGCGGGCTGCGGCGCCTGCGATCCCGTTGCCGGTGCGCTGGAGAAGCACATTTCACCGCCGCGCGTCTTGAATCGGCGGCAGGCGTTTGTTAGCCTTGCGCGGACTTCGATTTTTGCGTGACAAGCGGCGAAGGATTTGCACCGGTCAACATGGGAAAAAGTCTCGGCGACAGGTTTTTCGGAATCGTCAAACTCTGGTGGCGGCACCGGATATCGTTCGCGATCAGCGTGGTTGTCACGCTAATTGGGCTAGCCGTCTATTACGTGACGTTCCTCGGCGAACAAAACCTGCCTCTCTCCGATTTCGTCTCTCGCCTGGAGTACAACAGCTTGGACCTGCGCTTCCAATTGCGGGGACGTTGGAAGCCCGATCCGCGGATCGTAATCGTGGATATCGATCAACACTCGCAGGAAGTGCTTGGTCACTGGCCGTTTTCGAGGCACTCGTTCGCGGAGCTAGTTGATGCGCTTCACGATGATGGCGCGCGAGTGGCCTCCTTCGATATCACGTTCAGCCAAGCGGACAAGTCTGCGGCACCTCTGCTCCAATTGTCCGACCAGCTTGAAGAACAGAAGAAAAAAGGCGAGCCGGTAAACTCCGAGTTGCTCAAGGAGATTACGCACCTCGAAGCGGAGTACGCCTACGACAAAGAGTTTGCTGCTGCCATAAACCGGTTTGGCGGCGTGGTGCTGGGGAATTATTTCCTTTATACACCTGCGGACCTTCAAGGAGTCACGCCCGAACAGCTCAATCGCTATGCGAATCTGCTCGCCTTCTTCCCGTTTCCGCAAGTGCGTCCTCAACCTCCGGCAGGCCAGGATGATTACGTTCCCATGATCAAGAACTACGAAAATATCGGCCTCCTACCGCTCGGTGCCGAAGCCAATATCGAGGTTCTCACCGAAGCCGTGGCGGGCGAAAAAGGAGGAACGGGATTCTTCAACGTGATCACCGATCCGGACACGGTTGTGAGGCACGCCCCCCTCGCGCTTCCATACGGCCGCGATCCTGATCGCAACAACTGGGACATGTATGCCTCCATGGACGTGCAGGCCCTTCGCATTTATCTCGGACTAACCAACGAGAAGACCATCCTCAACTACGGCAAGGCGGGAGTTATCAACATCGAATTCGGATCGCTTGTTGTTCAGCCTGACGATATCAGCCGTTTGCTTGTGAATTATCATGGTCCTGCGCGCACCTACCCATACGTTTCGTTCGCCGATGTGGTGCAACACAAATTCGCGCCCGGCACTTTCAAAGACAGAATCGTGCTCGTCGGCGCTTCCGGAACCGGCCTGGGTGACCTGCGTGCTACTCCCTTCGGCGGCCTCGACTATCCTGGCGTCGAAATCCATGCCAACGTAATCGACAACATTTTGAACCAGCAGTTTCTAGTGCGGCACGCGCCGCAAGTTATCGCCGACCTGATTGCGATTTTATTCTTTGGCCTCCCGTTTGGGATTCTGCTCGCGCTTGTCCCCCCACGCTGGCTTGTGATGAGCATCGCTGTGCTCGCCGGTTTCATGGCACTGGTCTACTGGGCTTTCCTGCACGGGTGGTGGCTAAACCTGATTGTTCCATCTGTAACTATTCTTGCGAATGCGGGCTTTGTAGCGCTGTATCGAGTTCTCTTCGAAGAAGGAGAAAAGCGCAAAGTGCGTGGCGCCTTCGGCCAGTACGTCAGCCCGGAAGTAATTCGCCGACTGCTCGAAGAGCCGGATAGCGTGAGACCGAAAAAGACTTCGATCACCGTGCTCTTCAGCGATATTCGCGGCTTCACGACACTCTCCGAATCGCTCGACGCGCAGGAAATGGCCGATTTGCTGAACGGCTATCTCACCGAGATGACTCAGATCGTCTTCCGGCACCGCGGCACGCTCGACAAGTACATTGGTGACGCCGTGATGGCGTTCTGGGGCGCGCCGTTTGCCGAACCAGGACACGCCGACCGTTGCTGCGAAACGGCGCTCACGATGCTTGGACGTCTGGCCGAGCTGCAGGAGGAATGGCGCGCGCAGGACAAACCGATTCTCGAAATCGGCGTAGGCATCAACACCGGCACGGCTTCGGTGGGAAACATGGGTTCGATTCTGCGATACGGCTACACCGCCATCGGTGACGCCGTTAACCTTGCTTCGCGCCTGGAAGGACTCAACAAAGAATACGGGTCGCGCATACTAATCAGCGAGTCCACGTACATCACGCTACAAAGCGAGCGCTTTATTCTCCGCGAGTTGGATCTGATTCGCGTGAAAGGCAAGCTGCTGCCGGTTACCATCTACGAAGTGTTGAGTCCCACGGTGGTTGGCAGGGAAGGAAAAGAACTTGCCGATCTTTTTACTAAGGCCCGCGACGCGTACAAAATACGCGAATGGAAAAACGCCCGGAATCTGTTCGAAGATGTGCTTCACCGCTGGCCCAAAGACCGGCCGAGCCAGATCTTCATCGAGCGCTGTAACGAATACCTGGCCGAAGAACCTTCCTCCGAGTGGGAAGGCGTCTACGTAATGAAACACAAGTGACGATGCGAAGAGCATCGTCATCCTGAGCGAACGACGTGAGCGAAGGATCTCTCCGGCAATTTCGCAACCTCATTCGTCAAGCCGCACGACGAACGTTGTGAATTGCTCGGTGGAATGAAGTTGAACCGCAAGCTGCCGCGCGGCGTCTTCACTGGAAAAGTGTCCAACGCGGACGCGGTAAAACGTGCCATTCGGCGATTCAAATCTTACGACGCTGACGGTCGAGTAGCGTCCGCCTAAGTCCGCCTTCAGGCGATCCGCATTGGCCGGCGAAAGAAATGCTCCCACCTGCACACCGAAGAAACCCGCCTTCGGATTTGGTCCTGAAATGATTTCCAGGCGCACGGGCGCCGTCCCGGGGCCGACCATCTCAATCGCTTGTGCCGCCGCCTCCGATAGATCGATCACGCGGTTTGCAACGAAGGGGCCGCGGTCGTTAATCCGCACTTCCGTTTGCTTGCCGTTGCGCAAATTTGTGACGCGAACCACGGCGCCGAACGGTAGCGTGCGGTGAGCAGCGGTCATTTCGCGCATGTCGTACTTTTCGCCGTTCGAAGTACGCCGTCCATGGAACGGCGCGCCGTACCAGGACGCAACGCCTTCTTCCACATACTCGCCCGGGACAGCAGGTCCCCTTTCGACTGCCGGCGGCGGACCCGATGGCGGAGAGGGTTGCGGACTTGGAACAGATGCGGGAGCACGCGCCGTGGAAGTGCGATTCGCGCACCCCGCAGTTGCGAGGAGCGAAATCATGATTGCGATTACGAGCGGGAAAAACGATGCGCCGCGACGCTGAGATCTCCGAGTTACATGGCCGCGAAAATCTCCGGGCAGGGCCGAGTGCCTCACGCGATATCCAGCGTCACTTGTTTTGACTCATTTTTCTGTATTATAGGAACGCTTGTACATTCTCGCAAGGAAGCCTTTTGCCTCTCTCGC
>Ga0210394_10004836_pt1 | contig 15440 bp, 14 predicted proteins | sample IncBWC12MmetaG_FD_160121 | JGI IMG/M metagenome (GOLD analysis project Ga0210394, IMG submission 160121) | Forest soil microbial communities from Barre Woods Harvard Forest LTER site, Petersham, Massachusetts, United States - Inc-BW-C-12-M | ecosystem: Environmental > Terrestrial > Soil >... | reverse complement strand
AACACCACCGCGGTCGACTTCGAGCGCTGACGCTAAGTTCCGCGAGCGAGAGGAATCGTGAAAAAGACCGTCGCGCCGGAACCGACTACGCCCTCCGCCCAGATGCGACCGCCGTGATGATCCACAATGCGCCGCACCGTCGCCAATCCGATTCCCGTGCCCGGAAAATCTGCGGCGTCGTGCAGGCGCTGGAAGGGTTGAAAGAGCGCGCCGGCATGGGTCATGTCGAATCCGGCACCGTTGTCCTTCACCAGGAAGACCGTGTCCATTCCGGAGGTTTGCGCCCCAAATTCGATTCGGGCATCCGCCGCCCGCACGGTAAACTTCCACGCATTCCCCAGCAAGTTATCCAGAAGGACGCGCATCAGACCACGGTCAGCATGTACAGAGAGCCCTGGCTCGATCTGAAAGGCGACTGCCCGGCCCGGACTTTGGGTCCGTAGCTCATCCGCAACGGTCTGCGCCAGCGAGGAGAGATCCACGCGTTCGCGACGGACCTGCGTCCGGCTGATGCGCGACAGCGACAGCAGGTCATCGATCAGCGCTGCCATGCGCTGTGCCGCCGCCCGTATCCTATTTAAGTAGTGCTGTGCCTCAGCCTCCAGCCGGTCTCCGTAATCCTCGATGAGCGCCTGACTGAATCCGTCGATCGCGCGCAGCGGCGCCCGCAGATCGTGCGAGACCGAATAGCTGAAGGTCTCGAGTTCCTTGTTCTTGTATTCCAGCTCTTCGATGAGGCCCGCCTTCGTTTCCGCCAGCTCCCGAGCGGCGCGCGCCTCGGCCGCTTCCAACTCGCTGCGAAGCAGCTGGTCGTGATTGCGGCGACTCTCGTCCTCGAATTGTTTGCGGCGGATCTGGGCGTGAATCCGCGCTCGCAGTACGTCGAATGAGTTGGACTTCGCGATGTAGTCGTCCGCGCCCGCGCCGAGACCTTCGATCAACGCCTGCCGGTCCTCGACCGCCGTCAGCAGGATGAGTGGGATATTGCGCAGCGTCGGCGAGGCCTTGATGCGACGACTGGTCTCCTGTCCACCGAGACCAGGAATCATGAGCTCCAGCAAGATGCAGTCGACGTTCTGAACGGCAAGGATCTCGATGGCCTCCTCGCCCGAGTGCGCCAAGACCACGTCATAGCCTTCGTCACGCAAGGCGAACGCCAGTTGCTGCAGGTACCCCACGCTCTCATCCACGGCCAGAATGCGCTTCGAGCTCGCTAGATTCGATGCGGGCACGAGCTCCGGATGAGCGGTTCTCAGTATGGCTGCAAGACGCGCGAGAATGACATCCATGTTCTCGTCCTTGCGTACGAAGGCATCCGCCCCGGCCTCCAGCGCCTGCAGCTCCGCGCCCTCTTCGTCCGACGCGGTCAAGAGTAGACACGGCAAGCCACGCAGCGCTGCATCCAGACGCAGTTTGCGAATCACCGTGGCACCGTCCATGCGCGGCATGACACCGTCGATGATGAGTGCCGCCGGGCGGCGCGTCGCTGCCAGCCGCAGCCCCTCCTCTCCGGATCCGGCCGTCATGACCCCATACCCAGCGCCCTCGAGTGCTTGCCGCAACTCTGCGCGCGACGTCAAACTATCGTCGATCACCAGGATGCTTGCGTTCTCCGCAGCGGCAGGACTCGCACTCTGATTCTGACGCAGGCGCACCAGTTCCCGTCCTCGCGCCACCACATAACCGGCGTCGTAGGGTTTACCCACATAATCATCGGCGCCCGTCTGTAAACCGCGAATGCGATCTTTGACCTCCGCTTCGCCCGAGAGCATCAAGATGGGCAGATCGGGTGTAGCCAGACGAGTCCGAATTTCCTTGAGAAACTCCACGCCATCGCCATCCGGCAGCATGACATCCAGGATGACAAGATCGATGGTCTCCACCGCGAAGGTCTCGCGCGCCTCGCGAATGGTTGCACACAGTAGGGGACGAAGACCCACGGTTTCGAAGGCGTCCGCCAGATCCATTCGCACGGTCAGACTATCGTCGACAATGAGCACGTTTCCCTTCATGCTGCTGCCGGCAGAATCTCTAGATGAGGATAAAAATCTGTCATTCGAAATCAATCGCACCCTGGCGTGATGGGAAAGGCCACTGACGGCTCCAATGCTGCCATGCGCCGGCAACTGGCGCGAGGCGTCAGGCCTGGCGCAGGCCGCCGACCGCGATCAGCATTGTAACCCCAGGAGAATTTGCTGCAGGATTCCTCGAACGGTGGCCCTCGACGAATTCGTGGCCGCGGACGTGATGGCGCTTACGCGACGTCCGGCGATATACTCGACTGACGGTAAACTCATCAAGGATGGCGTATGCGTGCGCTGCATAAGGGTTCGATTGGCCTAGCGGGGTTGTTGGCCTGTCTCTATCTCGGGTCCGCTAACGCTCTCGACCTCGCCGATCTGACGAATCGGGATGCCGCTCAGGGCATCAAGGGGGCGCTCAACAAAGGGGCTGCCTCGGCCGTCGATAAGCTGGGCGTTGCGGGCGGATTCCTCAATAACCCGAAGGTCAAGATCCCGTTGCCGCCCGCCCTCGATGATGTCGCCAAGGGCATGCGCATGATCGGTCAAGGCAAAGACGCGGATGAATTGGTCGAAGCGATGAACCATGCGGCCGAACAAGCCGTCCCGCAAGCAAGGGACTTGCTGGTCAACGCAGTCAAGACAATGTCCTTGGGCGACGCCAAGGCTATTCTCACGGGCGGCGATGGATCGGTGACAAATTTCTTTCGCACCAAGACCGCGGCGCCGTTGGCCGTGAAGTTCCTACCGGTCGTGAAGCAGGCAACGGATCGAGTCGGCTTGGCCCAGAAATACGATCGACTTGCCGGCGAGGGGGTCAAACTCGGTCTAGTCAAAGGTGATGCCGCCAACATCGAGGAGTACGTCACCCACAAAACATTGGATGGCTTGTACCTGATGATCGGCGAGGAGGAGCACGCCATCCGGCAAAATCCCGCGGCGGCCGGCAGCGCCATCGTCTCGAAAGTATTTGGCGCGTTGCGCTGACACGCCATCACCTCCGGATAACGCTGCATGGCCGCCTCGAACATTTCGAGTGCGCGCCCTCCGCGTCACCCGGAGCTGGTGAGCTCGCCATTGGCCGCAATGCCGAGCAAAATATCGCGCAGCGTGGCTGCCTCGGCGGCGCCCACGGCGCGTTCGAACCGTTCCTGCGCGGCAAGCCAGAGAGCACGCGCGTGCATTCGTTTGGCGCGTCCCTTTTTCGTCAGAACGACGAGCTTGCGCCTGCCGTCAGCGTCGCTTGGCTCCCACGCCAGCAGCCGATCTCGCTCGAGGGGACGGAGATTCTGGCCCAGCGTCGAGCGATCCATGACAAGGGCATCAGCCAGCTCGCGCATGGTCGCAGGATCGTCCGCGCGCCGGTCGATCTCCGACAGGATGGCAAACTGTGTCGCCTTCAGTCCCGCGGGAGCCAAAGCGGCGTCATACATCTGCGACACCCGTCGCGATGCCTTGCGCATCGCGGTGCAATGACAGGCGACAGAGTTTATGGGGAGAGACAAATTCGGCACACCTGACTCCGTTTTAGCGCCACGGCTACTTGACAATACGGGGATACCCCCTTTATTGTCAAGAATAAGGGGGTTATCCCCATATCGCGAGTCAGATGGAGGACGCCGATGCGCGCAATCGAGGCTGAGACTTTCTCGGGCTACCGCGGGCTGCAGCAGATCGAATTGCCGAAGCCGCAACCGGCAAAGGACAGGGTGCTGGTCCGCGTCACGGCCGCCGGCGTCACGCCGCTCGATCACACGATCCTGTCGGGTCAACACCCACGGGCCAAGGCGCCGCTGGTGCTCGGTAACGAGGGCGCCGGTGTCATCGAGGATGCCGGCGACTCCGGCCTCGAAGTCGGAAGCCGCGTGATGTTCACAGGACCCTACGGGGTTCGTGAGAATGGCGCGTGGCAGGAATGGCTGCTGGCGAGACCCGATGATCTCGCGTCCCTGCCCGACGCCATCGACGACCTGGTTGCGGCAAGCCTTCCAGTGGCCTATCTGACGGCGCAGATCACGCTGACGCTGGCCGAATTCCAGCCGGGCATGACGGTGCTGGCTCCAGCGATCGGCGGGTCCGTCGGCAACGCGACCTATCAGCTCGCGCGCGCGCAGGGCGCCGGCAAGGTGATTTCGACGGCGGGCAGCGCGGCGAAAGCTGCGAGGGCACGCGAGCTTGGCTTCGACGATGTGATAGACCTCACCACGGAAGGTCTCGCCGCCGGCGTGCGTCGGATAACCGCCGGCAGGGGCGTTGATATTGCCGTCGAGAGCATCGGCGGCGCGGTGACGAGTGAGGCGCTGAGCACCCTTGGTCTCGGCGGTACCCTGATGACGTTGGGCTATTCCGCCGGGCGCAAAACCACGATCGATGTGACAGATCTGATCTGGAAACGCGCGCGGATGGTCGGCTTCTCTCTGTTCGCGCAATCAGCGGCCACGATCGCCGCCGCGTGGCAGAAAATCATCCCGCTGATCGTGGGCGGATCGGTCAGGCCGACCGTCGAGCGGGTTTACCCGCTCCGCGACGCGGCCGAAGCCTTGCGCCATCTGATTGAGGATCGGCCGTTTGGCAAAGTCGTCCTGGCGGGGTGACCGGGATATTCACCGATCTATGGGCCGAGAGATAGCAACTCGCAAACTCAACGACGCGAGGCACGTTACGATTCGTCCGATCCTTCCGTCGGATTTGGACGCACTCAGGACATTCTTCGCGGCGCTGTCGTGTGCAACGCGTAGGCTGCGATTTCACAGCTCGATCAACGAGCTCCCGGAGCATGTCCTGCGCAAGTTCACGATGGTCGACCATCGTGCACACGTTGCGTTCATCGCGGAGATCCACGATACCGCCATGGATCAGCCCACAACGCTCGTTGCGGAAGCTCGCTACATTCGTTGCGCCGACTCGGAAACAGCCGAATTTGCTCTGGTAGTCGCCGACAATTGGCGCAGGGCCGGTCTCGGAACGTCGCTTACACGAGTCTTGGCGCAGCACGCGCGAGTTACCGGCGTGCGCCGCCTCTGCGGCGATGTGCTCGAGGATAATAAGGCGATGCGGGGATTTGCGCATTCGCTCGGTGCGCGGTTGTCGCGAGGGCTAGGGTGGGCTCACACCCTCCGACTCTCGCTGGAGGTATGAGGGGATATATGTTGGACGGTGTTTCACTCGACCAACTCCGCACCTTCATCGCCGCCGCCGATGAAGGCAGCTTTTCGGCGGCCAGCCGCCGTCTGAGGCGGGCTCAGTCCGTGGTGAGCCAGATGCTGGCGAATTTGGAAGGGCAACTCGGGGTGAAACTCTTTGATCGCAGCGCCCGCATTCCGGTGCTGACCGATCAGGGCCGCGCACTTCTCGTCGATGCGCGCGCGGTGGCGGGCAACGTAGACCTCCTCAAGGCCCGGGCCAAGCGTTTGGCCGGTGGGCTTGAGCCGGAACTGAGCGTTGCCGTCGACGTTGTATTTCCGCTCGCGCCGTTTACTGCGACTGTAGCTGCGTTCCGCAAGGAATTCCCCGCAATTTTGTTGAGGTTCGACTTTGAGTCGAGCGCCGTGATCGAACCGGTGCTCGACGGGCGCTGCGCGGTCGGCATTATGGCGTCCTTGAAGGTAGCGCCCCCGCAGCTCACCCGGGAACGACTGCTGGCGTTCAGGTCGCCCATGGTCGTTTCGCCCCAGCACCCGCTGGCAACCCATGTGACGCCGATCCCGGCGGCCGTCCTCGCCGACCACATCCAACTCGTACACGCCGATCCTTCGGATCTGTCGCGAGCCGGTGGATTCGGGTTGCTGTCCCCGCGAGTGTGGCGCCTTTCTCATCTCGGAGCCAAGCTCGCCTTCCTGCGCGCAGGACTTGGATTTGGCCTCATGCCGCTTCACATGATCGAGGCAGACCTCACAAACGGCGTGCTCGTTCAAATCACCGGCGAGTCTGCGCCTCCGGAGGGCCACGTCATCGCCATGTCGGCCGCGTATCGGACGGATAACCCCCCGGGGCCGGCCGGGCGTTGGTTCATTGACCAACTCAAGCGATTGGGGGGCGCTCCGCTTACCGATTGCCGCCCTGTTCGATCGAAAGATTGTCGATAACGCGTCGATGGGCAGCCGCTTTGCTCGCGATGCGGACCGCGTCTCGTAAGTCCCACTCGCTGTTGACAAATCCGCGCAGCGAATATTTCATTTGCAATTCGCGCTCCTAACCGTGAAATCATTCGGTGGCCGCAGGAGTGGAAGGTAACACCCATGGCGAGCACCCAAAGCTTAGCGACCCGCCAACGCTTCGGTTGACTCCGTGATGTAGTCCGCTCAAAAGAGGAGTGTTGCCATGCGATTCGGTCTGCTGTTGATTGGGATTTTCACTCTCGGGGCATCTCGCGCAGATCCACCGGCGGCGCCAGCCGACACCGGCACCGTTTCAGCGATGGATCTCGTCAGCCAAACATCCAAGGGGAATCTGCATAACCCGTACAACGACTCACAGGCAGACATAGTTTCTCAAGGGGCAACTCTGTTCCGCAGCTATCCTTGCAGCGGCTGCCATGGCGGAAATGCCGGCGGCGGCATGTGCCCTCCCCTGACTACAAGCGACTGGATTTATGGCGGAGACGACGACTCGTTGTTTCGGCTCGTCACTCTGGGCAGCATCGAACTGCAGAAACAAGGCTATACCCGCGAGGGTCTCATCACCACGGCCGGTCCCATGCCGCCGATGGGCGCAATCATCAAGGATTCGGATGATCTGTGGAAACTGCTCACCTTCATCCGTTCGCGTTACGACAGTGATCCTGCGTACAAATACGGAGCCCCTGCTTCGCAGCAGTAGTCGCGGCGCCTATTGTTAGACTCCGGGCCGGCGCACGTGCTTCAACTGTCGGCCGCGCTTCGTACACATTCGAGCGAGTGCCCGGCCAGAGCCGGCAGATGTTCTCGCAGTCTCTCGCGGGCGCGGCACATACGCGCCTTGACGGTCCCGACCGGTGAGTTGGTTATTGCGGCAGTCTCTTCCACGGAATACCCCATTCGGTAGGTTAACTCCAATGTTAAGCGCTGATCGGGTGGCAAGTGATTCAACCCATTAATCAGCCAATCCCAGTCTTCGGTCGCCTGGACCGGATCGATTGCTTCCTCTGGGTAGTCGTCCAAGTTTCGCAAGCCATTGTGGTTCTTTTGCCGCCGCAGCGAATTCAACGCCGTGCGATACGCAATTCCAAAAATCCAGGATGATACTTGCGATGCCTGACGAAAATAGGTCGCGCTTTCCCAAACCGCCATGAACGTATCGTTGATGATCTCCTCGATATTTTCGTGGCGCGGGGTAACTCGGGAGACGAAGTGCGTCAAGCGACGGTGATACTTGAGATACAAGACCTCCAGAGCCCGGGGATCGCCGCTCGCAATTGCCGCCAGCAGGTCGTTATCGATACGAATGTCTGCCACGGTCATCGAGATCTCCTTTTGAGGCGTCGCAGGTATAAAGACCGCTGAGACGTCGGTTTTATTCCATCAATGCCCAGACCGAGCACCCATGCAACCAGTTGGCCCGGAGGGGCTACTCATGGGGGAGTCCCAATATCAGGAGGAAGCCGATGAAGTCGAAGTTCAACCAGTTAGGAATCTCCAGAAACTTGCTGCAATCTGCCGCGAAGACAGTGGTGTCCGTGAGTGCTCTCGCAGTACTAGCCAATGTCGCGCCCGGGGTGGCGATCGCGCAGAGCGCCGGCAGTCTGGACACGACGTTTGGTACACAGGGTATCGTTACGACCACCCCGGCCAGCCTCGGCGGCAGCGCCACGACTTTGACGGCCATCGAGGAATCCAACGGTGACCTTGCGGTGGTGGCCGGGATCAGCATACCGAGTGCGGGTTCAGGCAACGAGGTGTTTGGCCTGGTGCGGTACACGCCGAACGGAACGCTGATTGGGACCACCACCGCGTCGTTCGTCACCAACGGGCTCAATGTCCCAAGTGCGGTCGCCGTACAATCCAATGGAGACATTGTGGTGGTTGGGACGGCAGCGACTGGCTTTGATCAGGCCGATGAGATCGCCATCGCGCGATTCACACCCAGTGGCCAGCTGGATTCCACCTTTGGCAAGGCAGGCCTGGTGACGACCACACTGCCGGCAAATCCGCACTTCACAACCGGGCTTGCCTCGGTGACCGCCGTCTTGGCGCAGCCCAACGGCCAGATTCTGGTGGGTGGGTTTGTCGGGTCTTGTTGCAGGAATTCTCCGGCCGCTACGGTACTGGTGCGTTACAACTCCAACGGTAGCCTGGACACGACATTTGGAACCGGTGGAATTGCGATGGTGCCGAATGCCGTCACGGACCCGGCGGCGCTGGCGCTGCTGTCCAATGGGGACTACCTGGCGGTTTCGCTTGGCGCCGTGGTGGAGTTCAGCTCGACTGGAGCGCTCCAACCCGCCGTGACAGTGGGTGCAGTACAGACGGCGATTCAGTCGGGCTCGGGAACGGCCCTATTCCAACCGAACGGCGACTATGTCATCGCGCAAATTGGTCCGGGCGTCGGGCGACGAGGTACTGATGCCCAAGTATTTCGCTTCAGCGAATCAGGGGTGGCAGACTCTACGTTCAGTTCCACGCCTTTCGAGTTCGGCGCCAACACCGAAACCGAGCCGCAGGCAATCGCTCTGCAATCAAACGGGCAAATCGTGGTGGGCGGCCTCACCAACGCGCGTAACACGCCGATTACCGGTGGCTTGGCACGTCTCGATTCCAATGGCGAGCTGGATGCCACGTTTGCGGGCAGCGGTTCGCTGGCGAGTGCGCAGGTGGTGTCCGGCCTGCTGATTCAGATCGATGGAAAGATTGTTGCCGTCGGTGGAATAGGTTCGAATCTTGCCCTAGCCCGATATTTGTCCAATTAATTAGAGTTGTTTATTGATGACGCGCCTGAGACCACCTCAGGCGCGTCATCTATCGCATCGCCATACCCGATGGCTTTGCCTGTGCCTCGAATCCCGATGCCTCGGGCGGCAACACTGAGACGTACGGCTGGGATTGCGTCACGAACGCTGCTACCTGAAGGGGTACGATCGGCAGCTACCGGCCCGCTTGCCCTCGGCCTCGCGGTCGTCATTCGCTAGTCGACCATTGTGATCAACGGTCTCGGGGGCGAGGGATAAGCTGCCAAATCGAAGCGAAGTTCCTGCCGCCCATAGTCGATCGACACTCTCCCGAACTGCCGCAGAAGGTTCATCCCGATCAACAACGCCGGGCGTTGACGCAATCCCCACGCGTCGAAGACCAGGAAATCCGCGATCACCATCGGGCAGTTGGTGAATGTCAACGCTTCTGTCAAGCGAATCTTGTTGACCATCGCCACCTTTCCCAAGATCTCGCCGCCGGTGATGTCGATTAAACGAATGCTGCCCATCTCGCCGAAGGATGGATTGCGCCTCGCCAATGCAGCCAGCAGAGGTTCGTTGGCGGCCGAAACTTCCGCGCCTGAATCAATGAAGGCAGTCGCGGGTGCACCGTCTACCATGCAATCGAGCGCCTGCAGATGTCCGGACGACCCCGAGACACGAATACGGGCCTCATTCTCGCGCACCCAATTCGCGCTGAATCTGGCGCGAGGCTCGCTTATTTCCAAGAGATGATTGCGGAAATCAAAGGTCACGCGGTGACCATCGAGGAAGTCGAGACCGAGATACCCGTCGGCGTCCAACAGCGAACGGGCAAGGGTCGGCAGCGAGAAATGTCTCCTGGTGATCGAGCCAAATGTCATGGTGCGGATCGAAACGGTCTCGGTAAGAACGGCGCGGACAACGCCTCTCAGCATGACCTTGTCGCCGTGGGACAGACCCAGCTCAACGGCGACTTCACTGGCCAAAATAGTGCGATCGGCGCCGGTATCGACGACGAAATGATAAGGTCCTTTGCCATTGATGTGCACATCAACCATCAAGTGATTCGCGGCGTCGGTCGCCGCGTTGATCGGCGTCGCGTCCGGCTCTGACTCGGCTGTGACGGCAGATCCCGCGCTGCCGAACGGCGGCGACCCCGTCTGCGCTTTTGCCAAGATCGACGCCATGGCAAGCGAGGACGCGCCGTATTTCACGAATCGCCGTCTCGACAATTTTTGTAGTCTTGCCAACGGACTGCCTCAACGACGGGACATGAGCACCAGTTTACGCCTGAGGCGTCCTCAAGTCCTCGAACCCGGTTGAGTTTGATGCGGGCCGCTCAGCAGATGCGCCAAGACGGCGGTGAACTGCGCCGCTTGTTCCGGCGACAGGCTGCCGAGCAGTCCGCGCCGCTCCTGGGCGATATGCGCGGCCGGGTCGCCGTGCACTTGAAAGACGTAGTGGTCGAAGAATCTCTTCCATATGTCCCGCTGCGCGCTCGGCAAGTTCGCGATGGCAAGCACGCCATGCAGCAGGCTGTGGAAAGGCGCGATCACCGGTCGGCGCACAGCGTTCCACCAATAGTTGATCAGGATGTTGAACGGTTCCAGAGATCGAACCGAGTGCCACCACATGTAGGGAATGAATATGGCGTCGCCGGCCTCGAGTTCGGCGACTTGGGCCGCCGCGGCTGCCTGTTCGAAACGCGGGTAGCGCGCAAGGTCGGGGTTGTGGGCATCGACCAGGCTGATCGGTACGCCCTGAGGGGTGAATTCCAGGGGCCCGACATAGAGATTTTCCAGTTGCTCCGGCGGAAACAGCATGAAGCGACGCCGCCCGTGAGCCACGCAGGCGATGTTGTCATTGAAATCGAAATGCGCTGCGACCGTCGATGCGTTACCGATCCACATCGTGGCTTGGGTATCCACTGGCGGCAAGTCAAGCCGGTGCTGTAGATCAAAATGCGGCAGGTGTGCCGATATCGACAGCGCCTGCAGTGCCAGCGCCGGCGGCGCCGGATCCCCGACATGTCTCAAAAGCTGAGACAGAGCGTCGGCAAATGTCCCCCGGACGCGGCGGAAATTCATGCCGTTCAGCGCATCATTGTAAAAAAAGCGGCCGTTTATCCCCGGCTCGCCGGCCAGCCACTCGACTTGAGTACCCGAATTGAAGGTTCTTAGGTAATTCGTGATCGCGGCCGCTGAGTCAGTCCGGCGTCGCACCAAGGGCCAGTGGTTGACCGCCCCTTTGAATACCGCGGGTCTGCCGGCCGGAAGGATCTCACTCTCGAATAGGTGTCGATTGACCTTCGGCCACTGGGGAATGTCCGTTGGCATGAGATGGTTTAAAAAACGAAAGGGATCAGGCGCCTGACCCGCTGACTATACTGCGCATAGTCAGTCGAGAACTCCTCGCGCATGAACTTCTCTTCGGCGGTCGACTTCAGCAAGAAGCCAATGAACGCGAGCCCGAGGCCGATGAATGCACGGATCTCTCCCACTGCGATCGCAGTCCCGGTCAGGGCGAGCAGCAATCCCGAATAAATCGGATGCCGCACCACCGCGTACGGCCCACGCAAAATCAATTCGTGATCTTGCTTGACCGTGACCATGGAACTCCAGTTCGATCCTAGAGTAGCCCTGGCCCAGATGGCAAACGCGCAGCCGCCGATGGTGACAGCCAATCCCAGCCATGCGACCCAGTCAGCAGGTGAAGTGAGCCGATGGCCTAAAAAACCCCTCCCGGTTGCTGGTTCCCACACCAGCAGTACGGCTATACAGCCCAGCACAATGTGCATTGCACTGGAAAGAATCGACTCTCTTTTAATGGTCGGCTTCGCGAGCACCATTCCGACGACCCAGTAAATGGCGACGAGGCCCCAAACAGCATTGATGTATTGTAGGACTGCCGGTTGCATGACCATTTCTCCCTTCAATCCATGCGCTATCGGTCAGGCTTGGCTTTGAGCGACAACCGCGACTTGCCGCTTCGATCGTCGAGGGTCACGCTCAATACTCCGTCCCGCACTTGCGGGTCCGCGATGCGTTTGCGATCGAGAAATGCCTGCGCGCCGCCCGCCCAGTGATGCACTCGCACCGTCACTTGGTGCCACCACGGTTGGAATCGGCCCTCGCGCGCATCAAAGTCGATATCGATTCCGGCGTCGGTTTGCACACAGCGCACTCGTTGGCGAAGGTAATCCTCCCGGGTATAAGCCATGCTGTGCCCATCGTCGGCATAGATCGTGCCGCGGCAGTCATCGCCCGGGTAGACATCCAAGGACAGCGGTCCTTGCGGGGTCTCGGAGGTACTCTGGACCAACGTCTGACCCGGTAGTATGGCTCCGGCGCGGACGAACACCGGTAAACGGCCGAGCGCCGGGGTCACACTGAGCACCGCCGCCGCCGGCGCACCGATCGCTAGCGAGACCGGCGTTGCGGCAGCCGGCTCGCCGGTCCAATAGTCGTACCAGTTTCCGGCAGGCAGGCAGATCACGTAGGTCTGCGGTGATTCCAAGGTCCGGGGAGGTGCGATGAGCAGTCGATCCCCCAATAGAAATGCCGTCGGTTGGTCGCACGGCAGATCGAGGGCATCCGGAAAATCATAAAACAGCGGCCGCATGAGCGGAGCTCCGGTTCGCGCATTCTCGTCGGCAAGAGCATAAAGATAGGGCATCAGCCGATAGCGTTGCTCGATGAACTTCCTGCGAATATCCAGTTGCGCCGGGCCGTCCACCCAGAGTTCTTTGTGCGGAGTGCCCTTCTCGGAGTGTGCGCGAAAGATCGGCGTAAAGGCGGCGATCTCGAGCCAATGAGTCATTAACTCCGGACTCGGCGCACCGATGAAGCCGCCGACATCGGCGCCGCTGTACGCGAAACCGCTCAAGCCCAGATTGAGCAGCATGGGAATCGATAGCTTGAGATGATTCCACGTCGAGCTGTCATCTCCCGTCCAGGTGACGGCGTAGCGCTGGCCGCCTGCATAGCTGGCGCGGGTCATGACCAAGGCCCGCTCGTTGGGAGCGAGTTGTCTTTGGCCCTCGGCGGTTGCGCGCGAATTCAACATTCCATAGACATTGTGAATTTCCGCATGGGTCGCCGTGCGCGGCGCAAAGCCCGGCTCGGCGATACGGTGTTGCGTATCGAGCGGCATGGTCTTCGTCGGCGTCTCGAAAATCGAGGGTTCGTTCATGTCATTCCAGAAGCCGGCGATGCCTGCCGCCACGAAATCGCGGTACAGAGAGCCCCACCAAGCACGCGTCTCCCGGCGGGTGAAATCGGGAAAGACCGAAGGGCCGGGCCAAACCTGCCCGACGTAGAGCGACCCATCGGGTCGCTTGAGGAAATGATCGCCGGCAATGCCGCTGTCATACGGCACATATCCTTGATCCGGCGCCGCGGCTATATGCAGGTCAGTGATCACCACCAACCGCAATCCCTGTTGCCTCAAATCCCGGGCGAGCGCGGGTAAATCGGGAAAAGTAACCGGATTGGTGGTGAACGGTCGATTGCGATCCTGGTAATCGATGTCCAACCAGATCACATCGGCGGGAATGTGCTCGGCACGCAACCGGTCGGCGATCTCATGCACCTCAGCGGCGGACATATAGCTGTACCGCGACTGCTGGAAACCCAGAGCCCACGCCGGCACCAAGGGCGGCTTGCCGGTGAGATCCGTATACCGTTCGACGACGCGATGAACGGTGGGCCCATAAATGAGATAGTAGTCGATCGGTCCGGCAGCTGCGCCGAACTCAAGAGTGTCCGGCTCTTGCTTACCGAAGTCGAACCAGCTGCGCCACGTGTTATCGAGCAGGATTCCGTAGCTGCCGGATGGCCCGCCCGCGGAAATGAAAAAGGGAATGCTTTTGTACAGAGGATCGGTCGATTCCTGAAAGCGGTACGCATCGGTGTTCCAGAGAGTGAACGCCTGGCCGCGGCGATCGAGCGGACCTGTCTTGTCGCCCAAGCCGAAAATATGTTCCTTCGGTGTGAGCTCCTTGCGCAGCAAGAAGCCGCCGTCCACCACCTCGAGCGCCCGGGCCGGCGTATCGGCCGAGATCACATGGCCTGACAAATCGGACACGATCAGGCGCAGCGGCGAGCGTGCGATTCGCACCGCCAATGTCGCAGTCTTAAAATCGATGCCATCGGCGTCTTGCTTGATGGTGACATGAACGGAGCGGCCGCGCATTTCCCCCGGCACCGCCCAGGAGGCGTCTTCAGGTAGATTCCCGGCCGCTGCCGCGCGCACTCGCAGAATGTCATCGGTCAAGGCCGTGACGCGCATGAACCAGGAACCGCTGCGAATGTCCGCACCGTCGCTGCGAACGATGATATCGGCGGCGAGCGCGGCCTGCGCGGCCGTTGCACACAGCAGAGAGCAGCCTAGGACGGTTCCCCACGCTCTCAACATCGCCGCCTCTCGATCAGGTAGTCGGTCACGGCGCCTTCAGAATGGAAGCCTTGAGCTTTTGCTTCAGGGCGTCGCGGACTCCGGAACCCATCGTTCCGAGGACGCCGCGAAGATCCGGAGGAATGTGCTCCACCGCACTGCCGTCGGATTGGAACACGTAGCTGTTGAACATGGCCTGCCAGTAGATCCGTTCCGGTGATGGCAGATCCTTGAGCGCCAGCAATGCCGTCAAAAAGCAGTCGTAAGGATTGCCGATCCCTTGAGCCTGGCTGCCCCACCAATAATTGACCATGGCATTGTAGGGATCGCGCGATGTGACATGGTGCCACCAGTGCCGGGGCATGAGTAGCGCGTCGCCGGGTCCCAACTCGGCGGCCTGTGCAGTTTCCAAGGCCTTTGCAAAACGCGGAAAGCGCGCGAAGTCCGGCGCCTCGAGATCCACGATCGACAGCGGCGGTGGATTGTCGATCGGGCCGATGTAGAGGTTCACCACCTGTTCAGGTGGGAACAACACAAACCGGCGCCGGCCGGCGATCACACAGGCCAGATTGTGATCGCGATCGTGATGGATTTGTGTCCGAACAGGACCGCCCAGCCACAATAGCGGCGCGACCTGCGGCAGCAACGGCATGGGGTTTTGGCGAACGAAGCCCGGCAGATGAGTGGCAAGCGGCAACATCTGGATCGCGATGATGGGAGCTTGCGGGCGATCGATCTGGCGTTCGATACGATCGAGCGTCTCGCTGATACCTCGTTGACGCGTGGAAAATGTGAATTCGCGAAGATCACTCTTGTACCCGAATCGTCCATGAGTGCTGGCGGGCGCCTCCATGACGGGGGCGGGTGTGCCGCGGTCCATGGATTTGAAGTAGCTGCCGAGAGTCGATGGGGAATCTCGGCCGGCGGCGAGTGCGGGCCAATGCTCGATGAGCCCACGCAGGATCAACGGCTTCGACGCCCTGACGGCCAGATCCAGTTCCGCCGCGGTCTTGATCGAGGCCGTCGGTATTGCCGGAAGTTCACTCAGGAACTCCTCCTGCGCTCCTGTAAAACAACCCGCGTCGGTGGCCATCACGCCGCGGAGCTCCGCCCGATGCTGTCAAGATATCCGTCATGCGTCGGTTGCTCGAGCACTTTTC
>Ga0210394_10004834_pt1 | contig 15443 bp, 11 predicted proteins | sample IncBWC12MmetaG_FD_160121 | JGI IMG/M metagenome (GOLD analysis project Ga0210394, IMG submission 160121) | Forest soil microbial communities from Barre Woods Harvard Forest LTER site, Petersham, Massachusetts, United States - Inc-BW-C-12-M | ecosystem: Environmental > Terrestrial > Soil >... | reverse complement strand
CACAAAAAGTCAAAGGGGCTCGTCTACGACGAGCCCCTTCCAGCGTAACCCCATTTCACCCCGTCCCGGACAAAGCCGAGACTCGTTAACCACCCCGGGAAAAGCTAAAACCACTTGAACCGACTAGATGCAAGCAATGTGCCACAATACGTGCAATCGTTACTGAGCTAATAAGATATTTGTTTTTATCTTATTAGGCCAAAATCGGCGTAACGCGATCCTGGACTCTTGTGGCTTTCCTACAGTTTTCCATATGTTCGGCACCAATCGCTACGGAGTTTGGGAGAATTCAAGCGCCGATCGCGGTGCGGATAGCTGAGGCGAGTGTTTCAGCCCAGAGACTGACGTCTTCGGCGCGCTCGGCTTCGACCATGACGCGCGCTTTGGGCTCGGTGCCTGAGTAGCGCACGACGACTCGGCCGGCGGCGCCGAGCGCACGGGTCGCTTTGTCAATTGCAGCGGAAACGACGGGCAGGGTTTCCAGCGGGGGCTTGGATTTTACCTGGACATTGACGATAGTCTGGGGAAAGACCTTCAGGCCACTCACGAGTTCGTCGAGCGGGCCGCGCGACGCCGCGAGGCATGCGATCTTGAGCGCTGTAAGCAGGCCGTCCCCGGTGGTTGCGTCGTCGAGAAAGATAATGTGCCCCGATTGCTCGCCGCCGAGATTCGCTCCGCTGCGCAGCATCTCCTCGAGCACGTAGCGGTCGCCCACGGGAACGCGCGTGAGGCTCAGACCTTCCTTCTCGAGCACGCGTTCGAGCCCGAGGTTCGCCATCGTGGTCCCGATGACGCGCCCGCCGTGCAGTTGTCCGACGGACTTGAGGTAACGCGCCGCAGCCAGCAAAACCCCGTCGCCATCCACGTGGCGGCCGCTCGAACTGACGAAGATGGCGCGATCGGCATCGCCGTCAAACGCCACGCCGAGCGCCGCGTGAGTCTCGAGGACTTTCTCGCGCAGTTTCTCCGGATGCAGCGAACCGCAGCCGTCGTTGATGTTACGGCCGTTCGGCTGGTCGTGAATGGCAGTCACGTCCGCGCCGAGCGAACGGAAGAGAGCCGGACCGAGGGCGCTCGCCGCTCCGTTCGCGCAATCGAGAACAAGTCTCAATCCCTTGAGATTCGCGCCTGAAATCGCGCGGCTGCGGAGATACGCCAGATACTCTTCGTCCAGCGCGAGATCGGCCGGAACGGGCACTCCGTGCGGAGCGTTTTCCCGGCCCTTGTGCATGTGAATTTCGGTTTCGAGGTGCTCTTCGACTTCGTCCGGAAATTTCATCCCGGTTCCGGCGAAGAGCTTCACACCGTTGTCATGATAAGGATTGTGCGAAGCGGAGATCACCATCCCGGCCGAGAATTTGTTTTTGCGAACGAGGCAGGCGACGCCAGGAGTTGTAATCACACCCGCGGAAAGGAATTCCACACCATCGTCTGCAAGCCCGGCGGCAAGCTGTGAAGCGATGTGCGGGCCGGATTCGCGCGTGTCCATGCCGATCAGGACGCGCGGCTTTGGGCCGTTTTCGAGCAGGTACTTTCCGAGAGAGCGCGCAACGCCGTATAGCGTGGCGTCGTCGAGCGGGTACGTGCCGGGTATGCCGCGGATGCCGTCGGTACCGAAAAGTTCCTTCGTCATTGTGGGTCGGGGTGGCGGAACGATCGAATCGTCCCTGGATCTTCGAGTCTAGCACGCGCCCTTCAACCGACGGGGGGAACGGGACCGGCGCGCGGCACAAGAGTAACGTGAATTTCGGCGGGTTCGACTTGCACGACGGTCACACCAAATGGAGCACCCACCATTTGAGGCGAAATCTGGACAGTCATCGTGCCCTGCTTGGTGTCCTTCAGATCCAGCCGCAAATTCAAGTCCGCTGACACCATCCGGCGAACGAGAGCCGAGCGCCCACGCACGCGGATCCGCGCCACGGTGGGCACGTCGCCCGAAATCTCGAGCTGAGGCGGCATCGTGGTGAATTCCAGGGGAACGACAAACCCAACCTCGGAGTACGGCTCGGCAGTGTACGTGGCCCAGAGAAGAAAGGAAATCGCGAGCGCCAGGAGTTTCAATCCCGCGTTGGCGAAGATGTACTTGCGAAGAAAGTTCAAGGCTATCTCCGCACCGGGGTTCGGGCCTGCGAAACCACGGCCGGGAAGATCACGGTGGCCCGGCGGCGCGAGACCATTTCCCGCAAGCGGTCGCTCAGCTCTTCGGGGGAAAGATTCGTCTCGAGCGCTCCCGCGGAGGCGACCGAAATCGCGCCCGTTTCTTCCGACGTCAGCACCACGACGCAGTCGCTATCCTCGGTGATTCCAATGGCTGCGCGATGGCGAGTGCCAAGCTGCTTGGAGAGCATCGGGTTCAGCGAGAGCGGAAGAAAGCACCCCGCGGCCGCGACGCGAGACCCTTCGACGATGACGGCGCCGTCGTGCAAAGGGGACCCGGGCCGGAAAATCGACACCAGCAAATCGTACGAGAGCTTGGCGTCCAGCGGAATGCCGCTTTCGATGTAAGTGCGCAGTCCGGCCTGCCGCTCGACGACGATCAGCGCGCCCACGCGGTTCTGCGAAAAATGTTCGGCGGCCATCACGATGTCATCGTACGTGCCCTTGGGGTTGCGCGACGCGAGCCGCATCACGGAGAGATTGCGCCCAACACGCGAAAGTGCTCTGCGTACTTCCGGTTGAAACAGGATAATGAGGGCGATCGCCACGTACGGCAGGAGGGTCGTGAGGAGCCATTCGACCATTTCGAGGCGCGCCCATTGCGCCCCGCGGTAGAACACAAACAACAGCGCCAGAGCCACCAGCATCTGCACGGCGCGCGTCCCGCGCAGCAGAAGTAACAAGTAGTATATGAGTGCGGCAATAATCAAAATGTCGATGACGGCGCGGAAATCCAGACGCGACAGAGGAGTCACCGGCAGTGCGGCGGCGAGCATGGCAGCATCTTCTACGGTATCCCACCCTTGCTGCCTGGGGCAAGCGGCCGTTTGTGGGGGTCGGCCGGTATGTTATGTTCAGTTTGGTGGCCCATGCAAATTGAGGACGTGAAAGTCACGTCTCGCTCGAACCCCTCCCAGCGCGTGATCGCCGCGGCCATCGTCTTCGCGTTCCTGTACTTCGCGTCCGACGTTGTAGTCACGCTGCTCCTCGCCGCCTTGCTGGCCTATTTCCTTGATCCGGTGGTCAGCATTTTCGAGCGAATTCACATCCCGCGGGCGCTCGGCGCCCTGGTGGTGATGCTGGCGGTCAGCGCGATTCTGGCCGGCCTGGGTTACCTCGTCGCGGTGCGCGCGAATCAGTTTGTGGCCGACTGGCCGCGCTACAGCGCCGCTTTGCGGCGCGTCACTACGGTATTTGACCGCCAGCTGACATCGCTTGAAAAAGGAGTCGAGGCGATCACGCCGGCGACGGATAAGGCGCGGACGCCGCAGCGAATCATCGAGCCGCCGCCCGTGCGCGAGTGGCTGCTACAGGGAGCCGGATCGTTGTACCCCATTCTGGTCGTGGCCGCATTCGTGCCATTTTTGGTTTTCTTCATGCTGGCCGCAAAACCTCGGATCTGGAAGGCAACGATCGAGTTATTTCCGGACGAGCACCGAGACCGCGTCCGGGGAGCGCTCGACCAGGTTGGCACCATGCTGCGCAGCTTTGTGGCTGGCAACGCGCTGGTGGCGGGCATTCTGATGCTTGCGAGCTGGGGATTTTTCGCCGCCATCGATTTGAAGTATCCCTTTCTACTGGGCTGCGTCTCCGGCCTGTTGAACCTGGTGCCCTATCTGGGCGCGTTGCTGGCTTGGGTGCCGCCGTTTTTGATCGGTCTGGCGCAATGGAACACGGTCGGCCCCTACATTATTGTGGCGTCGGTGCTGACGGGCCTCCACATCGCTGGAATCAATGTCCTGATGCCGGCGATTGTTGGAAGGCGGGTTCACCTGAATGCGCTTGCTGCGACCGCCGCGTTATTATTTTGGGGATGGTTGTGGGGCGCGGTTGGATTGATCCTGGCGATTCCCGTTACGGCGACGGTCAAGGTGATTTGCGATCATTCCGAAGGCTGGGAGCCGGTTGGCCGCTGGCTCGGCGCGTAGTTGCGATACACTCTATTTCCCCGGCCACTGCTCGTTTGAGTACACTGTGAAATTCGGTACGAAGACAAGACGATGCGATCCAAACAGCGCGCCGCTTTGATTGTTTTGGTTTCGCTGCTGGTTCTCACCGGCGCGGGCCTCGTGGTGACCACCGAATGGGGCGCCCAGACCGTTGCGCCCGGGGCATCCCAACAGAAGGGCCCGCAATCGCCTGTCGATTTGGGACAGTTCCGTCGGGCCCAGGCGCTTTCGCAGCTCGCGGCGACACCCGAGGAGCAGGACCTCGCGCGCGACGTTCTTCGCAAAGCCGACCACGAAGTGGATTTCGCTTTCGCCTCCGCGCTGTATCAAGCCTCATCGCAAAAAATCCCATCAACGCCCGAAATCAGGGACGCACTCGACCGGATCGCCAAGGGCGAACAGGAAGACGCCGAACTGACCACGGATGTCGCGCGGCTAACCAAACAGTTGGAAGGAACCAAGGAGAGCCAGAAGGAAGCTCTCACTCAACAGCTCGATCTAACGAAGAGCCGCCAGGAGCTGATCGAGGACGAGCTCGCCGACGCGCATCAGGATCTGGAGCGAGCCGGCGGCGATCCGCAGAGCAGCGTCCAGCGCATGGTCGACGAATATAACGCGTCGGAGCAATCGAGCGGCGGGCAGCTGGACCTTAGCATCGTTGGCAAGCAGGCGAGCGCGTCGCTGCCCGCTTCGTATTCATTTATTTCGCGCGCGCGGGCCTGGTATGCGCTGCATTCGATCGTCGGGCGTCTCGACCAGGAAGGGCGAGCGGCGACGGCTGGGGCGACAACGTTTTCCGGACGGCACGACCAGCTCGAGCACCAGCTCGAAGAGGCGCAATCCAAGCAATCGAAAAAGATGAAAGAAACGCCAGCCGGAAGCGCCCCAGGAGAAAAGTCCGCCGGCGCTGCGCCGTCTGCTTCCACGCAAACCAGCGAGGCGATTTCGTCCTACAAGTCCCTGACCGCCCTGCAAAAAAGATTGTCCGCGCTCGACAATCGCATCCGCAACCTGCAGGGCCTTGCGGCAGACTACGCCATGTGGCGCGCGTCCGCGGCCACGCGCCGGCGCGATTTGACGCACAGCCTGCTGATTTCCGTGGCCCTTATGCTGCTCATCGGCCTCGCTGTGCTCCTCACAGCCTATCTCCTCGAGCGAATGTTCACGCGCGTCGAGCCCGACCAGCAGAGGCTGCTGACATTGCGGTCGGTCCTGCATATCTTCACGCGCGCGGTGGGCGCGATTCTACTCCTAGTGATCATTTTCGGGGTGCCCACGCAGCTCGCCACGGTGATCGCGCTCGCCGGCGCCGGACTGACGGTGGCGATGAAGGATTTCATCGTCGGATTTTTCGGCTGGTTCGTGCTGATGGGAAAGAATGGAATCCGCCAGGGCGATTGGGTGGAGATCAACGGCGTGAGCGGCGAAGTACTCGAGGTTGGACTGTTTCACACGGTAGTGCTTGAAACGGGCAACTGGAACGACGCGGGGCATCCGACAGGCCGCCGCGTGACATTTGTCAACAGCTATGCGATCGAGGGGCACTATTTCAATTTCTCCACGTCCGGCCAGTGGCTCTGGGACGAGTTGCAGCTCGCGGTTCCGGTCGACAAGGACCCTTATCCCGTCGCCGAGGAAATCCAGAAAATCGTGGCGAAGGAGACCGAGGCAAATTCGCAGCTCGCGGAGCAGGAATGGGGCAACATAGGCGGCGTGCGAGGAATTCGCGCGATTTCCGCCGGGCCTGCGATCAACGTGCGCCCGGCCGGGACGGGATTTGAAATTACGGTGCGCTACGTGACCCGCGCGAACGAGCGGCACCGGCAGCGCGCGAATCTGTACAGCGCTCTCGTTGAAATGCTCCGGCGCAAAAATATTCCGGAGGCCGTGTCGCCGAGACCTTCCGCGTCCGCCGCTCCCTAATTTCATTTCTCATTCACGCGGGCATTTGCCGCAGGACGATTCTTTGGATAGACGACGCCGGTGTTGTTCCTTTCCTCGGAAACGTACTTGGTGTGGAAAAATGTCTCCACGTCGAATTCGAGGTCGGTCGCGTACGACGGAATCGTGCTGAGCGAAGCGTAGCCGTTCGAATAAAGCGATGGCGTATATCCAAAATCGAGCGTGCAAGGAACCGCCTGGTGCGGCGGATACGCCCAGAACGGGGCGAAATTGCGTAAGTCGAAGCCGAAGAGATCGGCATAGAATTTTTGCCAGGAATGCGTCGTCATCTGCAGCGAGCTGGGATTGGAATAAAGCTCCCTGATGATTTCCGCGGCGGCCCGCGAAAAAAGAACCATCCCCGCGCCAATGTCCGCCTGAACGCCGTAGCCATTGCGGTATTCGAGGACGTGGCTTTCGAACGAACGCGCGGTCGCCGAGCCGCAGGCAATCCCGTCCGCGGCGCCGCGCGAGAAGACTTCCATCAAGCCGCTGAACCATCCCGGCCGGAACAGGATGTCGTTTTCGATCAGGCCGACGTAGTCGTACCCGAGTTCCAGGAGCCGCGAGAGCCCGAAACAAACCGCGCGCTCGGCCCCGCCGGTCACTCCGCGATTGATTTCGACAAGGCGGGCGTTCCGAAACTTGTAGTTCGCGGCGAGCGCTGGAACAGCGCGCTCCGCGCTGCCGTCGTTCCAGATCAGGTCGAATCGGCCTTCGGTATCGAGGGATTCGAGCGACTGGAGAGTGAAGAAGTAGCGATCCTTCGAGCTGAACGAGAACCCGATGCGATCGCCCCGTTTCGGCGCGCGCGGCTTGGTCTTGTTTTGTTTTTGAAGCGAGCGAATGATCTCGAGGAACTCGATGCTTGGTGGCACCATCGCGGCGCGCAGAGCCATGTGTCCGTCCTGAATCTGCCTCAGCGGAAAGCGACCCCAGTGCCAATGTATGTGCGGCGATTCGGCCACGTCAAGACCGCAGGGGTTGAGATGTTCCCGAAGACTCAATCGGAAATCGGCGACTTCAAGCGCTCGTTATGGCCCAGCTTCAAACGGCCAGTGGCTACCGCCGGTTGCGCATCTGAGCAGTTCAAGTTCGGCGCGTGTTGCCGCGCTTGCGGGCCGGTGCTAGGATGGCTCAACAAATGGAACGGCAAGCCCTCTCCCGTCCCCGCATCGGCGTTCCGTGGCGTACCGCAGCCGAGGAAGCCGCCAATCAGCGCACCAAAATCGATAAATACCTGAACGTCGTGGAAGCCGCGGGCGCGGAAGCCGTGCTGCTTTCTCTTACCTCAAGTAAAGATGCCTTGAAATATGCAGCGGCGAATCTGGACGCGTTTCTTCTTACGGGCAGCCCGGCCGACGTCGATCCGGCGCACTACGGCGCCAAGCGCCACCCGGCCACGGAAGATGCCGACGCCGCGCGCGAGCGAACAGATTTCACATTGCTCGAACACGCGCTGGTCGCAGGTAAACCGGTGCTCGCGATCTGTTATGGGATTCAATCGCTGAATGTTTTTCTCGGCGGCACGCTCATCCAGGACATCCCTACGGTATTGGGCTCGCGGATCTCCCACAGCCCTGAACACGACGAACTGCCGGACGGAAGCGAAGCGCCCGACGCCATGCACGGAGTATTCCTCGAAGAGTCTGGGCTCGTTTTTGGGTTGTGCGGCGGGGCTCGGGCGGAAGTCAATTCGTGGCATCATCAGGCCGTGCTGGAGCCGGGTCCTGGCCTGCGCGTCACCGCGCACGCGCCCGACGGCGTGATCGAGGCGATCGAATGGGCGGACGATTCGCATTGGATCGTGGGAGTCCAATGGCATCCGGAGAGAATGCGGGGCGACGTCCTGGCGCAAGCGATGTTTCGCGAACTCGTCGCGGCGGCCCAACTGGTGCGCGTCGAACGGTAGCGTTGTAGCGACCGCCCTCCGCGACGTGGCAACCCTTAGAACCGAATTCGTCTCCATGTAGTAGGAGGTTGGACCTCGTGCGGCTGATAGTGCGGGCGTTGGTCTGTTCGATCATGGTGTTGGGAATTGTTTGCGGCGTCGGCGGACGCGCGGGCGCACGACCATCACAGGAGATGATGCCGGAGGAAGCTGCGGCCAAGGCCAAGCAGTTGCTGCAGCAAGTCATCGCCACGCTTGGCGGCCCGGCATACCTCAACGTTCACGATTCCGATTGCAGCGGCAAGATCGCTCAGTTCGGCGCGGTAGGAGATGTTCCGGACTTCACTGGGTTCCGCGATCTTTGGGTATATCCCGACAAGAACCGCACGGAATACAGCACGCAGGGCGAGCACACCATTCTGGGCTTCCTGATGGGCTCGGACGGCCTGCTGATCACGCACGGCGGCGCGAACGTGACCGTATTCAACGGATCGGAGGGCTGGACGCTCGACCGGAAGGGCGTGGCGGATCAGCCGGACGAAGTGGTGAAGAATTTCAACGAAGATCTGCACACCAGCTTGAACACAATGCTGCGCACTCGACTGAACGAGCCCGGCGTGGAAGCGCGGTACTCGGGTCCGGACATCATCGATTTAAAAGAAGCGGACTGGATCGAGTTTACGGACAGGGAACACCACGATCTGCGCCTCGGAATCGAAAAGTCGACGCACCTGCCGTTGCGCTGGGTGATCACCACGCGGGATCCCGACACGAAAAGGACCAGCGACATCACGACGAGCTACGTCCAGTACATGATGCAGGACGGCGTCCGGACGCCGCTGAACATCGAAATGTACAGCAACGGCGCCCGAAAGACGCAGACGTATCTGTCTGCCTGCAAATACAACACCGATCTCTCGCCGCAACTCTTCACCCGCGCGGCGCTGGAGCAGCGAGCTTCGGAAATGCGCAAAAAAGGGCACAAGGATTCCAAGGACAAGAATTGAAGCGCAGGACTAGCGTTCAGATCCCCTATTTGAGGATTAATGCGTTGGAATTGACGTTGTAACTCAGGAGCAGTGGACGGTCCCCGCTGAATTGCCAGGCAAAACTCTCAGTCCCCGGCCCGCCCTCGAAATCCGTTTTGTATTGCAGCGAAACTACCTCTCCGCGTCCGGCGTCAAAATTTACCCTGACATTTTCGCGCTGCGAGCCGCGCACCTTGCCCAGCTTTCGATGAACGGCCTGTAAGAGGTTTGTAAGATCGGTCTCGCTGGTCACCTTCCGAAATTCATCGCCAGTAGCGGCATAAATGGTTTCGTATTGTTCGGAATCGAGCTGGGAGTGAAACCCAGCGACGGCTTGCTCGGCCTTCTGTAGATCCTTTTTCACACCGCAAGAGCTGAGAAAGGCGCAGGCCGTGGCGAGTAACGCAACGCGTCGAAACCCCGCCAGAAACGGTCTTAGGATGGATCGGGAAGGCATGGGGTTATTCGCTCCTATACTTATCTACGACTATACCTCTACCTTGAGCCGTGCTCGGATTGTTATGATTCCAAGTGCCGAATGATGCGCCGCAAATTACTGCTTGACTTCGTTTGCCGCGCGTCATATCAACGCGTCAGTTACCAAATACATTCGAGGGCCGGACGGGCAGGGCTGAATCCGCGCGTCCCGGCGGAGGAATGGATGAGCTGCAAGCTTGCCCGTGGTTTCGTCTTGCCGTTTGCGGTCTTGTGCATTCTGTTGGTCGGCGGCTGCGCCAAGCGCGTAACCGAGGTCGATGACGCCGCGCTGCGCGCGGCCGACGGCGATTCAGCGGACTGGCTGACGTACGGGCGCACGTACACGGAGCAGCGCTTTAGCCCCTTGAAGGAGATCGACGAACAAAGCGTCGGCAAGCTGGGCCTCGCATGGACCTACGATCTCGAGACGTTGCGCGGCGTGGAGTCGACGCCGCTTGTCAAGGACGGCGTGCTCTACGTAACGAGCTCGTGGAGCTTGGTCTACGCCTTCGACGCACGCGCGGGGAATCTGCTGTGGAAATACGACCCGCAAGTGCCGAAAGATCACGCCAAGTATGTGTGCTGCGACGTCGTCAATCGTGGCGTGGCGCTGTACAAAGGGCGGGCGTATGTGGGAACGCTGGACGGGCGGCTCATCGCGCTGGACGCCAAGACGGGCGCGCCGGTCTGGGACGTGCAAACGACGCCCAAGGACGGCAGCTACGCCATCACCGGCGCGCCGCGAATCGCCAAGGGCCGCGTGCTGATCGGCAACGCGGGCTCGGAATATCCGGTGCGCGGCTACATTTCAGCCTACGACGCGGTGACGGGCAATCTGGTCTGGCGGACGTACACCGTGCCCGGCGATCCTTCGAAGCCGTTCGAATCGGATGCGATGAAACGAGCGGCATCTACTTGGTCGGGCGAATGGTGGAAAGCGGGCGGCGGCGGGACCGCGTGGGACGCGATTGTGTACGACCCCGAGCTTGACTTCGTTTACTTCGGCACGGGAAACGGCTCGCCGTGGTACGACACGATTCGCAGCAAAGGCGAAAACCTCTACATCGCTTCGATCGTCGCAGTGCGCGCCGAAACCGGCGAGCAGGTGTGGGCGTACCAGACCACGCCGGGCGACAATTGGGACTACGACGCAACGCAGCCGCTCATGCTCGCGACGCTCAGCATCGGCGGCGCGCAGCGCCGCGTGGTGCTGCAGGCGAACAAGAACGGCTTCTTTTACGTGATCGATCGCGAGAATGGAAACGTGATTTCGGCGCGCACGTACGCGCCCGTCAATTGGGCCACGGGCATGGATTCGAAGGGCCGCCCCGTCGAGAATCCCGCCGCCCGCCAGCTGAAGGATGCGGTGCTGATTCAGCCGTCGGCGGAGGGTGCGCACAACTGGAATCCTATGTCGTTCAGCCCCATCACGGGACTCATCTACCTGCCGGTTCTCTACGACACGTCGATGCACGCGTTGATTCCCAACTGGAAGATCAACCTGCACGATCAAACCACGGGGTACGACCGCGCGTACCGCGGGCCGGTGCGCGACGAATACCTCAAATTGAAATCTTCCGGTCGGCTTCTCGCGTGGGACCCCGTGGCGCAGAAAGAAGTCTGGCACGTGGACATGCCCGACCCGAAGAGCGGCGGAACGCTGGCCACCGGCGGGAATCTTGTTTTTCAGGGACGCTCCGACGGGCAAATTCATGCGTATCGCGCAACGGATGGCCAGGACCTGTGGAAATTTGATGCCGGCGTGGGAATCGCGGCGCCGCCAATGACGTACACGGTGGACGGCGTGCAATATATTTCAGTTGTGAGCGGATGGGGCGGGCCGCAGGTTCTCGGCAATCGTCCTCCCGGGCACGGAAACGTCGGGCCGGGGAAACTGTTGACGTTCAAGCTCGGCGGGACGCTGACGCTGCCTCCCTTTCAACGAGTGGTTCGTCCGGTTCCGATGCCGACGTTCAAACTTCCGGCGTCTTCCGCTGAAGTCGAACAAGGCCGCATCCTGTTTGCGAATTTCTGCTCGCGCTGCCACGGCGGCGACGTCGTCAGCGGCGGTTCGGTGCCGGACTTGCGATACGCCGCAGAAGGAACGCACGAAATGTTCGAGCAGATCGTTCTGGGCGGGGCGCGGCACGAATTCGGCATGCCGTCGTTCATGGGAGATTTGACTTCCGCCCAAGTGCGCCTCATTCACGCCTACATTTTGGAGCGGGCGCGCGAATCGGCGCAGGCCAAGTAGGACAGACTTTTTACCCTGAATGTAATGAAGGTAGTCTGTCGCCTTTTGTAACGCACAAGAAACGCCCAACCCGACAGGCTTAACCCTGTCCTACTCTCGCTTGACACGAATGGTGACACCGTAGTAGCGTCATGCCTGCCGTGGAACTGGATGCTTCCCTCGACTGGCTTTCCCTGGCAATGACGCCGGGCCTTGGCTCGCGCCTCACCGGAAAATTGCTGCGCCAATTTGGTTCGCCCGAGCATGTGTTTCGCGCTTCGCTTACCGAACTAGAGGCGTGCCAGATCCCCTCCGTGCCCGCGCACGTGATCCAATCGAAGCGCTCACACAACGACGCCGAAGCGGAACTAGCGCGAGTTCGCAAGCTGGGATGCCGCCTGCTGAATTGGGACGAGCCGGAGTATCCGCAAAGGCTGCTCGAGATCTACGATCCGCCTCCTCTGCTTTATGTGCGCGGAGATGCCGGAGCGCTCAACCGGCATTCCATTTCAATGGTAGGCACACGACGACCGACACCCTACGGCAATCAGGTGGCGGAGCGCCTGGGGCGCGATCTGGCCGAGCGCGGCTTCGCCATCGTCAGCGGGATGGCGCGCGGCATCGACAGCTCGGCGCACCAAGGCGCCTGCCGCGCTACGCGCGGGGCGGCAATTGGAATCCTCGGGACGGGTATCGACGTGACCTACCCGAAGGAGAACAAGAAGCTATTCGCGGAAGTCGAAAAGCGCGGCGCGCTGATCAGCGAATTCCAGCTCGGCACTCATCCCGCTCCGGAGAATTTCCCAGTGCGCAACCGCGTGGTCGCGGGGATGTCTCTGGGAGTGGTGGTGGTACAGGGCGCGCAATACTCGGGTTCGCTTATTACCGCGCGGCTGGGGATGGAATTCGGCCGCGAAGTCTACGGCGTTCCGGGCAACGTGACCGTGGACGTGAGCTTCGCCCCGAATCAGATGATCAAACAGGGCGCCAAACTTGTGACTTCGTGGGAGGACGTGGTTGAGGAATTGCCAACGGAAATTCGCGCCGAGCTGTTTCCCGTCGAGGCGACCACGAGCGCCGAACGCGCATCCCTGATTGAGAAGGCCCTCTCCCCGGTAGAGGCGAAAGTTTTTGGCCTGCTTGGAACCGATGAGACGATTCACGTGGACGAACTGGTGGAAAGGACGGAACTCAACTCATCGGAAGTTCTGGCGGCGCTGTGCGAGATGGAGATGACAGGGATCGTCAGGCAGATGCCGGGCAAGCAATTTCTCAAAATCCTACCATAGCAGCTGCATTGCAAATTGCTCGAAGCGAAAGACGCAATGCGGCTCACTCTTCGTAACCCGCTGAAATCACAGCTGTCTAAGCCAAAGTGCCGCTGCCAATAGAATCGAGAAAGACACAAGGCGCATCTATCAGACATTGACAAACGTAGCAACGCGAGCAACGCTAAGGGAGCAGAAAGGGAGAAGCGCCGCGATTGCGGCGCATCCAGGTTCTAAAAATCGATATGGGAAGATCGCTGGTTATCGTCGAATCGCCGGCCAAAGCGAAGACGATCAACAAATATTTAGGGCGCAATTACTCGGTCAAGGCCTCTTACGGGCACATTATGGATTTGCCCAAGAAGGTTCTGGGGATCGATATTGCCCACGGGTTTACACCGACGTACGAAGTCAATCCGGATAAAGAGCACGTGGTCACGCAGCTCCAGAAAGCCGCCTCCACCGCCGACGCCGTGTATCTGGCGGGCGATCCGGACCGGGAAGGCGAGGCCATCTGCGCGCACCTGGCGGAGGTATTGAGCGGGCCGAAGCTTGAATTCGCGACCGAGGAAGAAAAGGCCCTTGAAGCGGCCAACGGAAACGGCAAGAAGGGAAAGAAGAAGGCCAAGAAACCGGTCAAGAAAGCCGTGGCAAGGGGCAAGCCGGTCATCGCCCGGAAAAATATTTATCGGGTGATGTTCAACGAAATCACGTCCAAGGCGATCAAGGCGGCCTTCGAGCATCCCGGCGAAATCAATGAGAACCTGGTGGACGCGCAGCAGGCACGCCGCGTCCTGGACCGCCTCGTGGGCTATAAGATTTCTCCGCTCCTGTGGGACAAGGTGCGCCGAGGGCTCTCCGCCGGGCGCGTACAAACCGTGGCACTGCGCCTGATCGTGGATCGGGAAGCCGAAATCCGGGCGTTCGTCCCGGTGGAATATTGGACGATTCACGCCATGCTGGCCGCGGGCGAGCCGCCCGTATTCGAGGCCAAACTCACCAAGTATAAAGGCGAAGATATAGAGGTCCACACGCAGGCTGAGGCGGACGCCATCGTGGTGGCGGCCGGCAAGTCGCCATGGAAAGTATCCACCGTCACGCAAAAGGAAAAGCGCCGTTATGCGCCGCCGCCGTTCACCACATCCAAACTCCAACAGGCGGCGTACAACCGCCTTCGGTACACCGCGAAGCGCACGATGGGCCTCGCGCAACGGCTCTACGAAGGCGTCGAACTGGGCCAGGAAGGCTCCGTCGCGCTGATCACTTATATGCGTACCGATTCCGTGCGCGTCTCCAATGACGCGCTGGATCAGGTGCGCGGGCTGATCGGCTCCCGCTTCGGCCAGCCGTATTTGCCCGAGAAGCCGAATTTCTTCAAGTCCAAGAAGGACGCGCAAGACGCGCACGAAGCCATCCGCCCGACCGACGCCGCTCGAACTCCTGAGGACGTCCGGCCGTTCCTGAGCGACGACATGTTCAAGCTGTACCAGCTCATCTGGCAACGGTTCGTCGCCTCTCAAATGGTGCCGGCGGTCTTCGACCAGACCACCGTGGATATCGCCGTGGGCGATTACACGTTCCGCGCCTCCGGGTCGGTGCAGAAATTTGATGGCTACTTGGCGGTCTATCAAGTATCCGCGGACGATGATGAAGAGGGCGAGGCAGACCCGGCGAAGGCTCTCTTGCCCCCGGTCACCGAGGGAGAGATCCTGCGCCTCGAATCCCTGCGCCCCGACCAGCATTTCACCGAGCCGCCGCCGCGCTACACCGAAGCGACGCTGGTGAAGGAGCTCGAGGAAAAAGGGATCGGCCGCCCGTCCACATACGCGTCGATCATTTCGACGATCGTCGACCGGGAGTACGTCACCAAGGACCAGGGCCGGTTTGCACCGACGATGCTGGGCGAAAAAGTAAGCGTCCTGCTCGTCAAGAGCTTCGAGGACATTTTCGACGTGAGCTTCACGGCGCGCATGGAAGAGGAACTCGACGAAATCGAGGAAGGAAAGCTTCCGTGGAAGAAAGCCGTCAAGGAGTTCTACGGGCGCTTCGCCGCCGACCTCGAGCAAGCCAAGGACGAGATGGAGTCCTACAAAGCCGGGATTCCCACCGGGCAGAAATGCGAGAAGTGCGGCGAAGGCGAACTTCTGGAGCGCATCAGCCGCCACGGATTTTTCCTGGGCTGCTCGCGCTATCCCGATTGCGATTTCATCCGCGATCTTGCGCCGGAGCTGCCTCCCGAAGGCGAGGACGGCAAGATCGAAAACTGCGACAACTGCGGGCGCGAAATGGTGATCAAGCGCGGGCGCTGGGGAATGTTCCTTGCCTGCACCGGGTATCCCGACTGCAAGACGACTCGCCGTTTGAAGGCAGGCACGCGCAAGGCCCTGCAGCCGGACGAGCTGCTCGATGAAAAGTGCCCCGAATGCGGCTCGCAACTCGTCAAGAAGCACGGCCAGTACGGCGAATTCACGGGCTGCACCGCCTATCCGAAATGCA
>Ga0210394_10004833_pt1 | contig 15444 bp, 10 predicted proteins | sample IncBWC12MmetaG_FD_160121 | JGI IMG/M metagenome (GOLD analysis project Ga0210394, IMG submission 160121) | Forest soil microbial communities from Barre Woods Harvard Forest LTER site, Petersham, Massachusetts, United States - Inc-BW-C-12-M | ecosystem: Environmental > Terrestrial > Soil >... | reverse complement strand
CGCGTCTGCATCGCGCGCACCTTGGTGCTGCAGCCACGGCTCATCCTGCTCGACGAGCCGTTCGGCGCGCTCGACGCGCAAACGCGCCTTTTGATGGGCGACGAAGTGTTGCGGCTGTGGCGCTCAACCGGCGCAACGGTGCTGCTCATCACCCACGCCCTCGACGAAGCGGCGATGCTGGCCGACCGCGTCGGCGCCATGTCGGCGCGCCCCGGCCGCTTCATCGAGATCATCGACACCGGCTGGCCGCGCGAGCGCGACAGCAAGATCGTCGCCGAGCCGGCGTTCGGCGAAATCACCGGGCGGCTGTGGGATCGTCTGCGCGGCGAATCGCTCAAGGCGCTCGGCCATGCGGGCATGCCGACAACGGCCGCGGGATGACACGCGTCGGCCTGATCCGGCTTGCGGTGATCGTGGCGATGATCGGCGCGCTCGAGCTTGCCTGCCGCACCGGCTTGATCAGGCATCAAACCATCATTGCGCCGTCCGAGATGGCGACATCGCTCTACGCGCTGCTCGCCTCGGGCGCCATCAACGCCGACATCGAGCGCACTTTGGGCATCATCGTCATCGTGATCGCGCTCTCGATCGTGCTCGGCTTCGCGCTCGGCCTCGTCATTCATGCGCTGCCGCGGCTGCGCGAGGCGCTCGATCCGCTGTTCGCCACCTATTACGCCGTGCCGATCTTCATCTTCTATCCAGTGCTGATCGCGATCTTCGGGCTCTCCCCGATCCCGATCGTGCTGATCGGCGTCGCCACCGCGGTCGTCGCCATGATCATTGCCACGCTCAACGGCCTCGACCGCGTGCCTCGCGTGCTCACCAAAGTGGCGCGGGTGCATCGCCTGGATGCGGTGACGACCGCCATGACGTTGCAGCTTCCCGCCGCCGCGCCGTATCTCTTCACCGGCGTAAAGCTTTCCGTCTCTTACGGCTTCATCGCCGTCATCGCCGCCGAGTTCATCCTGTCGCCCGCCGGGCTCGGCCGCGACATCGCCGATGCTTATTCCGATTTCAACAACCGGCGCATGTATGCGCTGATCCTGTTCCTGCTCATCATCGCCACCGTCGTCAACACGGTCCTGCACGCGCTCGACGTGCGCTGGGCGGAGCGGCGCAGCGGGGGCCGGACGTGACCGCGACCCGCCGCGCCACCGACACGCTGATCATCGCCGCCGTCATGCTCGTGGTGTGGAAGATATTGCACGAGATCGCCGGCTCGACGGCGCTACCGGCGCCGCTCCCGACGATGTCGTATCTGGTGCACATGGTGCCGACCGCGCGATTTACCGAGAACGCCGCGGCGACGCTGCAGGCGTTCGGCCTGGCGCTCCTCCTCGCCTATGCCATCGGACTTGCGATCGGCGTGTGGATGGGCGCGCACCGGCTGTCCGGCGCCGTCGGCGAGCCGATTCTGGTGGTGATCTATTCGCTGCCGAAGATCACGCTCTATCCGGTGGTGCTGCTGATCTTCGGGCTTGGCATCTCGGGCAAGGTGGCATTCGGCGCCATGCACGGCATTTTGCCGGTCGCGCTACTGACCATGGGCGCGATCCGCGCCATCCCGCAGGTCTATCTGCGCTCGGCGCGCACGCTGCATTTGTCGCCGTGGCAGACCATTACCACCGTGCTGCTGCCGGCCGCATTGCCGGAAGTATTCACGGGCTTGCGCATCGGCTTCACCGTGACGCTCCTCGGCGTGCTGCTGGGCGAGATGTTCGCTTCAAAGCTCGGCCTCGGCTCCATGATCATGAGCGACATGTCGCTTGCGCAAAGCGAGGACATGGTGACGGTCGCCATCGTCCTGTTCGTCTTCGCCGCAATCGCCAACGCGCTGCTATTATGGATCGAACGCCGGCTGCACCGGCGCGTTTAATGCCCCAGCGCGCAGCCGTGGTCCTGCAATTCCTCGCCGCTGCCCCAGTCGCCGTGCGCCGGGTCGGCGCGGTCGTCCAGGAGAATGAAGCCTGGCACCCTGCCCCCGAACACCATGCCGACAACCACCAGCGTGTGCTGTCCCATGTCGGCGCGGGCTCCCGGCACGCCCCATGCGAGGAGCTTAAAAGGATTGTGCCCGAACAGCGTCGGTCCCGTCACGCGCACGGCGCGGTACCGATGGCCGGCAAGCGGCGTTTTCAGCACAGTCCAGCGCCAGCCGATATTGGGACGCTCGCTCAACAGCGTTTCGCGGACGTCGGCGCGAATGCAGTCAATGTGAATATGCAGCTGGTTTTGTGTGCGCCCCGATGCCGAATTGATCGCGAGACTGAGCATATCGGGCGGCATCGCATGACCGAGCGCCTTTTCGACCAGACCCCGCTCCTGCCAAGCGTCGGCGAAGTAGTTGGCGGCGAAAGGCGCGAGCAACGAAGGGCTCTCGATGCCGCTGATTTGTTTTGTCGGAATGAGCAAAAATTGCGTCGCTCCTTTGATGTCTTTCAGCACCGCGAATCCGCCTGCCAGATCGACTACGGCACACGGCGCCGGATCGCGATGCTGCTGCTCGTCAGGGACACACTGATCGTGCACGATTTGCCAGAGCGCGTTCGGATTGGACGCCTGTGCCGCGGCATCGCGGGACAACGGCCCGACCAATAGCCCAAGCGCGACGGCAATCCACCGCGCGTCAATCGTCAGCGCCATGACCCGTCCCTATTTCGCCGCCGCGACGTATCGCTCCAGCGTCATCGGATTGCCCTTGTGCGCCGGCTCGCGCGGCTCAACGCCGGCGAAGCGGCTGGCTTCGGCGAACCACATCGCCCGCGCCGGCAGCTGCCAGCGGCGCTTGCCGGCGACCGAGGCGTCCCAGCGCACCGGCTCGTCCTCGATGTCCATGCATTGATAGTGGGTGTTGAACAGCTCGATGCGGTGGCCGTCGGGATCGCGCATATAGACGAACAGCGCGAGGCCCGGTCCGTGGCGTCCCGGGCCGAATTCGATGTTCTCGGCAAACCCCAGATTCGAGGCGAGATCGCAAACATAAAAGAAATGATACGATTCGCCGATGCTGAAAGCGGCGTGATGCAGCCGCGGCCCGGCGCCGGGCGCAAACACGATGTCGTGCGGATTGCCCTTGCGTTGCAGGAACACGAACAGCGGATCGTCGCTGCCGTCCGGCGCAATATATTCGGAAAGCCGGAAGCCGAGCCCCGTGTAAAATTCCAGCTCGCGCTGCACGTCCGGCACCAGGATCTGGAAGTGATCGATGCGGTGCGGCACCGCGCCGTGGTGATGCTCAAAACTCGTCATCAGCCGCGGCTTGGTGGTCATGGTGGCGCAGAATTCGAGCGGCAGGCCGAGCGGATCGCTGACATGCAAGGTTTTGCCCTGGTACGGCCGCTCGACCCATTGCGCCGGCAGGCTGGCCTTCTCGAAATAGGATTTCGCCTTTTCCAGATCCTCTTCGGTGAAGCAGCGCATGCCGACGCGCTCAGCTTGCGGCGCACCTGCGCGCTTGAGCACCAGCGAGTGATGGCAGACCTCGGCGACGCCGCGCAGATAGATGGTGTCCTTGTCTTCATCGCTGACGATCAAGCCGATCAGATCGACATAGAACGCGCGGCTCTTGGCCAGGTCTTTCACGTGCAGCACCGAATGGCTGGCGCGCGTGATGTTGAAGGGCGGGTTGTAGTTGGGTTTGGGAATGGCCACAGTGGACTCCGGATCGGAAGGAACGAGCAGCGTCAGCTTGACACGTTCGGGACCGGCATTCATACCCGGTTTTCAGCCGATTGAGATAGTTGGAGAGCAGCATGGCGAGCGCAGGCGCGGCCTCGGGACAACGCCAGAAATACCGCGGCTTGCGCGGCTGGCTCGATACCGTCGACAAGCTCGGCGAGCTCGAGCGCGTATCCGGCGCCGATTGGGACGTCGAGATGGGCGCCGTCACCCATATGCTGACGGAAAAAAGCCGCGGCCAGGCGCCGGCGATCCTGTTCGACGACGTGCCCGGTTACGCCAAGGGCTATCGCACGCTCTACGGGCAGCTTTCCTCCATAAAGCGGATAGCACTCACGCTCGGCCTGCCGCTCGACTACGAGCGCAAGGTCGATATCGTGCAGCGCTATCACGCGCGCATGCAGGATTTGAAACCGCTGCCACCGCGTTTCGTCAATGACGGGCCGATTTTCGAGAACGTGGTCGAGGGCGACGCCATCGACGTGCTGAAATTTCCGGTGCCGCGCCATCACGAGGCCGACAAGGCGCGCTTCATCGGCACCGCCTGCTGCGTCATGACCAAGGATCCCGATGCCGGCTGGTTCAATCTCGGCGCGTATCGCAGCCAGGTCTATGACGGCAAGACCGTCGGCTGCCAGATCACCGAGGGCAAGCACGGCCGCATCCACCGCGACAAATATTTCGCCCGCGGCGAGCCGATGAAGGTGGTGATCCTGTGCGGCCAGGACCCGCTGTTGTTCATGCTGTCGTCGAGCCCGCTGCCGGAAGTCAGCGAGCTCGATATCGCCGGCGGCTTGCGCGACGAGCCGGTCGACGTGGTGCGCGGACCGTACACCGGATTCCCGATCCCGGCCGATTGCGAGATCGCCATCGAAGGCGAGACCGTGCCCGGCCAGACCAGACCGGAAGGGCCGTTCGGCGAATGGATGGGCTATTACTCCGACGACACCCAGGACCGGCCCTATGTCAACGTCAAAACCATCCTGCACCGCAACGATCCGATCCTGACCTGCGCGCCGCAACACAAGCCGGTCGACGAAACCGGCCTCCTCAAGGGCATTGCCGGCGCGGCGCAAATCTGGCGCGCGCTCGATGCCTGCGGCGTGCCCGACGTGCTCGGCGTGTGGAACCATGAGGCCGGACCTGCGACGCGCTTCACCGCGATCCAGCTGCGCCAGCGCTATCCCGGCCATGCGCGCCAGGCGCTGCACGTCGCCTGCGCCTGCCAGGGCGGCGCCTATGCGGGCAAATGGACCGTGGTGGTCGATGACGATATCGACGCCGGCGATCTCGATGCCGTGCTGTGGGCGATGTGCACGCGGTTCGATCCAAACGTCGATATCGATCTGGTGCAGAAGGCGTGGGCGTCGAAGCGCGATCCGCTTTTCCTACCCGGCAATTTCAACAACCGCATCCTGATCGACGCCTGCATCCCCTACGACATGAAGCTCAAGGGCACGTTCCCGCCGGTGGTCGACGTCAGCGCCGGTTTGCGGGCAAAGTTGCGGGCAAAGTTTCCAAAACTGTTTCATTGAATCGTAGGGTGGGTAGAGCGAAGCGAAACCCACCGACCGCCGCCGATGGGTTACGCCGCTTCGCGGCTAACCCATCCTACGTCTTCTGCGCGAACAGTTGCTTGCCCACGGTGTTGAAGCGCGCCTTCTGATTGTCGCTCAGCGAATTGTAGAAGTCGTGCAGCGGCGGGCGGATGGCGTCGACCGCCTGCAACATGGCTTGCAGGTGCTTGCCGGCCGCGGCGAGCCGCGCCGGCGGCGTGCTCGGAGTCTCGCTCGGACAGGCCGCCTTGATGATGTCGGCGCCTTTCGCAGCGGCGGCTTGCAACGCGTCGAGTTTGGCGCGCTGCGCATCGTTCGGCTGCACCGCCTGATCGATCTGCTCGGTCGGCCACGCCATCGCCGATGCATCGCAGTCGGACTTTGGCGTGGTTGCGTTGGCGGCCGTGGCGTTTGGCGAAGCCGCCCTGTCCGTCGCCGGCTTGATGCTGTTGAAGCGCGCCTTCTGCTCGTCGTTGAGCGAGTCATAGAATTTGCCCAGCGGCTCGCCGACGATAGTGACCGCCTGGACCAATCCCTGCAGCCGCTGCTGCATGGTGTCGAGGCGGCCGGTCGGGGTGAACGACACGCTGGTCGGACAATGGGATTTGATCACGTCGCTGGCTTTGACGACGGCATTGCCGAGATCGTCCAGCAGCGCGCTTTGCTGCGGATCCGGCTGCACCGCCGCTTTGATCTGGTCGATCGGCCATCCGGTGACCTCGGCCGCCTCGTCGTCACAGCTCTGCGTCATGCTCTGAGTGAGCGCAGCCATCCGCGCCGGCGCACCCGACCCCTGGACGTAGTCGTCGTAGACGTACGGCGAGAAGATGCCTTCGTAGATGTCGCCATAGCCATAAACCCAGAACGGGTCGACATCGTAATAGTCGTCCGGCCACAGCGCGTAGTAGAAGAAATCGCCGTAGGCAAAGGGCCAGAACAGCGGGCCGATCCAACCGAGATGGTTGTGCCAATGCCAGCCGTGATTCCAGAACGGATGGAAGGCGCCGGCGCCCGCGAATTGCCGGTTAGCGGCAAACGATCTGCGGCCGGCAAACGCCGCGTTGGCGTGAGCCAAGTGCGCTCCGGCGAGGCCGGTGCGACCAGCCGCCGGGTTAGCAACGTGATTGAGTCCGTGCGCGCCTTGCCCGTGGATCGCGGATTGGAATGCCGATCGGCCCGGATGACCGATATGCGAGGTCGCCGTACGCGAACTGAAACGCCCGGCGTTGATCCTGCCGCCGCTAAAATGTGGCGTCGCGTGGGCGGTGAAATGGGCGCCACCCATGCGCATGGCGCCACCGCCGAAATGCGCAGCGCCGCCGCCCATGTGCATGCCGCCGCCGCCAAAATGGGCGCCACCGCCGCCACCACCGAAGTGAGCGCCGCCACCGCCGCCGCCAACATGTCCACCACCACCACCGCCGCCGAAACCGCCTCTCGCGTCAGCAGCAGTCGCCAAGCAAAGAGATAGGCCTATTGCGGCCGCGCTCGTCGTGATTTTCCACATGATACGCCTCGTCGGGGCCAAATGCGGCAAGCCAACGCCAGATCGCCCGGTCCGTTCCAGCGGACTACAAGATCGTGATGCTGCAATGCACACGTCACCGTAGTGCACGTCACGCATACGTTGACATGTGGGTAATCCAGCAAGCGCGCTAGACCTCTGCGGCTTAAATTTTTTTCACGTGTGGCAGGAACACGTGCGGCAGGAATAAGCCGCCGCGCCTGCGGCGTCGCAGCGCGCGGCCCGGGCCAATCCCGCCTTCAAGTCTTATGCCGAGGAAAGTCTTATGCCGAAGATCTTGGCGCCGCGCTGTCCAGACGGGGCACGGCACGGCCTGTCCATCGCTCCTGCATACGCTGCATCACGACAAAGAATGAGGGAACGAACACGATGACGAGGCAGGTCGAGGCAATCATACCGCTGAAGACGGGCAACCCGATCGACCGCCGCGCCCCAGCGCCAGCGCCGGTCGCGACGACAAGCGGGAAGACGCCCAAAATGAAGGCGAAGGAGGTCATGAGAATGGGCCGGAACCTGAGCCGGGCCCCCTCCACCGCCGCAGCGACGATCTCCATCCCCTCCGCTCGCCTTTGGCGCGCATATTCCACGACCAGAATCGCGTTCTTGCTGCCGAGCGCGATGAGGAGGATGAGGCCGATCTGCGTATAGAGATTATTGGCGTCGCCGAGAGCGGTCAGCGCCGCGACCGTCCCGAGAAGGGCGAGCGGCACGCCGAGGATCACGGCGAGCGGCAGGATCCAGCTCTCATACTGGCCGGCCAGCACGAAATAGACGAGCAGCAGGGCAAGACCGCAAACGAAATACATCTGCGAGCCGACAGCCTTTTCCTGATAGGACATGGCTGTCCATTCGTACCCAGTTCCGGGCGGCAGTTCGTGCTGGGCAACCTGGTCCATGATGTCGAGCGCCTCTCCCGAACTGAACCCAGGGGCTGCGTTGCCGACGACCGTCGCCGACGGATAGAGATTGTAGAGACTGATCAGCAGCGGACCTTGAACCTTCTTGATATCGACCACCGTTCCGATCGGCGTCATGGTTCCATTGCCCGCCTTGACCTTGAGGTTGCGGATGTCGTCGGCACTCGCCCGGTACTCGGGCAGCGCTTGCGTGTAGAGCTGGAAAACATGTCCGAACTTGTTGAACTGGGCCGCGTAGTCCGATCCGACGTAGGTCGACAGGGCGGAAAAGACGTTGCCGACCGTGATGCCGAGCGTCTCGGCCTTGGTGCGGTCGACAGTGACGTTGAGCTGGGGGGCGCCGGCCCGGAATGTCGTATTTAGCCTTTGCAATGCCGATTGCGCATTGCCAGCTCTAACGACGGCGTCCGTCAGGCTCTGCAACAAGGCGTAGTCGAAATCGCCGTTCCTGATCTCGACCTGCATCGTGAAGCCGCCGACGTTGCCGATACCTTGAATCGGGGGCGGGGCGAGCGCGAATACGATGGCTTGCGTCACCGCATGCAGGGAGCGATTCAGATTCTGGTTGATCGAGCCGAGATCCTGTCCTTTCTGCTTGAGGCGCACGTTCCAGTCATTGAGGACCACGAAGGCAACGCCGGCGTTGGCGAGGCTGGCAAAGTTGTCCAATATGGAAATGCCGCTGACGGTGACGACAGTGTCGACGCCGGGCACTTTTTTGGCGATTGCCGAGATTTGCTGCATGACGGCGTCGGTCCGCTCCTTGGAGGCGCCGTCGGGCAGTTGTGCGCTGACGATCAGATAGCCTTGATCTTCGTCCGGCAGGAACGCGGTCGGCACGCGCGCTAGCCCCCAAACCGCAACGACGACGAGAAAAAGCGCAATGATCACCATGACGGCGCTGCGGCGCGTCATCGCCTCGATGAGTCGAACGTAGGCTCGCTCGGCGGCGCCAAAGGCGGCGTTGAAACCGCGATAGAAAAAGTTGCGCCGCTCGAGCGGGACCGGTGGCCGCAGCCACAGCGCGCTTTGCGTGGGCTTCAAGGTTACGGCGTTGATCGCACTGATGAAGGCGGTAGAGGCGATGACGAGCGCGAATTGCCGGTAAAGCTGCCCGGTCAGCCCTGGCAAGAAGGCGGCCGGAATAAACACCGACATGAGGACCAGCGTGATACCGAGGACCGGACCGATCAAATCGTCCATCGCCCTGCCCGCCGCCTCGCGGCCGGGAATGCCCTGTTCGACATAGCGCGAGACGCCCTCGACGATGACGATAGCGTCGTCAACGACGATGCCGATCGCCAAGACGATGGCGAACAGCGTCGCAAGATTGACGGTAAATCCAAGCGCCGCCATCGCGGCGAATGCGCCGATGAGCGTCACCGGAACGGTTGTCGCCGGGACAAGCATCGCCCGCCAATCCTGCAGGAAGACAAGAATGACGATCAGCACCAGAACAGCGGCCTCGATCAGGGTCTTGTAGACCTCGCGGATCGCGGATCGCACGAATTTCGTGGTGTCGTAGGGCGTCACATAGCTGACGCCCGCAGGGAAGCTCTTGGCGAGCTCGTCCATCTTCGCCTTGACCGCGTCGGCGACCGCAATAGCGTTGGCGTCCGGCAGCAGCGAGATGCCGATCCCGGCTGCCGGCTTGCCGTCGAGATCGAAAGATTCGCTGTAGCTTTGCGCGCCGAGCTCGACGCGGCCGATATCGCGGATTCTGGTGATTTGGCCGCCATTTGTGGCTGAGGCCTTGACGACGATGTTCTCAAATTCGGCAACATCGTCCAGGCGGCCTTTGATATCGAGCGAATATTGGAAATCCTGGCCCTTCGGCGCAGGCGGCGCGCCGACTTGGCCGGCGGTAACTTGTTGGCTCTGCTCCTCGATCGCGCTGATCACGTCCTGAGGCGTCAGGCCCCGCGTTTGTAGCAAATCCGGGTTCATCCAAACCCGCATGGCGTATTGACCGGCGCCGAAGATCGTCACGGCGCCAACGCCCTTGAGGCGAGCCAGTTCGTTCTGCACGCTGATGACGGCGTAGTTCGACAGATAAAGGCTGTCGAAGCGGCTCTCGGGCGAAACCAACGCGACGAATTCGAGAAGCGAACTCGACCTCTTGACCGTCGTAACGCCCTGGGCTTGCACGGCCGGGGGCAACGATGCGATGGCGGCGGATACTTGGTTCTGGACCAGAATCTGCGCTTTGTCGGGGTCGGTGCCGATTGCGAAGGTTACGGTCAAGGTGTAGGTGCCGTCGCTCGCACTCGTCGACTGCATGTACAGCATGTCCTCGACGCCGTTGACCTGCTGCTCGATCGGCAGGGCGACGGTGTCAACCAGCGTCTTGGCGGTCGCGCCCGGGTACCGCGTCGAGACCTGTATGGTCGGCGGGACCACATTGGGATATTCGGCGGTCGGCAATTGAAGGAGCGCGACCAGGCCGATCAAAACGAAAACCAATGCCAGCACATTGGCGAGCACCGGTCGATCGATAAAAAATCGCGAGATCATGTCGATCCCTCGTCGCGTTTATTTCGGCGCAGTATCGGGAGCGCTCATCTTGGCGTCGTCTGATGGATCGGCAGGGACCGCCAGCTGGATTCGTTGCGGCTCGACCTTGGCCCCGGGAAAGGCCTGCTGAACGCCTTCGGTCACGACCCAATCATCTGGATTGAGACCGGAGTCGATGATCACGAGCTGCCCCTGCCTTTGTCCGGTTTTGACGATTTTGCGCTGAACGACATTGTCCGCGCCGACCACCAGCACGTAGCTCCCCTCTTGGCTCGTCCCGATCGCGTCATTTCGCGTCAGCAGCGCCTTGTGGAGATGCCCGATCGGTCCCTTGACGCGCACGAAGAGGCCGGGCAGCAGCGCATTATCTTTATTATCGAATATCGCGCGCACGGTGATCGTGCCAGTCGCGGGGTCGACTTGCGGCGAGACGTAGTCGAGATGTCCTTTGTGCGGATAACCCTCCTCATCCTGAAGACCGATGTCGACGGGGATGCTCGAAAGGTACGTCAGATCCGCCGAACTGCCCGGAACTCCAGGCCTGACGTTGCTTCTGCGGATCGACAAGAATTGCGGCTCGCTCAGCGTGAAATAGACGTAGACCGGGTCGGTCTGCACGATGGTTGCGAGCGTGGTCGGTCCGGACGCACCGACGAGATTGCCGATATCGACTTGATGATTGGTAACGATGCCGTCGAACGGGGCGAGAACCCTGGTAAAGCCGAGGTTGATATTCGCGGTTTCGAGATTAGCCTGATCAATGCCAACGGTGGCCTTGTTCTGCTCGACGACGAACGCCTGATCTTCGGCTTGTTGCGACGCGATCGAGTTCTCCTTTTGGAGCGTTTGGTAGCGGGTGAGATCGACCTGCGTTTCTCCAAGTACGGCCTGGTCGTGCGCCAGTTGCGCTTTGACCTGATCGACTTGCGCCTGAAAGGTGTCGCGCTCGATGCCGAAGACCTGCGTTCCCTTGGTGACAGCGGCGCCGTCCTTATAATCGATCGTTTCCAGGTAGCCCTGGACGCGCGCGACCAGATTGGCTGTTCTGTACGCGGCGGTATTGCCGGTCAGGTAAACATACAGGGTCACCGGCTTCTGTATGGGTTGCGCCACCATGACTTTCGGAGGCGGCGGAGCGACGAACTGGTTTCTGGAGCCGCAGCCCGCGAGAGCAAGCGCGGCAATCGCTGCCAGAACAGCCAAGCCAGGGCGTCGGCTTTCCAGCTCTGACGTTCGTCCCCGTTGCAGTTTCATGCCCAATTCACCTTTCGAATGACGCCGCTATCGTCTCCTAATCCGACATTCCCCAGATGATATGCCCGCTCGGTGTCAGGATGCCCCCCACCCGTCACATTGACAATGTGGACTGTGGGCAATTGGCGGCGGCCGCCGCAGTTTCTCTGCGGCGCGCACTGTCGCGCGAATATCACACGTCGCGGAGATCGGAGCGGGGGCCTGTTAACGCAGCGGGTTGCGGCGTTGATATTCACCCATGCGTCGGGCATGGTTAATGGGAGCGCTGGGGTCGGGATCGCAGAGCATAGCCCGCTGGCACGCGTCAGCGAGCGTGGGCATCGTTCCCGGACTAGCCGCGGTCGTGTTCGGGGGTTTACAGCGACGGGTTTTCGGCAGTGTACGCGTTGGCCCATGCTGTGTGGCGTCAGGGAGGCTGGGTCCGGCGCGTCGTTGCGTTACGCGGACAAGCTTCCACATCGGCATTGCTGCTTGCGCTGTTGCTGGCGGGCTGCACCGTAGGCCCCGACTATTCCCGTGAGCCGGCGCCGGTTCCGACGACGTTCAAGGAACTCAAAGGCTGGAAGCGCGCCACTCCCAACGACGACGCCGACCGCGGCAATTGGTGGGCGCCCTATAGAGATTCCCGGCTCGATACGCTGCTGCGCGAAGTCGAAATCTCCAATCAGACGGTGGCGGCCGCCGCCGCGGCTTACGAGCAATCGCGCGCCATCGTCAGGGAAGCGCAAGCGGCGCTGTTTCCGGGCGCGACCGGCAGCTACAGCGTCACCCGCACGCGAACCGGAGCGCTCGCAGGCACCACCGGCGGCAGCGCCGTCGGCTTCGGCCTCGGCACGCGATACACGACGCAATATTCGGCGCCGATCAACGGCAGCTGGGACCTCGACGTTTGGGGCAAGGTCCGGCGCACCATCGAAGCCGACGCGTCGTTGGCGCAGGCCAGCGCCGCCGACCTCGACAACGCCAAACTTTCGGCGCAGGCCCAGCTCGCCACCGCCTATTTCAACCTGCTCGCGGCCGATTCACTGCGCGATCTCCTGCACCGCTCCGCCGCGCAATTCCGCGAAACCTACGAGATCACGCTCAACAAATACAAAGCCGGCTACGGGCCCAGCGCCACGACGGGGACAACCAGCGCCGATGTGGCGCTGGCCCAATCGCAAGTCCTGGCCATCGAAGCCCAGGAACTGAGCGTCGGCGTGCAGCGGGCGCAATTCGAGCATGCCATCGCGGTTCTGACCGGCAGGCCGCCGGCCGAGCTGACGATCGGATCGCGCTTGCTGGGCTCCAAAATTCCAAACATCCCGGTTGCGGTTCCCGCGGCGCTGCTCGAACGGCGTCCCGATATCGCAGCCGCCGAACGCACCATGCAGAACAACAACGCCCTGATCGGCGTCGCCGAAGCTGCCTATTTTCCGGACGTGTCGCTCTCGGCCGCGGTCCAGTTCATCGGTCCCATTCCGCTGCCCTTCAGCGCCGCGCGCTCGATCCAGCAGATCGGCGCCAGCGCTACGCAAACGCTGTTCGATGGCGGGCTTATCGGCGCTCAGGTCGATGCGGCGCGAGCCGCCTACTGGGAAACCGTCGCCACTTATCGGCAGACCGTGCTCACCGCGTTTCAGCAGGTCGAGGATGAGTTGGCGGCGATCCGCATCTTCACCAAACAACTCGCCGTGGAGGAGCAGGCGGTCAAGAACGGGCGCGAAGCGGTGCGCGTCTTCACCAATCAATACCGGGGTGGCATTGTCGACCTCACGACCGTCGTGACGGCGGAGACGAACTTGCTCAGCGTTGAGGAATCCGCGCTCGCCGTCCGGCAGAATCTGTTCCTCGCCAGCGTCAGCCTGATCGAGGCGCTCGGCGGCGGCTGGGACACGACGTTGCTGCCGACGCAAGTGCAATTGATGAAAGGCTTCTCGCTATTGCCCAAACTCGAATCGACGCCGCCCGCGGTCGAAGCGGTGCCCTCAGATACCACGTTGCGCAACCCGCAAAGCCCACCGCAAGTCGGCCAGTAACGCCCCGCGAGCAATCAGAGGGCTTAACCCGAGGCCCGGTCAACTTCATCCAAACGCTTGATTCAACGGCCAAATCCTGGATCGCCGTAGCTCGGAACCCGAAAATCGAATACACTGTACTCGGCCGCCCTGCCCGCCGCCGGCCGAACCCTCTGGCGCATTAGCGAATTTTCATTAGGCGGGCGATGTTGGCGCCCATTACTATGCGGGAAATGCCGGGATATTGAACGCCGAGATGGACGAGCGGACACGCACAAGCGACGACGAACTGGCGCCCAATCTTCGCCGGACGACGCCCGAACCGGACGTGATCAGCCGGCCTGATTCGAAACTGCGCATCTGGCTTGGCCTCGCCATTGCCGTCGGCCTCGTCGTCGCCGCTTATGTCATCGTCCACACCGCCCGCGCGCCGCAACCGGCCAATCCGCGCGCTGCCGCGGGCGGGCTGCAGTCGGTCGGCGCGGCAACGATTGCGCCGGGCAATATCCGCGTCATAGTCAACGCGCTCGGCACCGTGACGCCGCTCGCCACCGTCACCGTGCAAACCCAGATCAGCGGTCAATTGACCGACGTCGGATTCACCGAAGGGCAATTGGTCAACAAGGGCGACTTCCTGGCGCAAATCGACGCGCGCCCCTATGAAATCGCCAAAGCCCAAGCCGAGGGCCAGCTGGCGCACGATCAAGGACTGCTGGCGCAAGCGCAGACCGACCTCAAGCGCTATCAGGGGCTGGTGGCGCAGAATTCGATCGCGCGCCAGCAGGCCGACGATCAGGAATATCTGGTCGAGCAATACCAGGGCACGGTGAAGCTCGATCAGGCGCAGGTCGATGCGCAGGCGCTCAACATCGCCTATTGCCACATCCTCTCGCCGGTGACCGGCCGCATCGGGTTGCGCCTGGTCGACCCGGGCAACTACGTGCAGACGTCGAGCTCGAGCAGCATCGCCGTCGTCACCCAGCTGCAGCCGATCACGGTGATCTTCACGGTTCCCGAGGACGATCTCCCCGACATCATGCCGCAATACAACGCCGGTACCGCGCTCCAGGTCACGGCTTTCGATCGCGCCAATGTCAAACAGCTGGCGATCGGCAAAGTGTCTGCCGTCGACAGCCAGATCGACACCACCACGGGAACGGTGAAGATCCGCGCCCAGTTCGACAACTCGGACGGCGCACTGTTTCCGAATCAGTTCGTCAATGCGCAGCTCCTGGTCAGGACTTTGACCAACGTGGTCACGGTGCCGACGGTTGCGATCCAGCGCGGCTCGCCGAACGGCCAACAGGGCTCCTACGTCTACGTGGTCAAATCCGACAACACCGTCACCGTGCAGCCGATCAGCATCGGCCCGACCGACGGCAGCATGACCGCTGTCAACACCGGGCTATCGGCCGGCGACCGCGTGGTGATCGACGGCGCCGATCGGTTGCGCGAAGGCTTGCACGTCAACGTTTCCACCCTCGACGGCAAACCGCCGGGAGGCGCCGGCGCGCCGGCAGCGGGAGCTCAAGGACGCCGCGGCGGGCAAAATCCGAACGGCCAGCGTTCGCAGACCCCGCGCAACAACAGCCAATAGCAGGCGCTGGCGGCGGCAGCGCGCGGGCGCGACGGTAAAACGGTGCGATGAACGTCTCCGAACCCTTCATTCTGCGTCCGGTCGGCACCTCGCTGCTGATGGCGGCGATCATGCTGTCGGGCATGGTGGCCTATACGTTCCTGCCGCTGTCGACGCTGCCTGAGGTCGACTATCCGACCATCCAGGTGCAGACGCTCTATCCCGGCGCCAGTCCGGAGGTGATGACGTCGTCGGTCACGGCGCCGCTGGAGCGGCAGTTCGGGCAGATGCCGGGACTGAACCAGATGACGTCGGCGAGCTCCGCCGGCGCCTCGGTGATCACGCTGCAATTCAGCCTCGATCTCAGCCTCGACATCGCCGAGCAGGAAGTCCAGGCCGCGATCAACGCCGCGGGCAATCTGTTGCC
>Ga0210394_10004832_pt1 | contig 15446 bp, 12 predicted proteins | sample IncBWC12MmetaG_FD_160121 | JGI IMG/M metagenome (GOLD analysis project Ga0210394, IMG submission 160121) | Forest soil microbial communities from Barre Woods Harvard Forest LTER site, Petersham, Massachusetts, United States - Inc-BW-C-12-M | ecosystem: Environmental > Terrestrial > Soil >... | reverse complement strand
TCCAGGCGCCGGTGAAGAACCTGGACATTGTGCCGGGAGCGGGACACTGGGTGATGTGGACGCACCCAGCTGAGTTCCTGAACTCCTTGCGCGAAGACATGCGCACTGCCACCCACCTCACCCCATGAAACCGCAACAGTGTACTCCCTTGTCTACCTGGCCACCCCTGATGCGATTGGTTAACCGAGTACCATTGTTCCGGATCGCGAGTGGGCGTGGCTTTCAAGCCAATGGCCAATTCTTGTGTATCCCCGAGGAGGCTCCCATGGTCGAACGCCGCCGTTGCACGCGCTTCCCCTTTACGATTCCCGTCAGAGTCTACGGACGAACACCTCGGAACCATCCCTTCCGCGATGTAACCGCCACGATGGCGGTGAGCTTATACGGCGGGCTGCTTGATATGAAGCCGCGCGTGAAGCTCGGCCAAAAGGTCACCGTCGTCAACAGCTTCACTGAGGAAGAGCGCGAATGCCGCGTGGTTTATGTCGACTCGAAACAGCGCGGCCGAAGGAAGGTCGCAGTCGAATTCGCGAATGCCGACGGTGATTTCTGGCACGTCGATGGCCCGCCCGTGTCACTCAGGTCCCCGTTTCCGCCTGCCATTATTGCCTGACCGACGCGCGGAAAGTTGAGTATTAACAGCAACCGGTGCGAGTAATCCGTCTGGTCAGAGTCGGGCGGGAAACCTGGACGGCCAGTAGTCGGGCCAGATCCCACAGCCTCTCGACTCCGCAGATTTGTGCTGGATCATGCCGAGCTCAGCCGATATGATCGATGGCGATTCACCTAATGTTGTCCCAGAACTCGAGGAGGGTTCAATTATGGTTATAGCCGATCGGTTGCGAGCACTCAGAGAAGCGAAACACTATTCGCAGGGCGAAATCGAAAAGCGGACGGGCTTGCTTCGTTGCTATGTCTCGCGAGTCGAGAACGGACACACCGTTCCCGCCATCGAGACACTCGAAAAGTTTGCGCGAGCACTGGACGTTCCCATGTACGAATTGTTTTATGATGGGGAGGAACCGCCCAAGCTTTTCAATCTTTCAAAACGAAAGATCAGCGACGATGTCGCATGGGGAAGCTCTGGCAAGGATGAAAGAATGCTTCACAAGTTTCGTCGCCTCATGAGCAAAACGCGTGAAAAGGATCGGAAGATTCTCCTTTTTATGGCTCAGAAAATGGCGGGGGCACGTCGCGCGAGGTCCTAGCCCAAATCCCGACGTCCAGGCACTAGCGGCGCTCCCTTCGGGCGACTGACATCGGACTCGGCCCGGGTTGGATCTTCCCGATTATGGTCTTCGGTCTTTGCGGAAGGTCCATTGCGCTGATTCCAGGGGAAGCGCAACATGGTTCATGCCCAAGAAGAAAAGGGTATCCAAAGTGAAGACGCTCTCACAAGTCCGAGAGGCAACATTAGCAGACGTGAAACGCATGAAACGCAGGCTGCTGCCAGCTAAGTCACTTTGGACACATTCACAGGAGTGAAAGGCTGGCCCTTTCTTTTAAGTGACAGGAGAAGCCTGCTTAAAAAGTTTTCAACAGGGCCGACATTGCGCACCCTCAATTGGACGCGATGATTCCAACCGTTGGTACCGATATCCGTGGTCGGAAAGCCAAGGAATCAAGTCTTTTCTTTTGCCGTCGCGAGGAAGCCGTTATCCAGAGGATACCGTGGATGCCCTCACCTCGCCTGCACCACGTGCTCGATATTGATCGTAGATCCAGGAGTACGTCTTTTCGAGGCCAATTCTGAGCGGAATGCTCGGTTCCCAATGGAGATATTTCTCGATTAGGGTGTTGTCGCTGTTTCTGCCGTTGACTCCTTTGGGAGCTGACAAATCGTACTTGCGCTTCAGTTTGATTCCCGCGATCTGCTCGACGATGTCCACAAGCTGATTGATGGTTACGGCTTCACTCGAGCCAAGATTGATAGGCTCAAGGATGCTCGAATCCATAATGAGCCGGATGCCCTCCAGACAGTCGTCGATGTACATGAAGCTGCGAGTCTGGTCTCCGCTGCCCCAGATTTCTATTTCGTGGCGTCCAGAAATCTTTGCGTCGACGACTTTGCGGCAGATGGCCGCGGGAGCTTTTTCGCGGCCGCCGAACCAGGTTCCCCATGGTCCATATACGTTATGAAAGCGCGCCACGCGAGTGTACAAACCGAAGTCCTCCCGGAAATGCCGGCACATGCGCTCCGAAAACAATTTTTCCCATCCATAACCATCTTCCGCAAGCGCCGGGTAGGCATCCTCTTCCTTCAGGGAAGGCGCTTCGAAAGACTTTTGTTTATCTCCGTTGTAGACACAGGCAGAGGAAGAATAAAAGAAGCGTCCGACGCCCTGCTTGACGGCAGCTTGCAGCATGTGTGTGTTGATCAGCACCGAAAGCATGCACAGAGCTTTGTTGTGTTCGATAAAGCCCATTCCCCCCATGTTGGCCGCGAGATTGTAGATGTCCCGGCCGCCGTTGGCGGCAATCTCACAATTTTCTTTCAGGTTGAGATCGAGACATAGATTTTCGGCATCGTCAAACACCTGATACCACTCATCGAAGGGTTTAATGTCGATCGCGCGGATGTTCGTCACACCTTTCCGACGCAACGACGCGACTAGATTCCCTCCGATGAAACCGCCCGCTCCCGTTACAACAGTCATTTGATTATCAGGCATATCCTTATTCCTCTCGTGCCTCGAAACCCGGGATCACAGATCAAACGCAAACAGCCTTCCGTCAAGATGATCGTAGAAAGTCCGGGTCCCCACGAATCGCATCGTTCTTTGCCAAGTTACCGGAGTAGCAGCCTTCCATCTGTTCAGCGAGCCGGTTCCCAACTTAGCTGACTAGCGAGCTGGTGGCAACCCTCCTTAGGCGCACCTAGAGGGGCCCGACCGGAAACCATTCTCCGCAGCGTGCAGGGGGTGCTCCGCTCCTTATTCGGCCTGCTAGCTCGTAAGGTGTTTCGTGTCAGCGAGAATCGGAAGTTCGGCCTGCCTGGCGGACGCGAAGGAACCGGCGAAAGGCCGCAGGGGATAGCCAACTCGGTTTGTGTTGACACCGCAAAATTGAGCGCGTAAATTTGCCATGTTGTTCTTGGAGGAAACAGTGCGCTCCTTTGCTCTCTCCGCGGCACGCTCCGGCCTGATTGGTTTCGTAATCGCCGGTATGCTGAACCTTCCCGTAATGGCTGCCAGTGCAAAGCCGCTCGGTATGGTGGTGATTGCCGAAAAGGCTCATGTCGATAACGCGAATGCCGCGATCGGCGCAGATGTATTTCCTGGCGACGCGCTTTCGACAGACATTGGCGGATCGCTGCGGATGAAGGTTGGCGCGAGCCAGGTATATCTGCTTTCTTCCAGCGCCGCGACTTTGGTTCCAGGAGAGAACAAGGTCCAGGCCAAGATTACCCACGGAACGCTAGGTTTCTCTACGTCGTCACCAGATCAGCTTGAAATTGCGACACCGCTCGGCGTTATTCGCGGTGAGGATAGCCAGCGCGTATTCGCGCAGATCGCCGTGATGAGCCCGACGAAGATGCAGATCAGCGCGTACTAGGGCTCGCTGCTGGTCATCGCGCCGAACGGCGATAAGAAGACAATCAATCAAGGTGAAACGTTGGAAGGCGCGATCGCTTCACCGGAGCCCGGAGGCGGCGGTCAAAGCCAGACCGGTGTCGGCGGTTCGGGAATCAACTGGAAGCATGTGGCCTTCGTTGCTGCCATGGGCGTAGCTCTCGGCGGCACGGCATTGGCCCTCTGGCTCGAACAGTCGGAGAGCTGCACGACTCCACCGTGTTCTTGATTAGACGGGTGACTGTCAACTCCCCGGAAACATCCCCTCAAACCCCGAAGTAATACTCCTGCTCGTCTAACTACCACGGTAGTGGTAAAGATGAAAGAGTTTGGTTCGCACATTGCCTGCCCCCGTCATCCGGGATGCGGCAAAGTCGGAAGTCCCACGGCCTCCATTTCCGATGCCGTTTTGCGGTTGGAATTCGTCCCACGCCTAAAGAAGGGTATTGAATCTGCTTCTTCGTTTCCCGAACCCCCTCTAAGATAATTGTGGGCGCTGGCGTCCCGACGACTGCTCGCTGTCGACCTAATTTATTATCGAGTACGAGATACAACCTGGATGCGTCGAGAATTTGCTTGCAACGGATATCGTGAAACTCGTTCCAGCCATTCGCGCACTCACATATGGCTGTTGCGCTGTCGTATTGCAGGTTATTCCCAGCTTGGTGCCCAGAGAACCGTCGAAGGTCACGGTGATCTGACTATTAGCTGTCACAGCGCTGGTGTTCACAATTACGCTCGATGAGGATGCCGCTATCGACACGCTCCCAGCCGCCGCCGACCCGCACACGGCTGGAGAAGCTGCCGAGTTGCAATTCGTCGCCGTAGCGTACTTTGAACTCGTCATCCCGCCATTCCCCGCGCTTACCAGATTGGTCGCGGGAAGTGCGGGCGAGAACGTGGAGCCATTGTTAATCACCACCGCTGGACTTGGGCCGGAACCGCCCCAAATACCCGCGCCAGCATTGAATAAACCGCCGTTGAAGATCAACGATCCAATCCCGTTGCTAGTTCCAGTGGGTAGCGTTGAAACCAGATAGGCGTTCGTATCTGTTGCAAAGCTCCCTCCGTTAAAGATTATGCTAAGCGGTGTGCCAGTTGGGTCGGGAACATTCTGGATGAAGCTGGAACAAGATGACCCTGCGTCAGCGAGTTGACCGTTGTTAATTACAAGTCCCGCTACAGCCCCAAAGACCATCCTTGCACCAACAACAGTAGGCGAACAAACCATCCAGCTCGCGGTCGGGCCCTCCCAAAGGACGTTGTCGAAAGTGACGGAGCTGGAGTATCCGAACGTGTTTGGGATTCGCACGTCGTGCCATACGCCAAATCCAACCCCAGAGAACCAGCCCACGTCCATTTTCAAGCCTTGAATAGTAGCCGCGGGTGAGCTATCGAGGCACCAATCCTGCGTTTGACACAAGAAGTTTCGCATCGTTACTTGAATACTATTCGCGGACGCCCGATAGCCAATGTAGGATGAGAAAACAGCACCGTCAGATTTAAAGACGGAAAGGCCTCCTGGTGAGACTGAATCCACACCGATGCGCCCACCGCTGAATTGGACGTTGTCGATCTCGACGCCAGCGACCGATCCGGTGCCACCCGCCCTGAAAATGTCAGCACCTATATTAGTCTGCATAATCGCGCAGGAGCTTTTCTGCCATGCATAAGCTGGCCCCTTGAGCGTAAATCCGCTCCTGATGTTGAGCGCAGATGAGATGAGGTACCTTCCCGCGGGGCAGTAGAGTGGTGCTTCATTAGTCGTCGCTTCGGCAGCTGCGATCGCGGCTTGCCATGCGGCGGTATCGTCGTGTCGTACTAATGCGCCAACGTAATTCGCACCAGGCGCCTCGCTGAGGCTCGCTGTCGTCCCCACCAGCGAGGTAATCGTAGCAACGAAAATGTCGTTTGTGGCTGTAGCTTGCGCAGTAAGCGCCTGCGGGAGCGGGTATGTTTTTCCGAAATCGTAAAACGTCGGATCCACTGTCACTGTGCAGCCAGTCGCCGTCGAATTCGAGCCGGATTGGGGATACGCGAAGGTGTCCTGCCCGGTGCTGCCTACCTGGAATGTACCATTGAAAGAATCGTCCGAGCATTTTGACATCGTAACGAACCAGCCCGGGGAAAAACTTAGCGTAGGTGTCGGGCCCGCGACCGTAACAAGAACACTTTTGCGGGCACGAGATGCCGTCGCGGTGTAGCTCGTTGGGTCCTCCCACGGCAGGTATTGAAGCGACGCGATCGACCCTCGAACGCGCCCGAACAGGACATAGCCAGTCGCCCCGGCCACAGGCGTGATGTAAATGGCGTTGTAGTTCGCGCCCGATAGAGCGGCATTGCCCGTGGTCGTGGAAACCGTATTCCCGTAACCAGGGCTACCGCCCCCGGAATCAACAGCTGTCACACCGTAACTGTAGGTTGTGGAACCTGCCGTGCCGATGTTAACGACGTGAACCGTGGGTGCAGACAGGGTCGATGCGGGGCCGCACCCGAGGATACTCAACCCCTCACCTTGAACGAAGTCGATTGCGGAAGCGAGCGTGAGAGAGTTCACCCCGCGCACGCAGTTGGCCTTAGTGACATTAAAGCTGCCGGACGCACCGTAAGCCACAACGTCGATATAAGGTCGATGTCGCGCAGTATCATCCGAGCCGCTAAGTGTTTTTGCGGCGTCCCTAGACGTCGCAACCTGCGTAGCCCAATTCACCGAAGAAGTTGAAGATCCTGCCGTGTGTTCGCGTTGTAGTGCCGGACTCGAGTTGCGAATACTGTCTTCGTTTAGGTCTCCAAGACTGGTCTGCGCTGAACTGAAGCCCGTGCCGGCGCTCATCACGCGGGAGTCGACAGTCCTTGCGCCGGATATCACTCCATCGGCAAAGATGGGAGTAGCCGGGTTGCTATCGAAGACTGACCCAGTCCCGGAGTTAGCCGATGTCGTATCGATATTCACATCTGCTCCCGCCGCGATCAGCAGTCCCACAGCGTAAAGCATTAGGCGCTTCATAACCATCCTCGAGCAGCAACCCTCAATCGCACAGCCGTCTTGGCAATGAACGAGACGAAAATGTCATTACGCTCTGTGCGGTCTGCCATCGAAGGCACTACTTGGACATTTTGCGGAGGCGTTGGTCTAGCCCGCAGTGTCCACAAAAGCACGGAATGCGCGACGAATTTGCTGACGGACTCGGAGTGGTCGAAATTCGAGGCGTCTTTCCCCGTACCAACGCAATCCGACTCGGACCAATCCGAGAAGAAAAACGAGAATAAACGCGACAGCCAACGTAGCTAGCGATTCCCGCTCGACGAGCAGGCTGATGGCGGTGGAATCCTCCCATCCGGGCAGAACGCGATTCAAAACGCCTTTAATGGGAACTCCCATCCAACCCAAGCGATTGATGCGAACGTGAGCCGTGTTTTCGAATGTGTAGTGTGCGTCATAATTGCGTATGCCCCGAGTCGCGGCCGAAAAAGTAACCGGATCGCTCAGCTGCTCCTGAGTGAGTAGTGAGCCATCCGCTCCGCGGAGTATCACGCGAAACGCTGGGTCGACTACGATCCAGCGCCCATCGACGAGCAGCTCAGCGACCACGTGCTTAGTCGCCTGGTGCGAATCGAGCAAAAGAAGACGCCGGGCCGCCATTCCGGCGCTATCCGACAAATTCACGAAGGCACTTGTAGCCGAGCCGCAGACCCGAAGCAGCGAGGAATAGTTCAGCGTGTCGACGGGATCGCGGTCCGGTGCCAACGGATCGATGCCCGCCTGATCGCGCGAGGGGCCACTCTCCATCCAGTGCAGGATCGCTTCAGCCTTCTCCTCCGTAGAAGCGGAGACTGGGACGATCGCATCGGAAAATCCCTTCAAGTACTTACGAGTCGAATATTCCCAGACAGCCGAGTAGCCGGCTAACAGAATAGCGAGGATCAAGAGAATGTTCCCCGCATACCAGACGGAGCGGAAGAGCCTGTGAGCCTGCCGCGGCAACTCGATGGGGGTGGGGTCGCGCAGGATGTTTACCAACTCCTGTGAGCCCTGACGCCTATCGAATATATCTGCATTGGCTCTGCGAAAACTGCCGTGCTTGTTCATCGGGCCGCCGTCACCGTGGTCACCGCTTCACGCCCCTGAAGTGCTCGGGAACGAGTGCCGATTCTCCTTCATCTCCGAAATGCATCTCCCGTAAACGCTTCGTCGTCCGGTATGGGGTACGTCCAAGAAAGGTTCGAGCCATTTTCGGCTCAACTCTCCTCATTATGCTGCGGCGCGGCGGGTTCTCTAGCATTCCGCCGAGCGCCCGCTTTAGTTCCCAAAAAATTACGGGAAACACCAAGCCCGCGCCCTTCAGAAACGACGTGGTTCCGGAAGCTCCCGGTACAATCGACGTCCCGCAGTGACAGATCCTCTGATCCTCTCAGCGCCATCGATTCCTTTGCCGTGGTGAGGGAGCCTTAACAAGTCATCTAGAGAATACCCTAGATGTCTTCACGTCCCCTTCGCGACCACGCGGTCGATACTCATCATAGATCCAAGCGTACGTCTTTTCGAGACCGATTCAAGGGAATCGAGCCATCGGGAGATGATCTTTGCAGAGTTCGTCGGCAGAGGCCAAAGCTTTTCGGCGGTCCCACGATATTTGTTCAAACGTCGTTTAGCATGGGTTTTCTCTGGCGGCGTGGAAATGTGCAGCGACTGTCATGTACACTGAGGCTGCCTCGCTCGAATCGAGAACCTGCGGAGTAACGGGCAGTATGGGTGCGACGTAGTACGGCGTTTCCTATTCAACCGTTTGAGGCCGAACATACGAGGTACTCGCAAATCCTCAAATTGATACTGGCCGCTAGGGAGACTCATTGACGTATAAGGTCGCTATCCTCGGAACAGGATTCATCGCCAACCAGAAACATCTGCCTGCTTGGCAGCGGATGAATGGAGAGGCGAAGCTTGTCGCTCTATGTGACGTAGATGCACAGCGAGGTAACCAGATCGCACGTGAATTCGGCATCCCCATGGCCTATCAAGACACACGCGAATTGCTAGAGAAAGAGCGGCCCGACATCGTCGACATTTGCACGCCGCCGAAAACCCACGCGCAGCTCGCCATCTCGGCGCTCGAAGCGGGAGCTCACGTGCTGATCGAGAAGCCTATGGCTGTCAGTCCGGAGGAGTGTGACACGGTCTTGAAGGCCGCGGATCAAACCGGGCGCAAAGTTTGCGTCGCACATTCAGATCTGTTCTACCCTTCATTCATGAGGGCTCGCGCGGCGGTGCGTGAGGGGAAAATCGGCGAGTTCCGCGGAATGCGGATCTTCCTCTCAACCCCCATCGACTACATCACCTCGAAGCAGGACCATTGGGCACATCGACTTCCCGGCGGCGTCATCGGCGAGACAGGACCCCACATCGTATATCTGACGCTGGCTTTCCTTCGGCCGATTTTGGAAGTGCGCGTTCAGGCTCAAAAGTTGCTACGGGAATACCCGTGGTCGCCATTCGAAGACTACCGGCTGGAATTCATTGGTGGCAGCGCGACGTGCAGCGCGACTCTCACTTACGCTACGAAGCACTGGGCTGCAGAAGTCGAAATCTGGGGCACCGATGGAATTCTACGAGCTGACCTCGAGAGCCAGAGCCTGGTACTCTACCGGCGCAAACAGCTCACACCGCGCACTGTGGCCCTTTCGGCCTTAAGCCAAGTTGCGCAACCGTTGAAGGGCCTCTTCACGTCTACCGTCAACGTCGTGACACAGCGTTCGTTTAGTACGCATGGCCTCCTCATCCGAGAGTTCATCAATTCACTTGAGAACGGCGCCCCGCCACCCGTGCCCGGCGAGGACGGACGTGATGCTATCCGAGTCATGAATATGATCGTCCAACAACTGCCGGGCACTGGAGCCTAACCGTTTATGTGCGGTATCTGTGGGCTCGTGAGCCGTCGACTGCCGCGCGACGAGATGCAACGAGCGATCGCATGCATGACTCGCAGCCTGCGGCACAGGGGTCCAGATGGCGAGGGGACTCACGTCTTCGAGCCCACATTGAACTCCTCCAGCATCGCACTCGGCCACACGCGCCTTGCAATCATCGATCTCTCCAAAGCCGCTCTCCAGCCGCTCAAGAATGAAGATGAAAGCGTCTGGGTCGAAGTCAATGGCGAAATCTATAACTTCCGCGAGTTGCGCACCGAACTGGAGCAACGCGGGCATCACTTCCGCTCGCACAGCGACTCTGAAGTCGTCGTGCACCTCTACGAGGAAGAAGGTACGGCTTGCGTTGAGCGATTGAACGGCATGTTCGCCCTGGCCTTGTTCGATGTGAAGAATGAGAAGCTGCTGCTTGCTCGTGATCCCCTGGGCATCAAACCTCTTTATTACTCTGCGCGCCCGGGCACCTTTCTGTTCGGCTCGGAGATTAAGGCTCTTCTCGCTCCCAATCTGCTCCGCGTGGAGGTTAACTGGCAGGCTGTCTACGACTATCTGACTTTTCTCTACGTGCCGTGCCCACAAACGATGTTTCAGGGCATCGTTCAACTGCCACCCGCGCACCGTCTGGTCCTCGATCTCAAGACGGAGCAAGCACGGTTGGAGCCTTACTGGCACATTAGGAACCTGCCCGAGATTCGCAGCGCCACGCCAAGTGATTTGCGCGCTCGTGCACGAGAGCTTGTTACGGATAGCGTGCGGCGACAGCTCATTTCCGACGTGCCGCTCGGAGTTTTCCTCAGCGGAGGCATTGACTCGTCCATCGTCGCGGGTGTTGCGCGCAAAGAGGATGCTTCTCTCAGGAGCTATACCGTGGTTTTCGAGGGGGAGGAGTTCGCTGCCTACAATGAGCAGCAAACAAGCCGCGCCGCCAGCTGTCATCTAGGTACGAACCACCACGAATTAACAGTCTCGAACGCCCGGCCGGAGCAGCTTTTGGACCTCGTCGAATATTTCGATCAACCATTCGGCAATCCGACCTGTTATCTGATGTACCAGATCAGTAAGTTGGCCCGCGAGCACATCACGGTGGCCCTTTGCGGGGCGGGCGGCGATGAGCTGTATGCCGGGTATCCACGATATCGTGCTGCCGCGCTCGCGGCTCGCCTCCGCTGGATTCCCCGAGGGCTGATGCACCTGGGTGGCCAGGCCCTCGGAATGTTCCGCGATTCCTTCCACACGATGCGACTACGACGCGCGCGAAAGTTTCTCGACGGCTTGAGCGATGATCCGGTCACCCAGTTTGTCCAGTGGACGTACTTTCTAAACAACCGGGACAAGCAACGGCTTCTCCGTCTACCCAGCTCGAAAAGCGGCAAGTCAAATGGCGGACCGATTGGCCTCGTTTCGTCCGAGCGCTTCCTTCGCGATGCCCTCGAGCAAAGCGAGCTTAGCGATACTCGCAACCGCTATCTGCATGCCGACGTGCAAACCTTTCTTCTGGACAACGTGCTCGAATACACCGACAAGATGAGCATGGCGGTTCCACTGGAGGTCCGTGTACCCCTCCTCGATCATCGTTTCGTAGAGTTCAGCCTAAACGTTCCGTTCAATCAAAAGCTCAGCGGTGGTCAAAGCAAGGTATTGCTACGAGAAGCTTTTGCAGAATTCCTTTCGCCCGAAGTCACAAATGCGCCGAAGCGCGGATTCAATGCACCGCTCGCCGTGTGGATGAGGCGGTACTTCGATTCCTACTTTGACAGAGATCCACGGAATCGTGAGCGGTGGGGTGAAGATGCCGGTGAGACTTGGCGCAAAGGAATTTTCGATGAACAGTTCATCCAAGGATTGCGTGAGGATCACCGGCGAGGACGGAGCGACAACTCCTATCCGCTCTTCGCGTTGATCATTTTCGACATCTGGTGGCGAAAGTACATCAAAGCGTCGCTACCGGCGACGCCCGTAGGGGCTTGAACACCGGCGCGAAACGATTGTTAGGGTTCGTGCGTCAACTCAACGTAACAACCGTGGAGCGCTAATGTGCTAGAAGTTGAGAATACAGCCTTTCCATCATGTCCACCGGTTCATCCCAACTAAGCTCACGAGTCAACTTGGAGCACCCGTCTTGAAGGCGCTCACGCAGAGCATCATCGTCCAGTAGCCGTGCCAGACCCTGGTACAACGATTCTTTGTCTAATGCTACAACCAAACCCGCACGCCCCTTAACAAGGGGCGCGATTCCACAGCAGTCGGTCACAACCACAGGTGTACCACACGCAATCGCTTCGGCGGCAGTGTTGCCAAAGTTTTCATTTTGCGATGGCAATACAAACACCTCTGCATCCACGTAGGCAGCCCACTTGGCTTGATCAAACAATGGACCGACAAAGAGCACAGAGTCGTCGAGATCTGAGCGGCTCACCAGAGATTTCAGAGCCGAGAGATAATCGTCACCTTCATCGGGACCGGCGAGTACCAAGACGGCGGCTTCGTTGCGGTTTCTGCGCCAGCGCGTGAAGACCTCAAAGAGTAGTTCTGGATTTTTCTTCGACACCAAGCGCCCGAGAAAAAGAACTATTTTCGTTTTTGGAGGAATATGAAACGCTTCCTTGAATGTACCCCGAGTAGGGATGTGCTCGGGCGGCTCAACGCCGTTGCGCCGAACAACAATCTTTGCGGCGGGTATGCTGCCTTCCAGCAGTTCCCTACGTTCCTGATCGGCTGTCGCAACCAGCCGGTCTGCCCCTTTCAGCATCCAGGCGCCGACTAACGAATGGTAGATGTGCTTGAGCCAAATCGCACGAGCAATAGGACGAAACATTCCGATCGGCTCGACCACATACGGAATGCCCCAGCGCAGGCAGAAGAAGGCGACGACAGGTCCGATGAAGTCGTACAGACCGTAAACGTGGACAACATCAAATGCCTTTAGGCGATGGAGACAAAAGGTCACCACAGCCGGATTGAATGTGACGAAACGAAAACGACCGCGCGTTCGGAGGTATATGGCCTCCACGCCGTCGTCCTCCGAATTCCAACCCAACGGATTCCGCCGCAAAGTTACAAGTCTGCTTCGGTTAGCCTCCAACTCTACGTCCGTTGTCAGAACTGTGACAGTGTGGCCCCGTCGCGTCAACCTCGTGGCAATTGCTCGAACTTTGGCGGGACGACCGCCCCCGGCGACGAAAGGGTAATAGGTCTGAGATACAAGTAATATCCGCACTAGGTTCGCCGGCCGTGTCGATCATCGGTCGCTCGAGTTCGCATGTCTACCAGGGCCCGTGAGATCGTCGGTATCTGCCAGCTCGCACACGCGCCCAATCGCTCTACTTCCTTACAGCTATCGTCATCACCATGCCGAAACGATGACCCAGAACATGCCTGACGAACCACCGAGGGTACAGGCTTTTGGCGAGCTCCCACTTCTTACCTTGATATTTTGGCGAGAATCGGTGGATGAGTAGGTCTCCCGGACCGAGATACGTGCGGATGTCTATCGGGCTGGTGCCGAAGAACTTGCCGATCAATACGCGTGCCTCTCGGCGAGTAAATGCCTTTGTTCCAGGACTCTCGACGTTTTCCGTAAAACACGTGCGGGGTCCTCTAAAGTTGAATCGCAAGGGACCGCGAAGAGTCCAAACAAGAAAACTCGTTACGCTGGGATAGTGATAGAGCATGAGTTTCAGAGTTCCTCCGGGTTTCAACACACGGTAGGCCTCCCCGATCGCTCTTTCGATATTCGGAGTGTGATGTAGTACTCCCCAGGAGTAATACACGTCGAAGAAACTGTCCCCGAATTCCGCCAGATTCTCAGCATCCCCGAGCCCAACGTCTGCCTCTAATCCCGCAAGCTGCATCCTCTCTTTTACGAGATCAACGGATCCTTGCGTGAGATCGCGCCCATAGCCGGTCGCGCCTGCTTGCAACCATCGGACAAAATCCGCCCCAGTACCGAGACCAACTTCCAAGACCCTCTTCCCATTAGATTCACTGAACCCGGCGAAATCGACTAACATGGGTTCGAGTTTGTACCGCGCTTCATCAATCTCGTGAAAAAACGCCTTTCGATCTGCGGAGAGATCCCGGCCGTACCGGCTCCCGCAAACCTCCGCTTCCCAATATCTCTTGACCGACTGTTTCAATCCAATATTATTCATGAACGATACATCGCTATCGCCGACATGTTGAGTTTCATGCATGGAACGGCCCTTCGGTCTGTGGCTCCTCAGACGACCGATCGAGGCTCCCGCCTTTCGTCTCAGATTCGCAATAGACGCATCAAATCTTACCCGAATGTATCAATTTCATTCACCGACATTTCGCCCCACGCATGGACACTCTCCCGGGCCTTCGACGACCCTCGCGGGCGTGGCGGGTTCGATGGGATGTGGGGTTTCAATGTTTTCTAAACAACCGAAATGCAACCGCTCTAGGGTAAACTCTTTCGGCAACGATTTGTACCATTTGGCGGACCAAGCCCATCCCACGAGTGGCTCTGAATGAAGAAGGCACTGGTAACGGGAATCACAGGACAGGACGGCGCGTACCTCGCTGAGTTCCTGCTGGACAAGGGATACGAGGTTCACGGCATCAAGCGGCGCGCTTCGTCGTTCAACACCGACCGTATCGATCACCTCTACGAAGACCCTCACCACAAGGGTAGGCATCTGATCCTGCACTACGGGGATATGACCGATTCGGCCAACCTGGCGCGAATCGTTAAACAAGTTCTACCGGACGAAATCTACAATCTGGCAGCACAAAGCCATGTGGCGGTTTCGTTCGAAACCCCAGAGTACACCGCCAACGTCGACGCGCTCGGAACATTAAGGCTGCTCGAGGCGCTACACGCGCAGGGATTGACCTCCACACGCTTCTACCAGGCGTCGACATCAGAGCTCTACGGTCTGGCAAAAGAGAGCCCGCAGTCGGAGAGTACGCCGTTTCACCCGCGCTCGCCGTACGCGGTTTCGAAGCTCTTTGCCTACTGGATCGCCGTCAATTATCGCGAGGCGTACGGGATCTATGCGTGCAACGGGATTCTTTTCAATCATGAATCGCCCGTTCGAGGCGAGACCTTTGTCACTCGAAAAATCACACGGGGCCTCGCAAGGATCAAAGTGGGACTTCAGGACTGCCTTTACCTGGGAAATCTCGGTGCCAAGCGAGACTGGGGACACGCGCGCGATTACGTGGAGATGATGTGGTTGATGCTTCAGCAGGATCAACCGGATGACTACGTGATTGCAACCGGGTCGCAATATTCGGTGAAAGAATTCGTCGATGCGGCGGCGCGCGAAATGAAAATGGAAATCACCTGGCGCGGGGAGGGCGTCGATGAAGAAGGATTGGACGAAAGCGGTCGCCGGATCGTCGCGGTAGACCCGCGATATTTCCGGCCGGCGGAGGTTTCAAGCCTTCAGGGTGACGCAAGTAAGGCGCGGACGAAACTTGGCTGGAAACCTAAGATCAGTTTCCGCGAAACTGTGGCGGAGATGGTCGCCGCCGACCTGAAGAATGCGGAACGGGACGTAATCATGACGAATCATGGAATTCGCGTTTCCGATCGGCAGGAGTGAATCGTGGATTTGGGTGCCAACATTTATGTGGCGGGGCATCACGGCCTGGTGGGTTCCGCTCTGGTCCGGCGCCTGCGCGCGAGCGGTTATGCGAATCTGTTGCTGCGCACGCGCAATGAACTCGACCTCACAGACCAGCAAGCCGTCAGCAATTTCTTCGAGAAGGAACGCCCTGAATTCGTTTTCCTAGCGGCCGCCAAGGTGGGTGGAATACTCGCCAACTCCACTTTTCCCGCGGAATTTATCGCGCAGAACCTCCTGATTCAGACAAACGTAATTCATGAGTCCCACCGCTGCGGGGTGGATCGGTTATTGTTTCTGGGCTCGAGCTGCATCTATCCGAAGCTGGCTCCGCAACCTCTGAAATAAGAATACT